>Ga0268262_10001969_pt1 | contig 24306 bp, 22 predicted proteins | sample TergutNc150P3_FD_190354 | JGI IMG/M metagenome (GOLD analysis project Ga0268262, IMG submission 190354) | Nasutitermes corniger P3 segment gut microbial community from laboratory colony in Florida, USA - Nc150 P3 (SPAdes) (version 2) | ecosystem: Host-associated > Arthropoda: Insects >...
GGGGAAAAGAGCGCCGCAGATGTCCGAAAGCTTGCGGCAGGAGTTTTCTCCGCGTAAAATAAGCAAAAGGGAACGGTGCCGCCTTCCACCTGACGGCCCCATGTTCCGCTCAATATAATTTGCCAAAAGATCTCCGGCTCTGTTAACATTTCGCAGTTCCTGATTTCTAAGGATACTGGCGTATTCATTTATAAAATCCTCGCCGGGGGTAATTATTTGCGCTCCTGCAAGTTCCAAATCCACGCGGGATAGTAGCCGGGCAATGACCCCCCCGGTTCTGCTCTTTGCTATTGTGTATGGGGTTACAATCACGTAAGAAAGTGTCGGTTTCATTGGTTATAATGTTAATCTACAGTTGATTAATTGTCAAAATGTTAAATTGCAAGTAGAATTAAGTCGTTATGCTAAAGACCATGCGGAATATCGGCATCATGGCCCACATCGATGCCGGTAAAACGACAACAACCGAAAGGATTCTCTATTATACCGGCAAGAGCCACCGCATTGGCGAGGTTGACGACGGCGAAGCTACGATGGACTGGATGGAGCAGGAGCAGGAACGCGGCATTACAATCCAGAGCGCGGCCACTACCACGTATTGGCAAAAGACTGAGAACGGAGTTAAGGGAGAACGCTGCCAGATAAATATCATCGACACGCCGGGACACGTGGATTTTACCGCCGAGGTGGAGCGTTCATTAAGGGTTTTGGACGGGGCTATCGCTATTTTTGACGCGCTTCGCGGCGTTGAGCCACAGACGGAAACGGTTTGGCGGCAAGCGGCGCGTTACAAGGTTCCGTGCATTGGCTATGTGAATAAAATGGATCGCATAGGCGCGGATTTCTTTTCGGTTTTGGAAAGCATAAAAAACCGCCTCGGCGTCAAGGCGGCGGCCCTTCAAATACCCATTGGGCAGGAAAGCGGTTTTGAAGGGGTCATCGATCTCATCGAGCTAAAGGAAATCCGCTGGGACGCCGCAAGCGACGGGGAAAAGATGGAGATTTCCCCCGTCGCGCCGGAACGTAAAGAGCAGGCGCTCAAATGGCGGGAAACACTTATAGATGCCCTTTCGTCGCTCTCTGACCTTGTAACCGAGAAGTACCTTGCCGGAGAGGAACTGCCCGCCGCCCTCATCCGTCAGGAGCTTCGCAAGGCTGTACTGTGCAGGGCCATTCTTCCTGTTTTTGCGGGCGCTTCAAGGCGGAACATGGGCGTTCAGCCCTTAATTGACGCTGTGATTGACTACCTTCCCGCGCCGGACGAAGTTGAGCCGACCCAGGCGCATCATCAAAAAAAAGATGAGTTAATTCCCGTTCCCTGCAAAGCGGATGCTCCGCCTTTGGCCCTGGTTTTCAAGATACAATACGAAAGGGAAGCCGGAAGCCTTTGCTATGTGCGTATGTATTCCGGCTCTTTTAATGTTGGTTCTACGGTCTACAATATAGGAAAGAAAAAGCGGGAGCGCGCAAACCGGATTCTGCGAATGCACTCCAACAGGCATGAGCCTATGGATACACTTTCAGCGGGGGATATTGGCGTCATTATCGGCCTTAAGCTTGCCCAAACCGGCGACACCCTTGGCAGTGAAGGTTGGCCGTTGCTTCTGGAGAAAATGCAGTTCCCCGAACCCGTTATCTCTGTTTCGATGGAACCAAAGAACCTTTCGGAACAGGAGAAGCTAAAAGAGGTTCTTGCCCTGCTTTCCAAAGAAGATCCTACTTTCATAGCAAAGGAAGATGCGGAAACAGGCCAGCTCATTATTTCCGGCATGGGGGAACTTCACCTTGACGTGCTTGTTACCCGCATCTTAAAAGAGTACAACCTGGGGGCCAAGGTTGGCGCTCCGCAGGTTACCTACCGTGAATCCATCAGCGTCCCGGTAGAAAGGACGGAGAGCTTTTCAAAGGTAATTGCCGGAAAGGAAAATGCCGCGTCTTTAACAATCAAGGTCGAGCCTCTGGAGCGGGGTTCGGGAAACAAGTGCACCTGGGCAGCCAAATCCAGAGACATTCCCGAAGAAATTCAGGATGCGGTGGAGCGCGGCGTAAACGCCTCGTTCCAGTCAGGCATCGCCCTTGGCTACCCCTGTATTGACATTGGAGTTACTATCATCGGCGTTGAATATTCTGAGCTTACAGGCACCGAAATGGCCTTTGAAGCCTGCGCGTCTTTGGGCTTTGACGAAGCCTGCAAAAACGCATCTCCGGTGCTTCTGGAGCCAATTATGGCTGTGAGCATGGTGTCCCCCAAGGAATCGGTAGGAGACGTAATCAGCCTTATGACTCAGCGTGGCGGACAGGTGTTAAGCATGGAATCCAAACCAAGCGGAGATGAGGTAAAAGCCCAGGCCCCCATGGCAAAAATGTTCGGTTTTATGACGGCTCTCCGCAGCGTAAGCCAGGGCCGCGCGGTTTTTACAATGGAATTTTCGCATTTCGAGAGAAAGGGGTAAGGGAATTTTTAAAAATTTATCACGCAAAGGCGCAAAGGCGCAGAGGAATACAAGAAAAAAATTAACCACAGAGAAACACGGAGTACCACGGAGTTTTATGAAAATTGGTATTTTCCTACCTTCGGTTCTGTAGGCATATCGCTCCGCCAAGGCGGGCAAACTCACATTTATGTCGTGCGACAATGCGGTCTGAGTAGAAAATTCCCACACCGGCGGGCATAACTGGTAACATTAATGCGGATGCGGATGATTGCGATGACATGCAATGAGGTATATAATTGAAATGAGGATGATTGTGGAACAAGTTATAGCGGAACTGACGGAATTGAACAAAAAAGCCGATGTTATAATCGGCATAATGAAAAAACCGGAAAATAAGGTTGTTAAAGTTCTTGAAATGATAGCAACTGTAGCTGGAGTGTTAAGTATATTAGGTATTATTGACGTATTAAGAACCTGGCCAGGATCTTAGGAGGCAGATATGTTTTTTCAGTTAATTACGAGCATTGCATTGTTGCTTGTCAGTATTTCTCTTTTTTTGATTGCTCAAATTCTTAAAAAAAAGGCATAGACGGCTGAAAATGTTTTATCAGTTATGTATCAGTGTTGCTCTTATCCTTATCGGATTTTCGCTCGCCGCTTTTTTCAGATATTTGAGAAAAAAGGTATAGGCGATTTTGTGCCGCTGGAGAAAATACAATCAAGGCGAGGATATTCAGGATTTAGAAGAATACAAAAAAATTAGGATGATCAAAATGTCACATAATAAACTATTGACAGTCAGGTTGTCTGACTGTCAATAGCATTAAGTAGCCAACAGTTTGTTTATCTGGTTAGACGATAGCCATTCCATTTTATAGTTACAGTGCCTTTTCCGCTGCCGCCGCCACTATTATCACCGCAACCTGCTAAACCTAAACTGAAAGCGAGTATTAATACAAGCATTCCCAAAGTAAAAGCATGATTTGTTCTTTTCATAAAAGCTCTCCTGTAGCAAACAAATTAAATATGTCTAAACAGACATATTTAAGCATATATAAATCCAATTAAACATATATGTCAACTATTTTTCTATCAATTTGGACATATTTTTGGATTTTTTCTTCTAAAATATTTCTGGATATGAATGATGACGCTTCACTTTTTTGGGAAACTGTGAAAAAAGAGATAAAAAGGCAAAACACCACTCAAGAATGGGTAGCAATGAATTCGGGCATTAGTTTCAACACTTTTCAGGGATGGATTTCAAAAGGAATATTCCCAAGGGTTAATGAGGCTATACGCATAGCGGGTTCACTCAATACGTCTGTTGAATATTTAGTGAACGGAGCGATTCAAAATAATAAAAAACCCATCGAAATTATATGTCAACAATTACCCAAAATCCAGGAAAACCTTGATTCCATAAAAGAAGCGATTAAGCAACTCCAGTAATTTTACTACTCCCCAATCTTAAACAGCCGCTTAAAAAATCCGACAATAGTGGCGATTATTCGGCGGAACAGCGATGGATTTCGCAGGCGGTGTATTCTTTTGACCGCGTCGTGGGTTTCGATCTGGGAAAAATTCCTGCGTTGAATGTTTTCTTCCAGTTCGTATTCCAGTTTTGAAAGCTCATCCGGGATTTCGGCTATGACCGCATTTATGCTGCTCCAGCCCAGGCTGCGGGCCGCTTCAAGCCGCCTGCATCCGGCGATAAGGATGTTTTTTTTAGTTATTAAAATCGGGCTGATCTGCCCGAAGCGCTTCATGCTGTCAGCCAGGGCTTCGATGTCGCCCATTTCTTTTCTGATTCTTCTTTTTACTTTGATGTCATTTATTGGTACCAGCATTTGTTAGTCCAGAAGTGGGTTATATGAAGGCGCCTCCAACCCGTTGTCCATGCCTAATGCAAAAGTCTCTTCTTCATCAGAATCGTCTTCAATCGGTTGCGGAACCGGCTGAGGGTTGTTTTCTATTAAGCCCAAATTTATGGTTGGTAAATTTAAGACCGGTACCGTGCCGGGGTTGGGAGTATCACTCCTGTTAATGGTTTGGTTAGCCTGCGGTCTTCGCATTTCTTCCTCTATTTCCCTTATTAACGCCTCGTTACGCAAAACCGGCATTTTAAGATCGCTTAGAATGTCAAATGTGTCGAAGAACATGGGGTTCAATTCAATGTACCTGAAGGCTTCAAACCCCCTGGTACTGCCGCACTCCTCGCAAAAATGCACAGGCTGGGTGCCTTCAAGGAAGGTCAGGGTTACTCCTTCGGTGCAGGAAGGCGTTTTTAAGAGCCCTGATTTGATGCACACTGTTATGTCAACCAGGCCTGTGGCGGGACGCAGAAAATCCCTGTAGGGAAGCCCCTGGTGGATCTCCCGCATATAATCGGCCCATACAGGACCGGCCAGGGTAGAACCGGTAAGTGTTAAGCCCAGCGAATTTCCTGGTTTATCAAAGCCAAACCAAATTGCCGTGGTGTAGTAGGGCGAATAACCTATAGTCCATGCGTCCGACCAGTTTTGGGGCGTTCCTGTTTTGCCTGCCATCGGCATCTTGAATGTCTTTCCATAGGCATCTTTGAATGTGAACTTTGATCCCCAGCCGGAGGGATTGTAAAGAGTGCCCCCAAGCCTTTCCACAGTCTTTTTTAGCATTGATGTCATAACGTAGGCGTTCTGCGGACTTATTACCTGAACCGCGTTTCCCTTTCGCCGCGCTTCCTGCCGGATTTCCCTTTCAATATCAAGAATGACCCTTCCGTTCCTGTCTTCTACCGAGCGTATGGCAATTGGGGTCACTTCGCGGCCCAGGTTGGCAAAAACAGAGAAAGCCCTGGCCATTCTGAGAGGGGAAGTTGAAATTATGCCCAAACCAAGCGGGTACACCCTGGGGAAACGCCGCCTTATGTCGTCCGGGTCTGTGTAGCCAAGAAGGCTGGAAGCCCTGTCGATGGCAGCGTCAAAACCAATGCCGTCCAGTACCCTGATACTCGCCACGTTCATTGACTGTGCCAAAGCGTCAAAAACCAGTACCGAGCCGTTCCACTTTCCGAGGAAATTCAGCGGCATGTAGGCGGTTCCGTCCTCGTTGAAAAAGACAATTGGAAGGTCGTTTATAACAGTCGCCGGGGTGAATTTCCTGCTGTCTATGGCCGCCGAATAGTAAAGGGGCTTAAAGGCGCTTCCCGGCTGGAGGTTCCCCTGTACAGCCCTGATAAGCTGATTTGACTCATCGTATTTTGACCCGCCTACAATGGCGGTAATGTAGCCTGTATCGTTTTCTATGGAAATAAGGGCGCCTTCTACAACGTTCTGCTCGGTTGAAGTCTTTAAATTCGCAAAGCCCTGACCGGTCAAAGTCTTTATTTCCGGAATCCCGAAGGCCAGGGCCGCCATGTCCAGCACAGGGTTGATTGTTTTGGTATAACGGTTCAGGGCTTTTTGCTCATTCTGGGCATCGGAAGTGGAATGAATTTGATCAAGGTTGAAATAGAGGGAAAGAAGATCGATTATCGGAAGCCAGGTTCTTTCCGCGTCAACAAGCCGGGTTCCTGAGGATCTGGCATATTCCACATTTGCCCTTTTTATCCCTTCTTCCATGTATTTATTTGCCGCTTCCTGGTGCTTCATGTTCAGCGTAGTGTGCACGGTATACCCGTCCCGATAATAATCCATGCTGCCGTACATTCTTTGATCCAGTTCGCGGCGCACATATTCGCTGAACCAGGGCGCGGCGTCCGTACGGTTATAGTAAGCCGCCGTAGACGCTCTGGTGTAATCGTAATTGTCCCAATACTCGTTAAAAGACGCTTCCGCTTCCTCACTGGTGGTGTAGCCCATCTCTATCATCTTATCCAGCACCGCCCTCTGGCGGCTCATCGCCTGGTTGGGGTTGTTCAGGGGGTTATAGTGTGTCGGGCTTGAAAACTGAATCACCAGAAGCGCCGATTCCGCAAGGGTAATTTCCTTTGCGCTGTGCCCGAAGAAATACTGGCTTGCCGCTTCCACTCCGTAGACTCCGGGCCCCATGATTATCTGGTTAAGGTAAATTTCAAGAATTTCGTTTTTTGTAAAGCGCCGTTCCATCTGGAAGGCCCACCAGAGTTCCTTTATCTTGCGGGTTAAGCTATATTCCCTGCGGTCCGTGTAAAGCGTTCCGGCTATCTGCTGGGTTATTGTTGAACCGCCGCCCAAATCTTTTCTGAGCAGCTTGCCAACTACCGCCCTGGCGATGCCCCTGACGCTGAATCCCTTGTGGTTGTAAAAGTCGTAGTCTTCCCTGGCCAGCACCGCGTAAATAAGATGCCGTGGCAAATCATTCAGCGAAACCAAAGCCCGCTTTTCATCAGCGGAAAATTCGGTTATAAGGTTCCCGTCAATATCAAGAATCTTTGTGGGCAGGACGGGGGCAAAATCGAAGAAATTTTCCTGATTTTTGATATTTGTTGTTTCCGCCAGGGATAAACCAAGTCCGATCCCAATAAAAACCGTTACAATTACCGTCAATGCTGCCAGAAGACGCACCAGCCAAGCGGAAATTGCCGAATTGGAATGAAGACCCATGATTCCAGCCTATGAAAGAGGGTTACATTTGTCAAGCTTTCATTGAACAGCTTTTTTTTGAAAGCAGTTTAATCAACAACCTCGCCCTAAAGGGCGGGGTATTAAACCCGCCTGCGAATAAAAAGCCTGCCGCAAACCGAAATTCACGACAGGCCCTGCCCTTGAGGCAATCGGACTTATAGTGATTTGGGAGGGGAACTATAGGCCCGATACTTTAATATCGGAGAGGATGTTAAATTTCTTAAATGCGACCTGTAAAAACCCAAATTTATCGTTCCATTACCGCAAACGGTACTAACCATAACACCCAGGTATGTGGGCGGGTATCCCCGCAGGCCTAAGAACCGAAGGTAGCTGTTGGAGTGAAATTTTTAACGCATGACAGTCTAATCCCGCTCTAATGGTCATGACCATTTTTCTTCCACTCCAAAAGGCTACCTGCGGTTATCCCCGCCCAAAACCTGGGTGATATACTTGGTAGCCGCCGTTTGCGATAAAGAAAGCAAAAATAGCTGATAAATTCTACCTTCGGTTCTGTCGCCAACATCGTTGGCGCGGCATCTTACCGAGCAAAGTGGTTTTGCCTGCCTTAGCAGGGTGAAAGGCAAAACATGACTGAATTATAAAACTTTTGCATTAATACACCGCCATTTGTATTAAACTTGACACGTTATTTTGCGAAATAGCCTGGGAAAGGGAGGGCAGCGGGGCGCAAAAAATTTCTGGAGTTCTCTGTCGTAAAAGACCATGGGAAAAAGGTATACCCTTAAAGTGCAGTAATGGCGTCCGGCATAAGGAACATGAAGATAGCGCTGATCTACGAAATTAAGAAACGCCTGGTTGCAGCGTAAAAAGCCGGACGGGGCTGTGGAGACAGATTCTTCCAGCTTTTTTGCCGCCCCGCTGCCCTCCCTTTCTCGGGAATTTGCAAATCTGCGGGTAAAGTTTAGCTTTCAAGACGGGGTTGTTTATTGGAATAGTCTTAGTAGCTTTGCCGGATCGCGGCTTTGTCCGTTTTGCCGGAGTTCAAAGTGGAGGTGGGGCCCGGTTGATTGTCCGGTTGAACCAACCCTTGCTATAACAGTACTCGATAGGACCTTTGCGTTCAAACTTGTGCTTATGGATGAAAGGTGCCCATAAAGGCTTACCATATTATTATCGTGCCTTATAATTACGTACTTCCCATAAATAGCGTCTTCTCCCAGTTCAATGACGGTTCCGCTTTTTGCCGCGTAAACATCGGTTCCCTCTGGGGCGGCAAGATCGATGCCGCCATGCATGCTTTGCTTTCCTGTTACTGGATTTATCCTCATTCCATAAGCACTGGATACCTGGAAACTCTTTAGGGGGAATTGAAAATCGCGGTTTAAAAAGAAAACGCGTTCGGTTGGAGAAAAATCGTCCCCCGGCACAAAATAAAACCGCTCTGTTTTGCCATCGCGTGGAATAGACAAAGCCACGGCACTTTCCTGCCTTGCAGAAAAAATCAGCTGTTCCAGGTCTGTAGCGGGCGCTTCGGGAATAAATATACCAGGCATTGTTGGCAGGAGCATAGGCTTTCCACTTGCCAAATCTTCAATATGGGAATAGCGATTGAGTGAGGCCAGCGTTGCGTAGGGAATACTGCACCTGGCGGCTATACCAAATAAATTTTCATTTTCGGTAGGCGTATAGGAATAAATCGCCAAGGCGGACGCGATATCTTCAACCGCCCTTTGCCGGGATGAAAATATTAAGCGTCTTCCGGCCTCTATGTCCGAAATGTACTGCTTAAAAACCGTATCCCTCGAATCCAACCGCCCGATTACCGGCAAGGTTGAATCCAGTCCGGAAGCGGGGAAAGCCAGAAAAGAAAAAATCAGAAACAATAAATTGCAAAAAGAGGCATAAAAAAAAGGCAGTGTCCGAAAAGTCTGGAGACTTGTTCGGACACCTTCCTTATTGTGGTATTTTCGTACCGTTTCGAAAAACTTTAGTTTAAGAAACGGGAGAAAATACAGCGGCTGGCCGGAAAGTGACAGACTTCCTGGCCAGCCTCCCTTGCCTTTTTTGCTTTCCCGGCAGTTATTCCTCGACAATTGATTCCGTCGGGCAGGCACCGGCGCAGGCTCCGCAGCTTACGCACAGAGCCGTGTCAATAAAGCGCTTTCCGTCTTTTTCGGAAATTGCGCTAACTGAACACTCACTCTCGCAGGAACCGCAGTTTACGCAGGCATCTGTAACTTTATAGGCCATAAAACACCTCTCTAATAATAATATGACTTAATAGTAGCACTGAAACGGGAATTCCGCAAGTAAAGCTTTTATACATCTACTGGCGAGTTTTAAGGCTATATATTACAATAGTATCATGCAGGTAGTACTGGGGATTATTTCTATTATCCTTCTGGGCGTTATTATTTATTTTGTGGTTTCGCCAAAGTCTTCCCGCCTTTTAAGGATATCAGGCATCATTGCACTGGGTCTCATCGGCCTTGCCGTGGGGATATGCGGCGTTTTTCTTATACGGGGGCCCGCCGAGGTTAAAACAGAGATATCCCTTCCGTTTCTGACCGATGCGGACCCCAAACCGGAGAAAAAAACCAATACAGGCGTTGTTATTGGGTATTTTGCGGCTTTCGCGTTTATATTCGGCCTGGTAGCTTACTCTTCAAGAAAAGAGAAGGGGAAAAAAGATGAACCTGTGAAAAAAGCCGCCAAGAAAGAGGCCTTTGAGAACGTCGATAAAAATAAGTTGGATGTAGGGCAAGAACCGGGCGATGATGAAAGTTTCGATATAGGCCTGGATTAGTTCCCGGAATTGACCGTTTTGGGTTTTTCCCGTAAAATCGTTTAAGGGTTTTTGATTTGATGATTGCCGAAAAGGAGTTAACCGAGTACAAGGCGCTCTGTGCCGCCCTTCGGGAGTTAGGGAGTAGATTTCTCGAAAGAAAACAGGAACTTAAAAAGCTTCTTGAGGAGGTTGCCGGGCGGAGGATGGAAGCGTTTGAGCTTCTTGCAAAAGCCAATGCTCTTACCAGATATTTGACAGGCCGTCAGCGGCAAATAACGGGCCTTTCGTACCACTTGGGCGAAATAAAAGCCAAAATGAATTTGACAAAATCTTTTCAAAACGGTCAAAGCGACACTGTTTTTGTGGTAGAGGACAAAAACGAAATTCAGCGCTCGATTCCGGAGGACTGCCGGAGTTCTCCGGAGTTAAAGCGGAACGGGCTTGCGGTAATTTCAATGATTGACCATGTTAAAAAAGGCCTTTTACAGCTTGATGTTTTGGATATGCGCTGCCGGGAATTGATGTCCTCGCTGAACAAAGCTCTGACGGCATTTCGACACGAGTCGCGGAAAATACACAGAAGTATCTATCCTTTGGGATTTATTAGCTTTCTATACCGGTTTTTCAGGCGTGCGGCGGGGAAAACTTACTTTACCTTCAGTGATCTTGATGGCATTGCAGACCTGGGCAATATCACCGGCCTGGTTTTAAAAATCGCCAATTCACCTTTAATATAGTACAGGTAAAAAAGGAGCACTTATGGCTGGTAAGGAAATCTCAAAAACCGTAAAATACACAGGCCCTATGCCTGCCGACGAGATACCCCGCCTTTTTGAAATGCTTCTGGAATGTCAAAAAGAATCCGAACTAACAAAGCGTGAAATTAAAAAATACGATTCTATAAAAGACGTGATGGTTCAGGAAATTACCGGAAAGTACACTTTCTATGAATTTCTTTTCTCAAAAATTTTTGACGAGCGCAGGGAAGCCATACAAAAAGATTTTCAGATAATTGACGAAGGCATAAAGAAGAACAATCACGACCTTATCGCAACAGGCGTGTCCGGTCTGTCCCAGGTAGTGGCTTCCAGCCCCATTGCCGACCTGGATAAACTCCGCCATATGCTGGGGCACTAAAAGCCTTTAATCGGGCAAGGCGGATTTGAACCGCCGACCCCAAGTCCCCCAGACTTGTACGCTAAACCAACTGCGCTATTGCCCGGTTAAAAGCTCTTCTTCCGATTGCTTTTCGACCTTAGCATAGGGGCTTTAGACTGTCAATGACTTCGTCATTGGCTCTTTTAAGGAAGGTATTTACTGCCCGCTAGCGCGGGCTACGGGTCAATGACTTCGTCATTGGCTCCGGCAGCTGTATTGAAGGGTCTGCCAGACCCATGCCAAGTACCCGAATTTGTTTTGCAAATTTTTGAATTTGCATTATATTTGTAATATTAATATATTTTTTCAGGAGGAAAACATGAAAAAAATTGCAGTATTTTTATTCTTGGTGTCGTTTATTGTTCCGGCGGCCCTTTTTGCGTCAGGCAGTCAAAGCGAGCAGTCTTCAGGCCCTATCACCCTGACCATTTGGACTCACGAGGATGCCAACCGTACCCGTATAGAGGAACAATACATCAAGGAATTTATGGCGGCTAATCCGAACATTAAGGTCGAAAGAACCACCCAGTCTTCGTCAAAGATAATCGAGCTTGTCCAGACCGCATTCGCGGCAAACGAGGGGCCGGATATCTTCAACCTTTCCATTGAAGATGAATTTCCTTATATAGCCAATGGCAGGGTAGCGCCGATTAATTATCAGGCTGCCGGTTACAGGAATATGGCGGATCTGCTAAACACCTACGATAGGACCTTCCTGGAGCCGGTAATAGTAGGAAATAACGTTTACGGCCTGCCGCTGGAAATTACAAACTGGTGTGTTTATCTCAATAAAAAGGTATTCCGTTCAGCCGGCCTTGATCCCGATAAGGATTATCCCAAAACCTGGGAAGATATGGTCACTGTTTCACAGAAGTTAGTAATCAGAAATGGCGATATCATTACGCGGCGTGGTTATGATTTCCGTTATCCCTATTACCTTGTAGATTTCGTTCCGATGGTGGAGCAGCTTGGCGGTCAACTCGTCAGCGCCGATGGCAAAACAGCCATTGTAGGCGACCAGGCCTGGTTAAGGTTTCTTCAGTACATGAAAGATTGGGGGCCAAGCGGCAAGAACCTCGGTTCGCCTACCTATACCGCTGTTCGCAGCCTTTTCAACGCCGATAACAACGATGTTGCCATGGCGAGTACCGGCCTTTATCAGCAGGGGAGAATAAAGTCGGAGAATCCCGCGTTCTTTAACAGCAATGACTGGATGGTCGTTCCCTATCCCAAATTCGCGAATGCCACTAAGGATGTGGCGAGCTGCTTCTATGGGCATTACTATATGGTGAACGCCCAGTCATCCAAAGCCAAGCAGGAAGCGGCATGGAAACTAATCGGCTTCATGCTAAGCCATTCCGAGGATTACCTTAGGGAAGCCGCTCTTATTCAGCCGACCAAAGCCCTCCTGAACTCGCCTACATACAAGAGCATGCCCTACTCGGATGTGTTTACCAAAGATATGCAGCGCGGGCATATTGTGTACTACGCAGCGCATAGCGCGGAACTGCAGACTCTGATTCGGACGGCTGTTGAATCGGTAATGCTCGCAGGAGAAACCCCGGATCGCGCCCTGGCAACCCTTAAAAAGGCGGCCCAGGAACTGATAGACAACAAATAAAAATGAACAAATAAAAACTTCAGTTTTTATTTGTTTTCTTTTCCTTTGGAGAAAACCGTACTTGGCGTAACTTTATAGTACAACAAATTAGCGGTTTTCTCCGAGGAACCTCGAAAAACCCCATTTGGGTTTTGAGAGGTTCCCAATTTAAAGAGGATTCTTATGAATAAAAAACGTTACATTGGCATAGAGAAAAGGCAAGCAAGGTGGGGTTTCATTTTTGTAATCCCGGCGATACTGTTTTTTTCGGTCTTTAGTTATTTCCCGATACTAAACGCCCTGTATACCAGCTTTTTTGACAAAAGGGTCCTCTCTCTGGCAGCTCCTCCCTTCGTGGGGTTTGGCAATTACATCTACCTTTTTACTTCCAGCGTCGCGGGCTTCTGGAATTCGCTGCGCGCGACGTTTGTATTCACCCTGGGGACTTTTATTCCCCTCTTGGCTTTTTCGCTCGTCTGGGCGGTTTTTCTGACCCAGGCGGTGAACAAGAAAAGCAGGGGCTTCTTCCAGATCGCCTATTATACGCCGGCTGTGCTGTCATCGGTGGTGGCCGCGGCGATCTGGAAGCTGATGTTCGATCCCAGGGGGCTGGCAAACCAGTGGGTTAATACCATTTTCATGAGCGCCGGCGTAGATCACAAGTGGCTGGCCGACAGCGTTATGGTTCAGGTTTCCACCATAATCGTCTACTTTTGGAAATACATCGGTTACTTTGTGATCCTGTTCATAACCGGCCTTTCATCAATTCCACCGACTATATATGAGGCCGCAACCATCGATGGCGCAAGCAAATGGCAGTCCTTTTGGCGTATCACCCTGCCGCTGCTGCGGCCTACAGTTGTGCTTGTTTCGATCATGTCTATGCTTCAATGTTTAAAAACGTTCAGTACCCAGTATATTTTTACCCAGGCGGGTGCCCCGCAGGCGCCGATCAACGTGATCACACTGAACATTTACCGTACCGGCATCACCAATCAGCGGATAGGGCGGGCAAGCGCCATGAGCATTATCCTCTTTGTGATCATGCTGGTATTCACCTGGCTGCAGTTCCGTTTTTCAAAAAGCGATGAAACGGAATACTGAGGATTAGGGTTAATCGATGAAAACGAATGTAATACAAAGCAAGGTATCTCCGGTTAACGTACTCATTTGGCTGTTACTGCTGGCGATGCTGTTTTTTACCGTTGTTCCGCTGTTTTTTATGTTCACTGCCTCGTTTATGCAAAAAAACCAGATACTAAGAATGCCTTATAGCTGGATACCCAAGCCCTTTCATCCCATTAATTTTTACCAGGCCTTGCGCGGGAATGACGGTTCCTGGATCTTCCCTCGCAATATGTTTAACTCCCTTCTGGTTGCTTCAGCGGTAGCGTTATCTACGGTATTTCTGGCTTCTTTGACCGGATACGGCCTGGCAAAATTCAACTTCAAGGGACGCTATTTTGTGTTCATGATGTTCATGGCCACAATGATGATTCCCTTTGAGGCGATCATGATCCCGCTGTACATGGTCGCAAGAGGCCTGCGTATCAATAACAGTTATATAGGGCTCATTTTGCCTTTTTTGGTCAGCGCCTTTGGTATTTTTCAGATGCGCCAATACCTTATTACCTTTCCAAGCGAATACCTGGACGCCGCCAGGGTAGATGGTATCAGCGAACCGGGTATTTTCTGGAGAATTGTTTTTCCCAACTGTAAGCCGGTAATTGCCACCCTGGGCATACTGTCTTTCAGGGGGCAATGGGACAATCTGCTTTGGCCCCTGCTGGTAATTCAGAGCGAAAAAATGAAAACCATTCCCCTTTATATTTCAAAATTTTCGGAAGAGAAGATGACCGATGAAGGAGCCATGATGGCAGTGGCCGCCATAGCCAGTATCCCCATGTTTATCCTGTTCTTCTCGCTATCGAAATATTTTATTGGCGGCTCGGCGGTTTACGAATCCCGCAAGGGCTAAAGCTTCACCACGCTCTTATCGTAGTCCGCAGGCGGAATGTAGCCAAGCAACTGAATGCAGGTTGCCGCGATTGAGCTTATGCCCAAGCCTTCGTTCAGGTCGCCTACGCCGCTTTTTGCGGGGTATTCCCCTTTGTACTCCGGGTCGTAGACTACGCACGGCACAGGGTTAAGGCTGTGGGCGGTTTTGGCTTTTGGCGTGCCGTCGGCATGGAGCGATACCGCGCCGGTTTTTTTGTCGTGCTCGTACATGTCGTCGCTGTTGCCGTGGTCTGCGGTGATAACAATGACGCCGCCTGCTTTCTCCACCGCGTGCGCTATGCGCCCTATCTGGATATCCATAGCCTCCATTGAGCAGACCACGGCCTGGTAAACGCCCGTGTGGCCTACCATGTCCCCGTTGGGAAAGTTTAGGCGGATAAAGTCATACTTGCCGGAACCGGCGGCTTCGATTACCCTGTCGGCAATATCCGCGCATTTCATCCAGGGGCGCTCTTCAAAGGGAACAACGTCGCTTTTTATTTCCACGTAGTCTTCAAGCTTCTCGTCAAATTTGCCCGTCCGGTTGCCGTTAAAAAAGTAAGTAACGTGGCCGTACTTTTGGGTTTCCGAAATTGCCAGGGTTCTTACGCCGGTTGTCGCAAGGTATTCCCCCATGGTTCGGTCAATGGAAGGAGGGCTTACCAGGTAGCGTTTGGGAACGTGGGTGTCCCCGTCGTATTCCATCATCCCCGCGTAGCAGATTTTGGGCAGACGGACGCGGTCAAACTTGTTGAACTTTTCTTCCTCGAATGCGGCGGTTATTTCCAGCGCTCTGTCTCCCCTAAAGTTGAAGTAAACCACCGAGTCGCCGTCTTGTATTGTGCCGACGGGCTTGCCGCCTTCGGCAATGACGAATTCTTTTAGGTCCTGATCGATGATGCCGGGAATTTCCTTCCGGTAGGTCTCAACCGCTTCTCTGGCGGTTTTGAACTGGCGGCCTTCTCCCAGTACGTGAACCTTCCAGCCCCTTTCCACCTGGGGCCAGTTTGCGCCGTATCGATCCATGGTGATCCACATCCTGCCGCCCCCGGAGGCGATTCTGGCGTCAAAGCCGTCGGTGTTTAGCCCTTTCAAAAAAGCCTCGAAGGGATCGACGTATTCCAGCGCGCTGGTCTCGCCAACATCCCGGCCATCGAAAAGCACATGAACCCGTACCTTTTTGACGCCCTCGGCTTTTGCCTGCACAATCATGGCTTTTAGGTGATCTAGGTGGCTGTGGACGTTGCCGTCGGAAAAAAGCCCAATGAAATGAATAGAACCTCCAGAGGATTTTACGTTTGACACCACGTCTTTCCAGGCCTGGCCCTTGAACATAGCGCCGGTTTCGATGGAAGTCGAGACCAGGGCGGCCCCCTGATTGAAGACCCTGCCGCAGCCCATGGCGTTGTGGCCGACTTCGCTGTTTCCCATGTCTTCGTCCGATGGCAGGCCCACCGCTTTGCCGTGGGCTTTTAGGCGGGTATGCGGGCTTTTTGCCTTCAGCGCTTCAAGGTGGTACATTTTTGAGTCCGCTACCGCGTCGCCTTCCTTATATTTGCCGTAACCAACTCCATCCATTATTAACAGCACAACAGGGCCTCTCCGTCCCTTCCATGCCGGATTTTTCTTTAGACTGTCTACCATGATATTCTCCTCTGGGGTAATCCCAAAATCAGTATACCGGAATTCTTCGGCTTTTAACAGCCTCAAAGCGGTTTGAGTAATATGGTATTATTGCGTATAAAGATGTATACTGGGTGAGGGAAAAGCTGTACAGGGTTCCGGAGTTAAATGCTTAAGTTGAAAAAGCGGATGTTAATCGTATTGCTCATCCTTACTCTGGCAGCCGGTAGCCAGGTTTGTTTTGCCGATACAACAAACCTTGATATTAATTCCATTAAGACTTATACCCAGATTCCGGGAGTAACAAGCGCCGAAAAAACCGCGATTGAAGAGCTTAAATCTTTACGCAGAAATTTTTCTTATGGGTCTTTACTGTCAACTGAAGCTTTCATTCTTGATGACGGCAGGTATGCGGGTTTTACAACTTTATTATGCGATCTGCTTTCCGGCCTTTTTGGCATACCATTTGTTCAGGAACTTCGCCCCTGGGATGAACTAAAAAAACAATTTGACAGCGGACAAATTGATTTTATTGGCGAACTGACACCAACGCCGGAACGAAGAAAAGCTTACTCTATGACTTATTCCATCGCCGAGCGTTCTTTGGGAGTTTTTACATCCGAATCCTCTGTTAAAAAAATTGAAAAGGAATCCGATCTGAACGGCCTCAGAATTGCCTTTTATAGAGATACAATTACCGCCGATTTTATTCACAGTGCTTATCCAAACCTTTACTTTGACCAGCTGCATGTAGAAAATGCGCATGATGCGGCCGGGGCGCTTGAAAACGGTATAGTTGACGCGTTAATTCTTGACGCGGTGGAATCTTATACATTCGCAAATTATGATTTTATTCGTATCAGGGAAATCCTGCCGATGGTATATATCCCTGTGTCGATGTCTGCAAGGAAATCAGAACTTGAACCTGTAATCTCGGTTGTGAGTAAATATCTGGAAGCGGGGGGGATAGATAAGCTTTACGAACTGTACAAGAAGGGAAATGCCGAATATGCGAAATACGCTTTCAGCATGGCTCTTACCAACGAAGAAAGGGCATATCTTGAGAATATGGCCGCGTCAGGCAGCAAAGTTCCCGTAGCGTTGGAAAGCGACAATTATCCGATTAGTTTTTTTAATGATAAAGAAAACCAATTTCAGGGAATTGCGCCGGATTTTTTGGCGGATATTGGCAGGCTGACAGGCATTGAGTTTGAAGCGGCAACCGGCAAATACACCCCATGGGTTGAGATTATGGAAAAATTAAAAACCGGCGAGATTTCCATGGTCTCTGAATTGCAGTATACCGAAGAAAGAAGCGGCAATTTTTTATTTTCCGACCCCTATTCTTCTACCCGTTACGCGCTGTTGTCAAAAATGAGTTATCCAAAACTTGAAATGTATCAGGTTGTACGGACAAAAGTGGGCGCAATGAAAGGAACCGCTTACGAGGAATTATACAATCGGTGGTTTCCGGATAATAACAATTTAAAACTCTATAATGCATCTCTGAGCGACGGGGTACATGCGCTGGAAACCGGCGAAATAGATTTATATATGGCATCGGAATATATGCTTCTTGCGCTTAGAAATTATCTGGAAAAGCCTGAGTTTAAGGCAAATATCATTTTTGGCGCACCCATTCAGGAATCGCTTTTTGGCTTTAACAAAAACGAAAAATTACTGTGTTCGATTGTCTGTAAAGCCCAGCGTTACATTAATTCTTCTGAAATAAAAGAAGAATGGGCAAGCCGTGTTTTTGACTACTCAAGAAGAATAGCAAATGAACGTATGGCCTATACTTCGGTCATAGCCTTGATACTTTTTTTGTCGCTTATAGCCCTGGGTTTTTTATTTATCAGTAATAATGGCTTAAAAGAGTCTTATAAGGAGAAAATGCTAACCCTTTCCACAATTTATTCTGCCCTGCCGGATATTGTTTACAGCAAAGATACAGATGGAGCCTTTACAAGCTGTAACGCCAACTTTGAGGCATTTGCGGCGAAAAAAGAAGCGGAAATAATCGGTAAAACCATAATTGACGTTTATGATTCTGATAAGGAACATGCTCAAAAGATTTTTTTGGAGGATCAGGAAATAATCAGGGAAAACCATCCTAAAAAGATAGAAGCATGGTATAGCTCCAAAGATAATCCCAAACGGCTTTTTGAATCAATAAAAACACCTTTGTCGCGTGATGGCAAAGTAATAGGTATTCTTGGAATCGACAGAGACATTACCGAACACCGCGAGGCAATAAACGCGGCCAATAAGGCGTCCAGGGCCAAAAGCGCCTTTCTGGCCAGTATGAGCCACGAAATACGCACGCCTATGAACGCAATAATAGGCATGGCTGAGCTTGCGCTGCGTGAAGAAGAGATCAGCATAGTCCACAGGCATATTGGCGCGGTCAAGCAGGCAGGGGCCCACCTTTTGTCTCTTATCAACGATATTCTGGATTTCTCAAAAATCGAAGTTGGAAAACTGGAAATTTTTGAAGATGATTATACGGTTTCATCCCTTGTAAATGACGTAATAAGCATTATCCGGATGCGAGTGGTTGATACGAATATAAGGTTCGTGGTTAATATTGACTGCAATATCCCCAATTTGCTTGTTGGCGATGAAACAAGAGTACGGCAGGTCCTGCTTAACGTCTTAAATAACGCCGTAAAGTACACTGAAATAGGCTTTGTTTCCTTTACCGTGCAGTACGAAGTTATTGACGAAAATAATGTTAACCTGGTTATGGAGGTAATGGATTCAGGCAGAGGAATAAAGCAGGAAGATGTTGATAAATTGTTCGGCGAATATATGCAGGTTGATAAGAATAGAAATAAGGGCATAGAAGGCGTAGGGCTGGGATTGGCAATAACCTGGAATATCGTCAAAGCAATGGGAGGAAATATAAAAGTTTATTCCGAATACGGCAAAGGCAGCATGTTTACAGTTACAATTCCGCAAAAAGTTTCCTCTCCCGAGCCGCTGGCGTCTGTTAAAGACCCTGAAAAAATCAAGGTTATTGTATATGAACGGCGTGAAATATTCGCGAATTCTATAGCTTTTACCATTGATAATCTGGGCGTTGCCTGTACGCTTGTCTCAAAAAATTCGGAACTACATAGCGAACTATCGGCAGAAAATTACAATTTTATTTTTATTTCTTTCTCGCTATACGAAAGCAACAAGGATACAATCACAAGATTGGGGCAGCAGTCAAAAGTTGTTTTGCTTGTGGAATTCGGCGAAGCAATTCATGAAAAAAAACTAAGCACCCTTGCCATGCCGGTTTACTGTGTTTCTATCGCGAATATTCTGAATGGCGTTTCCGAGAGCTTTAATCTCAATGAAAATGAAGAAACCATTGGCCGCTTTGTCGCGCCGGAAGCAATTGTTTTGGTTGTTGACGATGTTGCTACAAACCTGAAAGTAGCCCAGGGCCTTATGGCGCCTTATAAAATGCAGATTGATTTATGCAAAAGTGGCAAGGACGCGATCCAGTCTGTAACTGATATAAGGTATGATTTGGTTTTCATGGATCATAAAATGCCTAATATGGATGGCGCTGAAGCGACCGCGCTTATCAGAGAAAAGGGGAATGAAGATCCGTACTATAAAAATTTGCCGATTATAGCGCTGACAGCCAACGCAGTTTCAGGGGTAAAAGAGTTTTTTTTGAAAAGCGGATTCAACGACTATCTGTCAAAACCTATAGATACGGTTAAACTGAACATTATTCTTGAAAAATGGATCCCTAAGGAAAAGAAAAAGCACTCGTTTACAGAAGACGATAATAATAAAATAGAAATAAAAAATGAAGTTTCCGGAAAAATTGAAATCGAAGGGTTGAATGCCGAAAAAGGCATATTTTATTCGGGAGGAACAGAAAAAGCCTTTTTGGAGACTCTTGCGATATACTATAAAGACGGATATGAGAAAATAGCGAGCATAAAAGACAGCCTGAATAATGACAATATAAATCTGTATACAATCCATGTTCACGCTTTAAAAAGTGCTTCGGCAAATATAGGGGCGGAAGCTCTTTCAAGGGAAGCCGCCATTCTGGAACAGGCCGGCGAAAGGCATGATAAAGATTATATTAAATTGCATACTCCCGCATTGTTGGCGTCATTGGAAACGATACTCAATAATATAATGAATGTTTTGATACTGAGGCAGGACAAAAGTGAAAATGACAAGTATGATATGGAGAAAATACGATTGGAACTTATAACACTAAAGAATGCCCTGGAATCATTTGACGCGGGTACCATTAACAAATCGGTTGAAACTGTAAACAATATTGTGCGCTCGGGAAGAATAAAGATAGGCATTATTGAGATCTCCGAGAAAATATTGATCGGTGAATTTGAAGATGCGCTGGATGTTATTGAAGAACTTTTAAGAGACGGAGTCTGAAAATGGAACAAAAAGAAGTGGAATACTATGAGGAATTTTCGGTAGAAGAGAAAAACATTATATATATTGATTTTTCACATGCCAAGTCAGACGAAGAATTTTCAACAGCTTTCGGAAAAATTGAACGCGCAATTGCGAAACATCCAAAAAGCTCATTATACACCATTACAAACATGGCAGGCGTCAGAATCGATACTTTTTCCAAAGATAGCTTTATAAAGTACGCCGAACACAACAAGCCTTATGTCAAGAAAGGAGTGTTGATAGGGGTGGACGGCGTTACAAAAATGATTATTACCAATATATTTGAGAAGGCCGGGCGGGATAAATTTCATATAGCCTTTACAAAAGAGAAGGCTATTGAGTGGATCTCGCAGCAAGACTAGGAGCCTGTTGGGAAAAAAGCATGGCTCAAATTGTTGAATGTATTCCCAATTTCAGCGAGGGAAAAAACAAAGCGCTTATAAACGAACTGGCGGACGCGGTAAGATCTAGTTCCGGAGTGATGCTTTTGAACTGCAATTCCGACGAGAGCCACAACCGGACAGTGCTGACCTTCGCCGGCGATCCTAACGGTGTTTTGGACGCGGCGTTCAAATGCGCAAAAATCGCCGTTGAAAAGATTGACCTTACCAAACACTCAGGCGAACACCCACGCATGGGCGCGGTGGACGTGATTCCCTTTGTGCCGCTCAGGGATATTACGACCGCCGAATGTGTTGAAATGTCGAAAAAACTTGGGCAAAAACTCTGGGACGAATTGCGTCTCCCTGTGTTTTTATACGAGGATTCGGCGTCAACGCCGGAGCGCAAAAATCTTGCGGTTCTCAGAAAGGGGCAGTTCGAGGGGATGGCGGAAAAAATCAAAAAACCGGCTTTTGCCCCCGACTACGGAGACGAGCTTCACAAAACCGCCGGCATAACCGCCTGCGGTGCAAGAGGTCCGCTTATAGCGTTTAACATCAACCTTTCCACCCAGAATGTTGAAATAGCCAAAAAAATCGCAAAAATTATCCGTGAATCTTCCGGCGGTCTTAAATCGGTAAAGTCAATCGGCGTTATGCTCCACGGGCGAAACATCGCCCAGGTTTCAATAAACATGACGAATTATCTGGAAACGCCGCTTTACAGGGTGTTGGAACTTGTTAAAATTGAAGCCGCCCGTTTTGGCGTTTCGGTCATTGGCACTGAAATTATAGGCCTCATTCCCATGAAAGCCCTTGTAGACAGTGCCCATTACTATCTTATGATAGAGAATTTCAACGGCGAAAATCAGGTTCTGGAAAATTACCTGCTGTCATAAGGCAACAGCACTTACTCTATCAACACCACACCAATAGCATGTAAACCATAAAAGGGAACAGCGCGTGTCTGTCAAAACAGATGGGGGAACCCGGACTACGAAGCCGTCGCGAACCGAAGGTTCGATACCACTTGGTATTTTAGGCAGTTAATAAACTATTGAAACAAACCAAGTGGTCAGATATCAATTTCACTCTTACGATTGCCAATGTAACAAGGTAAATGCTGTTGTCTTATGACAGTGCCGGGTTCTACACGCCCAATAAATACCCGCGAACCGGTGAGCGGGTTGGTGAAAAGATGTAACATGGCGTAGGCCCAAGGAATTGTATTGCTTTGAAATAATGCTAAAGGGCCTGCGTATTCGCAAGTCCGCAGCACCCCCTCCGATCGGTATACATAGTCATTAAGTAAGTGCTGTTGCCCTGGCTTTGTCCAGCGCTTCGTAAGCCAGCTTCGCGGCTTCCTGCTCTGCGCTTTTTTTGTTTCTGCCCGAGGCCGGGCCGAAAGCTTTGCCGTTCACCAGAACCTCTACCCAGAATATACGCTCATGTTCCGGGCCTGTTCGCTTGACAAGCTGGTAGTTTGGGTAGTTTTTGTATAGCTTCTGGCAGAATTCCTGCAGCAGGGACTTATAGTCCCTGGCGTGGCGGTTTTCCAGAACGCGGTCAATTTCGACGCTTAAAAAGCGGCTGACAAAGGAATAGACGCTTTTATACCCCGAATCCAGGTAGATTGCGCCAATCAGGGCTTCCAAAGCGTCGGCAAGTATGGCTTTTTTTGTCCTGCCGCCGGAAAGCTCTTCGCCACGGCCCAAAATCAGCAGGGTGTCAAGCTGCAGTTCAAGGGCAACGGCGGAAAGAATGGCTTCTGAAACCACCACCGACTTGATTTTAGCCAGGTCCCCTTCGCTACTGCCCTCCAGCTTCCGGTAAAGCAGGTTCGCCGCCACCGTTCCCAGTACCGCGTCCCCAAGGAATTCCAGCCTTTCATTGTTTAATTTGCTGCTTGCCTCGTTTGAAACCGACCTGTGTATAAAAGAAAGGTTCAAGAGATCCAGTCTCTTGAACCTTATTCCGGCCGTTTTTAAGAAGGCCGTTAAAATCTTTTTTCGCCCGGACTCCGGGGCAGTCTGAAACGACCCTCCAGACTTATTTTCAGGTTTATTTTTGCTGGGATTTAATGTATTCGTAGGCATCCCTAACGGTTGCAAACTCATTGGCTTTTTCATCGGGAATGGAAATACCCATTTCTTCCTCGATGGCATAGACCAATTCGTAGGTGTCGAGACTATCCGCCCCCAGATCCTGGCGGAAAGATGCTTCCATTGTGATCTTTGCTTCGTCAACTTCAAGTTTTACGGCTATTAATTTTTTCATCTTTTCAAACAATTCGTCCATTTGATTCTCCTTGAACTCAGATTATTATACCTTCGACTCCGGAAGGATTACTTGCTTGCCTCGGTAAAATCCGCATTTAGGGCAGGCTCGATGCAATAAAACCTTATTTCCGCAGCTACCGCACTCAACCAGATTGGGAGCGTTGAGTTTCATGTTGATTGTCTGTCTCCGGCTGGTTCTTGCCTTTGACGTTTTGTATCTGGGTACAGCCATTTCAAAACCTCTCTTGAAAAATCATCGGTCTACAAGACCGTGGATTGTCAGTTTAACAAAAACCATGGTTTTTGTCAAGATAGAATTACGTACTTGTCGCATTTTTCCCTTGTCCCGGCGGAAACTTCTTTTTAAGGGCCTCCGCTACCAGGGCAGGCACCATTTGGGAAACATCCCCGTAAAAAGAAGCCAGTTCCTTGATGGAAGAAGAGCGCAGCACGATGTATTTGCTTTCGGTAGTCATAAAAAGTGTCTCTATTTGGGGGTGCATGGCCTTGTTCATCATGGAAAGCTCGAATTCGTAGGAAAAATCGTCCATCCCCCGTACTCCTCTGATCAGGAGCCCGATGTTCTCCTTCTTCATAAAATCCACAATCAAGGAATCCCAACTGGCTATCCTCACGTTTTTCGTGGTTTTTACGATTTCTTTCATCATTTCCACGCGTTCTTCGACGGAAAAGAGGTATTTTTTCTGCCTGTTATCCGCCACGACAACCACCAGCTCCTCAAAAATCAGCGATGCCCTCTCAATAATATTCAGATGCCCCAGGGTAGGGGGATCAAACGACCCCGGAAAAACTGCCTTAAACATGGCTAAAATATAAGGGATGAAAGGGGATGGGTCAATAACTTATAAATTCCTAATTTATACGAATAAACCCATTTAAGCTCGAAGCCGCCTCGCAAGGCCCTGCCGCGGGCTAGACGGTCGTGGCCTCTATTTACGCACGTTTTGACGTGGCCATTTTTCTCGCACGCCGTGCGCCCGCGGCAGGGCCTTGCGAGGCGGCTTCGGACAAGCCAAGATTTATTTGAATAAAAA
>Ga0268262_10001972_pt1 | contig 24262 bp, 24 predicted proteins | sample TergutNc150P3_FD_190354 | JGI IMG/M metagenome (GOLD analysis project Ga0268262, IMG submission 190354) | Nasutitermes corniger P3 segment gut microbial community from laboratory colony in Florida, USA - Nc150 P3 (SPAdes) (version 2) | ecosystem: Host-associated > Arthropoda: Insects >...
TATAACAAATATTGAATTATCCGCGTTATCTGAAATAAATTTTTCTGAAATTTCGTATTTATCATTTTCATCTTGGATAAATAAATAGCACCATATATTGCTATCAATAAATATCCTGTCTGTCATAGCATTTTTCTCTATTGAATTTAAAATTTTTATCTACAACTCTGTTTTGAGAAGCAAATTTTAAAAAAGAAGCTACTTTTTTATTTTTATCCCTCTTCACGATAAGATTTATTATATCGGGAATGTCTGTCTCATTATCTGATTTTAGTATCAATGTTTTAGAATCTAATGAAATTGTTTCAATCATATTATCCTCAGTCAAATGCGTAATATTTTTTATATTTCAATTCCTGTTCTTTGAATTTCAGGAAGAAAATCCGCATAATCTCCATCGGGAACTATGATATGCGGCTCAATCCTGAAGTCTATATTTTTCCGCAGCCGCCAAATCGGCACAACCGCTTCTTCATAATCGCCAACCCATTTATTCACAACGAGCGCAATATCAATATCTCTGTCTTTTTTTGGGCACCCTTTTGCATATGAACCGAAAAGATAGGCCTTATCTATTTGCATTGGGAAGCTGCTCTCTTTCACCAGTTTCAAATATTTTTTAGCGATTAAAATTATATCTTCTCTTTTGTCCATTTAAGTAATTCCCTTGTCTCCTGATTTATCTATTATAATTGTCAACAACCGTATTGTCAAGGAACATTTTTTACCTGCAACCCAAATTAGGGAAGACCTGTATATTTCAAAGATGCAAAAATAGAAAATACTTTAATGAAAGATTCTTGACAAAGCATCTAAAGTAAAAATCATTCCATAAATATCTTAAACATAATTGAGGATAAAATATGGCGCTAATAAAAAAAGTACTAATAAGTCTTTCGGATAAATCCGGATCTGTTGAATTTGCTAAAGAACTTGCAAAATTCAAAGTTGAATTTCTATCTACTGGCGGAACTGCAAAGATTTTACGCGATGCAGGACTTAACGTGTCGGATGTTTCCGATTATACTGGATTTCCAGAGATGATGGACGGCAGAGTTAAGACCCTTCACCCGAAGATACATGGCGGACTGCTTGGACTTCGTGAAAATAAAGAACATGTTGAAACAATGAAAAAGCATAATATTGAACCTATAGATATGGTAGTAGTAAACCTCTATCCGTTTAAGGAGACTATTTCAAAACCGAACTGTACATTTGAAGATGCCATTGAAAATATTGATATCGGCGGACCTGCAATGCTCAGATCAGCGGCAAAAAATTTTCAGAGCGTAACCGTAATTGTTGATCCGAAGGATTATGAGGTTGTGCTAAACGACATGAAACAGAACAATGGAAAAGTTTTGTATAAGACAAATCTTAATCTTGCATACAAAGTCTATAAAACAACATCGGAATATGATAAAATGATTTCGGACTATCTTGGCAGTAAAAATTCCGAGGCAGTTTAAATGGAAATAGATTGGAAAAAATTACAGAATGGTTCCGATATACGCGGTGTCGCTGTTGAAAGCGCCGATGAAAAAGTCAATCTATCGCCTGAAATTGCATCTATGATAGGTTCTGCCTTTGTGAAATGGTTATGTGAAAAAAAAAGTATAGATGCTAAAGACGTTAAAATTGCAGTAGGAACAGATTCAAGAATCAGCGGTACAATCTTAAAAAACGGGATTATGCGCGGAATATTAAGTTTAAACAGCTCTCCATTTGATGCAGGACTTGCATCTACTCCTGCAATGTTCATGAGTGCTATTTTTGAAGAGTTTAAATGTGACGGAGCCGTAATGGTAACTGCAAGCCATCTCCCCTTTAATAGAAACGGATTTAAGTTTTTTACATCTGACGGCGGTTTAGAAAAAAACGATATTTCCAAAATACTTGCAATCGCAGAACATGAAAAACCATATTCCGATGAAAATGTAACATGTAAAAAAATTGATTTAATGGATCGTTACTCCAATCTCTTCATAGAAAAAATAAGAAGCGGTATTAATAGCAGAATAAACTATAATAGTCCGCTTAAGGGAATGAAGATTGCAGTTGATGCAGGAAACGGAGCCGGTGGTTTTTTTGTAGATAGGGTTCTAAAACCACTTGGCGCAGATACATCGGGCAGCAGATTTCTTGACCCTGACGGAATGTTCCCTAATCATGAACCTAATCCTGAGAACAATAAGGCTATGGATGCAATTAAAGATGCTGTTATTCAATCGGGCTCCGACCTTGGTATAATATTTGATACGGATGTTGACCGCGCAGCTATTGTTGACGGTTCGGGCGAGATTATTAATAGAAACAGACTTATTGCACTTGCAGCATCAATTGTACTTGATGAGCATCCGAATACTACAATTGTGACAGATTCCGTCACATCAGACGGTCTCACCCTCTTTATTGAGAAAAATCTCTGCGGCAGACACCACAGATTTAGGCGCGGATATAAAAACGTAATAAACGAAGCTCTGCGGCTTAACAATCTTGGCGAGGAGTGCCACTTGGCAATTGAGACATCAGGTCATGGCGCATTAAAAGAAAACTACTTTTTAGACGACGGAGCATACCTTGTTGCAAAGATTATAATAATGGCTGCCAGACTTAATGAAAACAGTAAGAGCATTATGACTCTTCTTAAAGGACTAATAGAACCGGTTGAAGAGGAAGAGTTTAGAGTTAAACTCCTTGATGATAATTTTACTGCGCAAGGAGAGTCTATTATTGAAAGCCTTAAAGATTATCTTCAAAGCATAAACGGGTGGTCAATTGTTCCGAATAACTTTGAAGGCATAAGGATCTCCTGCAGATCGGAAAATGAAAAGGGCTGGTTTCTCCTAAGGCTGTCACTCCATGACCCTGTACTGCCGCTTAATATTGAATCTGAAATTTCAGGCGGGGTAAAAACAATAAGTAAAAAGATTGCAGAATTTTTAAAGAGTATAAACAAAATTGACTACTCTCAAATATCCGAATATATAGAAAACAGGTAAATTTATGAAATATTTAATTGTCGGTTCCGGCGGAAGAGAACATGCAATAGCATGGAGATTACTAAACGACGGAAGTTCAAAAGAGGTATATGCAGCTCCGGGTAATGGAGGCATCCTGCCAAATAACAGAATAGACATTAAGGTCAATGATTTTGAAGGTATTGCAAGATTCTCCCTTGAAAATAAAATAGACCTTGTTGTAATAGGACCTGAGGTTCCCCTTGTAGACGGTCTGACGGATTTTTTAAATAGCAAAGGTATAAGATGCTTTGGTCCTTCCAAAGAAGCTGCCATGATTGAAGGCAGTAAACTCTTTGCCAAGAAGATTATGAAGACTTCTAATGTACCTGCTGCAGCTCACTGGGACTTTACAGGCAAAGAACCTCTTATTGAATTTATAAAAAAACAGGATAAGTTCCCCATTGTTATTAAGTTGGATGGTTTAGCCGCAGGAAAAGGCGTTGGCATACCTCAAAATACAGACGAAGCTCTCTTATTTATAAATGAAAATGTAAAGAAAGACACAAGAGTATTTGTTGAGGAATTCCTCAAAGGGGAAGAAGCCTCTGTGCTTGCAATCTCCGACGGAGTTACTGTTATTCCGCTTGTTGCAGCGCAGGATCATAAGAGAGTTTATGACGGAGATCGCGGACCTAATACGGGAGGTATGGGCGCTTATGCTCCGGCGCCAATTGTTACGACCGAGAGGATGAAGTATATTAAGGATAAAATTCTCCAGCCTGTAATAGATACAATGAGAAAAGAAGGTATTCCATTTAAAGGAATTTTATATGCAGGACTTATGATTGATGAAGATAAAATTACCGTACTGGAATTTAATGCAAGATTCGGCGATCCCGAAACGCAGGTGATACTCCCATTGCTTGATGTTAAACTTGGGGATATGCTTAACAGCGCTGTTGATTCTACATTAGATAAATTTCATATTAAATTTAAAGATAAACATGCAATGACGGTTGTTGTTGCTTCCAAAGGGTATCCCGGAGATTATGACAAAGATAAAGTAATAACGGGATTTGATAAAATTTCTGATAAGATAATGGTGTTCCATGCAGGTACGGAGTTCAAAGACAAAAATATTGTAACTAACGGCGGAAGAGTTCTTAGTATAACGTCAATTGGTAATTCTCTAAATGAAGCAAGGCAGAATATATATGACGAAATTGATAAGATAAAATTTGAAGGTTCATTCTATAGAAAGGATATTGGATACAGAGCATTGACTTAAACCAAAAACTAATTATCAGTAACATCCATCAAAGCCTTATACTTTTTAGTAAACTCCTTTAAACTAAAGCTCCTTTCACATTCGGGAAGAGAATCGGAGAATATCGCACCATAACCCTTTGTCTTAATCCGCGAATCGAGTATGGCAACAACTCCTCTATCAGTACCTCTGCGAATGAGTCTCCCTGCGCCCTGTCTCATCTTTAAAACAGCCTCAGGGATTTGTAAGTTTACAAAGGGATTTTTCCCGTCATTTCTCAATTTCTCAAACTTTGCTTCCATAATAGGCGTATCAGGAACAGCAAAGGGCAGTCTTGCAATAATTACCCCTTTTAAGAGATCACCCGGAAGATCTATACCCTGCCAAAAAGAATGTGTGCCCATGAGTATCGAGCTGTCATCATTTATATAAAAGTCCAAAGCCTTTGATGCGCTCATTGAATCCTGAGAGTATATTTTATTATCAATTTTTTCCTCTAACAATACCTTAACCTTTTTCAACATGCTATATGATGTGAACAGAAGAAGACAATTCCCATTAAGAAGTTCAATTATTTCGGACGATGTATTTGCAACTGCTAAAGGATAATCTTCATCATCGGGAGCAGGCATGTCACCTGCCAAATATATAACCATCTGTTCATTAAAGTTAAACGGAGATTCTAAAACAATACCCTTCCCGTTTTCAAATCCTATTACGGACATAAAAAAAGAAAAGTCATTCTTAATTGAAAGTGTTGCAGATACAAATATTGACGACTTGTAAAATGAGAATACTTCATGTTTCATAATATTATCTATATTTATTGGTCTGCCGACTAACGATATATTTCCAAGTAGTTCCTTGTCACTCCGCTCAATCCAGTAAACATAGTTTTCATAAGAGAGGTTAAGGAATGAAATAAGCGATTCACAATATGCAATTAATTTATTCATTGCAGGGTCCAATTCCATGCGGAGGTCATCATCTTCAAAATCATCTTTTACAACGTCTAATATGGATATAAGTTTTTTTATCTCCGATACAAGTTTTTCACCATCTACAGACGGTGCGGTTATTCTCTGCACAGTCTCTAAGCCCTGAAACAGGTTTCGTACATTTTCAAAAAATATTTGAGCATCCTTTACTATCAATTCAACAGACAGGATTGCATCTTCCCTAAGTTTATTATCCTTAAAGTTATTTATTATACTGTATTTACCCTTTTGGTAAAATTTCTGAAGCAGGTTAATTAAAAAATCATAATCAATTGAAAACCCAAGCTGTTTTGATGCAATTGATTCAACCGAGTGTGCCTCATCAAATATCACCCCGTCAAATACCGGCAGATAAGTTCTGCCTGAAGCAACATTAGTAAAAAACAGATAGTGATTCATTATAAGCAGATCAGCCTGCGCCCATTCTCTCCTTGCTGCCTGAAACGGACATATTGACGACATTAAACATTTTTGATAACCGCAAATGTCAGAATCTCTCCCTATCTCTTCCCATAAATAACCGGGCATCTCCACATCAAAGAATGTAAAAATACGCTTCTCTTTAAATAGACTGCTTAATCTATTTAAGTAAGTCATATCGTTCCGGTCAAAACCGCCTTTTTTTAAAAGACGTTCAAATTTTCTTCTGCAAGGGTAATTGTAACTCCCAAGCGCCAGCGCAAACTTAAAATCAATGCCCAGATGATTTTTAAATATTTTTTGAACGGCTGCTATATCCTTATCAACGAGTTGTTTCTGAAGCGCCTTTGTCTCTGTTGTAATGGCAATTTTAAAATCATTCTCTAATGCAAATTTAAGCGCAGGTATAAGATATGCCATTGTTTTTCCCGTACCTGTACCTGCCTCAACAATACCATTCTCACCTTCAAATAATCTCTCATAAATAAATTCAGCCATAACAAGCTGACTCTCCCTATACTCATACTCAGAGAGTTCCATATCAAGAAAACCGCCGGGAGAAAAAATATCTTTCATAAAGTCAGGTCCCATATCTCTTCAATCAGATAGATGAGGAGAAAAAATTTTAAACGAATTTTTTATTATATAAAAGCCGCTGTCAAGTAAATGATATTATTGACATTTCAATAAAAAATTTTTGTACAACATTTATTTAATATAGAAAATAACTCATACTGCCAAACATATCCATTCTGCCCAAATTTAAAATCAGATCAAAAATTTTTTATTCATCATATTATCTATAAATTAAGCTTGATAAAAATAAGCCATTAAAATACCTTTGTTAGTTAGGAATTAATTTAATTATGGAGGAATTATTTTATGAAAATAGTTTCAAGAATCGTTTTATCTATGGCTTTTGCATTGTTAATAACTCTTTCATTCGCAAGTTATGTACAAGCAGAGCCTTTTAAAAGTCAAAGTTTTGGCGGCGCAACAGGACTTATTTCTACGCCAACAGCTCATACTGGATGGGAAGGCAATAAAATTGGTATTGATTTAGGTTATCATTATATCAATGCAGATGAAGGCACCTACAATGTTCCTAAGGTACTTGTACATATCGGCATTGCCGGAACAAGTCTGGAAATTGGCGGGACATACGATATGCAGCCGGATTTTGGAAGTGACAGTAAAACAAATGACTTGCTCTTTAATCTAAAGTGGTCGTTTACTAAGGGTCTTGCAATAGGCGGAAACTATCAGAAAATAAATATCAATGGCAGTGATGACAGCAGAGATGACAAGCAAATATATTTTGCAGCAACATATCCGGGAGATTTTTTCTCAATGCCTGCTGAAACCACAATAGTTATAGGTCATACATTCTATGGCAAAAAAACTATTGATAATGAAAACAAAAACATAGATTTTTCTATGGGATTTGACCTTGATTTACTACCGAAATATTTAAAGCATTATGTACATTGGATCAATGATTTTTCCAACTACTCATACAGTACAGAGGCAGGCGGAGCTAATGCATGGAATAGAGGCTGTTTTAATACCGGTCTTAGAATTGCTGCTCTGAAAGATAAAAGGTATAAATTAAACTTTGATCTTATTTTGACCGACGCGCTTGACAAAAACAGAGATTGGTCTCTTGGAGTTGTATTTGGAGCATCATTGTAATATTTTGACTTATATGTGCGGGCGGCAGAATGCCGCCCCTACTTTTCCTCATTGAATAAATAATTGCTTTAAACGCTTATCTAAAATAAAGTATTATTTATGAATAAATACATTAACAGAAAAAAAACAAATAAAGTAAATGTTGGAAATATTTCTATTGGAGGAGACTCTAAAATAGTTCTTCAATCAATGACAAATATTCCTGTTGAAAATGTTAAAGAAAATCTATTACAGATTGAAAACTTAAAAAAACACGGCGCCGAATTAGTAAGACTTGCCGTAAGAAATGAAAACGGCATTAAACCTCTATCTGAAATAATAAAATTATCGCCAATACCACTTGTTGCGGATATTCACTTTGATCATAGACTTGCAATTGCAGCTATTAATGCCGGCATATCAAAAATCAGAATTAATCCCGGAAATATCGGCGATGAAAAAAAAGTAAGAGAAGTAGTCAAAGCTGCATCTGAACATAATGTGCCGATTAGAATCGGCGTAAACGGCGGATCAATCAATAAAAAAAAATATCACCATGTAACGCCTGAAAGCCTTGTAGATTCGGCAATGGAAAACATTTTGATACTTGAAGATAACAACTTTGACAATATTGTTGTCTCAATTAAATGTTCGGATATTTTTACAACTATTGAGGCAAATAAACTGTTCTCAAATCTGCGAGACTATCCGATTCACATTGGACTGACCGAAGCAGGCTACGGTCTTTCATGTATAACACAGAGCGCAATAGTGATTGGTCATCTATTAATGAACGGCATCGGCGATACAATAAGAGTATCAATGACAGGCGACCCTGTAAATGAAGCGGTTACCGGTTCAAAAATTCTTGAGTCTTTAGATCTTAAATTTTCTCCAATAAGAATAATTTCATGCCCGACATGCGGAAGAACAGCAACAGATATTGATATACTCACATTATCTCAGGATGTTGAGAGAGAACTTAATCTGAGATTCGGCGAAAATCTCACCAAAAGAAATGAAAGAATTTCCGTAGCAATTATGGGATGTGAAGTAAACGGACCGGGTGAAGCATCCGAAGCGGATTTTGGACTTGCCGGCGGACAAAACGGTAAAATGCTCCTCTTTGCAAAGGGTGAAAGAATAAAGACTATATCCATAAATGGCGCTGTGAAAGAATTGGTTGATACTATAGCGGAAAAATACTTAAGCTGATTATCTATGACCTCCGGCTAAAAAAGAGTTCGGATTTAAGGCTTTACCGTTTTTCCTTATTTCAAAATGAAGATGCGGACCTGTTGATCTGCCCGTATTTCCTGAAAGGGCTATCAAACTGCCTGATTTAACAGGATCTCCGTTTTTAACCAGTATTTTACTTAAATGCCCGTAATAACTTCTGTAACCGAATTCATGTTCTACAATAACAAGATTCCCATACCCCTCTTCATATCCTGAAAAAATTACCTCTCCGCTCCTTGCAGAGCAAACATTTGTTCCGATGCGGCATCCAATATCTATCCCCTTATGAAATTCCGTTCTTCTGCTATTAAACGGATCTCTCCTGCTGCCAAAACCAGATGTTGTTTTACCATACTGGAGTGGAGAGAGAAAAGCAGTGCCAAGAAATAACGATCTCTCTAAAGAGGAGATTTTTCCGCATGGAATAAAGATAAATTTCTTTTGCAAGGATTCGCTTTTATTTACAGTCTTAACATATCTTATATTTATCTTCTCTGCAGCAGTAACAGTATAGACATCCTTTAAGTTATCTCCCGAAATTATAATACCGCGCATATTGGGAATGTAAAGAACAGTTCCGGGAACTACCTGAAAAGGAGATGTTAAACCGTTTACAGTCATAAGCGTATCCATATCAAGCGAACACTTTGACATAACCACCCAAAAACTCTCTTTCTCTTTCACTGTATAGGTATAGAATTTAAGCTCAGGAAGATTTTTTTCAGGTCTTCCGCTTTTAACGGTAAATAGCGTCTGTTTAATATCATCTCTTATCAATTTTATCTTTGGATTATCCTGAAATGAGAGATTATCAAGCTTCTCAATCTCTTCAGATGCAAAAATCCTTACTGAAATTAATAATGTGAATAAAATAATTAATATCTTCTTCATCTTTAATAAAAAAGCCCCTGATATATATCATTTCGGACTTTTTAAAAAATTTATTAACAAAAAATTATGTCTCATTGGGAGGATAATAGTACAAAAAATATTGACAATATTTATTAACGAATTATGCCGTATGCTTTTACCGAACAGGGCGTTGCAATGTTGGCATCTGTCCTTAACAGCCCAAAAGCGATAGATGTAAACATCATGCGGGCTTTTACCCCCTGTTTTATAACAAATTTATCCATACTTCAAAAAACATTTGCAATGAAACTTATTCTAAAAAATACTTACAAAATATAATCTATATTAGGCAGTGAGTATTATGATAAAAAAAGAACTCCTTGAACGCTGGACTGTAGAAAAATCAGAAGAACTATATGGGATAAAAAACTGGGGGGCAGGATATTTTAATATTTCTTCAAATGGCGAAGTAATGATAAATCCGTTTGGCAAGAAATCCGATGTAAGCGTAAGTTTTATGGATATACTATCCGGTATAAAACAGCGCGGTTTTGAAATGCCTGTTCTTTTAAGATTTGAAAATCTCCTTGATGCTCAAATATCCCACCTAAATGAATCATTTAGAAAAGCTATTAAGGATAATAATTATCAAGGTCAATATAAGGGAGTTTATCCAATAAAGGTAAATCAGCAGCAACAGGTTATAGAAGAAGTTGCAAAATATGGAGAATGCTATCACCACGGACTTGAAGTAGGAAGTAAGGCCGAACTTATCGGAGCGCTCTCCATTATGAAGGATAAAGAGGCATGTCTAATCTGCAACGGATATAAAGACGAAGAATTTATAGATTTAGGACTTTATGCTGTTAAGATGGGATTTCAATGTTTTTTTGTAGTGGAAATACCGGGCGAACTTGAACTTATTATGCAGCGCTCGGAAACATTAAAGATAAAGCCATTAATCGGAATGAGGATAAAATTGTCCTCAAAAGCAGGAGGTCACTGGACCGAATCAGGCGGTGACAGGAGTATCTTTGGTCTGAATACAACTCAGTTGATAGAGGCTGTTGACTTTCTTAAAGCAAAGAATATGCTCGACTCATTAAAACTCCTCCATTACCACCTTGGGTCGCAAATACCGAATATACGCGATATACGTTCTGCAGTAGTTGAAGCCGCAAGGATATATGCGGAACTTGTAAAAGAGGGAGCTCCAATGGGTTATCTTGATCTTGGCGGAGGACTTGCAGTAGATTATGACGGCTCAAACACAAACTTTTCAAACAGCAGAAACTATTCCATTGACGAATATTGCGTTGACATAATAGAGATTGTACAATCTACAATGAACAGTGAAAATATTCCACACCCCACTATAATAACAGAGTCAGGCAGAGTAACTGTTGCATATTACTCCATACTTGTTTTTAATGTACTTGACGTGGCAAAGTTTGAGATTGAGGCAATACCTGAAACTCCTCCTGAAAATTCACATGATCTGATAAAAAGTCTATACTACATCCTCAATACTATGAATCTAAAAAATATTCAGGAGTGCTATAATGACGCTCTATACTACAGAGACGAGGTGCGCGATCTATTTAAGCATGGAAAAATTTCACTCAGGGAACGTTCATTTGCAGAAACGGTTTTCTGGAATATAATCAGTATTATTGCCAAAGAAAAAAAGAAGATGAAACAATACCCGCCTGATCTTAGCGACATAGAATCAGCCATTGCAGATATATATTACTGTAACTTTTCCGTATTTCAATCTGCGCCTGACCACTGGGCAATAAATCAACTCTTCCCTATAATACCGCTCCATAGACTTACGGAAATGCCCACCAGAAATGCCGTAATAGCAGATATTACATGCGATTGTGACGGAAAGATAGACAGCTTTATAGATTTGCATGATGTCCAGCACGTACTCCCATTACATGAACTTCAGCACGATGAAGATTACTATCTTGGAATATTTCTCGTAGGGGCATATCAGGAGACTCTTGGCGATCTTCATAATCTCTTTGGAGACACTAACGTAGTAAGTGTAAGAATATATCAAAACGGCGATTATGACTTTGTGCGTGAAATCGAAGGAGACACTGTAGCCGATGTCCTTTCATACGTTGAGTTTAATCCGAAACAGATGCTGTTGGACTTCCGCGAACTGGCAGAGCAGGCAATTCGCGAGGGTAAAATTACGGCAAATGAAAGAAGAGAAATCATGAAAGCCTATGACAATGGTCTTAGGGGATATACATATTTTGAGAAATAAGGAGATTTAGACATGGGAAAGGTTATGATTATCGGCGCAGGCGGAGTTGGTAACGTTGTTGCGCATAAATGCGCGCAGGCGCCTGAGGTTTTTGAAGAGATATGTCTTGCAAGCAGAACCCTTTCTAAATGTAAAGATATAGCATCAAATATAAAACGACCTGTCAGAACAGAACAGGTTGATGCCGACAATGTACCCGAACTTGTAAAACTCTTAAAAGACTTTAAACCGGATATTGTAATCAATGTTGCTTTGCCTTATCAAGATCTTACTATAATGGATGCCTGCCTTGAAGCAAAGGTCCACTATGTTGATACTGCAAATTATGAACCCCGCGATGAAGCAAGATTCTGTTATAAATGGCAATGGGAATACCATGATCGTTTTAAAAATGCAGGTCTGACGGCATTGCTCGGTTCCGGATTTGACCCGGGCGTAACAAATGTATTCACAGCATATTCATTAAAACATCACTTTGATGAGATACATGAACTTGATATTGTTGACGTAAACGGCGGAAATCACGGACATCAGTTTGCAACAAATTTCAATCCGGAGATAAATATAAGAGAGATAACCGCTCCATGCAGGCATTGGGAAGAGGTCAAGTTTGTTGAAACGCCTCCTATGTCTATGAGCAAAAAGTTTGAATGTCCCGAGAATGTCGGAACATTTAATATATATAGATTATATCATGAGGAGTTAGAATCTTTAGTAAAACATATTCCGACAATCAAAAAAGCGCAGTTCTGGATGAGTTTTTCTGACAATTACCTTAAGCACCTTGAGGTTATTCAAAATATCGGTATGGCATCTATTGAGCCGATAAAATTTAACGGCGTTGATATAATACCTCTTCAATTTCTTAAAGCGCTTCTGCCGGATCCCGGTTCACTCGGAGCAACAACAAAAGGTAAAACATGTATTGGGTGTATTTGTAAAGGGATCAAAGACGGAAAATCCAAAGAATACTATATATACAATATATGCGATCATGAGGAATGTTACAGAGAGGTAAAATCTCAGGCAATTTCATATACTACTGGCGTACCTGCAATGATAGGAGCAATGATGATAATGAAGGGTATATGGAAAAAAGAGGGTGTTTTTAATATGGAACAGCTTGATCCGGATCCGTTTATGGACGCGTTGAATATATACGGATTGCCCTGGAAAGAGATAGTCTTAAAATAAAAGGAAAAATTTCAGTGATAGATTTTTCGGTTTTTGAAACACCATGTTTTGTAGTAGATGAAATCCTTTTAAAAAAGAATCTGGAAATTCTTTCACATGTACAGAAAGAGACAGGCGCAAAAATATTATTAGCTCTAAAGAGTTTCTCCATGTTTTGTACAGGTGATATTATAAAACAATATCTTGCAGGAACCTGCGCAAGCTCGCCCCATGAAGCAAGACTTGGAAAAGAAAAATTCGGCGGCGAAGTACACTCATTTGCCGCAGCATATAGCGGCAAAGACTTTGACAAACTCCTTACACTATCCGACCATATAATTTTTAACTCAATAAGCCAATATGAACGATTTAAACCTAAAATTAAAGCAAACATAAGCAGAATAAAATTCGGATTGAGAATCAATCCCGAACACAATGAAGTTTCCACAGAGATATATGATCCGTGCGCGCCATATTCAAGATTAGGCATAACAAGAAAAAATTTCCCTGATAAACTGCCTGAATATATAAGCGGACTTCACTTTCATACACTCTGTGAAAATAATTCGGATTCCTTAGAGAGAACTCTAAAGGTTGTTGAGAAAAAATTTGGTGAATTATTATTTAAGTGCGAATGGGTTAATTTTGGAGGAGGTCACCATATTACACGGGATGATTATGATATAGATCTGCTCTTAAAGATAATTAATAGCTTTAAGAAAAAATACAATGCAGATATATTTCTTGAACCGGGTGAAGCTACGGCGCTGAATACTGGTTTTCTTGTCTCTACAGTATTAGATATAATTGATAACAACAAAAACATAGCAATACTTGATACATCCGCAGCAACGCATATGCCTGATATTATTGAGATGCCATACAGGCCGTTTATCATAGGCTCTGAGCAGCCAGATGTTCTGCCATATACATACAGGCTTGGCGGGCTGTCATGTTTAGCCGGAGATATTATCGGCGAGTATTCATTTGACAAGCCCTTAAATATTGGCGATAGATTGGTCTTTACGGATATGGCGCACTATACTATGGTTAAAACTAATACCTTCAACGGCATTAAACTCCCTGATATATATTATATCAATTCGGAATCTAAAGAGATACTTCACAGAAAGAGTTTTGACTACGATGATTTTAAAGAGAGGCTTTCATGAAAGCAAAAAAATTCTTTCTTGAAAGCGAGGGAGGAAAAAGATCAAAAGAAGATTCGACCTTTCATATACTCCCTGTTCCCTATGAGAAAACAGTCTCATATGGAACCGGAACCAAAAACGGACCTGCCGCAATAATTAATGCGTCACAACAACTTGAATCTTATGACGGAATATCTATCCCGCTTGAATATGGAATTTTTACTCATAGACCTGTTGATTGCAAAGGAAGAGACGTAAACGTACTAAATAAGATTGAACAAGCCGCAGCATCTATTTTTTCCATGAAAAAAATCCCTGTAATACTCGGAGGAGAACATACTGTCTCCTATGGTTCAATAATTGCTGCAAAAAAATTTTTTAAGGATATGGGAGTCGTACACTTTGACGCCCATGCTGATCTAAGAGACGAGTACGAGGGATCAAAATTTTCCCATGCATGTGTAATGAGAAGAGTTCATGAAAACGGAATACCTATTATACAGATTGGAACAAGGAGTTTTTCTATTGAGGAGAAGAACTACAGGGATCAGCATAAGGAGATTATCTGTTATAATGCACCGGATATATATAAAGATAAAAAATTTACTATTGAATTTCCGGATAATTTCCCTGAGAATATTTATATATCGGTTGATGTAGATGCCTTTGACCCTTCGGTAATTCCGCACACAGGTACGCCTGTACCCGGAGGTTTATTATGGTATGATTTCTTTACCTTCATAAACTCAATTCCAATGAATAAAAAAATTATAAGCTTTGATATTGTTGAATTAGCGCCTGCGGGTAATTCTTCGGTATCGAATTTTAGCGCAGCTCAGCTTGCGTATAATTTAATGGGGATTATTACACGTAGATTTTAGAATTAGTGTCATAGCTGTAAAATATAAATAATTAGTACAATTTTCAACTATTCATCATTTAAACCACTACAATTGAAGTCTATCACTTAAATAACTTTTCAAATTTTACACTCAAGAATAATTTAAATATTCCCGATTGAGAAATATATAGTTATCAATATATTAGAAGAAAGTCATATATAACCCTTTCTTTATAATTTATATATATATAATTTTTATTGGAAGAGACAATTTCTATAAAATAAATATTGAAGGTTAAAAATGAACATTGGATTATTAACAGGTATTATAGCAGGATTTGCAACATTAATTTTTGGTATTCTTGTTGCCGGTGGAAAATTATTGATGTTTTGGGATGCACCTTCAGTTATCATTACAATTGGCGGCGGTTGGTGTGCTATGATGGTATCCTACCCCTTTTCGAAGCTTATGGAGATTCCTACTTTTATGAGGATAGCAATTTTTCCGGCAAAATATAATCCTGTTGAGTTAATAGTTACTCTTGTTCAATTTTCCGAAAAATCCAGAAGAGAGGGTTTATTAGCACTTGAAGATGACCTTGATGCGCTTGATGATCCGTTCTTAAAAAAAGGATTACAGCTTGTTGTTGACGGTACAGACCCCGAGCTTGTACGTGTAATTCTTGAAACAGATATTGAGCAGATGGCAGAAAGACATGGAACTAACAAGAAAGTATTTGACGATTTTGCCGGTCTTGCGCCTGCATTTGGTATGATTGGAACACTCATGGGTCTTATAATGCTTCTTGCTAATCTCAGTGATAAATCGATGGTTGGTCCTTACCTCTCTGTTGCTTTGATTACTACATTATATGGTGCTATTATGGCTTACCTTGTTCTAACCCCTATAGGCACAGCCTTAGATCTATTAACGGGCGATGAAATTGTTTTTAAGTCTGTTGCAGTCATGGGTGTTCTCTCTATCCAAGCAGGGGATAACCCAAGAATTTTAAAAGAAAAACTCGTCGCTTTTATCCCTCCGGAAATGAGAGTTGATCTACTTGAAGATAAAGGTGATTAAAATATTATGAAGAAGAGAAAAAAGAGCGAGGTAAAAGGACCACCGTCATGGATGGTTACTATGGGGGATATGAATAACCTCCTTATGTGCTTTTTCATTATTATGATGGGCGATGAAACTGTAAGCGTTGCTGACGATTTCAGAATGGCAGTCAGTTCTTTTAGAGGCAATATAGGAATGATGGAAGGAGGGAGTTCTTTATCAAAGGGAACTCTCGCAGAGATGGGTCAAACTATAATGACTCTCCCTTCGGTTGATAAAGGTAAAGCGCTTGGTAAGCGGCTAAAAAAAGCTGCAGAGATTTTTAAACCAGAGATTGAAGCTAAAGCTGTACGTGTAACAGAGGATGAAAGAGGACTTATAATAAGCCTTGCATCGGATTTATTTTTTGATTCGGGTTCGGCAAGATTAAAGCCTGAAATGCGTCCGGTATTAACAAAGGTATCAAATATAGTTCGTAGTGTTCCAAACTTTGTAAGAATTGAGGGCCATACGGACAGCAATGTAATCAGACAAACCCAGCTAAGAGAAGGTTATAGAACAAACTGGGAATTATCTGCTTCAAGGAGCCTTGCTGTGTTACTATATATGACAAATGAAGAATCTGTAAATCCAAAACAGCTTTCATCAGTAGCATTTGGCGAATTTAGACCTATAGATAATAACAACACTCCGGAAGGGAGAGCATACAACCGCAGAGTTGATATAGTAATACTAAAGGAAAAATTTGTAGAAGCGTCAAAGGATCCGAATATAAGCAAACCGCTACCTGATGAAGAGTGGCGCTAACTTTAACATTATTCCATTGATAATTCTGATTTTATTCTTTTAATATTGTTATTACACTGAGTTTTGTAATCATTGCTTATTCCCGAAGGCGGCATTTTATCAATATCCGCAGCAAGCTTTTGATAGATAGCTAAAGCCTCGCTTTTATTTCCAAGCTCATACTGAAATCTCCCATTTGCAAACCTTGCAGAGTAATGAGTATTATTATTGCTTAAAATATCGTTGATCAAGCTTACAGCCTCATCTTGTCCATTATCTTTATTAAAAAACAGAAGTACTGCAAGAGCATATTTAGCATCATACAATCTTCCGTTAAGTGATACCGCTTTTCGGTAATTATATTCAGCTAATTTAACATCCTCCGATGACTTTCTTTCAACGCTTCTACCGGCATAAGCAAGTCCAAGAGAATAAAATACATCAGCAGTATTATTTCCATATTTTATCGAATTATTAAATGATTCAACGGCTAAATCCAGCATCTGTATATCAAGATAATGGATCCCAATAATATTATACTGGTCTGCAAGGCGTTTTTTTGTTACATCGTCTTTTGGTTCTTTTTTCTCTAACGTTTCAATTTTATCTTTTATATTTTGATAATGTCTCTCAGACATACTATCGTGATCTCTTTTCATGTTGCAGTTTATGACTTTATATTTTGTATTGAGAATAACTAATGAAATCAGCAAAATTAATGTTATTGATGTATAAATCTTTCCTCTTGTGCTCTTTCTTAGTTTCATATAGTTCCACCAAAGATAATTTTATTATAAAACTCATATATCTTTAAGTAATTTTATTATTTAAAAAAATCAACTATATAATTAAATAATAATTTACAAAATATGTATATGTCAATATTATAAAGAAAAAAATCTCTAAGAGAAAAAATGGAAATTTATACACTGTCTAACGGACCGTTCATGGTTAATTCATATCTTATAGTTAATGATAAAAAGGGAATCATAATTGACCCGGGTTCCGGCGTAGAACCTTTTCTAAAAAAGATTGAATCCGAAAAAATTAAACTTGAAGCGATTATTGCAACACACGGACATATAGATCATATTGACGGAGTAAATATTATTAAAAAAAAATTTAATGTAAATTTTTATGCAAGTAACCTCGATTCGGAACTTATAAATACTGTACAAACTCAAGCCAGAATGTTTGGCGTACCTAATCCGGGCAAAATTATTCCTGATAGAAATCTTCCACTGAGCGGAGAAATAAACCTGGCAGGATTAACATTACAATTACTCCATACGCCCGGACACTCTAAAGGTTCGGTATCTATTAAAATTGATAACATACTTTTTTCAGGCGATACACTTTTCAATTTTTCAATCGGAAGAACAGATCTCCCGGGCGGTAACTATGAAGAGTTAATATCATCAATAAAGAATAAAATCTTGATTTTTCCCGATGACACACAAGTTCTTTCAGGACATGGACCTGAAACTACGGTAGGAAGAGAGAAAGAAATAAATCCGTTTTTGACATGAGGGTAAAATTTTTTAAATTGCGTCACTTTGAATAAATACTTTTAAACCGGCAAGCAAGAAAGCAATATGCACCCCAGAATAAGACTGGCTAAATTTGCCGTTAAAGCATAAGCGGCTGCTCGTTTTTTCTTATGTTCCTTTAATATAAATGGAAACGCTGCCATCTCTATAATGAAGATAAAAAACTCAAGGAAGATGAACCCGAAAATAAAATAACTGCTTAAAATCGGACCGATAAAAACCATATTCAACGTACCTTGCGTCAGCAGATTGATAACAACAAATGCTATCCAGCTTGCTTTATTTCTATATCCAAACGCAAAAAAAATCAATCCTTCAATAATCAAAGTCAAAATCACACGCATAGACACAAGCAGAATCGAGCGAGCCGGCGACTGATCCTCTGTAATACTTTCGTTCGCCAAATTAAGTATAAGCAGGTTGTTGTATCGCTTAAATGCAAATTCAGGCAGCAGACATTCGAAATTTTTATCATTTGATTGGACAACAAGCACCGCCCCTTCAAGCGATGGCATATGGGCGTCTTCCATCCAACGAAAAAAACGATAATACGCTTCCCATGCTTTTTGATTTTTATATAATTTAACCGCTTTTGTATTGCTTCCATCAGCAGAGCGAATCGATAATGTTAAGTCGTCAGGCGGGAAAATAACCATTATAGTCAATAGCGGCGGTTCTGCAGCATTAGCAAAAACTATCGGCGTTAACATAATCGAAATTAATAACACAATTACAAAAGAAACCAATATTCTACAATGTTTCCTTTGTTTCATATAACACCTCTCAATTGTACATTATATAAAAACTATGCGCCATACTCGCTAACCATTACCAACGCAGAAAAAAACCATACAACGCATAACCCCCATAACATACTTAATAAAAACTCAAGTAATGTAAAATAGAATGTCAAGTATTAATGTTAGAATAGACTATTTTAAATTTCTGAAATCCTTTAAATTATAATATATCTATACACAGAGTAAAACTTTAATAAATTTTTTAACTTCGTTTATTTTCCATTATATTTTTTCCTGATGACACACAAATTCTTTCAGGACATGGACATAAAACTGCAGTTAGGAAAGAGAAAAAATAATGACTATAAAGTAATTGACAAAAGATGATAACCATAAAAGCTGTCATCGCACGAGACTGCGCAGAAGGAGAAATGCCTCCTAAAATTCATAATCTTATTAAACTCGCGAATAGATGCGGACTATATAATAAAATGACGGATGAACAACTGAGTCTTATTGATAAATTAAACCCACTGAATATTGAAGCTCGCTATCCCGAATACAAAGACGAAATAGCTGCAACAATGTCTAAAGAAAGCTGTATGGAATTAATAGAACAAGCGAAAGAAATAATATGCTGGATAAAAAAACAGTTATAAACACAGTTGAACAATATGCTAAAATTGTAGCAAAAGAGCTTTCACCTGCCGCTATTGTCCTTTACGGGTCTTATGCCGAAGGGACAGCACATGAAGAAAGTGACATTGATGTTGCTGTTATTTTTGATGGTTTCTCCGGCGATTGGCTAAAAACATCATCTCAACTGTGGCGATTAACCCGTGATGTGAGCTTCGATATAGAACCGATTTTGCTTGATAGCACAAAAGATAAAAGCGGGTTTGTTAAAAATATTTATAAAACCGGACAAATAATTTACCAGCGCACCCGCGCCGGCTAATACAAATTAATCGTTTCATCGCCATGTGTATTATGTCGGATTGCCCTTTTATCAAAAAAACTAAATATTATAGACTTGACTTATAATCACTATATTCGCAATACTAACTAAAATCAAAAATTTTAATAAAAGCTAAAATGAATCTGTTTGAAAATTTAAAGAAAAATAATATTATAACAAATCCCGGTGCAAAAAACAGATGGGAAATTATCGAAGAGATGGCTGAATTAGCTGTTAAAAATAAAGATATTCCAATTGAAGACGCCGAGAGTATAAAAAAGGCTCTTATAGAAAGAGAAAAATCTATGAGCACAGGTATTGGAAACGGTATTGCCATACCTCACTGCTCGACTTCAAAAGTAAGCAATATAGTAACTGTCATGGCTTTAGTTCCAAAGGGATTAAATTTTGAAGCTATAGATAATGAACCTGTAAAAATAGTAATTCTTCTCGTTGTTCCTAAAGATAAACTTTCACAGCATATTAAAACCCTTGCAAATATAGCAAAGGTGATGAACAATGCCGAACTTCGTGAAAAACTGTTAGAACTTAAAACAGCAGATACTATACTTAAAACACTAAAACACTACTCTCTATAATAAAATGGATCAGATATCCAGAATTTTAAACTCAAACACGATAAATGAAGATAATTCCGAACATGAATTATCATTAAGACCAGCACGTTTAAACGAATTTATAGGACAAAAAAAAATTACAGAAAACCTAAAAGTCTTTATAGAGTCTGCAAAGCTTAGAAAAAAATCATTAGATCATATACTCCTTTCAGGACCTCCGGGACTTGGTAAAACAACTCTTGCATTTATTATTGCTCAGGAACTTGGTGTCAACATTAAAGCAACATCTGCTCCAATAATCGAAAAATCAGGAGATTTAGCTTCCATACTGACAGGATTAGAAGAGCATGACGTACTTTTCATTGATGAGATACACAGATTATCTCCGGCTATTGAGGAGATACTCTATCCCGCTATGGAAGATAAGTCTATTGATATTATAATAGGGCAGGGGATTGGAGCAAAGAGCATTAAGCTTAATCTTGCGCAGTTTACTCTTGTTGGAGCTACTACGCGTACAGGACTGCTTACTGCAGCTCTCAGGGACAGGTTTGGGATTCCATTGCGGTTGAATTACTACGAAATCGAAGATCTTAAAAAAATTGCACTGCGTTCGGCAGGAATTATAGGAACAGAGATGGATGAAGACGCAGCATTGGAGATTGCAAAAAGGTCAAGGAAAACGCCGCGAATAGTAAACCGGCTTGTGCGCAGAGTAGGCGACTTTGCAACAGTTATGAATCATACAAGGATTAATCTTGAAACAACAAAGTATTCTTTAGAGAGATTGGATATAGATGAGCTTGGATTAGATGAAATGGATAGAAGAATCCTGCTGTCAATAATTGAAAAGTTTAACGGAGGACCTGTAGGGCTAAAAACAATCGCTATATCCGTAGGAGAAGAGACCGATACTTTGGAAGATTACTATGAACCATTTTTAGTACAGAGCGGTCTGCTTAAAAGAACGCCAAGAGGGAGAATGGCAACCATAAATTCTTATAAACATCTTGGCATTGAAATTAATAGAACAGAAGAAGATAATCAACAAATTTTGTTTGATGAGGATATAGACTGAATAATATAAAAAAAATAATTTACATTTAGAATATAATATATTGCTTCATATATGAATTATTAAATACTTTAATCAAGGAGACAATTACAATGAAAAACTTTAAGCCCCTTTCTGCTATTTTATTTTTATTATTAATATCAAGTTGTAAAAGCGGAGTATTGCCTGATAAAATCGGAGGCTATAAAGTACCTCAGCCTACAGCCAAGATAGTAAACTTTGATATAGACTCAATAAGTCTATTGGATATTACACTACTTTTTGATATTGAAATTTATAATCCGTACCCTGTAAAACTTACTCTTAGTAAAATAGAATCGACCTTTTTTGTTGAAAACAAACAGTTTTTTAAAACCTCTTCCGATAAATTTTCAATCAAAGCAAAGGATAAAGAGACAACAAGAATTTTTGTTAATCTTAAATATTTGGATATTATAAATATAGTTAAAGATTATACAAATAAAGATTCGTTAGAATGTGTTGTTGATATGTTAATAGTAATTCCTCTCCCTAAATCCGTATCTGCTATTGCAGAAGATTTAAAGTTCAATTTTAAACTAAGTAAAGAGATACCTGCAATTAAACCGGAAATCAATATTGCTAACTTCTCTGTAATCAAGCCTTCACAAAAAGAAATAGAAGCTGCAATAAAAAATTCTGCAAATAAAAATCTCAATGTTAATACTATTACAAACATGTTCGGCGCTATTCTTGACGGTAAAAATCCTGCAAAGGTAATTGACCCGTCAGACCTTGATCTTAAACTAAAAGTAAATTTCGATGTAGTATTAAAAAATAAAACAAAAGCCGAAATGCTCTTTCAAGATCTAAATTACGACTTTAAGGTCAATGACAGTAAACTTGTTGACGGTTACACTAAGGATATAAAAAACAATCAGGGAGAATCTGTTATAGGCATTAATAATGACTTCAGTTCTAAAGCTCTTGGAGCTTCTATTTTAAAAGCATTTAATGAAAGTAAGGGGAACTATTCGCTCGCAGGTTACTCCATGGTAAAATTTCCCGACAAGATAAAGAAAACCCCTATTAGAATAAACTTTAATGAAAAAGGAACATTATCAATCAAATGATTATACCTGTAATATTAGCAGGCGGAGCCGGAACAAGACTTTGGCCAATGAGTACGGAGGATAAACCTAAGCAGTTTCATAATATGTCCGGCGGAGGAACTCTTCTTGAAGAAACAATAAAGAGGATAAAACCTCTATCGCCTGAGGAGATTATAATCGTTTCATCGGGAAAGTACGAAGAACTATCCCTGTCTGAGATAAAAAAAACAGGTCTAAACGGAACAATTCTTTCCGAACCTGCGGCAAAAAATACTGCTGCAGCCGTTCTATACGCCGCATTCTTTTTAAAGAAAAAATACGGCGATCCTGTAATGGCAGTATTGCCTGCAGATCATTTTATTAAAGATACAAAAAGTTTTGTTTCGGTAATTTCAAAGGCAATACCATTAGCTGATAAAGATTATCTATCTACGATTGGTATTAAGCCTGAATATCCCGAAACAGGTTACGGATATATTAAAGGAACAGAGCTTGTTGACGGCGCATTAAAAGTTGATAAGATTACCGAAAAACCTCCATTAAAAATTGCTCAACAATATATTAAAGAAGGTAACTTTTATTGGAACAGCGGAATCTTTGTGTGGAAAACATCCGTAATAATTGAATGGTTTAAAAAACTGCTGCCTGATATGTATAAACAATTTCTCAACCTTGAAACGCTGAGTCATGAAGAGATTGCATCTAATGATAAGAGAATATGGGATATTAAGAGTAAAATATACTCATCGATTAAATCAATATCTATTGATAAAGGAATACTTGAAAATTCCGATAACAGAATGGTTATACCTGCAGAATTCGGCTGGGCAGATCTTGGCAGTTGGAAATCGGTTGATGACATACTAAAACCCGACAGCTCGGAGAATAGAACTCAATCTCCCGGAAATTCAATTTTTGTAAAAAGCAATAACTGCACCATATTAAGCGAAGGTATGACTATTGCTCTTGTCGGCGTATCTAATATTACTGTTGTGCAATCAGGCAATGATATATTGGTAATAGATAAAGATTCGTCACAAGATGTAAGAGATGTTGTAGATATTATTAAAAATAAGAAATAAGAAATACCAACCGGTGATATTACCGTTTTATCAACGGTATATCACAGACTACAAGATGAAAATCATCGTACCGAAATAACCCGAAAAGTACAAGAACTGTTTGCCAAAACTGGAATAAACTACATAACTTAAATGTAGTTAGGGTTTAATATATATCTATAAAGATTACATGATATGAGTTGCTATCATATTTTAGAAATCTTTTCTTTTTGACGAAAAAATGCATATTTTTTTATAAAAAATCCAAATAAACTATTGACATAAATTTTAATTAAATATAAAAAACAATACATAAATATACAGAAAATTTTTTCCTTTATTCCGGTAAAATATTAATGAATAACTTCCTAAGATATTTAGAGAAATTGCTAATAACAGTATTAATAGCAGAACTGAGTATCTTAAACGTTCCGTTAAACGGAGCAGAGATAGTTGTAGATAAAAGCGTACCAATAGAACAAAGACCAACCTTAGACAAAGCGCCAAACAGCGTACCTATAATAA
>Ga0268262_10001973_pt1 | contig 24256 bp, 17 predicted proteins | sample TergutNc150P3_FD_190354 | JGI IMG/M metagenome (GOLD analysis project Ga0268262, IMG submission 190354) | Nasutitermes corniger P3 segment gut microbial community from laboratory colony in Florida, USA - Nc150 P3 (SPAdes) (version 2) | ecosystem: Host-associated > Arthropoda: Insects >...
GCTTGAACGTATCTATAGGCAGCCTGCGAACATAGCCTCTTTTGGAAAGAGTGATAACCTGCTCTTCTTCTGCAATTAAATCTTCGTAATCCAAGTCTTCTTCGTCTTCCGCTATTTTTGTGCGGCGAGCATCGCCGTATTTATCAGCAATTTCTTGAAGCCTTGTTTTCACAATATCCATTATGCGTTCCTTTTTTGCTAAAATATCTTCTAAATCTGCGATTTTCAGCAAAAGTTCTGCAAGCTCGTCTTCAAACTTTTTTACTTCTATTTTCTTTATGTTTCTCAAACGAATTTCTAAAATTGCCTTTACTTGCAATTCAGAAAGAGAATAACGGGTTTGCAAAACCTGATCCGGTTCGTCTTCAAAGCGAATTATGCGAACAACTTCGTCTATGTTTTCGGGGGCAAGGGCAATTTTAAAACCCTCTAAAATATGCGCTCTCTCTTTTGCCTTTCTCAGTTCAAATTCTGTGCTGCGGCGAATTACAATGTAGCGATGCTCTATGTAATTTGAGCACAAATCCTTTAAGTTCAAAAGTTTTGGCTGGCGATTCACAAGAGCTAAATTGTAAATGCTAAAACTCTCTTCCAGCCTTGTGTATTTGAACAGATTGTTTTTTACAACCTCTGGCACAGCATCTTTTTTTAGCCCCACAACAATTCGCATTCCATCGCGGTCGCTTTCATCGTTGGCGTGGTTAATGCCTTCCAGTTTATCGTCGTTTACAAGTTTGCCTATGGTTTCCAAAAGTTCTTTTTTGTTCACCATATATGGAATGCTTTTCACAACTAAAAAATTGCGGCCCTTTGAATCAACTTCCACTTCAATATCGGCACGAACCTTTATTCTGCCGCGTCCGGTTAAATAAGCATTTCTAATTCCGCTTCTGCCGCAAATCACGGCTCCCGTGGGAAAATCTGGACCTTTGACATAATTTAGCAATTCTTCATCTGGAATTTCTGGATTGTCTATAACGGCTTTTATAGCTTCTGTAACTTCTCTTAAATTGTGTGGTGCCATATTGGTTGCCATGCCAACCGCAATACCAATAGAACCATTTACCATCAGATTCGGAAATGCAGAAGGTAGCACTGTAGGCTCTTCCAAAGAATCGTCAAAATTCGGGCTAAAATCTACCGTGTCTTTATCTAGGTCTTCTAGCATGAACTCGGCAAAATTTGTCATTCTAGCTTCTGTATAACGCATTGCCGCAGGAGGGTCTCCGTCCATGCTGCCAAAGTTCCCTTGCCCATCTACCAGTGTGTAACGCAGTGAAAAATCCTGTGCCATGCGTACAAGCGTGTCGTAAATTGCGCTGTCGCCGTGGGGGTGATATTTACCCATAACCTCGCCCACTATGGTCGCGCTTTTGCGGGTGGGCTTTGGGGCGGGGGTCAGTCCAAGTTCGTGCATTCCAAAAAGCACTCTGCGATGCACAGGTTTAAAGCCGTCACGGACATCTGGAAGCGCGCGAGATACAATAACACTCATCGAATAACGCAGGTAGCTATCCTGCATATCTTTTTCTATCAAAGAGGGCACTTTTGTGCCCGGAATCATTTTAATTGTTGACATAAATTTCCTAATTACAGAATATATAATATAGAAAATTCTACCTTACAATTATGTTTTTTATGCAAAAAAAATTCCCTGTATGCATTATGTTTGTTTTATCCGTGTGCTATGCAGATTTTCTAGCTTTGGATATGGTGGAAAAAGAAGAACCGCCGCCTTTTCTTGTTTACGGAGCAAACTATGCAGGGAGAATTTTTGCTGGCGGCATAGATAATTTTGGCGGCGCAAATGCGAGACTGCGCATAAACAAAAAATGGGCTGTTGGGGCAAAAGCCGAGATGGATTTTTCGCAAAGCGGTTTTGTGGCTGGAGCCTTTGGGCACTATTTGCTAACGAGAGAATTGTTCAAGGAACAATCGGAAAATTTTATGCACTTGGGTTTGGATTTCATAAAAATTGAAGATAGACGATCTCCAATAATCTCAATAGGACTTGGGCGTGATATGCTTCCTTGGAAAAAATCCCCATTTGGTTTTAGAGTGCTTGGTAAATTGGAATACACTCCGGTAGCGCATATATTCTCACGCACAAGCAAAGGAATTTTCGGATTAGAAACAACAACATTTGCAAATACAGATTTTGCAATTGAAGTTGGAGTTTTTATATACGAGTAAATAGGCGTTTATTTTTTCTCGTCTATGTAGTCCACAAAAATTTGTATGCGGCGATTTTTGCTGCGGTTTTCGGGACTATTATTTGGAACAATAGGCCGATATTCGCCATAGCCAACCGCGCTCATATTTTGCGGCTGAATGCCTGTATTTCCGGCAAGCAACTGAACCACGGAAAGAGACCTTGCGCTGGAAAGTTCCCAGTTGCTGCCATAGCGATTGGAATGTATGGGAACATCATCGGTATGCCCTTCAACACGAACTTTCAAACTTGGGTTATTCTTTATCACATCGCTGATATCCTTCAAAATTTCCTTGCCTTGGTCTTTAAGGTCTGCCGAGCCACTTGCAAAACCAACGGGGTCGCGAAGCATTATAGCAATGCCTTTTTCCGTTACCTCAACCTTTACCGCTTCATTTAATTTTTTGTCATTTATCACATTTTTTATTTTTTCTGCATCTTTCAAACTCTGTTTCTTTTTTTGCTCATCGCCAGTCTTTTTAGGTATGTCCACAATAGGATGGATAGGAATGGTTGGAAAGGTTTCCATAATGCCAAAAGCACCCTGCATACTCTCCATAAGGTTACTAATTTTTACTGGGTCAAAAGTTGCCATAGAAATCAATAGAATAAAAAACGTGAGCAACAAGGTTGTCATATCGCTAAAAGTACTCATCCACGCGGGAGCACCAGGCGGGCAGTCAGGGCATTTTAGTTTTTTTGCCATTTCTTATTCCGAATTAATCCCTTTTCTTTCTCTCTCTCTCTTTTGCGGCTTCTAACTCCGCGCGAGACACGGGGTCAAGATAAGCCGTTAGTTTCCACTGCACAATTCTGGGATTTTCGCCAGCTTGCACCGATAGGATTCCTTCTAACATAATGGCTTTTTCTGTCATTTCCTCGCCGTGGCGAATTTTGAGCTTGGTGGCAATGGGCCAAGCTATCACGTTTGCGAGAATTGAACCGTAAAAAGTTGTTATCAAAGCCACCGCCATTGCAGGACCTATTGACGAAGGATCGCTCATATTCTTCAACATAAGCACCAAACCGATCAGGGTTCCTATCATTCCAAAAGCCGGACCCATTGCGCCCATATTTTCAAAGAAACCGATATTGTCTTTGTGGCGAGCTTCTATGTTGTCTTTTTCAATTTCCAAAACGCTTTCTATAACAGCTCGTTCCGTACCATCAACCGCAAGCTGAATGCCTTTTTTGAGAAAAGGGTCTTTAACGGTGTCCAAACTATTTTCAAGCGCAAGAATGCCTTCTCTCCTAGCTTGTTCCGCAAAGCCTATAATTGAATTTATGGTACCGACTATATCGTGCTTTTGAACCACCACATACATTTTCATGAAACCAGGAACGGTTTTCCAAAAGCCGGGCGGGTAGGCACACACCAATGCCATAAAAGAGCAGCCTCCTGTAATAGCTACTGACGGGATATCTATAAACATAGGAATATTAGCTGGCGAGCCAAAACCCCATATAAGCATAAGCAAAGCGCTTAAGACTGTTCCTATAATACCTGTTGGATCCATGGGGGAAAATATAGAAAATCTAAATTACCACCAAATGAACAACATTCCTCTTGCAGAAAGAATGAGGCCTCAGAATTTAGACGAATTTTTGGGGCAGCAGCGCATTTTGGGGGAAACGAGTATGCTCAGAACCGCTATCTTGAGCGGCAACGTGCCGAGCATGATTTTTTGGGGGCCGCCTGGGTGCGGAAAAACCAGCCTTGCAAGCGTTATTAAGCATCACGGGAAAAAACGATTTGTGGCTTTGTCCGCGGTTTCCAGCGGGGTAAAAGAGGTAAAAACTATTTTAGACGAATCTAGAACATATAAGGAAAACGGGCGGGAAACAATTTTATTCATAGACGAAATTCACCGCTTTAACAAAGCGCAGCAAGATTCCCTTTTGGGCGCGGTGGAAAACGGAACTGTTACTTTAATCGGAGCCACTACCGAAAACCCAGGCTTTGAAGTGAATTCCGCTTTGCTCTCGCGTTGCCAACTGATTTTATTTGGACCTCTCTCCGAAGAGGATATGCAAAACTTAATGGAAAGTGCTTTGCACACTCACCCTCGCGGATTAAAAAGAAAAGATTTGAGAGTGTCTGAACAAGCGGCGCAAAAGTTGATAGGGCAAGCAGATGGAGATGCCCGCTTTTTATTGAACCAATTAGAATGGCTTGCAAATGCAATTACTGGTGAGGCAGAAATAACGCCTGAATTGATGGAGCAAATTCAGTATAAAAAACCGCTTCGCTACGATAAGTCTGGCGAGGAGCATTACAATTTAATAAGCGTATTGCACAAGTCTGTTAGAGGCAGTGATGTGCAGGCTGCGGTTTATTGGCTACACAGAATGTTAGACGGAGGCGAAGACCCACGCTATATTTTGCGCCGCTTGATGCGAATGTCTATGGAAGATATTGGACTTGCAGACCCAAATGCTCTGTTGCTTGCAACGGCGGCTCTTGAAGCCTTTGATTTTATGGGTGTGCCGGAGGGTTTAATTGCTCTTGACGAGCTAACCGTTTATCTAAGCCTTGCGCCAAAGAGCAACAGCCTTGAAATTATGGGCGCAAAGGTGAATGGCTGCATTAAGCAAACCGGAACTCTGCCTGTTCCAAGGGCATTTAGAAATTCTGTGACAAAGGTGGGCAAAGATTTGGGCTATGGCAAAGGTTATCAATACGACCACGATTTGCCTGGTGCTTATGCTGGGCAAGAGCATTTACCGGAAAAATTAAAAGGCTTTGAATTTTATGAACCAACTGAATATGGAAAAGAGAAAATGCTTGCAGAAAAATTGAAAGAATTGGAGAAAAGAAAAAATGATCCTAGATAAAATAGCAGAAAAAACTCGTGAACGTGTTGAGAATGTGAAGAAAAAAGTTCCGTTCTCCGAAATAAAAAAGCAAGCTCAAGCACTCCCAAAGGGTGATTTTGCGTTTGAAAAGGCAATTTCCAAACCCGGATTGTCTTTTATATGCGAGGTAAAAAAGGCTTCGCCCTCAAAGGGAATAATTGCGGAAAATTTCCCTTACTTGGATATTGCCCGCGATTACGAAATAGCCGGAGCCAGTGCCATTTCTGTGCTAACCGAGCCAGATTTTTTTATGGGGAGTGACTCATATCTTGTGGAAATATCAAAGGTGGTAAAATTGCCATTGCTGCGAAAGGATTTCACCATAGACCCCTACCAAATATACGAGGCAAAAACACTTGGTGCATCTGCGGTGCTGTTTATTTGCGCCTTGATTGATGCAAAAACATTGAAGGAATATCTTGATATTGCAAATGAATTAGGATTATCGGCGCTGGTGGAAACGCATGATGAAAGCGAGGTGAAATTTGCACTTGAGGCAAGTGCTAGAATAATAGGCGTGAATAACCGCGATTTGAAAAATTTTGAGGTTGCTCTTGAAACGAGTGCAAGGTTGCGCAAATTGGTTCCAGATAATATATTGTTCGTGGCAGAGAGCGGAATAAAAACCAAAGAAGATATTTTGGCACTTGGCAATGTGGATGCGGTTCTCATCGGCGAAATTCTCATGCGAAGCAAAGATAAAAAATTGGAATTGGATAAGCTAAGAGGCGTTTAATGCTCTCCATAACCCCTGAAATTCTCCAAAAGGAACTGAGCCCCGTTCAATACGAAGCCGCCCTTGCAGTTGATGGTCCAATGCTAATTTTGGCAGGGGCTGGCTCTGGCAAAACTCGCACCATAGCGTATAAAATTGCGCATTTAATCTCTTATCACAATGTGGAAGCAAGGCGAATAGCAGCCGTAACTTTCACAAATAAAGCCGCAAAGGAAATGAAAGATAGAATTGCAAAAATCTTGGAATATCCGCAAATTCGCCTAGACTGGATGGGAACTTTTCACAGCCTTTCCGTGAAAATTTTAAGAGTATGCCTTGAAAATTCCAATGTAACAGAGACCTTAAAATGGAAATACACAAAAAATTTTTCCATTTACGATGATGACGACCAAAAAAAATTATTGAAACTGATTGCTGTTCCAAAAGAAGGTGATTTGGCAAATGCGGGGCGGATAAAAAAAATCGCGTGGGCAATTTCGTCTTGGAAAAACAGAGGTGTTTCTCCCGATGAAGCACAAGCAGAAAGCGTTTTTGAAGACCAAAAAATTTTAGCGAGCTATTACGAAGAATATCAAATTCTATTGATGAATTCAAATGCGATGGACTTTGACGACTTGCTTTTGCGCGCAGCCGATATTTTAAAAAAAGTGCCCTCTGTTGCGGAGCAATTCTCTGAGCATTTTAAATATATATTTGTCGATGAATATCAAGACACAAATGATGCACAGTATATTTTGCTCAAATTGCTGCTCTCAAACAACAACAACAACATAACCGTTGTGGGAGACGATGACCAAAGCATATATGGCTGGCGCGGCGCAAACTTAAATATAATAAGAAATTTTCACCGCGACTTTGCACCGGTGAAAATAGTTAAGCTAGAGGAAAATTACCGCTCAAGTTCAAACATAGTTAAAGCTGCAGGTTCTGTTATAGCAAACAACAAACGCCCAAAGGAGATGGAAAAAAATGTTTTTTCAAATCAGGAAAAAGGCTCGCTAATCCACATAAAACAGGTTGCAGACGATTATACAGAGGCAAACACTTTAGCGACAAAAATATTTTCGCTCGGTGTGGAAAACTATTCGCAAACAGCGGTGTTTTATCGCAACAATGCCCAAAGCCGCCTGATAGAAGCTGGGCTTAACAAACTGCGAATTCCAAATATAATAATTGGTGGCACAAGATTTTGGGATAGAATGGAAGTGAAGGATATTTTGGCATATATGCACTTATTGGTGAACCCAAAGGATAATGGAGCACTCCTCAGAATTGTAAACGTTCCTCCAAGGGGGCTTGGCAAAAAAACAATAGAAACCCTGCAACAAAATGCAGAGCAGAGCGGCACATCGCTTTGGGATGCTTTGCCAAGTGTTCCAAAACTAGAACCTTTTGCAAAAATGATGAACAACTTTTTACAAGAACCAAGTGAATCCATAGTTTTTTTAACCAAAAAAATAATAGAAGACACAAAATACAACGAGTATCTGGAAAAAGATGACCCCTCCACCGCAGACGACAGAAAAGCCAACCTAGACGAAATGCTCCGCGGCATTGAAGATTTTTGCGAAGAAAACCCGGGCGCAACGCTTGAACTTTTTTTGCAAGATATTTCCCTTTTAACAAGCGCAGATCGCAAAAATGAAAGTTCCGTGAATTTTGTCACTTTAATGACTTTGCACTCCGCTAAGGGCTTGGAATTTGACAGTGTGCATATAGCTGGTTGCGATGAAGGCATTTTGCCGAGTAAAGCCTACGAAGCAGAGTACAGCGCAGAAGAAAAAAAGGAAAAGTTGGAAGAGGAAAGGCGGCTTTTTTATGTTGGACTGACCAGAGCAAAAAAGCATTTGTTTCTTTACACGAGCCAAGCCAGATTCTGGCGTGGCGAACAAAAGAGTTTTAGCCCCACCAGCTTTATAGAAGAAATGGATGCTTCAACAATTTATTTTGATAGGCTCGCTGCCAAAAGCAATCCTTTCACAATATCCATAAATCCACCGCATTTCGCAAAGGCAAAAGCAAGAGAAAAAACGCAGGTCTATGAGATAGATGAATACAGCCAAGTTGAGCCTAGGCTGGTGGGTAAGTTTGCCGCTCATAACAAATATGGCGAGGGAAAGATTGTGGGGCAAAGCGGTTCGGGAGAAAATACTCAAGTTGAAATTTTGTTCACAGACGGCTCAAAACGAAAATTCGTGCTGAAATTTGCGAATCTGAAATTTATATAAGCACGATTTACTATTTTACCACATATGGAGCTTCCTGATAGCGCAAACATAAACGAAAGCAATAAATGGCTTTCGTGGAGAATATCTCCAGAGGGAACGTTTTTAACAGTTGTGCGGGAGCTTGTTCCTGAGAACCCAGATATAAAAGAAATTAAAAAAACTCTGTTGATAAGCAAGGTTGTCAATTTTGATATTGAAAAAATTGAAAATACAATAAAAGAAAGGTCTGGAAAATCAGAGCGAATTGGCCCACCCTTTGAATTATTTGAAGAAGGAAAACGCAAGTACCTGCACCTGCAAGTTACACCTATGCAAGCACGCTTTTCCATAGACGTTGGTATATTGCAAACTAACTACAATATAACTCAAGAAGACATATTGTTCCTTTTGGCAGAAAAAGCTGTTGTTTATGGAATAAATTATGATCTTATAGAAGAAATTTTAGCTACTAGTGCCTACGGACAGGAATTTATAATTGCCTCTGCAAAACCGCCCATTGCCGGCAGCGATGCCATTGTAACCGAAATAATACAAATAGACCCAGATGCAAAACCCTTTTTGAATGAAGATGGCACGGCAGACTATAAAAAATGGGACAACATAAGGCAAGTGCAGAAAGACGAAGTTATATGCACTCGTGTTCCGCCAACTCCGGGTATTCCTGGTACCAGCGTGTTTGGGATGCCTCTCTCTCCAACCCCTGGCGAAGATATTGGCCTGCCGGTTGGGATTAACACCAAAGCCATAGATAACGAAACAAAACTTGTAGCCACTATACACGGCTTCCTTTACAGGCAAGGTCGCAATATTTGCATAGGCAGCATTTATATAATAAAAGGCGATGTAAATTATAAAACCGGAAATATTGAATATACCGGCGATGTTCTCATCAAAGGAAATGTAAATACTGGCTTTTCCGTTGTTGCCGATGGCAATATATCCATTGAAGGAATTGTGGAGTCTGCGCATATAGAGTCAAAGTATGGCAACATATTTTTAAAAGGCTCTGTGTTTGGGCTAAATAATGCAAGCATAATAGCACATAAAAACATAAATGCCGAGAACATTCAAGATGCAAGAATCAAAGCCCAAAACATTGTAGTTAGGGGGCAAATTCGCAGTTGCCAAATTGAAACTGAAAATCTGAGTATGCCGCACAATGGGCAAATCGTAAGCACATACATAGCTTTTAGCGGCCACTTGAGATGCGGAAACATAGGTGGAAAAATAGAATCGGTGAACGAATTTACCCTTATTGAAAACGAGCGTGAGCAATACAAAGAGGAACTTACAAAGCAAAATGAACTTATACAGAAATTAGACAAGGCAATAGAGATTTTGGAGGCTAAGACGACCTCAATGAAAGGGACAGAAAATACCCCTGAACTTGAACACCAAGCAAAACTCTTGAACTCACAGCTCACCAGTTGCAGCAGCAGCAGGGACCAGTTGATTGCAAAACGCAAAAAACTCCTGAAACTAATAGAAGTAATGCCAGATAGAGAAGATCTGATTAGCGCAACATCTATTTCGCCGATTCTCAGAGTCTCAATATTTGGCTCTTATATGGAGTTAAAGGAAGAATTGCACGAGTTGAGGATAAGCTGGATGAACGGCGCAATTAAAATGGAGTCCTTTTAAAATTTATATATATAGTAGCCACTGATTAAGTCTGAATCTAGCAGTGGCGTTCCCCCCGTTAGCTCTCCGAGCGGAAAAAACGGGGGGACGAATGGTGATTTTTGTTAAAAAAATCTCCATTCCAGGGGGGAATGCTGATTGGATAAAATTGAGGTTATGAGTTAATCAGCATTTTCTATATTTTCCATAGTGGAGACAAAATATGGCAGATTGTAGTATTGAAGATAAAGGTGGGTATTATCAAATCGTAGGCTTTGATTTTGAGGTCGGTGATTTTCATAATATCTTCGCAAAAATAGAAAGTGCTTTGAAAGCAAAGAAACAAGATGTTCTTTTATCACTTGCCCCGGTAGGTGTTCTTTATAGTTCGCATCTTGCAATATTTGTGAGAATACATCAGATGATGCATAGAAATAATTTGCACTTCATAATTTCAGATGTATCACCAGAAATAATGAATCTTTTGCAAATAACCCAGTTGGATAGCATTTTTTCCATTTACAAAACTTCAGAGGATTTCAAGAACAGCTTAAAAAGCGCAGAAAATGGACCAAGCAATTCGGCGCAGGGTTTTGAATGGCAGTTGAAGAAAAATGATAATGAGTCCGCAGATGTGATATGCAAGGGAAATATGGTTGCTGGCGAGCAGCTAGACGAATTGCAAAAAAGCGTTTTGGACTTTTTTAGCATAAATTTTGATTTTTCGGATTTGCAAACTATGGATTCCGCAGCCATAACGTTTTTAGACCGAATTGCCGACAAACACTCTATTTCCATTAAAGGGGCAAGTGAGCAGCTTGTTGAGCAGTTCCGTCAAAAATTCATTTATGGAAAAGTGAAACTCATATAACAACCTTATATGCCAAGCATTAGAGTCTTGTTTGCCGTGCTATTTTTAGCAGCTTTTGCTTTGACTGTGGTTGTTATTTTTGTGAATAAATCAAAACCTATTCGGGATGCGCAGAGCTATGCCGAGCAGCACCCGAATTGCAACGAAATTAAAATCCATTCCAAAAAAAACGATTTGCTGGAATGTTTTTCAAATTTTGAATCCATTGATGATATCCCTTCGGAGCCGCTTGGTACAGATACCCTTTATATTCCAATGGTAAAGCTAATAGCCGAAAGATTCCCGCAAGAATTTCCGCTGAGGGTAAAACATATCTTTTCATTTCCCGAAGGAACAGAAGATTCAATATGGATTTCTGGAAACAGCATAACCATAGCAAAGAGCAAAAATTCCGCTTGGCGAAATGAAAAAAGCGGTTGCAGATTCCCTGCGCATTGCCCCGTGATGCCTATTAAAGGTTCGGTTATTTTTCAAAAAGGATCCAGAAATTACGATGAAGAGCAAATTTTCAAAAACAAATTCAGCGCAATGGGCAATGCTCCGGTTAATGCTATTTTACCCGGGAAAATATTGGATGTGGAGCAAGATTCCCTTTTTTCCATAACAATTTACCACGGCGAGAACATATATACAAAAACAAGCGGACTTTACAGCATAGACCGCGTCACGCAAATAGACAACATAGTTTCAACAGATGTGTCCCTTGGCTTTTTGCCGCCAAAAGATACCGCTTTTATTTTTGTGGAAATAACGAGAAACGGCAAATGTGAAACTTGGGAGAATTTTTATGCGGAGAGCAGAGCTACCGACTGAGCGGCTATGCCCTCTTCTCTGCCTGTGAAGCCGAGTTTTTCCGTGGTTGTGGCTTTTATGCCTATTCTGGTTTCTTCTATTTCCAGAGTTTTGGAAAGAACTGCTTTCATCTCATTGCGATGTGGATTTATCTTTGGTTTTTCTGCCATCACAATGCTGTCTATGTTCTCTATCTTAAAACCGAGTTTTGAAATTTCTTCCTTAACCTGCTTTAAAAGTATTTGGCTGTCTATATTTTTGAATTTCGGGTCATTATCTGGGAAATAGGTTCCTATATCGCCAAGACCTGCTGCACCGAGCAAGGCATCGCATATAGCATGAGTTAAAACATCGGCATCGCTATGCCCCAAAAGCCCCTTTGAGTGCGGAATTTCAACGCCGCCAATAATGCATTTGCGCCCCTCAACGAGCCTATGCACGTCAAAGCCTATGCCAATTCTATTCATTAATAAGTTTGTCCTTTTATGGCAGCATTGAACTTCGCAAAAGAAGCAAACTGCATATTGTAATTCTGTTCTATTTGATTTTCCGCCATTTTTGCGTTTTCAATATCAATATCAACGTTATTCACTTCCCCTGGCTTTGTCGGGTCGTCTGAAATAAATGAATAAGCCTCAACCTTTTTAATGGAAGCCTTGCGCCCAAGCTCCAGATGATTTTCATTGGTTCTTGTGCCATCTACGTGCTTTCGCATAGCTTCTTGCACTTGGTCTTCAAAATTAACCTCAACACGCCTGTAGCCTGGGGTTTCTGAATTGGCTATGTTCTGGGCTATAGCCCTGCCACGCATAGCGTTTGCATCCAACCCTTTATACACGAGCATACGGGTATCTGTGTTAAAGAGCCTGTTGCGGGTACCTGAAATTGTAAGATTATCTGCCATACTTTTTGTTATGCAAAAAGTATGCCAAAATGGTATCAAAAACCATTTTTTCTGCATATTCATGTCCCTTGTCCCTAACATTAAGTTAATCATTGCTTACTATATGATTTTATATGTTACTTCATAGTTAAAGTCTTATATTCGGAGTTTTATGGAGAAAATAATATACAAAGCAGAAAAAGAGCTCACTAGCAAGGAACTCTTGAATAAAATACTTATATTCGCTTCCATCGCAATAGTTGCTGTGAGCGTTATTGTAAGAATAATTATGTATATAAAATGCCCTTCTCTTTGGCAGGATGAAGCCGACCTTGCATACACTATAGTTCCACGAAGTTGGCTTGAACTGCTTACACCGCCTTTAGCCGCCCTTCCGGGTTCACCTCAGTCCGCGCCTATTTTGTATGTACTTGCTGTAAAAGCAATAGGTTCTATATTTGGATATTCAGAAGGGTCTTTGAGAATATTCTCGTTTTTTGCATTTATAGGCTTATTGATTTTAGAAGTGATATTTCTGAAAAAGATTTTTAATTTTAGTAATTGTAAAATAGCCTTTGTCATAGTTATGAGCGCATTACTCCCGAGCTATATTTGGTTTTCCAACGAATTAAAGCCCTATATGAGTGATGCGTTTTTTGTTCTTTTAATCATTTTACTGTATTTTTATTATACGCAAGGTAAGGTAAAGCTCCCGATATTAACATTTTTATATATTTTGATTTTGGGGTTTTCATCCCCAGCGGTGTTTTTCATAGGAGGGACATTGTCGTTTGAATTCGTCTCTGCTATCTTAAATAAGAACAAAAAACAAATGCTTTATACTGCCATATCAGGAATAACCATTATTGTGATATTTGCTCTGTATTATCATTGGTGGCTACAGCCTGCAAATGAACTTATGAAAGGATGGTGGGATATCTATGATAAGAATAGTATAATACATCGAATAATGTCAATATTTTCAATAGGAGGACGTACTAACTTTTTCGTTTGTTTTTTTCTACCATTTGCATTACTTGGTATCTATTCATTGTGTAAATCCAAAAACAGAATAGCCTGGTCGGTGGTATTATCTTTATCGCTTGCGTTTTTGGCTTCATCAATAGGCAAGTGGCCTTTAGCTGGTCGTTTATGGCAGTTCTTACCCGCAATAATTTTCATTTTCACCCCAATTGGAGCCAATATTGTTATAAATAAAACAAAGAATAGAAAAATTATGAATGCAACCGGATTTTCTTTCCTTGTAGCCCTTACTTTGTATTTGTCTGTAAACTGTTTGATGTTCGCTAGTAATAAAATGTATTATCACACAGCTGAAATTAACCCTCTGATTTCTTATGTTCAAGAGAATATAAAAGACGATGAAAAACTATATGTTTACCCAAATACAATTGCAACATTTCGTTTCAAGAATGGCTATAATGCAACAAAAATCGGAAATGCTACGGATAACAATATAATATATGGAAAATCTGGAGAATGGAATGCTGATGTTTTAGGAAATGATTTGCAATCAATCCTTGAAAACAAAAAAACTTATTTGATTTTTTGTCTTTATTATCCTGAAGAAGTTGAAAATTGTTTAGCCGTTTTGCGAAAATACGGAACCCTTACTGAAATAATGAATGTATATGGCACTCCACTTTACTATTTTGAAAGAAATGAAGTGCCCTGAAAGCCTTGTTTCCAAGCTCCAAATACGACATATTTTATATGTTACTTCATATTTGGAGTTTTATGGCAAAAAATAAGAATATACTTATATTCGCTTCCATCGCAATAGTTGCTGTAAGCATTATTGTAAGAATAATTATGTATATAAAATGCCGTTCTTTATGGGGCGATGAAGCCGCTCTTGCAGAAAGCATAGTTTCGCGAAATTGGGTTGAATTGCTTACTCTGCCTTTGATAAACTCCCAATCTGCGCCTATTTTGTATGTGATCGCTGTAAAAGCAATAAGTTCTACATTTGTATATTCAGAAGGGTCTTTGAGAATATTCTCATTTTTTGCATTTATAGGCTTATTGATTTGTGAAGTTATATCTTTGAAAAAGATTTTCAATTTTAGCAACTGCAAGATTTGCTTTGTCGTGGCTATGAGCGCATTACTCCCGAGTTATATTTGGTATTCCAATGAATTAAAACCCTATATGAGCGATGCATTTTTTGTTCTTTTAATCATTTTGCTGTATTTTTATTATACGCAAGGTAAGATAAATCTTCCGATATTAACATTTTTATATATTTTGATTTTGGGGTTTTCATCCCCAGCGGTGTTTTTCATAGGAGGGACATTGTCGTTTGAATTTGTTTCTGCTATCTTAAATAAGAACAAAAAACAAATGCTTTGTATCACAATATCGGGAATAGTCATTCTTGCGATATTTGCTCTGTATTATCATTGGTGGCTGCAACCTGCATCTGAAGCTATGAAAATAATTTGGGATGAGGATGCTAGAGCCCGAAATATAATACGTCGAATAGGGTCAATACTTTCAGCTAAAGAACGTCGTAGTGCTTTAGTTTGGTTTTTTGTGCCGTTTGCATTACTTGGTATTTCTTCATTGTGCAAATCCAAAAACAAAATAGCCTGTTCCTTGGCATTATCTTTATCATTTGCGTTTTTGGCTTCATCAATAGGCAAGTGGCCTATGACCGGCCGATTATGGCTGTTCTTACCCGCAATAATTTTTATTTTCACCCCAATTGGAACCGATATCGTTTTAAATAAAGCAAAGAATAAAAAAATTATGAGTGCAATTATGTTTTCTTTCCTCGTAGCCCTTACTTTGTATTTGTTTGTAATCTGTTTAGAGTACACGCAGCATAGAATGTATGTTCCCACAACTGAAATTAACCCTCTGATTTCTTATGTTCAAGAAAATATAAAAGATGATGAAAAACTATATGTTTATCCAGAAGCAATTGGACAATTTCGTTACAAGAATGGCTACAATGCAACAAAAATCGGGAATGCTATAGATAACAATATAATATATGGAAAAGATTACAATGAATGGGGCTCTGATATTTTAGGAAATGAGCTGCAATCAATTCTTGAAAACAGAAAAACTTACTTGCTTTTTTCTAATCACACAAAGAAAATTCCTTTGCTTTTTCGAGATGATCCTTATGAAATTGAAAATGGCCTAACCGTTTTGCGGAAATACGGAACTCTTACCGAAATAATGAATGTATATGACACTCCACTTTACTATTTTGAAAGAAATGAAGTGCCCTGAAAAGCCTACCCCATTCCTCTTTTGAACTTATTGCTCCACCATATAAGGAACGGAGCACTTATGCAAATAGAGGAATAAGTACCAACAATAATACCAGCAGACATAACTATACCGAAATCCCTGATGCTTGAACCGCCCATAATCGCAAGCACCACGCACACGAACAAGGTGGACAAGCTGGTGATTATTGTACGGGAGAAACTCTGGTTAATTGAAATGTTTATGCGCTCTTCTAGCGTTTCTTTGGCGAGCAATTTATTTTCGCGAATACGGTCGTAAATAACTATTGTATCGTTAATGGAATAACCTATCATCGTTAGGAATGCCGCTATCATTGCACCATCCACAGGGAGCCTGAATAAGCTTATCACGCCAAGGCAGAGAATTGTATCGTGAATTAGCGTGATTATTGCGCCCGCTCCAAAACCGAGACCCATCTTGCCAAAACGCGCCCATATATAAATTCCAATGCCAATCCAAGAGAGAATAACGGCAAGTATTGCGTTAAAGCGAAGCTCGCCTCCTATTGTTGGTCCAACTATGTCTTCGGCAACAATTTTTGGAGTACCCGCGTTTGCAAGCGCAGCGTTTAGCACCGCGGTTGTTTTTCTAACGGCTTCTTCGCCAGAATCTTGAGTTTGAATGCTCAACATATATTGATTCAGCGATGTGCCACCTAGTTTGCGAATCGCCACATCACCCAAGCCTCCTTTTCCAAGAGCATTGTTCAATTCATCAGTATGAATGGAATCGTCTGAATATTCAACCGTGTAAACCAAACCTCCGGTGAAATCTATGCTGTAATCAAAACCTTTTAAAACTGCAAGCGCAATGCAAGCAATGCAAAGCAGAGCGGAGAGTTTTGACCAAATCCCGCGTTTGGAAACAATTTGAAATTTTGCCTCTTGCAACCATTTTATGCCCTTGCCTATATTTATGCTTTTTGCATCGTGCTTGGAAAGCTTGAGGTCAAAAATAGCTCTAGTAACTGTTAACGCAGAGAATAGTGATGCAGCTATACCGACCATCAAAGTGAGACCAAAGCCTTTTACCGGACCTGTGCCTATTTTATAAAGCACAAATGCAACCAAGAATGTTGTCACGTTTGAATCCAAAATTGCACTGAATGCTTTTTCATAACCTTTTGAAACCGCCATTCTAGCCATTTGACCTGCTCGCAATTCTTCCCTTATACGCTCATAAATTATTATGTTGGCATCCAAAGCCATAGCAACGGTTAAAATCATACCGGAAATACCGGGCAGCGTTAGGGTTGCGTGGAATATGGAAAGAGCCGCTCCTATAATCAAAACGTTTATGAAAATACCTGCATTTGCCACCAAGCCGGCAAAATTGTAATAGAATATCATAAACAAAAGGCATATCACAAAACCTATTATAGCAGAGCCAAAACCAGCTTTGATGTTTTCTTCGCCAAGGCTTGCTCCAACATTTCTCAGTTCAACAATTTTCATAGGTGCAGGCAATGCACCCGCTCTTAAAACAACAGCTAGCTGGGTTGCCTCTGCCATGCTTTCCAAGCCTGTTATTTGAGCTTCGCCATTTGGTATGCGATCGCGAATAACGGGAGCGCTAATCACCTGCCCATCCAAAACAATGGCCATTTGCTTGCCCACATTGTTGCCAGTGACCGAGCCGAATTTTTTTGGCCCCATTCCCTTAAAGCGAAGCGATACCGCTACCTGCCCAGCAGAAAGCCCATCGGAAACGCGATGTGGATTTGCGGTGGCAATTTCTTTGCCGTCCATTTCGGTGCGGCGTTTTAGCAAATAGAGTTTTTTGAGCTTATTTCCGTTTTGTTCTTTTTCAAAACCTCGACCCCAATAAAAAGCAACATCTCTGGGGATTAAAGCCTGCACCCCAGGCATTTCCAAAATAGCTTGTACCTTTGAGACATAGCCTTCTGGAACTGCTATATTTGAACCGTAATTAACCATATAGCCTGTGAAGGGGCGGTCTGGGTTTAAATATGCCGCACTTTTGTCTTCAACTTTATCTTGAGCGGAATCCCCTACTGCTGGCTCGTTTGTTTTGCCACCCAAGAGCAATGACTCATCGCTTAGAATATCTGCTTCTGATGAAGTGTCTGCTTTTGGAGTTGCAAGTTCAAGTTCCTTAGCCTCAGCGGAATCTGCCACAGGAAGGTTGCGGCCTTTCAAGAAATTGTCAATCAAAGCAAGGGCTTGGCTGGCTTTTTCTTGTTCCGCAACGATTTTAAATTCAAGCATAGCTGTGCCGCCAACCAAATTGCGAGCATCGTCAACATCTACACCTGCAAGGTCTGCCACAATGCGGTTATTGCCGCTGGGGTAAATTTGCGGTTCCGAAAGGCCGTATTGGTCAACCCTATTGCGGATTATTTCAAGTGAGCGTTCTTGAATATCAGAGGCTTCGTCTGGTTTAAGGCCGCTTTTATCTATTTCTAGAATTATGCTTGTACCGCCAGCTAAATCCAAACCGAAATTCACGGATTTTTCCACAATCTTAGGATTTTCCTTGGCGAATTTCACTTTTTCAGCGCCTTGATTTTTATGATATTGAATTGAGGGCCACAGGCTGTAGCCTGAGAGCAACACAACGGCCAGAATTATCCATTCACGGAGACCAAAACCTTTTTTTGTCATTTTCTTATCCTTTTTACCTTTTTTGGTGGTCTTAGAATATAGAAAATAATATTTGGAGTTAGGCTTACCTTTGACGATTTTCTAGTTTAGAGAGCTATGGGAGATATAAACTTAAAAAATTTCTGCGATTTTTGCAAAAACAACATCCCTCTGCTCGTAGTAACTGCCTTAGCCTTATTTTTCTGCTATGGCATAAAGTTATTCCAATACAGCATTGGCATAGACACCGAAATTATTATGGCAAATAAATCAGGTGCCCTTGAATGGTATATTAAAATAGGCCGTTTTGGTTTTAGCTTATTGGCTTGGTTACTGCATATTAAAGAGTTCAATCCTTTTACAACATTTTTTAGCATTTTTTGCCTTATTTGGCTTTTTACCATCTCTCATGCCTATATCATATCACTTTTTTGCAAAAATACAGGTAAAAATAATGCGCTTATTCCTTTTGTTCTTGTTTTCGCAAGCTCTCCAGTTTGGACAGAGCAATTTTATTTTTTAGGTCAGGCAAAGGAAGTGGCTCTTATGGTTTTGCTATGCCCTTATGCGATATACATTATGTTTAAGGGTTTTATTGATAATAAAAAAGGCAAAATAATTTTTGCTTTCTTGTCACTAATTTTTATGACTTCCGTATATCAGGCAATAGTTCCATTTTTTTGCTGCGGCGTATTTATATGTTTTATGCTTTTTTTGGAAACATCTGATTATGAAGCAAAAATTTACCGCGATTTATGCTTAAAAATTTTCGCAACGCTTGTCTGTGCTATGGTTGTCTATACTATTATTGATAGAATTTTAATACCTTACATTTTAGATATAGATAAGTCACAATATTTCGATGATTGGAATAAATGGGGACATACAAGCATTAAGGAAAACATTCTCCGTATTTTATTATTTGCATATACCCTTACAATAGGAGGTATTCCGCAAATTCAAGATATTGTAAATCCAATAATAGCGTTGAACGCCGGTATGGAAAATGCAAAACGCGTAGTTGATATGTCAAAAGCTTTCGGAAATATTTTGCTGTTGCCTTTAGCATTGCTTTTTATTATCAAGAGCATAGATATTGCTCGCAAGAAATTTACAAGTGATAAAAAAATATTATATATTATTGCCTCTATAGGTATTCCTCTAAGCATTATGTTTTTGGCAATTTTAGGTGGCAACAAGCCGCCAATAAGAGCAATATATGTTTTGCCACTAGCCTTTGCTTTTATGTTTTTCTTTCTCATTAAAAACTATTCTAATAAATATCGTATTGCAATTGTATGCTTTACTCTATTCACCGCTGTATATCAAGCGCAAATAACAGCTCAACTGCTTTATTCAGATCAGTTGAGATACAACGAGGATGTTCGGTTGGCTTATGAAATTCGCGATATGATTGTTAAAACATCTTTGGATAATGAAAATTTACCAGTTGCGATTATAGGAAGATCCAAGACCTCCGAAAAATTCCATACGAATTTTATACAAGGAGAGGTAATAGGCTATTCTTTTTTTGAATTTGGATGGAATAGAGGTGAAGTACCAGGACGAGCCTTAGGTTTTATGCGATATTTAGGTATCCACTTTAACTCACCAAATGGTGAACAAATTGAGAGAGCCATTCATGAAGCAGTTTATATGCCATCTTACCCAGACTCAGGATTTGTTAAAAAACTACCCGATGTGATTGTGGTGAAACTATCATCAGATTTTAATCATGATTTACAAAATAACAAATAATTTGTCTATTTCGTAATTATTTTCCGTCAATTTCACAGTTTTTTTAAATTTAATATTTGGTGTGAGGCTTATTTTTGATATTTTTCTAGTTTGTAAAGCTATGGAAAATCTAAACTTAAAAAATTTTTGCGATTTTTGCAAAAACAACATACCTCTACTCGTGGCAACTACCTTCACATTATTTTTCTGCTATGGTATAAAATTATTCCAATACAGCATTTGTCTAGATACCGAATATTTTATGATTAATCAATCATATATGATTAAAGAAATGATTCAACTTGGCCGCTTTGGTCTTAGCTTGCTGGTGTGGCTGTTGAATATTAAGGGATTTAATCCAATTACGGCATTTTTTGGCGCTTTTTGCCTTATTTGGCTTTTTACCATCTCTCACGCCTATATCATATCACTTTTTTGCAAAAATACAGGTAAAAATAACACGCTTATTCCTTTTGCTCTTGTTTTCATAAGCTCTCCGATTTGGGCGGAGCAATTTTACTATGTGTATCAGGCAAGGGAAGTAGCTCTTATGGTTTTGTTATGTCCGTTTGCAATATACATTATGTTTAAGGGTTTTATAGATAATAAAAAAAGCAAAATAATTTTTGCTTTCTTGTCACTAATTTTTATGATTTCCGTATATCAGGCAATGGTTCCGTTTTTTTGCTGCAACGTATTCATTTGTTTTATGCTTTTTTTGGAAACATCTGATTATGAAGCAAAATTTTATCGCAATTTGTGTTTAAAAATTTTCGCAATGGTTGTCTGCGCTATGATTGTCTATGCCGTCATTTACAAAATTTTAATTCCTTTCATTATGGATAGGTATATGCATCTAGAAGATTATAATAAATGGGGACGTATGAGCATTAAAGAAAACATTCTCCGTATTTTATTATTTGCATATACCCTTACAATAGGGAGCGTTCCGCAAATTCAAGATATTGTGAATCCAATAATAGCGTTGAATGCTGGCATGGATAAAGCAAAATACGTAGCCAATCTTTCAAAAGCTTTCGGAAATATTTTGCTGTTACCCTTAGCCTTGCTTTTTATTATCAAAAGCATAGATATTGCTCGCAAGAAATTTACAAGTGATAAAAAAATAGTATATATTATTGCCTCTATAGGTATTCCTCTAAGCATTATGTTTTTGGCAATTTCGATGGGATCTATCGCACCAATGAGAACAATGTTTGTTTTGCCATTAGCCTTTGCTTTTATGTTTTTCTTTCTCATTAAAAATTATTCAAAAAACTTCTGTATTGCCGTTGTATGTTTTGCTCTATTCACCGCTGCATCTCAAACGCAAATAACAGCTCAACTCCTTTATTCAGACTATTTGAGATACAACGAGGACGTTCGCTTGGCTTATGAAATTCGCGATATAATTGTTAGAACATCTTCTAGTAATGAAAATTTGCCAGTTGCAATTATAGGAGTATACAATTTTGCAGAAAAATTCCATGCAAATCCGAATTTTATGCAAGGACATGTAATAGGTCTTTCTTTTTTTAACCCGGAATGGGCAGGAGGAGGAAGAAACATGAATTTTATGCGCTGTTTAGGTATAAATTTTAACTCACCAAACGGCGAGCAAATGGAGAGAACCATTCATGAAGCAGTTTATATGCCATCTTATCCAGACTCAGGATTTGTTAAAAAACTGCCTGATGTGATTGTGGTGAAACTATCAGATTTTAATCACTAGCCCAACTTTTTAAAATTTAACCTTTGGGGTGAGGCTTATCTTTGACGATTTTCTAGTTTAGAAAGCTATGGAAAAGCCAAACTTAAAAAATTTTTGCGATTTTTGCAAAAACAACATCCCTCTACTCATAGCAACTACCTTAGCCTTATTTTTCTGCTATGGCATTAAATTATTCCAATATAGTATTGGCTCAGATTCCGAAGTTATTATGATAGACGCATCGCATTGGCTTAAAAGCAATAATATTATAGGCCGCTTTGGCCTTAGCTTGCTGGTGTGGCTATTTAATCTTAAGGGATTTAATCCAATTACGGCATTTTTTTGTACGTTTTGCCTTATTTGGCTTTTTACCATCTCTCACGCCTATATCATATCACTTTTTTGCAAAAATACAGGTAAAAATAACACGCTTATTCCTTTTGCTCTTGTTTTCATAAGCTCTCCGATTTGGGCGGAACAATTTTATTTTGTGTTTCAAGCAAGAGAAGTGGCTCTTATGGTTTTGCTATGCCCGTTTGCAATATACATTATGTTTAAGGGTTTTATTGATAATAAAAAAGGCAATATAATTTTTGCTTTCTTGTCTCTAATTTTTATGACTTCCGTATATCAGGCAATGGTTCCGTTTTTTTGCTGCGGCGTATTTATATGTTTTATGCTTTTTTTGGAAACATCTGATTATGAAGCAAAAACTTACCGCAATTTATGCTTAAAAATTTTCGCAATGCTAATATGCGCTATTGTTGTCTATGCTGTCATTTACAAAATTTTGATTCCTTCCATTTTTATGGAAAACAGAGATACAGAAAATTATTATAAATGGGGACGTATAAGTATTAAGGAAAACATTTCCTATATTCTATCATCTGCAAGAATCATTACAGGCATACATCATACAGGCATATTTGAACCAAACGCTTTCGAAAATATTCTGCTGTTCATTACAAGCATAAATAAGTCAAACATTTTCGGAAATATTCTGCTGTTGCCATTAGCTTTGCTTTTTATTATCAAGAGCATAGACATTGCTCGCAAGAAATTTACAAGCGATAAAAAAATAGTATATATTATTGCCTCTATAGGCATTCCTCTAAGCATCATGTTTTTGGCAATCCTGGGTGGCAATGCACCAGGAATAAGAACAATATATGTTTTACCACTCGCCTTTGCCTTTATGTTTTTCTTTCTCATTAAAAACTATTCCAATAAATATCGTATTACTGTTGTATGTTTTGCTCTATTCACCGCTGCATATCAAGCGCAAATAACAGCCCAGCTGCTTTACTCAGACCAGTTGAGATACAATGAGGATGTTCGATTGGCTTATGAAATTCGCGATATGATTGTTAAAACATCTTTGGATAATGAAAATTTACCTGTTGCAATTGTTGGACAATATAGAATTGCCGAAAAATTCCATACGAATGCGAATTTTATAAAAGGAGAGTTAATAGGCCATTCTCTCTTTAGTAGAGGAGAGGTGGATAGTAATGATTTAACTATTCAAGTTTTATTTTTTAATAATTTAACTATTCGAGTCTTATTCTTTATGCGAGGTTTAGGTATCCATTTTAACACACCAAATGATGAGCAAATGAAGAAAGCCATTGTTGAAGCAGTTTATATGCCATCTTATCCAAACCCAGGATTTGTTAAAAAACTGCCTGATGTGATTGTGGTGAAACTATCAGATTTTAATCACTAGCCCAACTTTTTAAAATTTAACCTTTGGGGTGAGGCTTATCTTTGACGATTTTCTAGTTTAGAGAGCTATGGAAAATCTAAATTTAAAAAATTTTTGCGATTTTTGCAAAAACAACATCCCTCTACTCATAGCAACTACCTTAGCCTTATTTTTCTGCTATGGCATAAAGTTATTCCAATACAGTACTGGAATAGATACAGAACTATTTATAAATGGTGCATCGAATTGGCTTAAATACAATATTAGTACAGGCCGCTTTGGTCTTAGCTTGCTGATGTGGCTGTTGAGCATTAAGGGATTCAATCACTTCACGGCATTTTTTGGTGCTTTTTGCCTTATTTGGCTTTTTACCATCTCCCATGCCTATATCATAGCGCTTTTATGCAAAAATACAGGTAAAAATAACACGCTTATTCCTTTTGCTCTTGTTTTCATAAGCTCTCCGATTTGGGCGGAACAATTTTATTTTGTGTTTCAGGCAAGAGAAGTGGCTCTTATGGTTTTGTTATGTCCGTTTACGATATATATTATGTTTAAGGGTTTTATTGATAATAAAAAAGGCAATATAATTTTTGCTTTCTTGTCTCTAATTTTTATGACTTCCGTATATCAGGCAATGGTTCCGTTTTTTTGCTGCGGCGTATTTATATGTTTTATGCTTTTTTTGGAAACATCTGATTATGAAGCAAAAACTTACCGCAATTTATGCTTAAAAATTTTCGCAATGCTAATATGCGCTATTGTTGTCTATGCTGTCATTTACAAAATTTTGATTCCTTCCATTTTTATGGAAAACAGAGATACAGAAAATTATTATAAATGGGGACGTATAAGTATTAAGGAAAACATTTCCTATATTCTATCATCTGCAAGAATCATTACAGGCATACATCATACAGGCATATTTGAACCAAACGCTTTCGAAAATATTCTGCTGTTCATTACAAGCATAAATAAGTCAAACATTTTCGGAAATATTCTGCTGTTGCCATTAGC
>Ga0268262_10001974_pt1 | contig 24252 bp, 21 predicted proteins | sample TergutNc150P3_FD_190354 | JGI IMG/M metagenome (GOLD analysis project Ga0268262, IMG submission 190354) | Nasutitermes corniger P3 segment gut microbial community from laboratory colony in Florida, USA - Nc150 P3 (SPAdes) (version 2) | ecosystem: Host-associated > Arthropoda: Insects >...
CCCCCCACGTCTATAAACGCCTATTTTCTCGGCTCCGTTGGCAGGGAACTTGTAAAAAATTTAATTTCACAACAAAAACAAAGAGAGGTTCTTATGAACAAGATTAAATCTGTTCTGTTTATGGCAGGCGTTTCGCTTGCTTTGGCTTTTGTATTTTCTTGCTCGTCGGGCGATGACTCTCCTCCTGCGCAAGAATGCGATGTTATATTCAACCCTGACAAAAAATTCTGCTACGATGGCGTTGTTTACGATAAATGCGATGGCATGGTGTACAACCCCACAAGCCATATCTGCAAAAATGACGTGGCTACTCCTGCCAAATGCAGCAATAGTAATGGCGAGAATTACAATCCGCTAACACAAGAATGCTGTGGCGATAAGAGCTACAATCTGCTAACGCAAAGATGTACAAATGGCATAGTTGAGACAAAATGCGGAAGTGGTTGGTATAACCAAGTAAAGCAATCCTGCACAGATAACATAATTTACGAAAAGTGCAACGGCAATAGCTACAATCCGCTAACGCAAAGATGTATAAATGGCAGTATAGTTGAGACCGCGTGTGGAAGGGGTTGGTATAACCAAGTAACTCAATTCTGCATAGAGAACATGGTTTACGATAAATGCAACGGCAATAGCTACAATCCGCCAACGCAAAGATGTATAAATGGCATAGTTGAGACAAAATGCAGCTTTGACGGTTGGTACAACCCGGCAACACAACTCTGTACAGATAACATAATTGATTATAAATGCAACGGCAATAGTTACAATCCGCTAACACAATATTGTTCCAATGGTACTATGAAAGAATATGGTGGGTTTGTTACTTACGAAGAACAAACCTATAAGACGGTTGTTATTGGCACCCAGACTTGGATGGCGGAGAACCTTAACTACAACGCAAATGGCGTATGCTATGACAACAATCCTGCCGCCTGCGACAGGTACGGGAGATTATATAACTGGGCAACGGCAATGGCTTTGCCTGATAGTTGTAACTACAAGACTTGCTCTGGTCAAATAAACGCTAATCATAAAGGAATATGTCCCGAAGGCTGGCATATACCTAGCTTTGTGGACTGGAATGTTCTTGGAAATTTTGCTGGGGGTAGGGCTACTGCTGGAACAAAGTTGAAAGCAGCAGACGGTTGGGATTCACAAAGTGTCGTTCCCAGCACAAATGATTTTGGCTTTTCCGCCCTGCCGGGGGGCAGCGGAGGTTATGATAGCAGTTTCGGCGGCGCCGGCATCTCAGGTTTTTGGTGGAGTACCAGTGACTTCGGCGCCCAGACTGACTTCCGGGCCATGTCCTACAACGACGAGGAAGTGTACTATTTTTACAGAAATAAGACAGCCTTGCATAGTGTTCGTTGCTTGCAAGACTGAAGTGCCCACCGCTAGCCGAAGGCAAGCGGTGCTTCCGTATGTTGCAGGTATGTAGCCAAAAAGAATTTGCACCGAGTGGTGCGGATACCTGCCAAGTCTCATTTCTCTGCGGAGATTTGGCAAGGGTAAACAACCAAGTGGAGAAACATAGGAGAAGAGAAAATGGCAACTATAATAGATGTTGTAAAAGAGTGGACAAATAGGCGAAATAAAAAACCTTCAAGTGCATGGGATACAAAACATCCTGGTATGCAAATCGTACCTTTAAATAAAAACGGTTACCAAATGATAGGCTCTGGAGAACGCAATGGGGCACTAGAAAAATGGGCAAGTATGAAATTGTCTCAAAACTCTTCCACTGATGGTAGAAAATGGTACGGTGGCGGTAGTAATACAGAATGCTATTATTTCAGTGAATTCGATGATAGATTTGAAATTGCCCTTAGAGTAGGTTCAAAATTAGCAAATAAATATGTTGGTGGAGCTACAACACTTTATAACTTGGTGATAAATTTGAGACAAACATTAAATGCCAAAAATACTACTATTTATAATTGGACAGCCGATGAAACGCAATTCGGAACCATAAGGCTAAAATTAGAAATGAATAAAAACGAAAATGCGGCATTTATCTGTGATTGCATGGAAGATTTAATTCAATCAACGCAAAGTGCCATAAACAATGCAAAATCTAAAAATGTGTAAAATAGCTCTAAACCCGCTGTGAAAAATCCTTTCATAAGGGTCATTGATGTTCCGACAAAAAAAATTCCGCTACGCAGTTACAGAGCGGCTTTGTTTAAGGAGGTGTTTTTTAATAGCGGCAGCAGTATAACCTTTCTTTATAAGGGCTAGAATTTCCTTGCTTTTCTTTTCGCCACCATCCTCTTGACCTTCCTCATACCTAACCGCAAGGGCTTCTTCCATATTCCATTCACCTCTTATCAACATATTCAAAATCTCCGAGCTGTGCCTCTCCAGAAAAGATACTAAAATATTTTTGCTAATGCAAGTCTTCACTGCCAATTTCTGTTTATTCTGGTTCAGACAAATAGGTATAAAAATTCTCCTTAATCTTGTGACTTCACGCCCTAACATCAAGACCGCTGTTCTTTTTCTCTTCGGGTTTATTTATAGGCAAATTCCTAACCTTTGGGATTTTGCCATATAGCAACTCGCCAAGGGCAATGCCAATGTCTGCCAATTCCTTAGCAAGACCCTCTCTTTCTGCTTGCACCACCTCGCCAGCCGTGCCTACGGAATCTTGCAGGCGAATATTTAAAACGTTTTTGCTCAGTGTTAAATCTGCGTGTACATCGCCCAATTTTGTTGTTTTGGTTTCTATGGAAAAAGAAATTGAAGAGGCTTGCTGTTTTTTGGAATTGCCTTTGCGTTCATCTTTTATTTTCAATCTGCCTTTTTGCAGGTTGCCTTCGTGCATAAAGTAGAATATGTTTTCCCTGTCGTTTTGCAGGCGGGTGTCTTGGTCTATTCTAGTCCATTGAATTTGCTCTTTTAGGTTTTGCAAAATATGCTTTATTTCTTCGCTGTGTTTGCCTGTATGTTCATTTTGGTTTGATTTGTTTAATTGCTGCTGTTGTTGTTCTGGCTCTGAATATTTTTCCAAAACTTTTTCAATTGCTTTTTGTAAAGTTTCTGGTTGCCAAGTTTTGCCTGCTGGTAATTCGTGTTGCAATTCCCTTTTAACTGGTTCTGGCAAGTTCTTAAATAATTCACCTTCGTAATTTCCTGGTGCTTGGTATTTTAGGAGTTGAGAGTTGAGAGTTGAGAGTTGAGAGTTAGGGACTGGGAACTGTTGCACTACTCTCCATAATAAGTTTGCTTGGTCTTTTGAAACATAAGTTCCGGGTTCTGTTTGCAAAGATAATTCGTGCAAGTTGTTTGCAAATATTTTCACAATCTCTGGATTTTCTGGTAATTTTCCAAAAGATAAAACCGCTTCTCTGATATTCAATATTTGCGGAGTTAGTGGTAAATCTGTTTTTAACCAAAAATCTCTTTCCTCTTTTGGAATTATCGCACTAACCGGCCAAGGTTGCAGAATAAATTTGGGAGCAGGCTGCTGGGTGTTTTGAGTGTCAGTGTTTTGAGGAATTGCTATTTGATGAAGCGAAAATGCCATTTCAATTTTTTGCGGAATATTTGGCGGTGGCATAGCTTGTTGTGGAATTGGCTGTTGAGGCGTAATTGGTTGCGGTTGAGGAATTGATTGTTCTGGCTGAATCGGCGGTGATTGTGGAATTGCTTGTTGCGGTTGAATTGGTAGCGATGCGGCTTGTTGTGGAATTTGTTGTTGAGGCGTAATTGGTTGTGGTTGTGGAATCGGTTGTTCGGGTGGAATCGGTGGTGATTGTGGAATTGCTTGTTGCGGTTGAATTGGCGGTGGCAGGGCTTGCTGTGGAATTGGTTGTGATAGTGGAATTGATTGTTCTGGTAAATTCGGTTGAATTGGCGGCAGCGTGCCTGGCTGTGAAATTGGTTGTTCGGGTGGAATCGGTGGCGATTGTAAAATTGGCTGTTGCGATTGAATTGGCTGCGGTGGTGGAATTGGTTGTGGAGGTAGAATTGATTGTTGTGGTGATTGTGGAATGGGTTGTTGCAGTGGCGGTGTTTGTAATATATTTGAAAATATTTTTTGCAATGGAAAATCTTTTGGCAATGGAATCTCTACAACATTTGCCACATTCTCAAAGTGTACGGTTTGGTTTGCTGGCAATAAACTAATAGTTGCATAAGTCGGTTTTTCATAAAAAAAGTTCTGCAAATTGCGTAAATTCGGAAAATTTTGGTCTATTTCTATTCCAGTTTTTTGCAGAACCACCGTTTCCAACTCCTTTAATGGAGTATTTTTAAGTTCTATTGGAATACCTAATTCTTTTAATTCCTGTAAAGCATTTAAGATTGTTTGAAAAGTTTGCATTGTTGTTGCTGCGGCTTGAGGAATTTGGGTTTGTTGCGGAGTTTGAGTTTGTTGAGGGATTTGAGTTTGTTGGGGAACTTGAATCTGTTGAGGAACCTGAATTTGCTGTGGAATAGTTTGAGTTTGCGAGGCGGCGGTTTGCACTATATTTTTTGCGGCAAGGTTTGCGCTTACAAAATCATTTTTGGAAAGAGCCAGAACTAATTTGTATTCTGGTGGAGCTTCCGTACTTGGCTGCAAGATTTTTATAACCTCGTTAACAAGATTTTTTACGGTTTCCACTGCTTCTGGTTTATTTAAATTCTGTTGAATTTGAGTTAGCAGGTTCATTAGGTTTTTTATGGGAACATTTTCCTGATTTGCAGAAAAATTATCCCTTGCCTTTGATAAATACATTGCGAGTTTTGGAAATTGCTCTTTTAACTCAAAAATCAAACGGGATATTTCATCAATGAATTTTAATCTTTCTGTGTTTAACAGAAAATTGTCTGAACATCGATTAGCTGGGATTAAAGGATTTTCAGGAGTTTCAGGATTTTCGGAGTTTTCTGGATTTATAGAATTAAGAAATTTAACTTCATTGGCTGTTAATTGTCCAGTAGCCACTAGCCATTGAGTACTAGCCTCTATCATTTAATTCTACTCGCCGCCTCGCTCACGAGCTGAACGGATAATGATTTCAACTTGGTCTCTGGGAAGCCCAGCCCACTTTGATATTTCGGCAGGAGTACGCCCTTGCCTTGCCCAGTCTAAAACTTGTTTTTTTTCTCTGAGCTTGCGGTCATAGGTTGTTTCATCTGGAGGGTTAATTTTTGTGCTATTGAGGCTTGTAACTCTCATTTTTTTTGTTAAACTTTCGGTTGCCACTGGTGTTTTTATTGTAGCAGAACGCACAGAAACAAGAGCCTGGCGCAGTTTCTCAACTGCTTCTGTTACCCTTTGCTTTGCTGTTTTTCTCATCGCTGGAGGCTCTGCAGCCCGCACAGCAACAACTGTTTCAACAGGTTTAACTTTTGGGAGTGGAAGTCCAGAAAAACGGGTTTGGAACACGGTTGGGTCTAAGCCGCCGAGCGGAGGCGGCGGTAGCGGTTCTGTTTGCAAATTTTTTAATCTTTCTGTAACTTTTTCAACCTCTTTGTGCCTCCTCATTATTTTTATTATTAAGAATATGATTATGGTGAGCAGCACTGCGGCGGTGATTGCAATTCCCTTTATTAGATGGTCCATTAAATTGCTCTCTTCTTCTTTAATGGTTTTGGGAGCTTCGGCTTTGCTAATTGCATTTCTTGCCGATAAAATGCGTTCCCACAAATTTTTCTGTGTGTCTTTAAGATTTTTTAGCAATCTTTCGTCTGTTTCTTTGCGTATGGCAAAATTTATGCTTTCCAAGGAATCGTAGAGTTGATGCAATCTTTCGGGATCCACAGTTCCAAAAAATTCTGTTTTTGTGGTTGGTTTTTGAAATAATTCATCGGGATTAAGCCCGGCAAAGCGCACAAGAGCATAAAAGCCACCGCATAAGGCTATTAAAGCAATGATTATTGTGTAAATTTTTTTCAACAATAGTAATATAGTAAATTTGCTATATTTCTGTATCTTCTCGGAAGAATGCCGGAGTGGTCGATCGGGGCGGTCTCGAAAACCGCTGTTCGCAAGAACCGAGGGTTCGAATCCCTCTTCTTCCTATAAGCCTTGAATTTCAATATAGACCTCACTTCTCCACTGGCTTATTAAAGCCTTAAGTTTGAGGTTAGACATATAGTTTGCAGCCATGCTTTCAATTATAGGGTAATCTTCTTCCAAATTATATTCGCGAACTTGTGCTTCGTTATCTAGGCGCAAAATTCTATATGAGCCATCTATAATTTCTGGTTCTGAAATTTCGCCTACTTTTAAAGATGATATTATTTTTGCATAAGCAGGGTCTATAAGCTTTCTCTCTTGCCAGCCAAAACTACCGCCCTTGTAGGATGTTTCCCTATCTTTGCTGAAGGAGATGGCTGCTTTTGAAAAATTTATTTTACCTTTTTCAATTTCGTTCTTCAAAGAATCTAATTTATGCAAAACTCGCAGAGAATCGGCGGTACTTGGCTCCACTCTCAAAAGAATATTCGCTGTTTTTATGCCATCATCTTTTTTTCCCATAAGGCGAATTATATTCCACCCTTCTTTTGTTAAAACAGGATTATCTGTCCACTCACCAATGCTAAGTCTCAAAGCTGCCCTTTCGTAATCTGGTTCTCCAGAACCCCTGCGTAAATATGATGAAGTATCTGCCAAGGAATTTTGGTTATGGTTTTTTGCAAGTAAAGAAAAATGAATGCCTCTGTCTAAGGAATCTATAAGGGCAATGGCTGCATTTTTAACAGAATCTGTTACGAACTTGCTAGGTTCCACGGGTATGCTTATGGAGCTGAATAAAAGGCAATCGTACTGGCGAGGAATGCTATCTTTGTAAGCTACATAAAATTCTTCCACTTCTTTTCTTGTGGGGGTTATTATGCCCACATGTTTTTGCCGTATGCGAGAAAGTTGCATTTCTTCCTTGAAACGCTCCATCAATTTTTCCCTATATTGCGCTATGCTTATGCCAAGCTGGGCTTTTATTGCCCTTTCAAGAGCAGCAACGCTGGCGTTTTGCCTAGCCGCCAAATTCTTTATATGTATATCCACTCTCTGCGAAAGCTCGGATTCTTCTACCTTTATGGAATCCCTTGATATTCTGGATAACAAAACCTTTTCTTCTATTATTTTATCTAAAACCCTAGACATTTGCTCGTTTTCTGGCAACTGCATAAAACCAGGCGTGGACTGATAGTGGTAAAGCTGCGCCATTAAATCGGAGCGCAAAATAACCTTACCATCCACAACAGCAACTATGGACTCAAGCAAAATAGGGTCTTGCTTGGCAGCTCCCGCCGCAAAAAGAGTGGAAACTAGAATGAACAATATTAGTGAGATACAACGCATTGGGGGTAATTTAGAAAATTTTCTATATTCAACAATAATGGCAAACCCTAGCTGGAGTTCGGTATGATAAAATCATATTCTATTATTATAAATGAAGTTGATGAAGTAGAGCTTGCTCTGGAAGAGCTGCGTTCTCAGCTATTAGAGATTAAATTATTGGAAAATACGGTTGGTATAGTTACGGTGAACAAAGATTTTGTTGTTTCTGGAGTGTATTCCGCAGTTGCCAAAGTCGTTTCGTTTCCGCTAGTGGGCATGACTTCTTATTCGCAAATTGTTAACGGGAAAATTGGAACATTTATGTTTTCCATTATGATATTAACCTCCAACGACTGCGAATTTTCATGCGGTATGAGTGAGGCAATTCCAGATATAGGTGATGTGAAGGAGCAGTTGCAAAAATGTTACAAAGATTTGTGCTCTAGGCTAAATAACGATCCAAAACTCGTTTTTTTATACCCTAACTTTATGTATGGCCATTATCCCAACCAATATATAAAAGCCATAACCGAACTAAACAATAACATTCCCATCTTTGGCTCCCTATCTAACGGAGAAATAATGGACTCTGTCACATTCGCAAGAACCCTGCATTGCGAAAACATTTCTAGCAATCAAGTAGCTATGCTTCTCATTTCAGGTAATATCTCTCCTAAATTCTATTTGGGTTCCACCACAAAAGAATCAATAATGGTTTCAGATATTGGGGTTGTAACTGCTGCCGAGGGAAATTGCCTGCTCGAAATCAATAATACCAAAGCCAAGCAATTCCTTGAAGAAGCAAACCTTAAACCAGATTCTGCCAATCAAAGAGCCTCGTTTTTCAGTACTTTCATCGCTGACGAAAAAAATGAAAAGGGAGAAATAGTATCATCTGTGGTAAAATCGCTTGTTAGACCCAAGGATGATGCTTATCTTTTTGCTTGCGGCATTCGGGTTGGCTCCAGTTTATCGGCTATATCTTTTACAGGGGAAGTTGTTATGGAAACGGCAAAAAATGTCATGGAACAAATCAAGTCAAAGCACAAAGAAGGGACCATTCTTATATATTCATGCCTTGGCAGGCGCGCAGCTCTGTTAAATGAACCGCACAAAGAATTTGAACTGATGAGCAAAATTATGGAAAATAATTTTAACTATATGGCAACTTGCTCTGGTGGCGAAATATGCCCAACCTCAGCAACAGAAACAGAAGTTGTAAATAATGAGCATAATGAAACCTTAATAGCCTGTATCTTTTAACCCGCAGAAGAACAAAATTTATGTATAGCCAAGAAGAATATAATGCATTGTTGATGGAGCTTAGAAACGAGCGCAACGAAAGAAAGAAGCTCGCACGAGAAATGAGAGAGCGCGACAATATTATTGTTTCTTTTGAAGCTCAAGAAAATCTTTACAGAACATTAAAAACACAAAAAGACATTAGAGATAATTATCTCGATATATTGCTAGGTAACACGCCATGTGCTACAATAATGATGGATATAAACCGAAATTTCATTTTTGGGTCAAAAAATAGCCTAAATGAAATGGGTTTGGATTTAAGCATTCTGAACAAAAAGGATTTTTTAAAAAATTTTTCTCAAATTGTGCATACAGATATAATAATAGAGAAGATGAGTACAAGTTTTCAAAGTGTTTTGGAAAAACAGGAAGTTTTGGAATACCATGAGAGTATAGAATTCAAAAACGAAAAGAAAGGTTATTATAAGGTTGCTTTTATTCCTGTTAAAGACAAAAAAAATGCAATGGTAGGTGTGTTGCTTCAACTTTGCGACGTAACTAGTATGCAAAAAATAATTGAAGAGGTGCAAAAAGCAAGCAATGCAAAATCAAATTTTTTAGCAAGAATGAGCCACGAAGTTCGCACTCCTATGAATGCAATTATGGGGTTGGTTGAACTTAGCGCAAGAGAAAATCTTTCGGAGCAAATGCTCAAATATATGTTATCCATTAAAAAAGCCAGCGATAATTTACTCTCTATAATCAACGATATTTTAGATTTTTCAAAAATAGAATCTGGCAAGTTGGAAATGGTTCCGGTAAAATACGATGTTGCTTCTTTAATTCACGATATTATAAACATAACTCAAATTAAAACAATAGAAAGCCAAGTTTATTTTGTTGTGAATATAGACAGCAATATTCCGAGCAAGTTGATAGGGGATGAACTACGAATAAGGCAAATTTTGCTAAACATATTGAACAATGCTTTTAAATACACCAACGAAGGTTTTGTTTCCATAACTATGAACAAAAAAATGCAAAAAGACAATACCCTATTTTTAAACATAGATATAACAGATACTGGAATGGGCATTAAACAAGAATATATGGGCAAGATTTTTGAAATAGGTCTTGGGCTTACAATAACAAAAAGTCTATGCGAGGCAATGGGAGGCAGCATATCTGTTGACAGTGTTTATGGTAAAGGCTCAACTTTTACAATCACAATTCCGCAACTTATGGTTGAGCAATGTGAGAAAATTGCTTCTGTACAAAATCCAGACAAAAAGAAAATTTTATTATATGAACCAAATGATATATATGCAAATTCCATTCTCAAAACTCTGAGTGATTTAAGCGTGGAGTGCATACGAGTTGCAGATTACAATATATTTTGCACAGAATTGAAAAAATCTTATTCTTTTGTATTTGTTTCAGCCGATATATTTGCTCAGGCAAAAAAGACCGCTTGGGCTCTTAGTGTTGACCCGAATTTTGTTATAATTAAAAAATTTAACGACCTCGCGTATGAAAAATATGCAAAGACCATTATTTTACCCATTCACGCAATTTCCATTGCAAATATTTTGAATGAAACAAATGAGGGCGTAAATTTAGAAGAAAGTTTTGACGAAAGTAGAACCTTTGTGACCTCCGATGTAAAAGTTTTGATAGTTGACGATATATCCATAAATTTGATGGTTGCAGAAGGTTTGATGGCTGCTTATATGATGCATATAGATACCTGCACAAATGGCAAAGCTGCCATTGAAAAAATTAAAAATACAAAATATGATATTGTTTTTATGGATCACATGATGCCAGAACTAGACGGGATTGAAACAACGCGAATAATTAGAAAAATACCAGGTGAATATTTTGCGAATTTGCCCATAATAGCACTTACCGCCAATGCCGTATCTGGAATGCGCAATATGTTTTTGCAAAACGGGATGAATGATTTGCTAACCAAACCTATAGAATTGCCAAAATTAAATGAAATTTTGGATAAATGGCTTCCAAGCAGCAAAAAAAGCAAATACGCAATTTTTAAACCGCTTTTAGATTCGCCACAAGATTTAGATTCTTCCATAATGTATTTATGAAAACAATCAGAGCAAATATTTTAGGTTTTCTTTTTTACATGTCTGTAGCCATTGGGCTTGTGACTGTTATTCCGCCGTGGTTTTTATATTGCACCATAACTAGACAATGGACTAAATTTGTGCTTATAACCAAACCATTTTTTGCAGTTGTGTTTTTTTTGTTTGGCATAAAGGTAAAAATGGAGGGAACTTTGCCCGAAAAAGGCAACACTTGTTTTATCTTGAGCAATCACCAGAGTTTTATAGATGTACCTGTTATACTGTATAAAACTTTTCCTTGCGCATTTTTGGCAAAAAAAAGCCTGTTTAAAATCCCATATTTTGGGCAGCTTTTGACCCATACCAACAGCATCCCTGTTGTGCGCGGAAATCCACAGGCAAATGCAGAACTGCCAAACCAAATTAAAGACAGGCTTTCAAGAAATTTTCCTATAATGGTTTTTCCAGAGGGAACACGCTCGGAAAACGGAGAACTTTTGCCATTCAAAAACGGCATATTTCGCATTATAAAAGAAATTCAAGCACCAGTATTTCCAATTACGCTAGTAAATACTCACAAAGTTATGCCTAAAAAGGGCATTGCCCTTTACCCAGGTGAAATCAAAATTATTCCGCATAAAATTATACCCGCAGAGGAAATTGAAAAATTAACCAGTGAAATGCTGAAAAATGCGGTTAGAGAAGAAATAGCCAAAACGCAGTAGGCTAAACTCAAGCCGTTATTGAAGAAGAAAAATCAACGCTATTCGTTTTTTTAGGTACAATCGCAGCAAAAGTCCATTTGGAGCTGCTTGCAAATTTTTTTATGAAAGATTCAATATAATCGGCTTCCATTTTGTTTATTTGAGATTCAGTTTTATTTGGGTCTATGGGATGCCCATACCTAAGCACTTGACGAGCAAGGCGATTTTGGCGGCTGCTAAGAGAATCTCTGGAAAGTTTATATGAACCTATTATTCCCTGCTTTGCCTTTTCCAACTCGTTTTTTGAAAAACCATTCCTCAAAAAAGTTTTCATTTCTTTGCGAATAAAATCTGCAACCTTTTCCATATTTTGCTGTTCAGTGGCAAAGAAAATTTGAAAAAAAGCCAAACTCTTTTTGCTAGCTGTTTTTTGCATAAAATTCCCAAAAGAGGAATTTATGGAATAAGCAAGCCCATATTTTTCCCTGATATTTTGAAACAGCCTGCTGGAAAATCCATCGCCAAAAATATGATTGAATATCTGCAATGCCCGCAGTTCCTTTGCCTCTAAGCCCTCGCAAGATGTTCCCCACAAAACCGTTGCCTGCTGAACTTCTTTTTGCCGCATTTCCATTCCAGAATTTGCAGAATATGCAATGCTCGGCTGATTGCCTGCACTCTTTTTTTTGCTAAAGAATTTTTTGCAAATTTTCACCAATTCATTGTGCTCAACCGCTCCAGCCACGCTTACTAAAATAGGCAACTTTTCTAAAATAAATTTTTGCCGTTTGCGAATTTCCTCAATACGCAAGTTTTTAACAGATTTCAGAGAGCCTGCTATTGGAAGCGCAAGGCTGCAACCTTTGAAATGCGCTTTGTGGAAAAAATCATCCGAGAGTTCTTCGGGATTATCTTCCACAGCTATAATCTCTTTTATAATAACATCTCTCTCTTTTGCAAAATCGCTGGAAGTTAATTTTGGTTCCATAACCAAGGCTGCCAAAACACGCATCGCGGTTTGCAAATGTTCTTTTGCAATGTGAATGTAAAAACAGGTTGCATCTCTTGCTGTATATGCGTTTAAATTTCCCCCCAAATCTTCTATCTCTTTTGCAATTTGAAATGCAGAGCAATTTTTTGTTCCTTTAAAAACCAAGTGTTCGTAAAAATGACTAAGCCCGCTATTCCTTGAATTTTCCGAGGCGGAACCTATTGGCAACCACAAACCTGCATATACAGAAGAAGCACCCGGCACTAAATCGGTTGCTATGCTAATTCCATTTTGCAAAAAGCTCACTTGCTTGTTTGCTGCAAATTCATTATTCATACAAATTTTTCTTTATTCTCTTTATTTCCAAATTAAATGGCATTTCATTTTTCATTTTCTTTCCCACAAGCTTGCAGGCATAAAGTGCGGTGGAATGGTCGCGGTTAAAATACTTTCCTATATGTTCATAACTTTTATTCAACTCGCCTCTCATAAAATACATTGCAACTTGACGAGTTAAAACAGATTCTTTGCTCCCACGTCCTTTTTGTTTTAGAATATCAAGAGATATGCCATAATAGGCGGCTACTTTTTTTACTATTGCCTCCATAGAAAGGGTTCTGTGCGTATTTGAAAAATGTTCTTCTAAAACTTCGGAAACCATTTCCAAATCTGCATTTTTATTTATTTGCTTAACCTTAAAGCCTATGGTATTTCTTATTCCCTCCAAGTCGTGCACTGTGGAGCCACTTGTTTTTTCTGCCAAAAATTGCAAAACAGGTTCGCTCACTTTTAATCCAATTATGTCAAATTTCTTCTGAAAAATAGCGAGCCTGTCTGCGAGAGTTGGCACGGAAATTTGAATGGACAAACCTCCAGTCAAACGTGACCTTAGCGATTCGTCCAAGCTTTCTATGCTGGATATGGGAACTTGGGAAGCCACTATTATAGGTTTGCCTGCGAGCAGCAAAATATTGAAAATCTGGAGCAACTCGTGCTGAGACTCAAATTTTCTTTCGATATTTTGCAAATCATCCATTATCAGCACATCTGCGTTGCGAAATCTTGCAGACATTTCTTCCATCTGCGAAGGATTTTCCTTTATTTGCAACGCATTTTTTACATATTCCTCATAAAATTCCAAAGCAGTTGCGCAAATTATCTTTAAACCGTTCTTTTTTGAATGCAGGGCATTTGCCGTTGAATGCAGCAGATGTGTTTTTCCAAGCCCTGTTCCGCCTATCAAAACCAAAGGATTGCCATGAGACTCACCATTCTCAGCAACCGCATTGCAAGCTGCGAAAGCCAGCCTTGAAGACTCTCCGGCTGCAAAGGTATCAAATCTATATTGTGCGGCAATTTCCATAGCGGGCTTTTAATCTAGAAAATTTCTACATTTCCCCCTAGAGGTTTTTATGGTTGCGAAAACAAACTGCAAAGACAAAATGAAACTCAAATGGCTAAACAAGGATGCTTCTTTTGACCGCCTTGTTTTAGCAGGCGATATTGGCGGAACCAATACAAATTTGGCTCTGGTAGGCATAAAAGGCGAAAAACTCACCATTGTGGTGGAAGCTGTTTTTCCATCTGGCGAAATTGATGGGCTTGCCGAACCCATAAAAGCGCTTTTCAGTGCGGCAAAGCAAGAGAAAGCAGATTTGGTAGCAAGCAAAGGTTGTGTGTGTGCTGCAGGGCCAGTTGCACAAAATGTGTGCAAAATGACAAATTTAAGCTGGAATATAGATGGCAATGAACTTTCAAAGGAATTAGGCATAGATTTAAAAATAATCAATGATTTTTTGGGCATAAGCTATGGCATACCAACTTTGGATGTGAATAATCCAGAACAGATTTTTGCCTTTAAGCACACAGATGGCTCAATTTGCGAACCTCGCAAAGCAACCAAAGCAGTGATTGGTCCCGGAACCGGTTTGGGAGCGGGATATTTAGCATGGACTGGCACAAACTACATTCCAAATTCCTCCGAAGGCGGGCATTTAACTTTTGCTCCCTTTGATGACGAAAGCCAGTCTTTTAGAGATTATATGAAAAAGCTGCTCGGTGAGGTTCCCGATGTTGAGGTTCTAGTCTCCGGCACAGGAATTCAAAATCTTTATGAATGGCAAAGAGATACTAAAGGCTTGCCCAATAGTGATGCATGGACAGAAATTGAAAATTCAAAACCAACCGACAGGCCTAAGCTAATTTCCAAACTTTCTGATTCAGACCCAGTTGCCGCTTCCATGCTCCGCTTATTCGTTAAAATGCTAGCTCGCTATGCGGGCGATATTTCCACGCTTCTTTTGCCTTTTGGAGGTTTGTATTTGGCAGGTGGGGTTGCGCAAAAAGAACTTCGTTGGCTTGTTGGAGATAACCTGTTTATGAAATATTACGAAATGGCTTATAACAAAAACATAAAGCCGCTCTTAATGCAAACACCGGTTTATTTGATAAAGGATTATTCCATTAGCTTGTATGGCGCAGCGAATGCCTGTGTTCTATAATGACTGCAATCCGGCATTAAATGAAAACCATACGCAAACTCATTATTTTTATCATCGCCGCTTTAACAAGCGTCTTTTTGGTTTTCTCCATTCCAGTTTTAAATATGCTCATAAAAGGAAATTTTAGAGCGGAGAGAACTTATGCAAAAACAGAAGTTAAAACAATAAATCCAGAAAAACCACCAGAACCGCCAAAGCCAAAAGAAGCCACTCGCAAACCGAGCAGGCAAAATATGAATAGCAGAACTCCAAAATCAGGCCCTAGGTTTGCAATGAATTTAGATGTTGTTGGAGGCAGCGGAGGAGCCTTTATCCCAAACGAGTTGGTTGCTATGCAAAGCGGAGGCGGAAACAATAATAGCGGCGATGTGGACGAAAAACCCGCCTTGAAAAGTTCTCCAAAATTCAATGCGCCCCAAGCCATAAGAGATGGAGAAATAAATGCGCACCTAAGAGTTTCATTTTGCGTTAATGCAACTGGAAAACCTTATGATATACGCATAATAGAAGAAACCCCTGCTGGAAAAGGACTGGCAAATTCTGGAAGAGATGCTATAATGGGAATGCAATTTGCCCCAGCCAAAAAGGGCGGCGCAGCCGTTCCTTTTTGCGGCATGGAACAAGCTTTTGAGGTTAAGTTCAGGGAGTGAAGATGACTAGAGTTTGGATAATCCTATTGACTGTTGTGCAAACGATTTTTGCACAAACACAAAATGCCGAACAAATTATAAATCAGGCTAATGCACTATATAATAATGGGAGATATGCACAAGCTATTTTATTATACCGCAAAGCAGAAGAGAGAGGAGCAAATCCAGTCGCTACGAGTTTCAACACGGCCAACAGCCTTTTTCAACTCAATAAACTTCCAGAAGCGGCAGCGGCATATCGCAAAGCGGTAAATTTTTCAGATGGTGAGTTTGCCCCCGCACTTGCAAATTTGGCGGCTGTACTTTATAGAATAGGCGAATACCCAGAGAGCATAGCCGCATACCGAAGGGCACTAAGTTTAGACCCTAACAACGCTTCTGCTTGGATTTATTTGGCAGAGGCTTATCAAAAAACCGGAGACAATGTTGGCGCACTTATGGCAATAGAAAAAGCTAGGCAAATAGATTCCACAGATATGTCCCTTGTTTACCAGCAAAGCGAAATTCACATCGCTATGGAAGAATTTGAAGCCGCCGCAAATTTAGTGAGAAGGGCTTATATAAAAAATTCTGAGGAAACAGATTTCTTAACATACCTCGGCGATATTCACAGATTGAATAAAAATTTTCCCGCAAGCATAGCCGCCTACAGAGAAGCCATCGCAATAAAATCGAGGGACAGAGAATTGCTATACAAATTGGCAGACTGCCTAGCAGAAGACCAAAAACCCTACCTAGCAATAGATGTGCTAAACCAAATTGTGCAAATGGATTCCAATTTCACCGATGCCTCCATATTTTTGGGAAACCTAGCCTTTGAAACCGGCTGGCTAGACAGAGCCGAAAACGCCTATTTACTCGCAGGCAGGCACGGAAACAGAGAAGCCATTTACGGCTTGCAAAACATAGTGTACGAATATATCCAAAAAAAGCGAAAAACCGAAGCCAAGCAAACCGTAGAAAAAATTTTTAAATTGTATCCTGAAAATAAAGAGCTAAAAGCTGAATTCAGTTCTGTTTTGGAAGAATGAGCGAGAAAATAATAATATCTCCCTTGGACTGGGGTTTAGGACACGCAACAAGATGCTGCCCCATTATACGTTCATATTTGGAAAAAGGCGCAGAGGTGGAAATAGCCAGCGCAATAAGCCATCAAAAATTTTTCGCTGGGGAATTTCCAAATTTAGTTTGGCACGAGGCTCCGTCTTATGATATAAAATATCCCAAACAAGGCTGGCAAATGCCTTTTTGGATTTTTAGCCAAATTCCCCGTATTAAAAAAATAATGAAAGAAGAAAACAAATGGCTAACTTCAATGTGCGAAAAGCAAAAATACACCCTTGTCATAAGTGACAACCGTTTTGGTTTTTTCTGCAAAAAAATAAAATCCATATATATAACGCACCAACTGCGAATAGCCTTTCCAAAACCTTTTACGATTTTTGAAAAAATAGGGGAGAACTGGCATAAAAACATAATGAAAAATTTTGACGAAATATGGGTTCCAGACTACGAAGAATTCCCAGGCCTTGCTGGCAAACTCAGCCACCCTTCATACAAAAGCGAAAAAATAAAATACATAGAACCTTTGTCTAGGTTGGATTTGAAAGCACCCGTTCCCCAAAAAAAATACGATATTTTGGCTCTTATATCCGGTCCTGAACCTCATAGAAGCGCATTTGAAAAATACGCTATAAAATTTTTATCCGAAAAATCCGGCAACCATTGCATTGTGCGCGGTTTGCCAAATGAAACCGAAATTCCAAATTTGCCCTTCCCTGCATTCAACCATCTTGGTGCGGCGGATTTGCGGGAAATTATTTTGGCGAGCAAAGAGGTGCTTTGCCGTTCCGGTTATTCTACGATTATGGATTTGGCTTTGTTAAAGGCAAAGGCTATTTTTGTGCCAACGCCTGGGCAAACGGAGCAGGAGTATTTGGCTAAAATTTCCTAACCCAAACCCCAGTTATCTCCCCAAACACAACCTTATGATATGCCCCAGTTTCAGCCTGGGCATCCACAACAAATTTTTTGCTATCTTCTGTGTAATAGTCCTCTGGTGAAACTGTGGTGACTTGAACCAATTTACATTCAATTATCAATTTTGCCTCTTTGAAAGACATATTGCCTGTTGGCGTTTCCACGGCGGTTAGTCTTGTGTTTTTCATTTTTTCATCGCTATCGCGACCGGATTGCTTTCCGAATTCCATAACATCGTTTTTGTATTCAGGGTCAAAGAAAGCCATAGTGTAACTCTGCTCCTTGCGCATAAGTTCAAGGGTGTAGCGACTTGAACGCAGCATTAAAAAGGTGCTTGGTTTGCTGAACAGAATTCCCCAGCCTCCCCAGCCAGCTACCATAGAATTGTAATGCTCCTTTTTGCCTGCTGTTAGCACGGCAAAATCTTTGCCGATTAACGTAAAAACATCTTGGGGTATGTCTTTGGGTTCAACTGATTTGAACAAATCAGAGAAATTTGTGCCTTTCGGAACAGGCTCTTCTTTGCAGCCTAAAAGGTTAAGGACTGCAACCGATGCTAATAAAATGAACTTTTTCATAGAGTAAATATAGATTTACTAACTTACAACTATGTCCCAAATTCACGTTTATGAACAGGTTTTTGATATGCTTCGAAGGGGTGGAGTTGTTATGCCCGTTATTTTTGCTGTGGGCTGGCTCGCTTGGATTTTGGTTTTAACGGGAAAAAAGGAACATTCAAAAAATATAGCCTCTCTTGCCGCAGTAGCTCCCCTGCTTGGGCTACTCGGAACCGTTATGGGAATGGTTCACACTTTTGAAACCATAGAACGTTTTGGCTTTGGCAATCCTGTGCTGCTCGCAGACGGAATTTCGGAAGCACTTTTAACAACGCAAGCTGGCTTGTTGGTGGCTTTTCCTCTGTTGCTGGCTAATACTTATATTAAGAGAAGAATTAAAAAATGAACAAAACCGAAACGCTAGACATTCTGCAAAAAATAAAAAGCGGCAGCATATCGCCCGAAGATGCTTTATCAAAATTGTGTACTCAACCATTTGAGGATTTGGGATTCGCAAAACTAGACCATCACCGCGAATTGCGAAAGGGCATTCCCGAAGTTATATATGGAACGGGAAAATCGCCAGAGCAAATAAAGGGCATCGCTAAGGCAATGCTCGCGAAAGGGCAGAGTTTGATATTGATAACTAGACTGCTACCGAAAATAGCAGAAACACTTCAAAAAAACTTGCCATTGCAATATTACGAAACAGCGCGGATTGGAGTAATAGGCGATATACCCAAACCAAATGGCATAGGCAGGATTGTGGTTGCCACAGGTGGCACAAGTGATATTCCGATAGCAGAAGAAGCTGCTGTAACAGCAGAAGTTCTCGGTAATGATGTTGTTCGTCTATATGATGTGGGTGTTGCGGGAATGCATAGGCTTCTCTCTAAGTTAAATGATATTATGGGTGCGCAAGTTATAATTTCCATTGCAGGAATGGAAGGAGCATTAACCAGCGTTATAGGTGGCCTTGTTGATTGTCCGGTTATCGGAGTTCCCACAAGCATAGGCTATGGAACATCATTCAAGGGAATAGCCGCCTTGCTTTCTATGCTAAATTCCTGCTCAAGTGGCGTTAGTGTGGTAAATATCGATAACGGATTTGGGGCGGGATATTTGGCAAGCATGATAAATCATCAAAAGGGAGTGAAATGAAAACCCTTTATTTTGAATGCAATATGGGGGCCGCTGGAGATATGCTTATGGCTGCCCTTCTAGAACTGCATAACAATCCCACCGATTTTCTGAATAGACTGAACAACATAGGCATTCCGAACACAAACATAAGTGCTGAACCATCTGTAAAATGCGGCATAAAAGGAACGCATATAAATGTAGCAATTAAGCATCACCATCACAACCATAGCGACTATCACACTCTTGGGCATTTAATAGAACATTTGAATATTTCAGAAACGGTTAAAAAAAATGCGCTTGCGGTTTATAAACTGATAGCAGAAGCGGAGAGCCAAGTTCACGGTATGCCTGTTAATCAAATTCATTTTCACGAATTAGGGGAAATGGATGCGGTTGCTGATATTGTCGGGTTTTGTATGCTCATAGAGGAACTCGCGCCCGAACTTATTTTGGCTTCTCCGATAAATGTGGGTAGTGGGCAGGTTAAATGCGCTCATGGTATTTTGCCAGTTCCAGCTCCAGCAACCGCTTTAATTTTGCAAAACATTCCCATATACAGCGATGACACAAACGGCGAGTTATGCACACCAACAGGCGCAGCACTGTTAAAATATTTTGCAAAAGAATTTCGCAAAATGCCTGTTATGAAAGTTGCAGGTCTTGGATATGGAATGGGGAAAAAAGATTTTGAAAAAGCAAATTGCCTAAGGGCTTATATTGGCGAAACCGAAAATGCAAATGAAGAAATTATAGAACTTGTATGCAACCTAGACGACATAACCCCAGAATCCCTCGCCTTTGCGCAACAACTATTGTTAGACAAAGGTGCACTTGATGTTTACATAACACCGATTATTATGAAAAAAGGTCGGGCTGGATTTAGTTTCACTTGTATGTGCAAATTAAGTGATAGGGAAAAAATGCTGCAACTGATTTTCAAACACACAACCACACTTGGGGTTAGAGAATATTCTAGCAACCGCCACACCTTGCAAAGAGAGCAAACGGAGTTTGGTTCTGTGAAAATCAAAACCTCTCAAGGATTTGGCGTTAGAAAATCCAAACTGGAATATGAAGATGTAGCGGCATTGGCAAAAAAGCACGATTGTTCCATTGCAGAAGCGGAAGCCCAAATAAAATATGAAAAGCTAAAAAATTATTTGCAGGAATTGGGAAGCATTGCAATCGCCTTTTCGGGCGGAGTGGATTCCACTTTTTTATTGAAAACCGCACACGATATTTTGGGAAACCGCGTTATTGCTGTTACCGCTCGCTCTTGTTCTTTCCCAAAACGAGAATTAGACGAGGCAACGGCTTTTTGCAAAAAAGAAGGTATTGTTCATATAATATTCGATTCCGAAGAAATGAAAATTGAAGGTTTTTCCAAAAATCCTACAAACCGCTGCTACCTGTGCAAAAGAGAGCTTTTTACAAAAATTTTAACTATAACAAAAGAACATAAAATTTTACACATAGCCGAAGGCTCAAACAAAGACGATGAAGGCGACTATCGCCCAGGATTAACTGCGGTGGCAGAACTTGGCATAAAAAGCCCCTTGCGTTATGCTGAACTGAACAAACAAGAAATTCGCCACCTTTCCAAAGAGATGAATTTACCCACTTGGAATAAACAATCCTTTGCCTGCCTATCTTCGCGCTTTCCTTACGGCGAAGAGATTAACCCTGAGCGAATAGCTAAAATAGACAAAGCGGAGCAGTTTTTGCTGGACACAGGTTTTCATCAAGTACGCGTACGTTACCACGGCAACCTTGCCCGCATAGAAACAGATGAAGCGGGTTTTGCGCTGATGTCAGCACCCGATAAAAGGGAGAAAATTTACGCTACGTTAAAGGAATTGGGTTTTACATATATAGCATTGGATTTGTTAGGTTATCGGACTGGTAGCATGAATGAGACGTTGATGAATTAACCCCTAGCATTCCTCTTAGTCAATGCCCTCAACACTCCAAACAAGGCGGATAATTCCGCTTGGCTTGGGTTCAGTTTTTGGAGCCATATTGAAAGGGAAGCCCTTAGCCAAGGGAGGTTTTTGTATTTGTCGGTTAAGTTTTCGGAAATGAAATTTTCAATGCTTTGCATTTGCTCTATGGTTGCAGGCTTTCTGTGCGTTATTGGCAATTTGTTTCTCGGTGCCATGCCCTCTCCTAGCAAACCGGAGCGGCAAAGTTCGTAGCTTGCCACGCTAACCGCGTGGGATAAATTTATGCTCATCTGTCCAGCAACGGGTATTTCGCATTGGGCGGCACATATTTCCACTTCTTCAAAAGAAAGGCCGCGAGATTCCCTGCCAAAAATAAGAGCCATTGTTCCGGTTTTGCCTTTGAAAAGCGGAGGCAATTCTGGGAGCGAATAATGAGGAACAACTGTGTCAAAGAGCCTGCGGCTAAAAGCAACGGTGTAGGAGCAATCTGCTATTGCCTCTTTTAAGGTTGGAAAAAGTTTTGCATTGTCTAAAATTTCTGCGCTTGAATGGGCGGTGTCGTAGCATTTTTTTGGTAAAGGTTTGGATTTGCGAACAATGCGCAAATCGCTTAATCCATTGCTTCTCATGCTACGCGCCACAAAGCCTATATTGTGGGGATGCTCCGGCTCTACCAAAATTATGGCAAACATTATTCCACAATTTCCACGGCAAATATAAGTGTGGCATCAGGAGGAATTGGACCTGCTCCGCTTGAGCCATAGCCCAAGTTTGGAGGAATAAATAGAAACCGTTTTTCTCCCTTCTTCATTCCCACAAGTCCCAAATCCCAACCTCTTATCACACGTCCTGCACCTAGCTCCAAAGAAATGGGATCGTTTCTATCTCTTGAACTGTCAAATTTTGTTCCATCTATTAGCCAACCAGTGTAATGTACATCAACCACATCTCCTGCTTTCACAGATTTGCCACTGCCTTCTTTTTCCACAAAATACTTTAAGCCCTCGGAGCCTAAAATCCATTTCACAAAATCTGCATTCGGGAAAAAATCCATAGAAGCCGCTAACTCATCATCATATTCAGCAGACTCGGCTTGTACACGGAAAATAAGAGTTGAATTTGGCGGAACATTGCTCATTGCCACAGGGCCATAAGCCATGCCGGGAGAAATTCTGAGCCATCTAACTCCGCCTTGTTTAAGCGATTCCAAGCCTAGCTCCAAGCCTCTTACCAATTTTCCTGTACCCAAAACAGCTTTAGCAGGCTTTCCTAAATCTTTGGAACTTCCAAAACTGTGTCCGTTCACCAGCCATCCTGTATAGTGAAATGTAAGTTCCATTCCATTGCGAAGTTCGGTACCTGCTCCTACAACTTCATCAAAAATTTCAATACCTGGCCTTAAAGTTTTCCATTTAATTGCAGAAGGTTTTAACAAGGTATCTGGCTCTAAAATTTTTTGAGCACCCAAAAGCTCAACTTCAAATAGTAAATCGGAATTAGCGGGAATTGGTCCCATTTCATTGTTCCCATAAGCCAAGCTCGCTGGTATTTTCAACCTGCGAATTTCCCCCTGCTTCATTCCCTCAATTCCAATATCCCAGCCTTTAATAACCTGCCCTGCCCCAAGCACAAATTCAAGAGGCTCGTCTCTGTCACGTGAACTGTCGAATTTTGTGCTATCTTTTAGCCACCCTGTGTAGTGTACCTTAACAAGCTGCCTTTTTTTTACAGGTTCGCCACTGCCAGCTTTAATGGTTTTTATATCCACATTTTGAGCAAAAGAATAACCTATTGCAAAACATAAAAGAAATGGAATTATGAATTTCATTGTTTGTGAATTTAGAAAATTTTCATTTTTTTGAAGATTTTTGCTGAGTTGGTTGTTGAGTTGTTTTTTTCGGAACGTTTTGCTGCGGTGTTTTTTTAGGGGTACTTTGAACTGCGCTTTTAGGGGGTGTGCTTTGCTGCGGTGTTTTTTTAGGAGGAGAAGGAGGGCTTTGAACAGCGTTTTTTTGGGCGTTCCTAGCGGCTTTAGCTTCCATATACGCTTTTACAGAATCTGCTGTACGCGCAATTTCCAATTCCATAGCATCGCTTATTGAATCTGTTGCCCGCGCAAGCTCTGCCTCCATAGCCGCATTTATTGAATCTGCCGTACGCTTCAATTCCATTTCTCTTACAATTCTTATTGAATCTGCTCTTTGCACTGCCAATTTTGCTTCCCTAGCTTCTTGTTCTTTTTGCTTAAAACTTGCATTTATTGTAAAGAATAAATAGGCAGCAGCAAGAAAAAACACTATGAAAACAAAAGATATCATCCGTTTTTTATGCCTGATTTTCCAATGAGGTTTTGAAATCAAAAAAGTGCTTTTAAGTTTTTCATAAGCGGCTTCAAAATGTTCAGGGCTTAAGTCTATGGCATTTATTTTTGTTATGTCTTTAATGTCGCTAGGCAATCTTTTGGGATAAACAAAGTCTTCCATCTTAAGAGGGACTATATTTTTCTTTGCCATAAGGGCACAACCTATCTCTATGCGCACCCAATCATCTTTTTGGTTATAATCCGGCTCTGTAAAGCAATCAAAAATGCCCGTATTGAGTATTATTATAAAATCCTTGCATTTTTTAATCCGTTTTTCCAATTCATTACCAAAATTCCCATTTTCCAAGGTATCTAAATCAAAAGAAACGGAATAACCATCCATTTTCAAACGCTCATAAATGAGCTTGGCAGTATCATATCCACCTTTTCGCCTATATGAAATGAAAATTTTAAATTTAGTTGACATTGGTAGTAATATAGCAAAATATTATATATTTCTACATTTCCATAATGCTTACTGACACTCTCCCCTCTCTAGCAATATCCTTTTCCAAGAAATGGGAGCACGCAAGCAATGAAAAGCGTGAGTCTCAGAATTTTTTGCGTGATTTTTTGAATATTTTTGGAATAACCCTTGTTCCTTCCGAACATTTTGAGTATGAGGTTTGCAAGAATGCTGGCGAGCGAGGCTATATAGATTGCCTAGTGAGAGAGAAAATTGCTATTGAAATGAAAAGCAGGGGTGAGAATTTGGACAAGGCGTTTACGCAGTTGAAAGAGTACGTGCAGTGGCTGCCTGAAAACTATATCCCAGAAATTTTGATGGTTTGCGATTTTGAGACAATTATT
>Ga0268262_10001975_pt1 | contig 24249 bp, 21 predicted proteins | sample TergutNc150P3_FD_190354 | JGI IMG/M metagenome (GOLD analysis project Ga0268262, IMG submission 190354) | Nasutitermes corniger P3 segment gut microbial community from laboratory colony in Florida, USA - Nc150 P3 (SPAdes) (version 2) | ecosystem: Host-associated > Arthropoda: Insects >...
TTTTGCCTAATGCTAAAATCAGCCGCGCTGCCGATAACGCTAGAGTCTTGTCTGCGGCAATGGTACAAAAAGCTAAATCTGGACATCCGGGCGGTTCTATGGGCGCGGCGGAGTTCTTTTCCATTTTGTACGGAGAATTTTTAAAATTCAATCCAAAAGACCCTTATTGGCGCGGAAGAGATAGATTTTTCATGGATCCAGGGCATATGTCTGCGGTGTTTTATTCGGTGCTTTGCTTTGCAAATAGACTTACATTGAAGGATTTGGAAGATTTTAGGCAACTCGGCAGCCACACGCCAGGGCATCCAGATTTGGATGTGAAACACGGCGTGGAAAATACCTCTGGCCCGCTTGGTCTTGGGCACGGAGTAGCACTTGGCTCGGCAATAGCGGAGCGAATATTGGTGAATCGCCTTGGAAAATTATTTGAGCACAAAACAGTGTGCCTTTTGTCCGATGGCACAGTTCAAGAAGAAGTAGCCTATGGAGTTGGCCGCATAGCGGGGCATTTGAAACTATCCAACTTTATATGCTATTTTGATTCAAACGGAATTCAGCTTTCCAGTGTCACAAGCGAGGTTATGAGCCACAGCGTTGCCGCCCAATACGAATCGTGGGGTTGGCGTGTTTATAGCGTGGATGGTCACAATATAGACGAACTCAGAAAGGCACTTGCAGCAGCTTATGCAGAAACAGAAAAACCCGTTCTCATAATAGGCAATTCCATTATGGGAAAAGGGATTAAAGATGCACAGAACAATGCTTTTGAGAGCAAAGTTTCAACTCACGGGCAGCCTATAGATGCGGCTGGAGCTTCCACCTCGCAAACCATACAGAGCCTTGGCGGAGACCATCAAAACCCCTTTGTCATTTGGCCTGAAGTTAGAGAATTTTTTGATAATCGCTTGGCAGAACTTCAAAAAGAAGCCGATTCTTGGCAGCAAAGATTTGAAACTTGGAAGGGAACTTACCCAAACTTGGCGGCAGATTTAGAGAACTGGCAAAAAAACAGAGCACCCGTTTTGGATTTATCGGTGGTTCCGCAAAAACAAGGGGTTGCAACAAGGGTGAATTCCGGTGCAATTTTATCTTGGCTTGCAGATAACCAAAAAAATATGGTTTGCTCTTCGGCAGATCTTTCCAACAGCGATAACACACAAGCATTTTTGGATAAAACAGGCATATTCAAACCTAATGATTTTAACGGCGCATTTTTGCAAGCCGGAGTTGCCGAGCTGACTATGGGTTCTGTGGCCTGCGGCATTGTTTTGCACGGCGAATTTACCGCAGCTTGCGCAACATTCTTTGTGTTCAGCGATTATATGAAGCCCATTTTAAGGCTTGCATCGCTAATGGCTTTGCCCGTTAAATTTTTATTCACCCACGATAGTTTCAGGGTTGGCGAAGATGGCCCCACCCACGAACCAATTGAGCAAGAAGCGCAAATTCGCCTATTGGAAAATATGAGCCTGCCAAACGGCAAGCCTTCCATGCTGGTTCTGCGCCCCGCAGATGCGAGCGAAACAACGCTTGCTTGGGAAATGGCTATGGCAAACGGAGATAGCCCAACAGCCCTTATATTGTCTAGGCAAACAATGCCTCCACTTGAGAATTCACATTCAAAAATAAATGCCGCGGGCTATATTGTACAAAACGCAGAAAATCCAAATCTTACGTTTGCTGCCAACGGCTCCGATGTTTACTTGTGTTGCCAAGCTGCCGAGCTGCTCCGCAAAGAGGGAATTTCCGTTAGGGTTGTGAGCATTATGAGCCCAAGGCTTTTCTTGGATTTGCCGCAAAAAGAGCGCGAGGCTTTAATTCCTCGCTGGGGGGCTGTTTATGCCGTTTCCAGCGGCTTGCCTTCTGTATTTGCTCCGGTTGTAGGCCCGCTTGGATATTCGTGGGGTTTGTCTGAATTTGGAAAATCTGCTCCATTTGCGGTTTTGGAAAAAGAATTTGGCTACACTCCGCAGGCAATAGCTGCAAAAGCAAAGGCTTATTTGGAAGAGTACAAAAAAATGAGAAAGGAATTGGCTAATTAGCAGGGAGAGTTCATTGTGTTGATCAGTTTTTTAAAAAAGGATGCTGAAGATGAAGCAGGCGAATCCAAATTTATGGGGAAAAGCGATATTATTTTTCTTTTGGTTTTGGGAGCCTTGGTATTTGGCTTTTGGTATTACCACACAAACACCAAAGAAAAAACCTATAGCCACTACGCTCATTGCGAAGCTCTGTTTACCACAGACAGCTTTTTAGAAGCCAAGGAATGTTACGAAAGCGCAATAGACTTGGGCTATCGCATAGATAGCTTGGATTCCATTGGCTATCACAGGGTAGAGAAAATAGACAGCATTTTGACTGCATCTATACACATACCGCAAATTCCAGATTCCGATTCTATTACACAAGCATCGGATTAGTTTACTATAGTAGCCACTGATTAACTTTGAATTTCGCTGTGGCGTTCCCCCCGTTAGCTCTCCGAGCGGAAAAAACGGGGGGACGAATGGTGATTTTTGTTAAAAAAATCTCCATTCTAGGGGGGAATGCTGATAGGATAAAATTGAGGTTGTGAGTTAATCAGCATTTACTATATTACCTCTCAACAAGTGCTTTTCACAACAAGAGGTAACCGATGAAAAACATTAAAATAGGCGCAAAGCTAATACTATCTTTTTTATTCTTAGCTGCTTTAACGGCATTTATGGGAATATATACCATAGAAAGCCTAAAAACAGTCTCCAAAGCAACCGATGTTATGTATGATAAAGGTGCAGTTCCGCTTGGAATTTTTGTTGCAACATCCAATCAAGTACAGGAGCTTCGTATTCAGGCTCTTTATTGGCGTCTTGCCAAGACGCAAGCAAGGCGTGATGAGATTTTGAATAACTTAGACAAAATCAACAACAATATAAATGAAACTGTAGCAGAGCAAATGAAAACTGTGCTCACTGAGGCTGGAAAAGGTGCTTTGCAAAAAGTGATGGATTTGACTGACAAATATATTGCTGAAATACGTGCTTTTTCAAAAAACACCAAAAGCTATAGCGTAGAAGGTCTCAGCACAGAGGAATTTCCACAATCAATGGTCGATGCCGCAAATGCAATGACAAAAGCTATGGACGATGCCAAAGAAGCTAGAGTCAAAGGGGTGAGCAAACTTTCGGACGATGCCTCGGCAGATGCTGAACACAGCATAAGCGCGGCGATTGCTGTTTTAATAGTGGTGCTTATTCTAGCTGTGGGTCTTGGCATATTCTTAACTATGTCCATAACAAGCCCCTTAAATGTGGTTGTTGGCGTTCTTGCCAAAATAGAGAAAGGCGATATGACCGTTCGCTCCGATTTGGAACGCGGAGACGAATTAGGAAAACTCTCCAAAGCGATAGACAGCGTATCTTCAAGGCTTCAATCCATATTCAAAAATCTCCGCCAGCACTCAGACACCCTTGCCGGTTCAGCAGAGGAACTCTCCAGCGTAGGCAGGCAAATAGCGACTGCCGCAGAAGAAAACGTTGCCCAGAGCACATCGGTTGCCAGCTCCACAGAAGAAACCTCCGTGAACATAAATGCAATGGCAAGCGGCGCAGAAGAAGCCTCCGTGAACGCCAATGAGGTAGCAGGCGCAGCAGAGCAGATGTCCACGAACATGAACACCATAGCTACAGCCATAGAAGAGATGAGCGCAAGCATAAACAAGATATCCAGCAATGCTGGAGAGGCAGCCAAGGTTGCAAACCAAGCCACTGTCAAATCTGGCAATGCCACCGATGTTATGAACAAGCTTGGAGAGGCGGCTAAGGAGATAGGCCAGGTTACCGATGTTATAAAGAAAATAGCCGACAAAACAAATTTACTTGCGCTCAATGCCACCATAGAAGCAGCCTCGGCAGGTGAGGCTGGCAAAGGCTTTGCAGTTGTGGCAGGCGAAATAAAAGAGCTTGCTAACCAGAGTGCTCAAAGCGCAGACGATATAGCTCGGCGCATAGAAGGCATCCAAACAGGCACTGGTGAAGCAGTGAATGTTATACACGATGTTTCCGATATCATAGAGAAAATAAACACCAGTGTAGATGCCATAACCAACCACGTTGTGCAGCAAACCAAGGTGAGCAATGAGATAGCTAGCAATGTTGCGCAGGCAAACACGGGAGCCAAACGAGTTGCCGGAGCTATAAGCGAGGTAGCCAAGGGCAGCAAAGACATAGCTCGCAATGCAGGCGAGGCAGCCAAGGGTGCGAATATGATTAATCAGAGCATTTCTGGCATAGCTCAGGGCGCAAAAGATAGCGCTCAGGGTGCAACTCAAATCAATGAAGGTGCAAACGAGCTTGCAAAGATAGCTGGTGAATTGAAAAATACGATGAATCAGTTTAAGATATAAGGTTCAGACAGTTTTCTATATTACCCCCAACAAGTGATTTTCACAACAAGAGGTAACCAAATGAAAAACATCAAAATAGGCGCTAAACTAATAGCATCTTTCCTATTTCTGGCAGCTTTAACGGCATTTATGGGAATATATACCATAAAAAGCCTACAACACGTGGACGAAGCAACCAATATCATGTACGAGGTTGGAGCCGTTCCACTAGGCGTTTTTGTGTCCATGTCCGAAGAGGTACAGGAGCTTAGGGTTCAGGCTCGTGAATGGCGTCTTGCCAAGACACAAGCAAAACGCGATGAGATTATAAAGAAATTAGACAAAATCAACGATAATATAAATAAGACTGTAGAAGAGCAGGTAAAAACAGCATCAGCGCAGGGAGCAGACGCTTTGAAAAAAGTGGGGGATTTGACGGACAAATATATTACGGAAATACGCAATCATGCAAAAAACTCCAAAACATTTAGTTCGGCTGGTGTGAACGAAGATGATTTTGCCTCATCTTTGGTTGAGACTGGAGACAAAATGACGGATGCTGTGGCTGCAGCTAAAGAGGCTAGAGTTAAAAAAACCAGCAAACTTTCTGACGATGCTTCAGCGGAAGCTCAAGCAAGCGTAAAAGCAGCGATAATCATTTTAGCAATAGTTGTTCTTCTAGCCATTGGTCTTGGCATATTCTTGACAATGTCCATAACAAGCCCCTTGAAAACAGTTGTTGATACTCTTGCCAAAATAGAGAAAGGCGATATGACCGTCCGTGCCGATTTGGAACGCGGAGACGAATTAGGCACACTCTCCAAAGCACTTGACAGCGTATCTTCCAGGCTTCAATCCATATTCAGAAATCTCCGCCAAAACTCAGACACCCTTGCAGGTGCGGCAGAAGAGCTTTCCAGCGTTGGCAGGCAACTTTCCAGCACCGCAGAAGAAAACGTTGCCCAAAGCGCATCTGTTGCTAGTGCCACAGAAGAGACCTCTGTTAACATAAATGCAATGGCGAGCGGTGCAGAAGAAGCCTCCGTGAATGCCAATGAAGTAGCAGGCGCAGCAGAAGAGATGTCCACAAATATGAACACCATAGCAGCTGCCATAGAAGAGATGAGCGCAAGCATAAGCCAAATATCCAGCAATGCCGGAGAGGCAGCCAAGGTTGCAAACCAAGCAACTGTAAAGTCTGGCGATGCCACAAACGTTATGAATGAACTTGGAGCGGCAGCTAAGGAAATAGGCCAGGTTACCGATGTTATAAAGAAAATAGCCGACAAAACTAACCTTCTTGCACTTAATGCCACCATAGAAGCGGCTTCGGCAGGTGAAGCAGGCAAAGGCTTTGCAGTTGTGGCAGGCGAAATAAAAGAGCTTGCAAATCAGAGCGCTCAAAGCGCAGACGATATAGCTCGCCGTATTGAAGGCATCCAGACTGGCACGGGCAAGGCAGTGAATGTGATAGGCGATGTTTCCGATATCATAGTGAAAATCAACACCAGCGTAGATGCCATAACCAACCACGTTGTTCAACAAACCAAGGCGAGCAACGAGATAGCGAACAATGTTGCGCAGGCAAACACGGGAGCCAAGCGCGTTGCCGGAGCCATAGGCGAGGTAGCCAAGGGCAGCAAAGACATAGCACGCAATGCGGGCGAGGCAGCCAAGGGCGCAAACGTAGTGAACCAGAGTGTTGCAGGCATAGCTCAGGGCGCAAAAGATAGCGCTCAGGGTGCAAAGCAGATCAATCAAGGCGCAAGCGAACTTGCAAAGATAGCAGGCGAATTGAAGAACGCAATGGGTCAGTTCAGAATATAAGATCAATTTTCTATGTTACCTCCCCAGTGATTTTCACCATAGAGGTAACACAATGAAAAATATTAAAATAGGTGCTAAGTTAATAGTATCTTTCTTGTTTTTGGCAGTTTTAACGGCATTTATGGGTATATACTCCATAAGCAGTTTGAGAACGGTCTCCGATGCAACCAACGTCATGTACGATAAAGGTGCTGTTCCGTTGGGCGTTTTTGTGACCACATCCGACAATATACAAGAGCTTAGGGTTAAGGCTCGCGACTGGCGTCTTGCCAAGACACAAGCAAAACGCGACCAGGTTTTAAAAGAGTTAGACGGCTTAAACGATGAAATAAACAAAACCGTAGAAGAGCAGATGAAAACAGCACTTAGTGATGCGGGAAGAGAGGCTCTGAAAAAAGTGATGGATTTGACAGACATATATATTGCTGAAATACACAAATTTGCTAAAACCACCAAATCTTTTGATTCAGAAGGCCTCTGCACAGAAGACTTTCCAGAATCCATGAACAATGCCGCAGATGCAATGTCTAAAGCTATGGAAGTAGCCAAAGAATCCAGAGTCAAAGGTGTGAGCAAACTTTCAGACGATGCCTCAGCACAGGCTGACCATAGCATAGAGGCGGCGATTACAGTTTTGGTAGTGGTGGTTCTTTTAGCTGTTGGTCTCGGTTTGTTCCTGACATTCTCCATAACAAGCCCCTTGAAAAAAGTCGTTGACACTCTTTCCAAAATTGAGAAAGGTGATATGACTGTTCGCTCCGATTTGGAACGCGGAGATGAACTGGGCATTCTTTCCAAAGCACTGGACAGCGTATCTTCTAGGCTTCAAACCATATTCAAAAATCTCCGCCAAAATTCAGACACCCTTGCCAGCTCGGCAGAGGAACTCTCCAGCGTGGGCAGGCAAATAGCAGGAGCGGCAGAAAAAAACGTTGCCCAAAGCACCTCTGTTGCCAGTTCCACCGAGCAAACCTCTGTGAACATAAATGCGATGGCGAGCGGCGCAGAAGAAGCCTCCGTTAATGCCAACGAAGTAGCAGGCGCGGCAGAGCAAATGTCCACAAATATGAACACCATAGCAGCAGCCATAGAGGAGATGAGCGCAAGCATAAACCAAATATCCAGCAATGCCGGCGAGGCAAACAAGGTGGCACACCAAGCCACAGTCAAATCTGGCGATGCAACCGAAGTTATGAACAAGCTAGGAATTGCCGCAAAAGAAATAGGCCAAGTTACCGATGTTATAAAGAAAATAGCCGACAAAACAAATTTACTTGCGCTCAATGCCACCATAGAGGCAGCCTCAGCAGGTGAGGCAGGCAAGGGTTTTGCTGTTGTGGCAGGTGAAATAAAAGAACTTGCTAACCAAAGCGCCCAAAGCGCAGACGACATCGCACGGCGCATAGAAGGCATTCAGACTGGCACCAGTCAAGCGGTGACCGTGATAAACGATGTTTCCGATATCATAGTGAAAATCAACCAAAGCGTGGAGGCAATATCCAACCACGTTACCCAGCAAACCAAGGCTAGCAACGAGATAGCTAACAATGTTGCGCAGGCAAACACTGGAGCCAAGCGCGTTGCCGGAGCCATAGGCGAGGTAGCCAAGGGTAGCAAAGACATAGCGCGCAATGCAGGCGAGGCAGCCAAGGGTGCGAATATGATCAACCAGAGTATTTCTGGCATAGCTATGGGAGCAAAGGATAGCGTTCAGGGTGCAAAGCAAATCAACGAAGGCGCAACCGAACTTGCAAAGATAGCTGGCGAATTGAAGAACACTATGGGTCAGTTCAGAATATAAGGTTAATTTTCTACATTACCTCTCAAGTGATTTTCTACAAGAGGTAACCAAATGAAAAACATCAAAATAGGTGCTAAATTAATAGCATCTTTCCTATTTTTAGCAGTTTTAACGGCATTTATGGGAATATATTCCATAAAAAGCCTTAAAGAAGTTAGCGAAGCTACTGACATTATGTACGATAAAGGAGCCGTCCCGCTAGGAGTTTTTGTGGATATGTCAGACGATATACAAGAGCTGAGGGTAGAGGCTCAACATTGGCGACTTGCCAAGACACAAGCAAAACGCGATGAGATTTTAAAAAAAGTGGACACCCTCAACGATGGAGTAAACAAGAACGTAGAAGAGCAGATGAAAACGGCACTTACAGATGCGGGAAGAGAGGCTCTGAAAAAAGTGGGGGATTTGACGGACGTGTATGTTGATGAACTACACAAGTTTGCTAAAACCACCAAATCTTTTGATTCAGAAGGCATTTGCACAGAAGAATTCCCAGAATCCATGAGCAAAGCCGCAGTTGCAATGTCTGATGCTATAGCAGCAGCCAAAGAATCCAGGGTTAAAGGTGTGAGCAAACTTTCAGACGATGCCTCGGCACAGGCTGACCATAGCATAGAGGCGGCGATTACAGTTTTAATAGTGGTGGTTCTTCTAGCCGTGGGTCTCGGTTTGTTCCTGACGTTCTCCATAACAAGCCCCTTGAAAAAAGTTGTTGATACTCTTTCCAAAATTGAGAAAGGCGATATGACAGTCCGCTCCGATTTGGAACGCGGAGACGAATTAGGCACTCTTTCCAAAGCACTTGACAGCGTATCTTCTAGGCTTCAATCCATATTTAGGAATCTCCGCCAAAATTCAGATACCCTTGCCAGCTCGGCAGAGGAACTTTCAAGCGTTGGCAAGCAAATAGAGAGTGCAGCAGAAAAGAACGTTGCACAGAGCACCTCTGTTGCCAGTTCCACCGAGCAAACATCCGTGAACATAAATGCGATGGCGAGCGGAGCAGAAGAAGCCTCCGTTAATGCCAACGAAGTAGCGGGCGCGGCAGAGCAGATGTCCACAAATATGAACACCATCGCAGCTGCCATAGAACAGATGAGCGCAAGCATAAACCAAATATCCAGCAATGCGGGAGATGCAAACAAGGTTGCAAACCAAGCCACTGTAAAGTCTGGCGATGCCACCAACGTTATGAACGATCTGGGCAAAGCGGCTAAGGAAATTGGGCAAGTGACCGATGTTATAAAGAAGATAGCCGACAAAACAAATCTTCTTGCGCTCAATGCCACCATAGAAGCAGCCTCGGCAGGTGAGGCTGGCAAGGGTTTTGCTGTTGTGGCAGGCGAAATAAAAGAGCTTGCAAACCAAAGTGCCCAGAGCGCAGACGACATAGCTCGGCGCATAGAAGGCATCCAAACCGGCACGGGCAAGGCGGTAACTGTGATAAACGATGTTTCCGATATCATAGTGAAAATCAACCAAAGCGTAGAGGCTATAACCAACAACGTTACCCAGCAAACCAAGGCTAGCAACGAGATAGCGAATAATGTTGCGCAGGCAAACACTGGAGCCAAGCGCGTTGCCGGAGCTATAGGCGAGGTAGCCAAAGGTAGCAAAGACATAGCACGCAATGCAGGCGAGGCAGCCAAGGGTGCGAACATGATTAACCAGAGTATTTCTGGCATAGCTATGGGAGCAAAAGATAGCGTTCAGGGTGCAAAGCAAATCAACGAAGGTGCAAGCGAGCTTGCAAAAATAGCTGGCGAATTGAAGAACACCATGGAACAGTTTAAGATATAGATTCTTTTTTCAAAAAAAAGTGCGGAAACGCACTTTTTTTTTTAATTTTTTTAAAAAATTTGACAATTCCAAAAAAAATTATTATATTTATTAAAAAGAGAGGGGAGTAAAAGCGTATAAATGCTATAAAAGCGTTTATTCCCTTCTAATTCATCGATAATGGGAGGGGAAAAAGATGAAAAACATAAAAATAGGACCTAAGCTAATAGCATCTTTTCTGTTTTTGGCAGCTTTAACAAGCTTTATGGGAATATATACCATAGGGAGCTTGAAAAAAGTGAACGAAGCAACCAATGTTATGTACGACAAGGGAGCGGTTCCTTTAGGAGCCTTTGTTGTCACTGCCTTGGAGGTACAGGAGCTAAGGCTTGCGACTTGTAATTGGCGTACTGCAAAAACATCTGAAAATCGCGCTGTTATTATGAAGAATTTAGACGATATAAATAATAGACTGAATAATTCCATATACGAGCAGCAGAAACTTACAATATCGGATAACGAGAAGGATGTTTTGCAACAAGTTATAAAGATCACTGACGATTATACCGATGAATTGGTTGCTTATACAAAACGCACAAAAAGTTTTGATTCAGAGGGAATTGCGACAGAAGACCTCCCTGAATCTTTGCTCAGGGTTGGAGATAGAGCTCTGATCGATTTGCAAGCTGCCAAAGACCTAAGAGTAAGAGGGGTGAGCAAACTTTCTGACGATGCTTCGGTGGAAGCTGCTAATAGCATAAATGCGGCGATTTCCGTTTTAGTTGTAGTTGTTCTTCTCGCTATATCTCTTGGCATATTCTTAACCATTTCCATCACTAGGCCCTTAAACGTAGTTGTTGGCACTCTTTCCAAAATTGAAAAAGGCGATATGACAGTCCGCGCAGATTTGGAACGCGGAGACGAACTAGGCACGCTCTCCATAGCGTTGGACAGCCTATCTTCAAAGTTGCAATCCATATTCAGAAATTTCCGCCAAAACGCAGACACACTTGCCGGATCCTCGGAGGAACTTTCCAGCGTTGGCAGGCAAATAGCCAGCTCCGCCGAAGAAAACGTTGCCCAAAGCACATCGGTAGCCAGTGCCTCTGAACAGACAACCGTGAATATAAATGCAATGGCAAGCGGTGCGGAACAAGCCTCCGTGAATGCCAGCGAGGTTGCTGGTGCTGCGGAACAGATGTCTGCTAATATGAACACCATAGCCGCAGCTGTAGAAGAGATGAGCGCAAGCATAAACCAGATATCCCGCAATGCCACTGAGGCGAACAAGGTTGCAAACCAAGCCACAGTCAAATCTGGTGATGCCACCGATGTTATGAACAAACTAGGTCTTGCAGCCAAGGAGATAGGGCAGGTTACCGATGTTATAAAGAAAATAGCCGACAAAACAAATTTACTTGCGCTCAATGCCACCATAGAGGCGGCCTCAGCAGGTGAGGCAGGCAAGGGTTTTGCGGTGGTTGCAGGTGAAATAAAAGAGCTTGCAAACCAAAGCTCACGCAGCGCAGACGACATAGCACGGCGTATAGAGAGTATTCAGGAAGGCACAGGCGAGGCAGTGACTGTGATAGGTGCTGTTTCCGATATCATAGAAAAAATCAACCAAAGCGTAGAGGCTATATCCGACCACGTTGGCCAGCAAACCAAGGCTAGCAACGAGATAGCGAGCAATGTTGCGCAGGCAAATTTGGGAGCCAAGCGCGTTGCCGGAGCTATTGGCGAGGTAGCTAAGGGCAGCAAAGACATAGCGCGCAATGCAGGCGAGGCAGCCAAGGGTGCAAAAGTAGTTAATAAAAATGTGGCAAGCATGGCGCAAGGCGCGCGTGATAGCTTTCAGGGTGCAATGCAAATCAACGAGGGGGCAAGCGAACTTGCAAAAATAGCCGGAGAATTGAAGAACGCTATGAACCAGTTTAGGATATAATAGATATAGATTTACTCATCAATAATGGGAGGGAAATAGATGAAAAATATTGTAATAGGTCAAAAACGGATATTGTCGTATGGAAATGAGCTTGGTGCGCTTTCCAAAGCGTTGGACTGTATGTCTTTAAGATTTCAATCCATATTCAAAAATCTTCGTCCGCGCGGCACTCACTAAGCGGGTATGGCTCAATAAAAAGCTAGTGGGGGGTAGCATGGTTACCTCCTCCCCACTAGCCCAATTTTACTATATTGAACAGTTCAACACATAGAGGTAACCGATGAAAAACATCAAAATAGGTCAAAAGCTTATAGGAGCCTTTTTAATTGTTGCTGCTTTCACGGCAGCACTTGGTTTTTATATGGAACGCGTTGTGGAAGACATCAACAATAGAGATACCCAGCTTTTTGAGCAAGGCATAGTTCCTTTTACCCTGCTTGTGGCTTCTGTGGAGCAGGCTCAAGAATTGCGTGTTGGCATTAGAAACTGGCAACTTGCGAACAACCCTAAAGAGCGTGCAGATGCCTTGAAAGCTATGGACGTAGCCTACAAAGCTCTGAGTGAGAATATAAGCAAACAATTAGACCTTGCCATGAAAGAAGAAACTAAACGAGAACTCAAAAAATATCAAGCTTCTGTTGACAAATATTTTGAAGAATCAAATAAATTCGCAAAGACAGCCCTTAGATTTTCCGCAGAAGGTATGAACGCAGATGAATTCACAGATGATTTGATCAATGCTGCCGCCGAAATGAACAAACTCACAAAGTCAAATGTAGAAATCAAAACCAATGCGACCAATGAACTTTCAAAAGGAAATAATGATGCAGCAGAAAAAGCTGCCCGTACAGCGATGACAGTAATACCTGTCGTAGTGATAATTTCTATACTCGTAGGCATATTTTTAACATTCTCCATAACACGTCCTCTTAACAAAGTTGTTGAGGTTATTTCCAAAATGGAAAAAGGCGATATGACTGTCCGTGCAGATTTAGAGCAGAAAGATGAACTGGGTATGCTATCCAAAGCGTTGGATAGCATGGCAACAAAATTTCAAACTATGTTCAAAAAACTCCGGCAAGAATCAGATACCCTCGCCAGCTCGTCAGAGGAGCTTTCCAGCGTTGGCAGAGAGGTAGCAAGTGTTGCAGAAGAAAATGTGGCTCAGTGTTCATCTGTAGCTAGTGCCACAGAAGAAACATCCGTGAATATAAACGCAATGGCGAGCGGTGCAGAAGAGGCCTCTGTGAACGCCAACGAGGTTGCAGGTTCAGCAGAGCAAATGTCCACAAATATGAACACAATAGCTGCGGCAGTAGAAGAGATGAGCGCAAGCATAAACCAAATATCTGCCAATGCCGGTGAAGCCAACAAGGTTGCAAACCAAGCCTCAGTCAAGTCTAATAATGCCACTGATGCTATGAACAAACTAGGCCTTGCCGCCAAGGAAATAGGGCAGGTTACCGATGTAATCAAAAAGATAGCAGACAAAACCAACCTTCTCGCATTGAATGCAACCATAGAGGCAGCCTCGGCAGGCGAGGCAGGAAAGGGCTTTGCGGTGGTTGCTAACGAAATCAAAGAACTCGCTAATCAGAGTGCCCAAAGCGCAGACGATATAGCTCGGCGCATAGAAAGCATACAAACAGGCACTAACGAAGCGGTGAAAGTTATAAATGATGTTGCTGAGATTATAGGGACAATAAACCAGAGCGTAGAATCAATATACAACCACGCTGGACAGCAGACAAAAGCGAGCAACGAAATAGCTAGCAACGTTGCGCAGGTGAACGTAGGCACAAAACGTGTTGCTGGTGCCATAACCGAGGTGGCAAAGGGTAGCAAAGACATTGCGCGCAACGCAGGCGAGGCAGCCAAAGGCGCATCTATTATTAGCCAAAACGTGACAGGCATAGCTCAGGGCGCAAAAAATAGCGTTCAGGGTGCCCAGCAAATAAACCAAAGCTCAACCGAGCTTGCAAGGATAGCTGGAGATTTGAAAACAGCCTTGGCGCAGTTTACGGTGTAGCAGAGAATTTTACTATATTGCCTTAAGTATGACCCATATTGGTAAAACAACATTTAACGCTAGGGCTTGCAGTGCAAGCTCTGTGAATGTTTTTGTTTGCCCCCCCCCCCCCCCCCCCAATGTAACTCCTTATATTGCAAGGACTTACAACTTTCTATTTACATTTTTAAACAATTTCAAGCAATTCCGCTTGGAAATAACCCTAAACAACGGATGTGTATATGACCGAAAGTAACATTGAACAGCAGGATTTTATTAAAGATGGCATATTAAGCCTCTATATAAAATGGTCTTATTTTTCAAACTGGTTAGAAAAAGGAGCTATCTTGCTTGGCGATTATGAAGATTGGGAAGATAGATCCGATGTTGCGATACTAAATGCTTATGTTGAAAGAAACAATAATGTTCCTGTAAGAGTTCTTTGTCTATTAGACAGAACTGGTGATTCTAGGGATAGTTATTATCATTGGAAAATTTATGCAAAAGAGGATGGAATACGTATAGATTTTGATTCCCATAAATTGCTCAATGCATTGGGGGATAGTGTAATTTCTGGGGAAGTTGAATATCCCAGTAATAAAGAATTAGAAAAGGTATGTAAATCAACACCCTTGCAATATATAAAAAGAGCTTCTTATGATAGCGATAAAGAATTTCGCCTGATTTTTTCGGGGAACAAAGATAATATGAAAAGAGGACAGCCCTTTGAGTTTAAGGTCAAAAAAGATTTTTTCAAGGAGTGTATTGAGAGTATTCGATTAAATTATTCCTTATCTGATGAAAAATTTGATAAAATGAAAAATGTATTGAAAGAATATGGAATTAAAAAAGTTTATCATTCCAAAATCTTAAAATATGAACGATGGGAAAAAATGGTTCTCAAATTTACTGAACACAAACATTCAAAAGGAGGTCAAAAATGAGAAATAATCTCTTTAAACTCGCACTTATGGCAGTCTTTGGACTTGCCTTGACATTCACCTTTGGCTGCTCTTCAAGTGAGAAAAGCAATGACGAAGCGGAAAACCAACAAACATACCCACCTGCATCAGACGACCCATCACTTATGAGCGCTCTCGGTGCTAATCTTTATCGTATGAAAGATGATGACCTACCGCTTGGCGGAACATTCGGTGTCGGCAGAGATTGCGCAGCAGGGGCATCGAATTGCCCCAGACCCAGCTTGCCTGGTAGCAGAAATCCAAGCGATCCATACTTTCCCTTCTGGATTGGCAGTCAGGGTTTGGATTACGGCAGAGACAATTTTTATAAGCTAGGCAATGTAGCAGAATTCTTGCCAGTGCCAAAGACAATCAAAGACCCCATGCAGATAAAGGCCTACTACCCCAGTTCGGTAGGAACCATCTTCAACATTACCGATAACATTCACAACGAAGTAAGCCAATTTTTAGAAGAATGCAATAACAGTTGCAAAACCAAAAGCGGCGAGGCACTTACAGCAGGAAACATTGCCAAAGGCATAACTATACATGCTAGTGTATATTATGGCAAAGCCGCACACAGAGACCCCATTGTGGCAAATTGCACAGATGCAATATTCAGGAACCTTGAAGATGCTGGCAACTGCTACACCAACGAATACAATTTCTATTTAGCTTGGGATTTGAAAAACAACAGCGGCAAACTTATAAAAGTCGGCTCTTACAAGGCTTCTACAAAATTTTATTGGCAAATAGAATACATAGATGCTACTGATAATCTTAAATCCAAAAAATTTGACCAAAAGGAATTTACAGATACATTTGAAATGTTCTGCTTTGATTACTATGACTCTGACTTTGACGCGATAAAACAAGAGTGCCAGTCTAAAGGCGGTTACAGAGAATATCCTGAATATCAGTAAAGGCTAATTTTAATGTACGTTGTGTGCGGGACAGCTAAGGCGTAGCAAAAATCATTTCATATTTGGGGCAGGCAAACCCTGCCCCTAACAAATCTGTATCATTATGTTGTTTTACGTATCGGGTTGAAATCGGGGTTCAGACAATGACCTACAAAGCCATAATCTCGCGGCGTGAAAGCCCAGTATAACGCATAATCTTGCTCATAGCCTCACCCCCAGCTTTCATAGCCTTAGCGGTTCGGCTAATGACTTTTTCCGCTTTTGCCTCTGCTTTTGCTACTCTTGCCTCTGCTTTTGCTTCAGCTTTTGTCACTGCCTTTGCCACAGCTTTATCCACAGCCTTGTCTATAGCCTCGTCTATGCCTGTATCTACCAACTGCTTCAATGTCATATCTACCTCCACAAACTCAGGGTACTCACCGTAGAGTTCCAAATTCATACTCAACAACCTGCGCAAAAGCATAGCTGCATCTTTAGCTGTAATATAGTTATTTCGCACAAGCCTTTTGAAAACTTTGCCTATCTCTATTACATAACCTTCCAACCTCTTAGACAATGCCTTTCTCTTGGCTGAATCTATGTCTTTTTTACCCAATTCTTTGCGGATTTTCAAAATGTAAAATGGTAGCAACAACGCCATATTCTCTAACTCGGAAACGGAATGACTTAGCACCTTGAACGTTGGTATCTCATACACCACTCTCTTATTGTTTGGGAACTTTATCTCAACAGAAACTATGTCTTTGGTATTGCTCGCTTCCCAGTAAATCACAATAGGTGAGGGCATCTCTATTTTCATACAAGAGCCGTCAGCCGAAACGGTTCTATTATCCAATGCAATTAAAGTGCTGTAATTGAAAATCCTAAGTATCATCTCCAAATCGTCATTTATTTGTGCTTCCAATAAGAATGTGTCTTTTTTGTCTTTGGTATGCAGGGTTATTATTATATCGGAGATTATTTTCTCCATTTTACCGGATTTAGGGTGTTCTTTGATAAGTTCATTGGGTTCAATAGTCACACGTGTATCTAATGGGTAGTTCTTTTTGTAAATGCCGTTTATCAAATGCACCACTGCGGACGAGCTTGCATCCTTTATTATGCTCTTGAACATTAAATCAAATAGCTGTGCTGTTTTTCTTGACATAGTTTTAATATAGCTACAAATATTGGAAAAATGGTCAAAAAATGTGAAAGCTGCATATTTTGCATACAGTTGTTTGCAAAATAAATGCAAACCTCGTGCGTTTGTGTGCGGTTGTCTATGTTTACCAGCATTTACTATAATGGTCAAGGGAATATATAATTTCCCCCCGTTAGCTCTCCGAGCGGAAAAAACGGGGGGAGAAATGGTGATTTCGTTAAGAAATCTCCATTCAAGGGGGGGAATATATAATCTGGCATACTTTTTGCATACTGTCAAGTATGGTTAATGGTCTATACACAGCGCGCAATGGAATGATGCTCTTGCAAGAGATGATGGAGAATACCACCAATAATCTCTCCAATGCAAACACATCTGGTTTTAAAAAATCGCTTATGGCAAGCATAGCCCAAGTTGATATTAGGCGAAACGACCAATTAAAGCTCCACCAAGATGAGGATCATCAAATGTCTGAGAATTACATAGACTATTCTCAAGGCAGCTTGATAATGACCGAAAATTCTTTTGATTTGGCGCTTGAAAATTCAGGTTTTTTTGAAGTGGAAACACCTAATGGAATTAGATATACTAGAAATGGCAGCTTTACCCGCAACGGAATGGGCGATTTGGTTACGCTCCAAGGGTACAGAGTGCTTGGCGAGGGAGGAGCCCCGATAAATTTGGACGAAGCAGCCGAATTTTCCGTTTCTCCAAATGGAAAAATTTTTGTGAACGGAAAAGAAGAGGCAAAATTATCAATTGTGGATTTTGCAGATAAAAGAACCGAGCTTGGGCGCGAAGGTCATAACCTTTATTACGCAAAAGCAGATGCTGAGCCGGAGCAAGCTGTTAAAACAACTGTTAAGCAGGGTTTTTTGGAAAGTTCCAATGCAAGCGTTGTTGATTCAATGGTGGAGATGATAAGATTCCAGCGGAACTACGAGGCAAATCAAAAATCCATTCAGTCCGAAGACGATACATTGAACAAAGCCGTGAACGATGTTGGCAGAGTAGGCTAAGTTTTAATAAATACCGAGAAATTTGACATTTTCACTATAAATTTCTCGTTACTATGTAGATTTTATGGTATTTTCCTCCTCTGTATTCTTGTTTTTGCCTATTGCGATAGCAATTTATTTTCTGATTACGTAACTCCTAGCTATCGCAAACACCATGTTTATTAAATTTCTATTCCAAGAGCTATATATAAAGCATTATTAAGCTCATTTATTTTTTTCTCTGATAATGTTCCAACATAATCTGTGAGTTGAGCTTTTCTAATGCTAACAAGTTCATCGCAACGAATTGCAGAAGTATGTTTCAACCCTTCTTCTAAGCCTATCTCTATTTGCGTACTCAGCCCCTCAAAACTTGTATATACAGGAGCACAAATAACCGTTGAATATGAAGAATCTATCGCGATTTGCCTACTTACAATAACATAAACTCTTTGTTTTTTAATATCATTTTTTGAAGCCAGAGATACAAGGTAAAGCTCACCTCTTTTCATAAGATATCCTGAAACATAAGATTTTCTTCTGCCTCTATATTAAATCGCTCGGCATTTGCGTTAATTATGTCAATATCGTGCTCAGCACATCTTTTTCTCTCTGATAAACTGTTGGAAATAGGTGTGATAATTACTTCTAGTTCATCGTAATCAAGAAAAGAAGTTGGTAAGCGAAAAAAATTTTGCGCTTTTTTGCTTTTTACAGTTTGTTTTAAACACTCCATATCACTTAATATAGAAATCTACATCACCCCTAAGTTTTAACCCTGACGCTTATTGCCGTGGCTATTAAAATCCCAATGTAAATGACAAGAATAACAAATCGAGTATTGCTCACGCCTTCTAAGCATATTCCTCCTATTTGCAATTCCAGCGGTTTATCGGTTTTATTTTTCCAACCAGAAAACATTTCTATACCAGCTACGGTAGAAAATCTCTTTGAGTTGTGGGTATCCCTCGCTTTTTGTTGCTCAAACCAATAATCCGGTGTGTAAAAATCTTCCATGGACATGGTATAGCGTTTTTTATTTTGCTCCAGTTTAAGTTCTTTTAAAATCGGTTTCATGGTGCTGCGGTCGGTTGCTCTTGTGTGCGGGTCTACTGTGAGTATTTGCACTATAAGCTCTTCAAAATCGTCAGAACCTTGCATATCAATAGTGATGAAGTCCATTAGGTTCCAGTTTTCAGTTTCGTTAAAAGAAAAACCCATTCCGCAATGCCCGCCCTCTTTTGATAAAATACATTTGAAGCCGGGCGGCGCTACTTCCATGCTCTTAACACCGCTTGTTGAATCCACATAAGGATAAAAATTTAATTTTTTTTCAATGCAGCCCACTTTTTTTTTGGTGGGAAACACTATGTATGCGATAATGCCTACAATACCTAAAAACAGCAATATAGCTCTTATATTAGATCTTTTCATATAGATTTTAATTTTGGTGGCCTGCCTTTTTTGCGAATTGGCTGGGTTTGGGTTTGGGTTGCAACAGGTTTGGTTCCATTTAAAGCAGCTCTGAGTGTTGGTCTTGGAGCGGCACTTGCGGAATTATTGCCGTTGATGGCACTAAGTGAGAATCGGTTTCCAACAAGAACTTGAGTTTGCTGTTCTTGCTTTCTGAACTCTCCGGCTATGGCTTTTAGTTTTGCGGCATCTTTTTCTTGTTTTATTGCGTTTCTCTCTTTTTTGCCAAGTCGTTTGCGCAATTTCCATTTTACCGCCAAATCTTTGGCGGTTCTTTCTTCCAACTCTTCAACCGTTGGCAAGAGCAACTCTCCAGGTATTTCCATGTCTATAAACCCTCTTTTACCAAAAAATAGAAAATTTTTTCATAACATTAAGTCCGGTTCCACTGTTAAATCGTAATACACATGCTGCTGCAACTGGTTTTCTATATAATATAGCGTTCCTTCACCCGCAGCTCCGCAACCAGCGCAGGCTCCCTGATAGCGAATCATAACTATTTTATCGTCTTTTATATCCAGCACTTCCATTCCGCCTCCGTCTCCGGCAAGCATTGCGCGCACATTTTCGTTTAGGCATTCCTCTATTTGTTCCAATTTCTCCGTTTTGCTCAAATTTTTCCACTGCTCATCGGCTTGTTCCCTGCCTTCCGCTGAAAAGGCTTTTAATTTTGCGCTTCCCATAGCGGCTCTTGCCGCAAGGGCGATTTTCTTTTTTTCGGGGTAAGCCTCGGTTATGATTGCTGGCAATTTTGCCACGGTTTGAAAGTCTGCATTGCTGGGTTCCACCCCGAATTTCCCAAACAAGCTTTCAAAGGATATGTTTTGAATTTCCTCTATTTTTTTGCCAAAAAGCTCTTCGCAAAATATATTTGCAAGGGCGGTTATCATTTGCCCGCCGTAGGTGAAAAATTTTGTGCTTAAAATTTGCTCTGCATCGGGGTCTATCAAAACATAAATTTTGAGCGTTCCAGATTTCGCATCCACCAGAGCAAGCCCTTTATCGTCTGCTTCTGTTTGGAAAATAGCCCCCCTGTGTTTGGGAAAGTGGGCTATTTCCGCAAGCTCTTTAGGAATACTCTCTTCTGGTGTCATTGTCTGAACCCCGATTCTCCCGATTCAAGGATTTACCCGATTGCAACACGAAATGCTTGTTGAATCTTGTGAATTGAGGTTTTGGCAACAGCTGTTTTTTTTGCATTCTTCAAAAGATTTTTCAAGGGCTTTATGCGAAGAGATTACATAGTTAGATCCAAACAAATAAAGAGCAAATATGCCAAAAAATAAATATTCTTCCCAAGTAAGTTTCATAAAGAGAAATATAGAAAATTATTTAGGCATAAATGCGTTTTTTAACGTTTTTTAGCGGTTTTTGCGAGAATTGAAAAAAAAGTTCACTTTTTTGGATTTTTTTTGCCTTTTTTTACGTCTAAGTAATAGAACCAAAAAGAAGGAGGTTTCTATGAAAAAAGAAAAGGCTAGACCTTGCGGCAGTGGCAGTAACAGTTTTGTATCTTTAAAGGAGGTAGCAATATGGATAGCATTTTGAACATTTTAGCTAATGGAGAAAATTGGCGGTTGCTGGCAACGCTGGTAGCTATTTATTGCTTCTATGTGTCTATGAAAAGCCAGATGAAGGATATTAGACATTCCATAAATGATCTAAGGGGAGAGCTAAAGGGTGAAATAAACGAGCTAAGGGGAGATATGAATGGTCGAATTGACGAGTTAAGGGGAGAGCTAAAGGGTGAAATAAACGAGCTAAGGGGAGATATGAATGGTCGAATTGACGAGTTGAAGCACAACGATATTGCTCATTTGAATGGTGCCATAGAAGCCTTAACCTATGCTTTGGAGAAAAACGGCTCTCTGAAACACGAAGACAAAGAGTACGTGGATAAGAGGCTTACCCATTGATTTAATTTACTACATTACCCCCATGCAATTTTTGCCCCTCAAAACGCTTTCTGCCAGAGCCTGTGCCGCAAAAATTTTCCCTTCAACAATTTTCCTTTTCCTCTTGCTCGCGCTTGCCGCTTACGGGCAGCAAGAGCGTATAGCCATAATCAACACGGTGGACGATCGCGATTCCGTGGGCGTTTCGGAATTGGTTTACTTAACCGACAGGCTGAGAGAGACAGCGGTGAATGTTCTGCCAAAGCAGCGATATGGCGTGATGACCACAGAGAGCATAGTCGCTTTTTTGGGTTCGCAGGAACGCGCCGTGAAGGTGTGCAAGGAGGCTAGCTGCCTTGCGGATGTGGGTAGAAAAGTTAATGCGGACTATGTGGCTCAAGGGAGGATAGGGCGTTTTGGCGATAATTTGACCGTAAAGGTGGAACTCTACAACAGCAAAAGCGGCGTTATGATAGGTTCGTTCACAGGCAGTTCCAAAGATATATTCGGCTTGCTCGCCATAATAAACGAAAAGGCCCCCGATTTGTTCAAAAGGATGCCAACTGGGTCCCCTGGTGGCTCAAAGTTTGAAGGCGGCATAAGCGGCTTGGAAAAACCAACTGATTACGAGTTTGGCGGCGGCAAGCGTTATCTGGTGAATTTAAGCACCGAGCCATCGGGTGCGCTTTTGAGCTTCAACGGAGTGCCTGCCTCCGGTTGCCCAAAAACACCCTGCAAAATAGAGCTTGGCGAGGGCAATGCGCGCATAATAGCCGCATTGGAGCAGCACGAGACGGTTGACACAACGGTTTCCATAAAACAGAATAACCAAAACATAAGCATTAGACTGAAAACAAGTTATGGAATTTTGGAGATAAAGCCCGCTTACATAGGCGATATAGGCGAGGAAGATGATTGGGATTTGTCCATAAACGACAAAGTATATGATTCTTTTGAGAATAGGTTTTCTCCGGGTAATTACAATGTAAAGTTAAGCCACAGATGCTATGAGCCTGTGAATTTTATGGCAGGGATAGGCAAGGGCAGCCGCGAGGTTTTTGATATGGCGAAGTACATAAAGCTGAAGAAGGGCGGTTTGGATTTGAGTGCGCTAAGAGATGGCGAGCCAGTTGTAGAACCCGTTTTTGTGAATGGCAAGAAGGTGGGAGATACGCCTTTTAGCGATGCTGTTCCGCTGTGCTCGGAGATAGAGATAGGGGAGAACAGGGAAACGGTGAATGTAACTTTGAAATATAATGAGAAGGTAAAGCACACGCATTATGCTCTGTCGCAGGGAGTAGTTACGAATTATTCTCATGCAAAGAAATGGGAAAAGAAAAAGGAAGAAAAATCTTTCTTCAGAACCAGTTTTTGGATTGGTCTCGGTTTGGAGGCGGTGGGAGCGGTGATTATTGAGAGGGGATATCGTACCGGCAATGAGGAAGCTAAACGTCTCTACAAGTATTACAAAGAAATAGAACAAGGCTATCCTGCTGAAAAATATAAGGATGCTTGGAATGACGTGGAAAAACGCCGCAAGGATAGGAATATGTATTATGTTATTGGCGGTGTAGTTTTGGCTTCGGGGATAGGGGTGCATATATGGTTTTAAGATTTTTTCTACTAGCAGTCTTGTTTTTATTCTTGTCCTGCACAAGTTTTGAGCGTGACAACCCGTATGACCCAGGCGGTGTTAATTATGACGGGTCTTCGCATTCTGTTAAATACGGTGATACTATATATTATGAGAACGAGGCTTATGCGACGGTTATAATTGGCAAACAAACTTGGTTCCAGCGTAATTTGAATTACGATGTAAGTGGTAGCAAGTGCGGCAATGGCAGCAGCCCATGTACCTACTACGGCAGGCTTTACAACTGGGCAACAGCAATGGCTCTGGATGCTGGCTGCAACTCCAGTTCTTGTGCTTCTAAAATAAAATCAAAGCATCAGGGTATATGCCCCGAAAATTGGCATATACCAAGCGATGCGGAATGGACAACTTTAACAAATTATGTTGGAGGTGCATTTACAGCAGGCAAATATTTAAAGGCAGAGAATGGTTGGAACAGTGGCAATGGTAATAATAAGTATGGCTTTTCCGCCCTGCCGGGCGGCTTATATTCAGATGGCAGTTACTATGTCGGCACCAAAGGCTACTGGTGGAGTGCTACCGAGAACGGTGCCAGCCACGCCTACTACCGGAGCATGCTCTACTACGACGATGATGTTGGCAGGGACAGCTACAATAAGGGCAACTTCTTGTTGAGTGTTCGTTGCGTGAAGGATTAGGTTTTTTTCTATTTTATATAATGGAGGCTTTTATGGCAAGGCAAAATATTCATAAATTAGCTTTAAATTATTTTATAAAACATCAAAAAGAACTTTGCAAAAAATACAAAGGAAAGGAACTTTTAATGCGTGGCGCAAAAGTAATTGAGGCGTATGATACCTTTCACGAGGCAGCAGCAGCAGGCAGGAAATTGTTTGGTTCGGGGAATTTTTCCGTTCAAGAGTGCATACCTGGAGATGATGCTTATACCGTTGATATTCAACCATTGGTATTTGCATGAATTTGACTATAAGACACCAAGGTTTTGCAAAAAAAATAATCTGCAATGCACAAATAACATCTATTGACAGCGGCAAATCCATAAAGGTTACGGCAATGTGGGATACTGGGGCTACAAGGTCTTTAATAAATGACAGCATAGTTAAAAAATTGCAACTTAAAGCTATAAACCTTGCTATAATAAAACGCGTTGCAGGAACAGAAACGTATCCTGTATATTCAGCAGCTCTTAAAATTCAAGGTGGAATGAAAATAAAGGAACATAGATTTGTATCGTTCCCGAATATTCATGCATTTGATATGATTATAGGGATGGATATAATTGCATTAGGTAAATTTTGCATAGAGAATAAAAATAACAACTCGTTTTTCTCTTTTAAATGTTAAAACAAGTGCAGGATTAGGCATTTCGTGCTGCTTGGTAAAGATTTTCTATATTACCCTCAGAATTTACAAACGGGGTTTATATGTTTCGCGAATCAATAAAGGTTTTAGACTGCTCAATACGCGATGGCGGTTTAATCAATAATCACAAGTTTTCCTTTGAATTTGTGCAAAG
>Ga0268262_10001976_pt1 | contig 24245 bp, 31 predicted proteins | sample TergutNc150P3_FD_190354 | JGI IMG/M metagenome (GOLD analysis project Ga0268262, IMG submission 190354) | Nasutitermes corniger P3 segment gut microbial community from laboratory colony in Florida, USA - Nc150 P3 (SPAdes) (version 2) | ecosystem: Host-associated > Arthropoda: Insects >...
GATTTTATTAGGGAAATTAAGAATACTGGAATTGAGCTTTATGCAAAGCAATAAAATCGAAAATCCGTGGATATTTTTTGCAGACAAAGATTTAGGGGCTGCGGAACTTATATCTTCCAATGCAGAAATTCAACCAAAAAAGTAACGTATTCGTAGGGACATATGATTACGCCCCTACGAAACGTATCTTTCTATATTACTCCCATTAACCCAAGGAGCGGCCATGAGAAAATTCCCACTAGTGCTTTTGCTAACCTTATGCGCGGCCTTTTCCGCGTATGGGCAGACTAAAAAGCAGGATATAGCCAAATTGCTGGACATAATGGATGTAAAGGCACAGGCGGTGCAGATGATAGATTTGATGTTGCCTAGCATGAAGGGAATGGCGCCCGGAGCACCGGCGGAATTTTGGGTAAAATTCAAGGCGAGTATAAAAATGGAGACCTTCGTGGAGCTGCTCATTCCCATATACGACAAACATTTCTCCCAAGATGATATAAAGAATTTAATCAAATTTTACGAAAGCCCTACCGGGAAAAAATTTATAAAGGTTACGCCCGCGATGACTCAAGATGCGTTCCAAGCCAGCCAAAAATGGGGCGAGAAATTGGCTCAGGATATAATAATGGAATTGAAAAAAGATGGGTACTTCTAAAAAAATAGTCGTCTTGACCGGCGCGGGAATCAGCGCGGAGAGCGGGCTTAGGACATTCCGCGATGCAGACGGCTTGTGGGAAAACGAGCCTGTGCGGATTGTAGCAACGCCGGAAGGCTTTGAAAGCGACCCTGAGAGGGTTATTGCATTTTACAATAAGCTCAGAAATAGTTTGAAAAATGTAGAACCCAATGCCGCCCACCACGCCCTTGTGAAACTGGAAGAGAAATACGGCGATGATTTTTTGCTCATCACGCAAAATGTTGATGACTTGCACCAGAGGGCTGGGAGCAAGAGGGTTATAGCGATGCACGGCGAGCTTTTAAAAGTCCGCTGCTTGGGGCACGAGGAGCACGTTATGCACTGCGCGGAGAACCAACCTGAAAAATGCCCTGAATGCGGGGCAAAAATGCGCCCGCACATAGTTTGGTTCGGGGAAATCCCGTTTGAGATGAAGCGTATTCAAAAAGCCTTGACCCAGTGCGATTTATTCGCCTACATAGGTACGAGCGGGGTTGTTTATCCGGCGGCTGGTTTTAGGCAAATGGCAAAATTTTCGGGTGCGCACGTGGTGTGCCTGAATTTGGAAGAGGTGGACGGCGGTTATACGGACGAATTTATACAGGGCAAAGCTGGCGAAATTGTCCCAAAATGGGTGGATGGGTTATGAAAACTCGAGAGATGTTTGACCAAATACACAAACGCTACGACATGCTCAATCATCTGATGTCGGCGGGGCGCGATATTGCGTGGCGCAAGAAATGCTGCAAAAAACTTCCAAAAAAGGAAAATGCGGTTGTGCTGGATTTATGCGGCGGCACAGGGGATTTTTCGCTTGCCTTCAAAAAAATTCTGGGCGAGCCAAAATTCTCCATAGTTGGCGACTTCGCTGTGAAAATGCTCGCGGTTGCCGCTCAAAAGAGTACCGATTTAATCCCCGTTCAAATGGACGCAACGGATATTCCGCTTGCGAATGGTTCTGTTGATATTATTTTGAATGGCTTTGGAATGAGAAATATAAAGAATTTGGATTTGGCTTTTAGCGAGGCTTTTAGGGTGCTTAAACAGGGCGGCAGTTTTGCCACGCTCGAATTTTTTAAACCTGAAAAAAAAATGGCAACGCTCTTTTATCAAAAAATCGCTCCGCTTGTAATTCCGTTTGCGGGCATGATGTTCAGCAAGCACAATGCCTACCGCTACTTGGTGCTTTCCATCTTGAGTTTTATAAGCCCAAAGGAATATGCGGCAAAAGCCCGGGCGGCAGGCTTTACTTTGCGTTCCATAAAATCCCTTGATGGCGGGTTGGCGCACATAGTGCTGTTGGAGAAAAAATGAGCAAGCATAATCTGCTGCTCGGCATAACCGGAGCTTCTGGGTCAATATATGCAAAGCGATTTTTATCGCTGGCAAAAAAACATGGCTTTGCGGTAGAACTCATAATCACAAAAATTGGCGAGCAGGTTATAAAACACGAACGCTGCGAGAGCATTTTAAAAGATTGCAAAAAAATCCACAGGATTGACGACTTTTTTGCGCCGCCGGCAACCGGAGGTTCTAAATATCTTGGAATGGCGGTTTTGCCATGTTCAATGGGCAGCTTGGGGCGCATAGCCGCTGGCACAAGCGACAACCTGCTGGTGAGGGCCGCCGATGTGTGCTTAAAAGAGAGCCGCCCTCTTGTGCTTGCCCCCAGGGAAATGCCTTTTAGCGAAATACATTTGGAGAATATGCTGAGGCTAAAAAGGGCTGGGGCAACTATTATCCCTGCAAGCCCGTATTTTTACGAACACCCTAAAACAATAGAAGAGCTTGCAGACACAGTTGTTGAAAAAGTTTTAAAAGTTTTTCTAAATTCTACATAACATACGACTTACGAGGATTATATGGCTTATTTAAACAAAGTGATGCTCATGGGAAATCTAGGCAAAGATGCTGAGGTTCGTCTTACGCAAAACAATAAAAAACGTGTTTCTTTCTCTCTAGCCACCACACGCAGGTTTCGCAACCCGAATACCGGTGAGATGCAAGATGATACAGCTTGGCACAACGTTGTAGCTTGGGACAGGCTCGCAGAGCGCATAGAGAAATTGGGAATAAAAAAGGGAACTCCGCTTTTTGTTGAAGGCAGGGTTTCTTACCGCCAGTGGAACGACCCGCAAACAGGGCAAAAACATAACGTAACCGAAATTTTGATGGATAATTTTGAATTTTTAGCCCCAAAGCAAAGTTATGCTGGCACTAGCGAAACCACAGGTTACGACTCTGGCAACGAATATGGAACAAATAACGTGCCGCCGCCGCCATCCAGCGATTCGGACGACCTGCCGTTTTAATTAAAAGATGTTTAGCATAGATATTATACAAGTAGCGATTTTATGGTGCATAGCGGGCTTGACGCTTGTGTGCGCCATAAACTCCCGTGGCGTTGTCCGGGCGGTGGTGTCCGGGCTTATCACCGCTGCGATAGTTGTAACCTCTGTGTTCTTTTCTTACATGAAATACGATTCCGTCAAGCGGGAGATAGGCCTAGGGGAAACACCCTCCGTTCCATCTAGCTCCAGCGAAACAGAAACTGAAAACCGAGCAAATAGCTGTTCCCCTGTGGAAAATCATATATTAGATGAGGTGATAGCTATTTCAGATTCCATTTTGGCTTTTCCAAAATTGAAATACATAAACAACCAGGGCATAGAAAAGCGCGAAATATTCGAAAGCAAAGCCCTTTCTCTGCGCAACAAGAGCATGGATACCTATAGGCAGGTGAGGGGTTTATTTGGGCCTGGGGACGAGAAATCGTGTTATTACGACTTATTGCTTGCAGCGGCGGATAATTTGCGGCTTGCAGGTTACGAAACACATAGCTTGTTTGGCCAGGAAAACGATAACGTGGGCGATAGTCTTAACAAAGCTGCGGTATATGCCGCGCAAGCAAAAGCTGTATTTTTACAATTAAGGGAGCAGTTATGAAAAATGTTGCCATAGCAGGCGCAACGGGCGCAGTCGGGCAGGAATTATTGTCTATTTTGGCGGAGCGGAATTTTCCGATCAAATCTTTGAAGTTATTGGCTTCGTCAAGGAGCGCAGGCAGAAAGATAAAATTCAAAGGCGAGGATATAACCGTGCAGGAGCTTCGCCACGATTCCTTTGATGGCGTGGATTTAGTTCTCTCTTCCGCTGGAGGTTCTATCTCCAAAGAGTATATGCCCTCCGCTGTTAAAGCGGGCGCGGTGGTTGTGGATAACACATCTTATTTTAGAATGAATCCAGAAGTTCCGCTTGTGGTGCCGGAGATAAATCCGCAGGAAATCAAGAAACACAAAGGCATTATTGCAAACCCTAATTGCAGCACTATAATAATGCTGGTGCCTCTATTCCCTCTATACAAAGCCTTTGGCATCGATAGAGTTCAGGCGTGCACCTACCAAGCCTCAAGCGGTGCGGGAGCAACCGCTATGGAAGAGCTTCGCTTGGAATGTGCTGCGCTCGCAGAAGGGAAAGCCTTTAACCGCACCGTTATCCCTTACCAATACGCTTTTAATTTATTCCCGCACAACTCCTCTTACAATGACGGCAGCCCGGATAAATCCGCTGTCCATGCGCCCACTGGCTATTGCGAAGAGGAATGGAAAATGATTGCCGAAACTCATAAAATTTTTGGGGACAGCAGTTTGCGAGTGAACGCAACTTGCGTGAGGGTTCCTGTTTTAAGGGCACATTCCGAGGCTTTGAACATAAGGTTTTCCAAAAAGGTGAGCGTGGCGGATATTTACGGCGTTTTGCGCGGCGCGCCTGGCGTTGAAATTTTGGAAGAGCCGTCAAAAAATCGCTGGCCCATGCCCATAGATGCGAGTGGCAGAGACCCTGTGCTCGTGGGCAGGATTCGCGTTGACCAATCTCAGGAGAATACTTTTGATATGTGGGTTGTTGGTGACCAAATTCGCAAGGGTGCGGCTTTGAATGCGGTGCAGATAGCGGAGCTTTTGTAGAGGACTTACTATGGTATTTTCTTTGATAATGGGTTTAGCGCTGTTCACAATCACTTGCTATCTTATACTTTTGTTTTTTCAGGTGCACAAGGTTGAAAAAAAGATATCGGACTTGATTCTGATGGTTGAAATACATCTGCTGAATAAATACGGGCATAACCCGAATGAAAATGTGAAAATGCTTGACTTAAAAAAAGCAATGTCAGAGGAAGAATAGATGTTGCCTTTTGGTGAGGTTCCGCACCCCAATTGGATTGAAATAGACCTTGACAATTTGCAGAGCAATATTGGCTATGTCAGGGGTTTGCTGCCCAATAACGTGAAATTGCTATTGCCCGTAAAAGCCGATGCTTATGGGCACGGTTCGCTTGCCATATCTTTTGCGGCTATGGAAGCGGGGGTTGATTTTTTGGGAGTTGCGCATCTGTTTGAAGGCGTTGCTTTGAGGAAAAACGGCGTAAAGGCACGTGTTTTGATTTTAGGGCCTTGCCACGAAAACGATATTCCAATTTTGCTTAAATACAATTTAACCCCGTCCATACCAAATTTTGAAACCGCGGCAAAGCTGTCCGGCTCTCAGATAAAAATTCACATACAGATAGATACAGGTATGCACCGTTTTGGGATAAAGCATAGCAATTTTGAAGAGATAAAAAAGATATGCGAACTCCCGAATTTAGAGGTAGAGGGCATTTATTCCCATTTGGCCACCGCCGATATGCAGGGGCATCCCGCTATGGAAAAACAGCTTGAGCGATTTGGTAATTTACTAAAGGAATTGGAAAAAGCCGGGAAACGCCCGCCGCTCTGCCACATAGCAAATTCACCGGCAACCCTTTTATTCGCGGGCAAAACCCATTACGATATGGTTCGCCCCGGCATAGCTCTTTACGGCTATGACCCCACTGGGGAATTCCCGTCTAAGTTTCCCATAAAACCTGTGCTGAAACTCCGCTCAACAGTGCGCGCTTTGCGAGATGTTGAAGCGGGCGAGGGAATTTCTTACGGGCATTTTTTTGTGGCAAAAAAGGCTCTGAAGGTTGCAACGGTTGCCGTTGGCTATGGGGACGGCTATTTGCGCGGTGAACCCAGCAAAGGCGTGATTTTTATACAAGGCAAAGCCTGCCCCATTTTAGGGCGTGTGTGCATGGACGCTTGCATGGTGGACGTGAGCGAGGTTCCAGAGGTGAAAGTAGGCGACATCGCGGAGTGCATAAACGGGGAACTTTCCGGGCAAATCTCCGTTGAAGCCTTTGCCAAGGAGCACAACACCATCTCTTACGAAATCACAACCCGCATGGCCCGCCGCCTCTACAGAATCTACCGCTACAAAGGGAAGGTAAACGGCTGGCACGAGGTAAAAAAAGAACTTGGGGCGGAATTTTTTTAAAAAATCGCTAAAGTTTTTCAAATTTCTGCCGATAAGCCACGTAGGATAGCTGTATACCCTCGAAACGCGGGGGGTATAAATTGAAAAAGAGGGTTAGTCAGCGTTTGCTATATTAACGTTGTTGCGGGTAAAAAGGCCGCAAAAGGAGTGTTTTTATGCCTATAGCTTCTATTTCCGGTAGCTCCAGTAGCCAATCGGTACGTACCAACATGGAACCTGTAAAAGGCGTTTCTAGGGACGTTAAACACAAGGAAAAGCCCGAAGACAAAGATGTAATTACTAAGCAGAATGAGGAAAGTAACGCCATGAAGCCAGGTGTTACCAATAACGAGAAGTATAAAAGCGTTAAACAGGTGGATATTAACGCTGAGTAAGCTATGGCATTGCAGATAGGGGCGGATTTTGGAAAACAGGCTAACCAAGTTGGTTTAAGGAAGCCAGCTGACCAAGGTGGTTTGGGGAAGCTGGCTAGCCAAGATGAGAAGGTTGCTAGCCAAGGCGAGAAGATTGCTAACCAAAATGAGGAAGTTAGCACGGAAAAGCCAAAACCCCCTGTGATGACGCTTTTAGAATCGTTGTCTGATAACGAATTTGAAAGCGTTAAAAAAGTTGATACGGTGGATACAGTAGTTTAGAAACAAGGAGGTTTCTATGGTAACGCAAGTTGATAAAGCCGCTGGGCTTAACATAGCCCATCAGGTTGCTGATAGGCAAAAAGCCCTTTCCAAGATCCATGAAAAAATGGGAACCGGAAAGAGGATTAACCGCGCGCAGGACGATGCCGCTGGTCTTGCCATTGCAAAAACTTTGGAAGCTATGTCCAGAGGCTACAAAGCGGATTCCATAAATATTGGCGATGCCATGAGCGCCCTGAACATAGGCGAAGGCGCAACGCAGGGCATTACCGATATACTCGGACGTATGCGCGAGTTGAGCATCCAGGCATCAAATGATACTCTGACCGACAGCGACCGCAGTGCCCTGAACGGAGAGTTCCAGGAGTTGAAGAAAGAAATTGACAGGCAAACAAAAGGCACTCAATTCAACACGCAGGACGTTATATCCGGCCAAAGCCCTTTGAGCGATGGCACTGGCAAATTTCAGGTTGGTCCTAATGCGGGTGGCCCCAATGTAATAGACGTCGCCAAATCCGACCTACGTCCAGAGACTCTTGGAATTATGAATATGGATATATCTTCCAGGAACGGCGCGGTAGCCGCTATGGATGGAATAAATAAAGCCAACGACGTTGTCAATTCTACGAGAGTCAATTTTGGCGTGCAGTACAACCGCTTGGAACACACCTACAATAACAACGAGAACATGAATATCAACACAACCGCCGCTCTTTCCTTGATAGAGGATTTGGATTTTGCCAAAGGGTCTATGGATAAAGCTAGGGATGATATTTTAAACCAAAGCGGAATTATGGCTCTGCGCAATTTTCAGGAAGTTTCTAGAAATTCAATGTTAGCATTGCTAGGTAATTAGGTGGAGAGCAATCCTGATTCAGAAAACAATTGGGGAAAAAAAGAAGCGGTTCGCCTTTATGCTTACGGTGCTGCATACACCGCCGGCAGATTAAAATCTCACCAGATGCTTTTGGAAAAAGCCATGCTCCTTATGCATGCGGTTAGAATGGGTGATTTGAAAAAGCGAGACCAAATGCAAAATATAGTTGCATATCTGCAATCCAGTTTGGATTTGCAATATGACGAAGCTCAAAATTTGTTCATAGTCTATGGGTATGTATGGGATGCTTTGGAAATAGCTACCCCGGAAACTTTAGACATAGCAGAGGAATTTTTAAGGGAAATTCGAGAGTTGATAATGGAAGTTCACCGTAGGCAGCCCAGGCCTATTAAAAAGAAAAAAAGATAATGGAAAGCCTTTCTATAAAAAATCTGAAGTTTAGTTTTAGAACTTATGTGAAATCTGAATTGCCTAGGGTTACAGGCAGGTCGCTTTCAGGTGTTTTGAGCAAAACGCTTAATGAAGTGAAAATAGCTAATACTATTTTTATGCCGACATCCGTTAATATTTTGGACGGGGTAAACATATCTCTTGAAAGGGGCGAGATGCTCTGCATTTCCGGGAAATCCGGCGCGGGCAAGAGTTCGCTCTTGCGTGTAATAGCTGGTTTGGAAAAAGCCTCGGAGGGGGAGATTTCGCTTTTTGGCGAACCTATTAAGTCAAATGAATGGACAGCTCTTTCAATGGCACAGAAAGGCATTGGTTTTGTGTTTCAGAATAGTGCTTTGATTTCCGATTTAACCGTGAAAGAAAACATAGCCGTTCCGCTCCTCTATCACAATATGGGAACAAATGAGGAGATTGAGCAAAAGGTGAACCGCGCTCTTTTGCTGATGCTCGCCAATGGTTTTGCAAATGACTATCCATATTCCCTTTCCCTTGGGATGCGAAAGAGAGTTGCCGTTGCGCGCTCTTGGGCAATGGATGCAAAAATTCTTCTTTTGGATGAACCAACAGCGGGCTTGGATAGAAACAGCCGCATAAATTTTTTATCGCTGATGAATAATCTAAGAGAGCTTTATAAAACCACCATCATAATGGTTGTGAGCGATTTGCAGATAGCTTACGACACAAATAGCAAAATATCTTTTTTAATGGATAAAAAGCTAACCCCTCCCATGTATTTTGATGAGCTTAAAGATAGCGCAGACCCACGCATTAGAGCTATGGCTGGGTAGGGTAAATTTTTTCCATCAGATAGCTTTCAACATTTTCAATTTTAACAATATCTTGTTTCATAGAGTCTCGCTCGCGAATGGTCACAAGTCCGCGTTTGTCCTCGCCGTCTTTGCCTATGGTGCCAAAATCTATTGTGACGCAATATGGCGTTCCTATTTCGTCTTGGCGGCGGTAGCGTTTGCCTATGCTCTGAGTTTCATCGTATTCCACAGGGAAACGTTTTAACAATTGCTTGTAAAGATTTTCGGCAACGCTCATCAACTCATCGTCTTTTGAGAGCGGCAGAATCGCGGCTTTTACGGGTGCAACGGAGGGGTGAAAATGAAACACCGCACGGTCTTCGCCGTTTTCTGTTTTTTCAATATCGTAAGCATCGCAGAGTAAAACCAGCAGAAGCCTATCCACGCCGAGCGCAGGCTCAACTACAAAGGGGATGTATTTTTCGTTTGCGATTTTGTCGTGGTAACGCAAGTCAACCTTTGAATGTTCAATATGTTGCGTTAAATCGAAATTTGTACGGGAAGCCACACCCCATAGCTCGCCCCAGCCAAAAGGAAATTCGTATTCAATATCGCTTGTGCCGTTTGAGTAATGCGAAAGCTCTTCTTTGGAATGTTCCCTCATCCTCAATTTTTCTTTGCGAATACCAATTTCACCAAGCCATTCCATACAAAAATCTTTCCAATATTTATACCATTCCTGCTCGGTGCCCGGCTTGCAGAAAAACTCCATCTCCATCTGCTCAAATTCCCGCGTGCGGAAAATGAAATTGCCCGGAGTTATTTCGTTTCTAAAGCTCTTACCTATTTGCCCAACTCCAAACGGAATTTTTTGGCGGCAGTTATCCGCTATGTTTTTGAAATTGATGAATATGCCCTGAGCGGTTTCCGGGCGCAGATACACTTGGTTTCCCGTACCTTCAACAACGCCTATCTCCGTCTTGAACATCAAATTGAAGGAACGCGGCTCTGTCCAATCCTTGCTGCCGCACTTTGGGCATTGTATGGCATTCTCTCGCATCATTGCGGCTACTTCCGTGAAGTTTTTGCCCGCAACGGCGCCAGCTCCCAATTTTTCCTCTAATAGATGGTCTGCCCTTGCTCTTTCCTTGCACACCTTGCAATCCACCAAAGGGTCGCTGAAGCTGCCCACGTGCCCGCTGGCTTCCCAAACTTTGGGGTTTAAAAGGATGGAGGAGTCCAAGCCTACGATATCAGAGCGGCTTGAGACAAATTTTTTCCACCATAAGTCCTTTATATTGCGCTTTAACTCCACGCCATAAGGGCCATAATCCCATGTATTTGCCAAACCATCATAAATTTCCGAGCCTGGGAAAATTATACCACGCCTCTTGCAAAGCGAAACCAAATCCTTTAAAGCGTCTTGAACTTTTTTTGCCATATAGCTAATGTAGAAAATATCTACATTATAATTTGTGGACTATTAGCCGAGTATGAAAGCAGAGTATTTAAATCCATTTTTGAAATCAACCGTAGAGACGTTCAGTATCATGGTGAATCTTCCTGTTACGCTTGGCAAGATTTATCTGCTCAAAGAACCTAACCAAACGGATATTTCCAGCCTTTTGGAATTTCACGGCGATGTGAGAGGCAAAGTGGCCATACTCTATACTTTGGATGTGGCTCTAAAGATAAGTTCTAAATTTTTAGGCGAAAAAGTAACAGAACTAAATGAAGACGTTGCAGACGCCATTCGTGAAATAGCTAATATAATAGCGGGTTCTGCAAAAAAATATATGCCGGCTTTGCATTTGACAATGTCTTTGCCAAGCATTGTGCGTGGCCCAAGCAAGATTCTTGAAGGGCGAAAACTTCCGGTGATATGCATCCCTTTTAGTTGCGAATGTGGTAATTTTATCATGGAAGCCAAAATGAGTTCTGGCAAATCGGTTTTTGATGATTGAACCTGCGGAACAGGTATTTTCGTTTACTATCTTTCCGTTATGAACATACTTGTGACTGGTTGCTGTGGATTTATAGGAACAAACTTTGTAAAACTTGTTTTGAAAGAAAAGCCCGATTGGAACGTTGCTAATATAGATGCGTTGACTTATGCGGGCAATATTGAAAATTTAAAAGAGCTTGAGGGCAATAAGCGTTACAACTTTTTTAAAGGCGACATAGCTAATGAAGCGGATATTTGCGGTGCAGGGGATCTGCTTTCGGGTAAGTTGGATGCCATTGTGCATTTTGCTGCGGAGTCGCACGTGGACAATTCTATAAAAAATCCTGGCGTGTTTATTAAAACAAATGTAGAAGGAACTTTGAAGTTGCTGAAATACGCAAAAGAAAAAAATGCGAGATTTTTGCAAGTAAGCACAGACGAGGTTTACGGAGCGCTTGGAGCCACAGGTTATTTTACAGAAGATACCCCTCTTGCCCCCAACAGCCCTTACAGTGCGTCCAAGGCAAGCGCAGACTTTTTGGTGCGTGCTTGGCACGAGACCTACAAGCTAGACACAGTGACTACCCGCTGCTCAAATAACTACGGCCCGTATCAGTTCCCGGAAAAGCTGATTCCGCTTGCGGTCACAAATCTTATGCAGGGAAAAAAAATTCCAGTATATGGCAAAGGTTTGAACATTCGCGACTGGCTCCACGTGGAAGACCATTGCAGGGGAATTTTGCTCGCCTTGGAAAAAGGCGAAGCCGGCAGGGTTTATAATATTGGCGGGAACAATGAGTGGAAGAACATAGATATTGCACGTGAGCTTATTAAAATAATGGGGCTTGGCGAAGAGCAAATTGAATTTGTCACCGACCGCCTTGGTCACGATTTTCGCTATGCCATAGATGCTACCCGTATCCGCAAGGAACTCAGCTGGGAACCCAAATACACATTCAGCACAGGCTTGCCAGAAACTGTAAAGTGGTATAAAGAAAATGAAACTTGGTGGAAACCGTTGAAAGATAGATTGCAGACCAAATGACGTCTGTTAAGAGACATATTGCGATATGTTTTCTCTGCATAATTTTGCCGGGATGCGGTGGGGGATGGGAGAGTGCGCCAGTTGGAAAGACTTCTTGCTCATTCGGCTCCTTTAACGATTTTATACCGGAAGGGCGCAGACCAGCTAAAATGGCTTCTGGAAACAACGGAAACAATCTCTATGTTCTAGACGATTCCTATTACAATGTGCATGTTTATAACAGGGATAATTTATATCAATGCGCTTTTAATTTGAAGGATTCATATTCTTTCAACGGGTTCTTGGACGATGTCATTTCTTCGGGCAGTAATTTTTATGTTCAAGATGGAGAGCAGTTAAAATCTAAGGACGATAATAAAATATGCGGTGCGAGGGACGGCGTTTTTTCAATTTATGGAAACGAGCTTGCGGTTGGGAGCAACATGGGGATAGAAATTTGGAACATAACGCAAACATCGTGCACAAAAAACGGAAATAATATATCTTCGCAAAAAGTTTTGGCTTTGGCGGCAACCGGTAGCGAGTACTATGCGGCGGAGGGAATTGCAAACGAACCGCAGAACCTCACCATGTTTTCAAAAAGTGGTTTAACTATTCATAATGAGCTGATGTCTTCAACGCCTGGCAACGAAAAGAATTTCTGTTCCGCAGACAGGGTTGCCGCAAACGATTACGGAGTTTATCTCTTGGATAAAACGTGCAACAAAATAGGAATTTTCGATAACCAAGCGGTTTGGCGAAAAACCGTAAGCCTGAATGCCATTGGCATAAGAAATGCTTTGGACATAGCTCCGGGCGAATACTCATATATTTTTATCCTGCACGAAAACGGAGTGGAAAGACTGAATGTGTTTTAAATTTACATCCTAACCTTGCGCTGCGGTGCGAAAGGGTTGCTTGTTTGGCTGCCTTTTTTTGCGCCTGCGGGTTGCGCTTTTGTGTCTGAGGAGGATACGCCAATGGCAACGGGCGTGTTTATGTCTAAGCCATCTAACACATGGCTCTTTGTGCCGTCAGAAATTCCTAAGCCAATTCGCTTGGCTTGCAAATTTCCTTTGCTTTCTAGCACCCAAACCCTGCCTTTGTTTTCTGCTCGCCCTTTAGAACCCTGCTGCCTTTTTCCAAAATCTTCTTCGGCGTTTTTTGGCGGAACATAACCGGGCGTGTTTTCGTCTGGTTTAAATTGCATAGCACGCATGGGAATGGTTAAAACTTGCAAAGCCTGCTGAACTATTATGTTGCAGTTCGCAGTCATGCCGGGCAAAAGTTTTTGGTTGGGATTATTCGCTTTTATTATAACGGTATATGTCACAACATTTGAGGATATAACAGGCGATAATCTTACCTCTTGAACCACGCCATCGAATTTATCGCCCGGATATGCGTCAACGGAAAATTCAACTTTTTGCCCAGCTTTCACTTGCCCAATATCCGCTTCATCTACATCGGTTTTCACTTCCATTTGGGTCAAGTCTCGCGCAAGGGTGAATAAAGTTGGTGCAGAAAATGATGCCGCTACGGTTTGCCCGGCTTCAACAGAGCGATTCAACACTATGCCGGTTATTGGGCTTTTTATTATGCAGTTTTCCAAATCTAGTTCCGCTTGTTCTAAATTGCTTTTTGCGTTTGTCAGGTTGCTCTGCGCATTTTTATATCTGTATTCTGCGGTTTCCATTTCAGTTGCGGCAATAGAACCTTTTTGAAAAAGCTCCTGGGTTCTTCTGTAGTTTCGTTTTTGGTACTGCATTTCGTTTGCTGCTGCTCTGTAAGAGGCTTTTGTTTGCTCAACTCTCACCTTAGCTTTTAACGGGTCTATTTCCAAAAGCACTTGCCCTTTTAATACTTGCTGATTGAAGTCCGCATAAATTTTGCTGACCGTGCCGGAAATTTCCGTTCCTATATCCACTTGGTCTATGGGCTGCAAACGTCCTGTTGCCGTTATGGTTTGAACAATATCCCCAATGCTCGGATAAACAATTTCCAAGCTCATATTGTTTTTGGAACTTTTTTTATATATGCAGAAAATACCTATTGCAACTGCGAGCAACAATATCGCTATTAGAATTTTTAAGCGTGTTTTCACTAAAAAAATCTAGAAAATTATACTTTGAATCTTCCCATAACCGTTTTCAATGTATCTGCCATCTTTGCCAAATCGTCTGCTGAAGAGTTTACTTGAGCAGCCCCTTGGCTGGATTCGTGAGCAGCTTCGCTTACGGAACTTACATCGTCTGCCACTTGCCCCACGCGCCTTACCGCATCGCCAGCGTTCCTTGAAACGTCGGTTGCGCCCTTGGCTACCTCGCCTATGGCGGAGGCAACTCGTTTTGCACCTGTGTTCGCTTGCGCGACATTGCTCGCTATCTCGTTGCTCGCCTTGGTCTGCTGGCCTACGTGATTGGATATGGATTCTATGCTATGGTTCATCTTCTCTATAATATCCGAAACATCATTGATAACATCAACAGCATTGCTCGTGCCGGCTTGGATATCTTCTATGCGTTGCGCTATGTCGTCTGCGCTGGCTGAACTTTGGTTGGCAAGTTCTTTGATTTCGCCAGCCACCACCGCAAAGCCTTTGCCCGCCTCGCCCGCAGATGCTGCTTCTATAGTAGCATTCAAAGCCAATAAATTTGTTTTGTCCGCTATCTTTTTTATCACATCGGTAACCTGCCCTATTTCTTTGGCAGCAATGCCCAACTTGTTCATAGCATTGGTTGCCTCATGGGATCTGTTGGTGGCTTCGGTTGCCACTTTGCTCGCATCGCCAGCACTGTGGGATATTTCGCTTATGCTTGCGCTCATCTCCTCTATAGCCGCTGCAATGGTATTCATATTCGTGGACATCTGCTCCGCCGCGCCAGCTACTTCGTTTGCGTTCACTCCCGCCTCTTCCGCGCCGCTTGCCATAGCGTTTATGTTCACAGACATTCTCCCCACTCTTTCCGACACAGCTGTAGTTTGATTCTTAGTTTTTTCAGAAAGGGAAGATAATTGGCGAGAAACAACGGACAGCTCTTCGGAAGCGGCTGCTAGGTTATCTATGGTTTTCTTTGTGTCTCCGATAGGGCCTCGCAAAGTGTTCATCAGTTTGTTGAAGTATTTGGCTAACTGGCTTACCTCGTCATCTGACTTTATAGGAATGCTTTGCGTTAAATCACCCTCGCCTTCGGAAATGCCTTTTAAAATTTTTGTCACCTTGGATATGGGTCTTAAAATTATAAAGTTTATGCCTATGGCGTTTGCAAGAATAATCATTAGCAAAAGGAATGCCCCTATCACAAGGCTTACCATTGTTTGAGCATTGCTGGCTTCACGAACATGATTTTCAAAAGTTGATATTTCTATGCCTATGAATAAAATGCCTATGACATTTTTGGTATTGTCATCAAAAAGCGGCTTGTAATCAACGATATAATCTTTGCCTAAAATAGTTGCATGTCCGCTATATGGACTGCCGGACATTATAGGTTTGAACGCAGGGCTTGCAGAGCCTAGAAAGGTATCTACCGCACGCTTCCCGTTTACATCGGTGACGCTCGTAGTCAGGCGGCGGAAGTCGTTGTTTTCACGGATAAAAATTGTGGCAACTATGCCCAATTCATTGGATATTTTATCCACTATCTCATAATGGTGCTTCAAGGAATTGCCATTTATATCCACCAAATCGTTATTTTTTAAGGTGAGTTTGCCATATTCCTTGGCAATCCTGTATTCAAAAGAAGGCATGTCTCCACTGAGTTTTCTTTTCCCCATGTATTCAGCTGCCTCTAGTGCTAACTCCCGCTTGCTGTGAAGGCTCATATATCCGAGCAACCCAAGTGCCATTACCAAAATGATAGTGGATACAGCCATAGTTTTGATTAGCAATTTATTACTCTTTTTTTCATTATGTGAACTAGCCATATTCTATTCCTCATCAATAAGTTAACTGAAGTAAAATAGAAAAGAAATTTTTACTTAACAATTCTTATCTTTTTTCTATGGTAATTTTGTGGGTTTCCCCATTCAAATGCTCAATAGATAGGATTTTATCGCCATTTTCTTCTATGGCAAGCGGCACGTTTTTCAGGGGTTCTTCCCCGCACAAAAGCACTTCTAGCGTATCGCCTTTAGAAAGCCCATGTAAAGCGACCTTTGTTTTCACAAAAGTCATTGGGCAGGTCTCGGCGGTGATATCTAGCATCTCAATTCATCCATAACTATCTGCGCGAGTGGCTCTATTATCTTTGGGCTAAAATCAAATTTTATTCCAGCGGTGGCAAAGAGTTCGGGTAAGGGCTTGGAGCTGCCTAATTTTTCAGCTTTGATTAAGTTTTGCACAGCGAGGTTATGGTCTTTTTTTGCGTTGGCGTAAATTTGGAGGGCGCCGAGCTGCGCTATTCCATATTCCACATAATAAAAAGGACATTCAAAGAGATGCAATTGTTTTTGCCATGAATAGGAGCGGGCTTTTTCCAAACCTGCCCAGTCTATGCCGCTGGCAAAACGCTCTTGCAAAGCGAGCCAAATTTCCTTTCTGTCCTTTGCCGTGTGGTTTGGGCGGGTGTAAAGCTCGTGCTGGAATGCGTCTATAATCGCAACCCAGGGGAAAAGCGAAATTATGTCTTGCAAGGCATCTGTGCGGCTGCGGCGGGAGTCCGCTTCTGAATAAAAATCCGATAAATCCTCCGAACCCAAAAGCTCCAAGCTCATGCTAGCGACTTCCGCAAATTCAGAGGGAACATCTCTGAAAGCAAAAAGCTCTTGCTCTGCCATTGCAAACTGGTGAAATGCGTGGCCGCTTTCGTGCAAAAGGGTATAGACATCTTGGTTTGTGCCTGCGGCGTTCATAAAAATAAAGGGAACTCTCGCTTTGTCAAAAGTTATCTGATAGCCACCCGGAGCTTTTCCCAAGCGGCTGTCTGCATCTATTAATTTTTCCTTTTCCAAAATACCATACCACTCTTTCCACTGCGGATTAAGCCGATTGAATAAGTTCCCGCATTTTGAAATTAATTCTGCCCCGTCTTTGAATGGTTTTAATGCTGGCCTCCCTTCCGGGTCGCAGCTTAAGTCCCAAGGGCGGAGTTTGGCAAGCCCCATTTTCTTTGCCCTGTTTTTCAAAATTTCCCTTTGAAGCGGTAGGATTATTTTTTCTATGGATTCGTGAAAATCCTTGCAATGTTGCGGCGTGTAATCAAAACGATGCTTGGCTTTGAAAATGTAATCCAGATAATTCTCATAGCCGGAGTTTTTCGCTATTTGAATCCTCAAGGAAAAGAGTTTATCAAAAGCAGCGTCTAAAGCCTCGGAATCTTGCAGGCGGCGTTCCGTGAGCAAACGCCAAGCCTCTTCGCGTTCTTCGCGGTTTGGGGTTTGCAGATAGGGGTTCATCTGCTGCATAGTTTTGGTTTCGCCTTTGTATTGAACGCTCATAGCCCCTGTTATCTTTTGATATTTTTGAATTTCCAAATTGAGTTCTGTTTCCAGCGGAATGTTTTTTTCGTTGAAAAGCTCCAAATCCGCACGCACCGCTCTGAACCAATTTCCAAACTCGCCCTCTAAATCGTTTAAATTTTTATGCTCAACCATTTTTTTCTGCAATTTTTCCGTTTCTTTCAGAATTATAGGCTCTATGTTTGAAACGAAAAATTCATAGTTTTCCGCCGCTTCTTTATTTTTTGTGTCGCAGGTCATAGCGACGTAACGTCGAGCATATTCTTCTGCCAAAGTGGAGGATAGCTCGCTCCAGTCCAAAATCCATTTTCGCAGATTGCTGGAATCTGGAATTTCTCTTTGCAGCAGTTGATTGAAGAGGGCTTCACACTCCATTTTTTTTCTCTCGTAACTTCTTTGCCAAATCGCGCAAATCCAAAATCTTTTCCTCTTTGCGGTACTGTACGGCTTGCTTGTTTTCAATAGCTATTTTTCTATAAACTTCATCTCTGTGAACGGTTATGTTTCTAGGTGCGTCTATACCTATTTTAACAAGGCCCTTGTTTATGTCCATATCGGTTATTAAAATTTTTATGTTATCACCAATCTGAATATTTTGGCCTATTTTGCGCGAAAGTATTAACATGCCGCTCCCTCCGCAAATATAGGTTCATTATTTGAATACACTCCATCATCCAACATAACTTGAACCGCTTTGTATTCGCTTGTGTTGAACATCAGAGGCGCGGCTAAATTTGCGGTTGATTCCTCATAATTTTCCCTTAGCGTAACTATAACCAGAAGGCGTAAATCATCTACTTTGCTAATGCCTTTGCGGATGCCGATTGATTTGCCATGCTCTTCTGTTAAGCGAGGTGCGTAGTCGGGTTTAAAAATCATAGGATTGACTACTATAAAACTAACATCTGGGTCTTCTACACTGATCAGCCATTCGAGCGGTGCAAGGGTACTGTCATGTTCTAAACGAAATTTTCGTAATCCGGGGAAACCGGGGAAACCGGATTCAAATATAAAACTTCTGCTTGGGTCCATAACTTTAATGTAGAAAAATTTTCTTGGCTTTGCTCAACTGCTCTTCCAGAGATTTTGCTCCCGTGCCACCTTCGATGTTGCGGCGGGAAATGGAATGCGCAAAATTAAGTTTTTGCCGCAATTTCTTTGCATTAGGAACGTTTTTCCAATGCTCCTCGGAAAGCTCAGTGAAATTGACGCCCTGCTTTGCGGCAATGCCAACCAAGTTCCCGACTATATGATGCGCATCTCGGAAAGCAACTCCGTTTTCAACCAGCAAATCCGCCAAATCCGTTGCGAGCAACGCGGGGAGCATTTTTTTCTCCATATTCTCAAAATTCCATTTTGCCGTTTCCAGAGCCTCTCCAAAAACTTGCAGGCAAACCGAAATAGTTTTTGCGCTATCGAAAACTGGGATTTTGTCCTCTTGCAAATCGCGGCTGTATGTGAGCGGTGCGCTTTTTACAAGGGTGAACATCGCTGTGTAATTGCCAATTAAACGCCCAGCCTTGCCTCTTATCAGTTCCATGCTGTCGGGATTTTTTTTCTGCGGCATCATCGAGCTGCCGCTGGAAAATTTATCGTGCAGGGTTAAAAAGCCAAATTCGCTTGAACTCCATATAACCATGTCTTCTGCATAGCGGCTGATGGTGGAGGCGATTATCGCTAAGTCGCTTAAAAATTCCAAAGCCATGTCGCGGTGGCTAACCGCATCTATGCTGTTGGCACTGACATTTGCAAAGCCCAATTCCTTTGCCACGGTTTTGCGGTTGTACGCAAAAGCCGAACCAGCCATCGCTCCGCTTCCCAAAGGGCATTCGCTGTGCAGAGACAAAAAATTTGAAAGCCTTTTTTTATCCCTTTCCAAAGCGAAGAATATGCTCATAAGGTAATGGCTGAATAAAATTGGCTGCGCTTGCTGCAAATGCGTGTAGCCCGGCATAATGCGGGTTTTATGTTTTTTTGCTAGTTCATAGATGGATTTTTGAAGTTTTAAGAGCAGGTCTAAAATGTCTGCCGCCTTGTGCCGCATATAGAGTTTAAAATCCGTTGCAACTTGGTCGTTTCTGCTGCGCCCCGTGTGTATTTTTTTCCCTAAATTTCCAATTCTCTGCGTTAAAACACGCTCAACAGCCATATGTATATCTTCATCGTCTGCGTTCCAAAGATTTTTCCCTTTTTTTATATCCCTTAAAATGCTCTGCAAGCCGTTTGCGATTTTTGCATAATCGCTTTTTGAAATCACCCCTGCCTCAACCAATCCCTTGCCGTGCGCAAGCGAACCTAAAATGTCTTCTTCCAAAAGTTCTTTGTCTATATTCAGGCTAAAGCTGAGTTCCATCATGCTTTTTGCCATAGTGCTTTCAAAGCGGCCGCTCCACATTTGGCTTTTGGCTTTGCTGTTTATCATGGAAGGAATATAGTAAATGCCCCCCTTTGAATGGAGATTTTCTTAACAAAAATCACCATTCGTCCCCCCGTTTTTTCCGCTCGGAGAGCTAACGGGGGGAACGCCACAGCGGAATTCAGAATTAATCAGTGGCTACTATATAAATTATTTTACGATTGTGCTTGCATAAGCATCGTTATGCGCCTCTTCATATATTCCGTATGAGCCTCGTCCATGTCTTCTAAAGGGTCATCGTCACTCTTGTTTTTCATCCAGTCGGGAGACTCAGTTTTGCTTTTTTTGACCATCTCTTTTGCGGTTCCATAACCGGCCATGTTCATAAAAAACCTCGCTTTTGGGTGTTTAAATTATCATGTGCAAAAACCGTGCCGAAACTATCCGCGCATTTGCGCGATTTGATAGCTCAAAATGCCGTGCGCTACCGCTACGTTTAGTGATTCCAGAGAATTTTCCATTGGGATTTTAACCCATTCGTCTGCCAGCTCGCTAACCTGCCTGTTTGTGCCGGAGCCTTCGTTGCCTATTAAAAGGGCTATTTTTTTGGATTGGCGGGGGCTTAGTTCGGTTATGCTCTTTTTGGCGTGGGGCGAGGTTGCAACTATGCAAAACCCTTTTTGCCTTAAAAGTGAAAAACGCTCCTGCAAGTCTATGCCTGTCTCAAACGGAGTTCTCAAAAAACAACCCGAAGAGCCTCGCACAACTTTTGGGTTGAACGGGTCAACCGTTCCGCGTCCCAAAATAATTCCGTCTATCCCAAAGCCCACCGCATTGCGAAAAAGCGAACCCAAATTGCCGGGGTCTTGAACCGCATCTACAAGGGTTATGGCGTGGGCGGTGTCGTAATTGGGTTTTTCGTTTGCCAGGCGGCAAACCGCAAAAATTCCCTGCCCGCTCACAACCGCGCTTACTTGTTTCATCTGGTAGGGGGTTAATGCGTGTATGCGAAGCCCCGCCTCTTTTATTTTTTTCCGCAAATCTTCGTTGTCAAAGGTTTCGTCAACATAAATTCCGTGCACCAAATCCTTGTGGTATTCAGCTATTTCAGCAACAACCCGCATTCCTTCTGCCAAGAACAAGCCCTCTTTTTCCCTGCCTTTTTCCGTTGCTAAAAGGGCAATGGTTTTTAGCCAAGGCGGGTCTTTTTCCTCGTGTTTTTCGTGTTTTGCGGTAGCTGCAAAATCTTTTTTCTTTGAACCCCAGGGAGAATCGCCTTTTTCGCTCTTTTCTTCTTTTTTTACAACCTTTTTACCCCAGGGATTGTCATCGTCCAATTCGTCTCTGGAGTGTCCAAAGCTTTTATTATACGTGGTCTTTATAGTGGCCTTCTGCATTTGTAAAAGGAATGTAGAAAAATAAAATGTATAAGAGTTACCGTATCAAGGGCTAATTTTCTACATTATTTAATGAGAGGTAAATATATGGCAACGGAAACTGCGGTTTTGGCGAATGAAACGGAAATAGCAAATGCTATGGATGTTTTGGGGCTTGGCAATTTTGCCTCTAGCGTGCTAGACGAAATAGAGCTAGACAGGCAGTTGCAGAAAGGGATAGAGCAAGTAGAAAAAGGGGAAACTCTTACGTTGCAGGAATTTGAAAAGCAAATGAATGAAAAGGTAGCAAATGGATTTTATAGAGGTTAGGGAGAAAAAACCTGCTATAATAGCCACAATTTGCAAGGAACAGATGGATCAAGCTGTAAAATACCTTGAAGACAACTACGCACCAACACAAGCAGCATTGTTAAGAAGTGAATTTTTGAAAATTGTTAGGCTGTTGGAAGTAATGCCAAGTTTAGGCACACCATACAAGAAAGGAATGAGAAAAATGAACTTGGGCAAGTTCCGTAGATATAACATTTATTATAGAGAAAAGGAAGCAAACATAGAAATACTCGGTATTTGGCACACGAGCAGGGGAACGGAGTTTGAGGAACAATGACCCGTTCTCTGTGCCTGCCCACCATCGCCCTTGCTTGCACATTGTGACTATTATATAGCAAGTTCAAAACGGCACTAACTTAAAAAAGATGTAACTTGTTTAGTTATTTCGGTTTTAGATTTTCCTTGTTGTAATCTTTTGGCCCAACTTCTACCAGGGTGTATTGTATCCCACGCGGAAATTTGTTGATTGTAGCGACCTTTTCCTGGGTCATGATTACCAAATCCATCAATGACAATGTTCCAAAGCGGCTTTGTTTTTTCAATCAGTAATGATTCTCCTAATGGAATCCAAATATCATCAACAACTAAAAAACGACAGTAAAAATCATCTATATTTAGATTATCTACTTCTTCAAGAGATTTTCTGTGTTCATTAAGTCTATTGTAAAGGTATTTGCCTTTGGGAATATCTAACCCAAGGCCCTTACGAGCTCCCTCTGGTATAGCTTTTCCTGCATAAATTGGCTGGATAAAATCGTTTTCGTTTTTCTTACGTATTTTGATATAAAGCGGAAAATCACCTTTATAGTAAAGGGCATAAATGCCAGCACCGTTAAAGGAATTCAAGGTTTTAAGTGAATATATTTCGCTTCTAAAAATCGCATCGGCAATGCTTATTCCAAGATTACGTTTATCTAATGGGTTAAATATTTCATTATCCATTTATTCCATATCTCCTTTTAACGGCATTCAAAGTTTTTTTCACCGAATTGGCAACTATCTCTCCAAGTTTTACTGGAACAGCATTGCCTATTTGCCGCATACTTTCTGTCCATGAACATGGGAAAAGGTAATTGTCAGGGAAGGTCTGTATTCTTGCTGCTTCACGTACTGTTAAATAACGAAGTGTACCATTATCCAAGACAATCATATTCTCACCGCCGGGGATGCCATGCGTTCCAGCTTTAATGGTTTTAGCAGGTTCATCCATAATGCTACCAGTATGTCCAGGATAGGCTTTAGCACCCCCTTGAAATTTATGATTATAATAATCGTTGTTTTTAGTGGGATTGGGTAAATCTTTTATTGCGTCTCGTACAGTTACCCATGGTTTTTTTTCATTAGGCGAAATATTTACAGCATTAATGAACTTACGGGGGCATTTTATTGAATGTTTTTTCCAATATTCTTTTGTAATAAATTTTGTATAGTTTAATGTTTCTTCGGAATGAGTCGCAGCTGGGAAAGACCAATTAGCATTTATGTCGCTTCTAAAGCCTATAATAAAAACACGCTCTCGTTTCTGAGGGATACCATAGTCGGCGGCATTGACTAAACGAAAAAGAATATTGTAATAAAGGCTTTTTTCACTAACGGTAGTATGGTATTTTTCAAGTTGTGTTAAATGGTCCAGCCATTCTTCTTCTTTACGTTTGATTATTTCTGGATAGGTTAATTGTAAGATTATATAGTTAAAATATTTTGCAAAATTTTTTCTCAGCAGTCCGCGGACATTTTCAAAAATAAAGGCTTTTGGACGTATTTCACTAAGTGCTCTTCTTGCTTCAGAAAATAAATCGCGCTTGTCATTATAAGCTTTATGTTTGCCGCCTATAGAAAAAGGCTGGCATGGAGGACCTCCCGAAAGTAAATCTATTTTATCTTGGTATGCAGCAAAAGAAATATTATGAATATCATCATTAAATATCAACTCTTCGCTATTGCCAAAACCATATTGCTGGTAATTATGGCGAAGAGTTTTAGCGGAATTTTTATCCCATTCTATAAGACTGGTATGAGTAAAACCCGCTGCCGTTACACCAAGGGCAAGACCGCCGCCACCAGCAAATAGTTCTAGTGATTTCATTCGCAAAATCTAGAAAAATACAACCGATACTTTAACTATAGTTCCCGACCCCCATAGAATGGATAACTGCCAAAGGCGTAATAGGTAAAGCCAAAGTATATTTTGTGGATTTTATTTTTCTACATTATCCCCTATGAAAGTCCTGGACAAAAATGGCGAAAAGCTGAACCTGATGGCTTTGAATTTCGGGCCTAGCCATAATGCAACGCACGGATGCTTGCGTTATTTAACCGCTTTGGACGGAGAAACCGTTATAGCATCAGTTGGCGAAATAGGCTACTTGCACAGGGGCTTTGAAAAAATGGCAGAACAAGGCACTTGGCAAATGGTGCTGCCTTATACCGACCGCTTAAATTACTGTTCCGCAATTCTTAACAACATAGGCTACTGCAAAGCTGTGGAAAAAATGCTCGGCGTGGAAATACCCGAAAGGGCAAAGGTTATCCGCGTTATAGTTAGCGAACTTTCCAGAATTTTTGACCATTTTGTTTGCGTTGCCGCCGCTTGCGTGGACTTGGGCGCTTTGAGCAATTTTTGGTATTTCTTTGATTCAAGGGAAGAAGGCTTGGTGCTGTGGGAAAAGCTCACAGGAGCTAGGTTGACAAACTCATACTCTCGCATAGGCGGCTTATACCGCGACACCTACGAAGGCTTTGAAAACGATGTTGTGAAACTCCTAAAAATGTGCGAAGAAACCCTCAGCGACGTCCATAAACTCTTGGACAATAACCGCATATTTTTAGACCGCACCACAAACATAGGCGCAATGACCCCGGAAAGAGCACTTGCTTGGGGCTGGACAGGCCCTTGCTTGCGGGCAACAGGCGCGGCTTTTGATCTGCGCAAAGATGAACCTTATTACGATTACGAAACTTATGACTGGGAAGTGGTAGTAGGCACAAAAGGCGATGTTTACGACCGTTTGATGGTTAGGCTTGCGGAAA
>Ga0268262_10001977_pt1 | contig 24235 bp, 21 predicted proteins | sample TergutNc150P3_FD_190354 | JGI IMG/M metagenome (GOLD analysis project Ga0268262, IMG submission 190354) | Nasutitermes corniger P3 segment gut microbial community from laboratory colony in Florida, USA - Nc150 P3 (SPAdes) (version 2) | ecosystem: Host-associated > Arthropoda: Insects >...
GTAGTATTCCAACTTCAACTATGAGGTCAATTATGTTCAAAAAAGTGGTATTTTTCCTTGTTTCTGCGGCTGTGCTTTTTGGTTGCAAGGGTAAAAACGAAAGTGACGGCGATTCTTACTATAAAGAGGGAAAGTACAGGAATGCCGTTAATTCCTACACAGCAGCCCTCAGCAAGGGCAAGATTTCCGATAGTTTTTACGATAGTTTTGTTATAGCTTATGCCAGCGCAGCAAAGCAAACCGCTAAAAAGAATCCAAGCGATGATATTATCCTCTCTTATATAGGGCAAATTCACAAGAATTTGCCAAAATCGAAGAAAGCAGCCACCAAAGACTCTGTGGTGCTGGCTCTGTCCGAAATTGGCGTGGCTCAGGCAATGGGTGGCTTTGAGTACGAATACACCTTGCAAGGCTTCCGCAATTTAGACAGCGCAATTAGCATAGCCAAGAGAAATAACGGCTCCAATGCTGGTCTCGCCGAGTCTTCTCGCAAAAAGGCAGAAGATGCCGTTGTTAAGCAGGCTATTGAAAATTCGGCGGCTGTTGAAAATACAGACTGTCCCACAGAAAACATTGCCGCTGAATATACGCTTTTGGAGGCTGAGGTGGTAGCTCCAAAGAATGAAACCCTAAAAGCAGCCTTGAACAAAGTCCGTATAAAAAACCGCGGATGCTACTTGCTTTTTGCCGAAGAAATAATTGGGCGGCGCGCAAGCCGCTTGGTGGATAAATACGGCTATGTTATGAGCTTCCCCATACTCAGCATTGCTCCAACAAGCACAACCGGAGAATTATCTGTATGGAACAGCACAGGCAACAATGTGGATTTTGATATTAGCACCATTAAAATGGTTTCAACAGACGGCAAAGAAGCCCCTGCCAAATACGTGGGTGGCGGCTGGTGCAATATGAGCGACCATCTTGGCAAAATGAAAAGCCAGTTCAAAGGCTCCGTGGGCAGGCTCCTTTCTGAAATGGTTTGCCAGGCAAAGGTATCTTTCACTTATCCCAGCGGTTTTATTCCAGACTATATTGAAGTTCAAGACAAAGACAAAAATATTGGAAGAAAGTATTTTGGTCAGAAGTAAAACGACTTATGCAATATAAAATCCTTGTTGTTGAAGACGAAGAGTTCATAAGAAGTGGCTTGCAAGAATGCCTTGAAATGGAAGATTACGAAATTGCCGTTGCAGGTGACGGCGAAGAAGCGTTGCTAAAAGCAGATGATTTTTTGCCTCACTTGGTTCTTTTAGATGTTATGATGCCCAAAAAGAACGGCTTTGATGTTTGCAGAATTTTGCGGAAAAAATATCCTAACTTGGTGATAATAATGCTAACCGCAAAAGGCGAGGAATCTTCAAAGGTTATGGGTTTGAACATAGGTGCAGACGATTATGTCACAAAACCTTTTTCCACTTTGGAATTACTTGCCAGAGTTAATGCCTTTTTTAGAAAACTAGCCATTAAAACAGAAACGCCTACTTTTGCGAGCGAAACAGCCGAGTTCTGTGGCATTAAATTGGACTTTAAAAAGTACGAGGCTTCAAAGAATGACTTGCCATTGGATTTGAATGTTAGAGAATATCAAATTCTCAGCTTGTTTTGCAAAAAGCGCGGCGAAGTTATATTGAGAGAAGAGTTTGTGCAGCTCATAGATTCCAGTTCAAATTCTAGAACCATAGATAACTACATAGTGAAGCTGAGGCAAAAAATAGAAGACGATCCAGAAAATCCAAAACTCATATTGTCTATAAGGGGAATGGGGTATAAATTGGATGCGTAGAGCGTTTGTATTTATCGGTTTATTGCTTTCAGGTTCTTGTTTTGCAAGCTTGGCTAACAATAAAATTCAAGAAGCGGCTTATATTCTGAGCATTGAGAAAGACACAACAAAAGCCAAAGAATTATTTGATTTTGCTGCGAATTACTCCGGTGCTGCAATTAGGGAAAAACTGAGTGCCCACTTGTATTTGGCAAAAATCGCAGAAGCTAGGCGAGATACTCAGAGCATTGTGAAGCACTATGGCTTTTTGAAAAATAATTCGCAAAATAATTCGCTTGCATATATGGCTGCCGGCAAGGAAAAGCAGTTTTTAGCAACTAATGAAAGGGTGAAAATTGCTGGTGAAAAAATTATTTACGAGCAAAAGGGAACAGTTTACCCAGAAATAGCCTCTAACCAAGTTTCCAACTGTTTTGTAGAAGGTGAATTGCTCGCCAGCCGCATAGTGGTGTATAACTGCCCAAATAAAAATTCCCTGCATTTGATTTCAAGGCAAAAAGGCTTGGAGATAGGGAGCATTCCGTACGCAGACGTACCCGCAAAAGTGTTTTTGACTTTTGACGGGCTTTTTCTCTATTGCAAAAATTGGCTTTATTTTCACAAACTCGGCGAGGATTTAAAAAATTACGCTTGGCGAAAACCAGCTCTTGAAGTACAGGATATTGAAAGCGTGGGAGATAAAATTTACGTTTTGGACATAAGCGGAAAAATCAGTTTGCTGAACAAGAATTCTGGATATTTGGTTTCTGTTGCAAAAAGCGATGGGGAGAATTTTTTTAATCCCGGTGTTGGCCTAATCGGCACATATCAAAAAAACGGCGGAATATCTGTGTTCGATACGCTTTTGAACAATCTATGGAATTATCAGATAGATGGAGAAATTGCTGAGGATCCTATTGTTAAATCGGATTCTGTTATTTTCAATTTGCAAAATGGAAGTTCCGAGATTTTAAATACAAGGCATTATCAAAAATTTACATTTTCTGCGAGCAATAATATAGATTCTCTGCTCGCTTTGGAAAGCGGAAACGCTTTTGCTTGGTATAGCATTGCAGAACAGGAAAAAAGTGATAGCGCGTGGAGGCGTGCGGTTATTTACGGTGCAAGAATGCAAGATTTTTCCCAATTCGTTTTTTCCAGATATGCAGAAAAAATAGGTGCGAAATGGGTTAGATATTTGCCGCTTTCTTCAAAGATGCTCTATCCTCAAATGTTCAGCGATGCAAATTGGCTTTTTGTCTCTGACGAGGGTTCTCAAAGTTTGTTTAAGTTTTCTTTGGAAACGGGGAATTTTGGCGGAGAGATACTCCTTCCAAGAGATAGGGAATACACCGTGAGAGACAACGAACCTCCGTGGCTTATACTCAGTTCTGGAGATGGTTTATCGCAGTTTTCGCTCAGGGAGCAAAAAAGCGTTTCTATTGAAACTTACGGCAAGCCATTTTCTTTTTTGCGCAGCAAAGATTCCATTTACATAGGGTTTTGGAATGGTTTTGTGCTTAAATATTTTATACCAAAAATGCGCCTTGAATGGTCTCGCAGGGTGAGTTCTGCCCCTGTGCTTTTATCTGCTGGCGAGAATGGGATTTATTCATTTTCGCAGGGGAAACTTTCTCTGCTCTCTAAAACAAAGATCTCTCAAGATATTAGCCTAGGCACCAGCTCGGCGGCTTATTTCAAGTACAAAAATGGTATGTTTGCCATAGCCTCAGAAGAAGGAGAGGTTCATATTTTTTCTGAAAAAGAGGGTTTTAAGCAGCAGGGGACTTTTTCTGTCCGTTCCCAAATAGTTTCTTTTGAATTGCTAGAGAACAATGGAAAAACTTATGCGCTTGCAGGCGGGGTGAATCAAACTTTCTCCTTGTACGAAATTCCAAGCGGCAGCCTAGTTTGGACATTCAATAGCAAAGGTTCCTCGTACCAGCCCGTTGTATATGGCTCGCATATTTGGCTAGACCAAGATGGCTCTGTTGCTGCAATAGACATAAATACCGGCAAGGTTGCTAAAAGATACCCAATTTTTGGTAGCGGTGCTTCAATTAACATTCACGGCAATATGCTTTATTGCGCTACTCCGCAAAAGTTGCTTTACGCCTTTCCTCTATCCAATTATCTATGAGCTTTCGCGCTATTGAGCCTTTGGGGGGCAAATCTGGCAATTCATCGCTGCTGGCATACCAAGCAGCCCCTTCAATTTCAACTCCGTCTGGTTTTAGCTCTCCGCTTTCCCATTCAGCGGCAAAAGCTGCCATTAGGGAGTTAGGAAAGGGCCAGGGCTGGCTCTCCAAGTAGCGCAGGTTTTTGATGCTAATGCCGGTTTCTTCCATAACCTCGCGATGAACGGCTGTTTCCAAGCTCTCCCCGGGTTCCACAAAGCCAGCCAGTAAACTGTGCCTTTTTGGTGGGAATTTGGTGTTGTGCGCCAGCAAAATCCTGTTTTCTTTTGTTATCAAAACTATAATTGCCGGAGAAATAACTGGATAAAAGTTCTCTTCGCAGGCCTCGCAGGTCATACAACGTTCAGAATTATGCTCTTTTAAGGGCTTTCCGCATTTGGGGCAATGCCTGTAAAGGGCTCTCCACCAGCTCAAATGAGCGGCTAAAATGGCTATATGAGCGATTTCTGGCTCTGCTTCTGCAAAAAAAGTTCGCAGGGGCACTCCGCCCTCCAAATCCGGCAAATTCAGGCAAACAAGGCGTTTTCCATTGTATGTTCCAATGTCTAAAACCGTTGTATCTTTATATTTTTCAATGTCTTTTAGCGGGAACTCCGCATTGCCTTTGCCGGTGGCAATAACAAGGTCCGAATCTAAAAGCGAGGTGCATTTTCCAGTGGAAGGCGAGAACATACGGGAGTAATATAAATTTTTTTTATTTTACCCTTGCTTTTTTTGAAAAAAAAAGTTAAATTTGTACTATAATTTTAAAACTCCAAAGGAGATTACTATGAAAAAACCCGACCTGGTTGAAAAGGTTAAAGAGCTCGCAGGGCTTGAGAGCAAAGCAGCGGCAGAACGCGCTGTCAATGCTTTTTTGGAAGGAATTGAAGCTGGCTTGCAAAAAGACGGCGAAGTTCAGTTGATAGGCTTTGGCACTTTCAGAGTCAAAGACCGTCCGGCCCGCGAAGGCCGCAATGTCAAAACCGGCGAGAAAATCAAAATCAAAGCTTCTAAAACCGTTACTTTTAAAGTTGGTGCTGCACTAAAAGCCAACGGAACTAAAAAGAGCGGCAAAAAGAAATAATTTCTTTAGCAGTTTTGAAGCGGCAGAGCCCAAAGGTTCTGTCGTTTTTTTATATTTATTCTGCCGTTTTTATATTTTACATAAAAAATGTATATTTCAATTGAAGAAGCTGCAAAAATTCTAAGGCAAGGCGGAATAGTAGCTATTCCAACCGAAACTGTTTATGGGCTTGCAGGCAATGCCTTTGACGAAACTGCCGTAGCCAAGATTTTTGCGGTAAAGGAGAGACCTTTTTTTGACCCTTTAATTGCCCATATAGCAGAAATTGAAGAACTTGAAAACTTAGCGGCAAGGGTTCCAAAAAACGCCAAATTGCTGGCAGCGAAATTTTGGCCCGGTCCCTTGACTCTGGTGCTGCCCAAAAGAGAAAAAGTCCCTAATTTAACCACCGGAGGGCTTTCAACGGTTGCCGTTAGAATGCCCCAAAAGCAAATTGCAAGGGATATAATCAAACTAGCAGGCTTTCCGCTTGCCGCTCCAAGCGCAAATAAATTCCAGCATCTAAGCCCAACAAGCGCAGAGCACGTTTTGGAGCAGTTAGGTGGCAAAATAGACGGCATAGTGAATGGAGGGTTTTGCGAAATAGGCCTTGAAAGCACCGTTGTCGGTTTTGAGAACGATATTCCTGTGATTTACAGACCGGGTGCAGTTACAAAAGAGATGATAATGGAGAGTTTGGGGAAAGTTTTAGACCCTAAATCAGATGCCATTCTTTCTCCTGGTATGCTCGAAAAGCATTATAGCCCTAGTACTCAGTTGTGTTTGGGCTTGCCTAGCGAGGTGCCGCCTAATTGCGGTTTGCTAGCTTTTGGGAAATTGCCGGAAAATGCCACACTTTTTGCAAAAGCATTGAATTTATCTGCAACAGAAAATTTAACAGAAGCCGCTGCAAATTTATATGGCATGTTGCACGAGTTGGATTCCTGTGGGTTGAGCAAGATTTATGCGATGTTGCTGCCGCCTGTTGGCATTGGCGTGGCTATCAACGATAGGCTGGGGAAGGCAGCGGGGGTTTAAAGCCTACTCCAAATAAGTATATCCATACAAACCGGAGCGGTAAATGCTCAAAAATTCCCTGCCTTCTTGCTTGGATATTTTGTCGTCTTGAATTGCATCTTTCACCCAGTTTTCCATTGTGCGCACAAGGGATTTATCGGAAAAATTCACATATTCCAAAACATCAGAAACAGATTCTCCGGCTATGATTTTCTCTATTTCGTAAGAGGTATCGTTGCAGGATATATGAACAACATTTGTGTCGCCAAAGAGATTGTGCAAATCGCCTAAAATTTCTTGATATGCTCCAACCAAATAAACGCATAGGTAATAAGGCTCTCTTTCTTTTAAGTGGTGAAGGGAAAGTGTTTTGGTTATTTCGCCTTCACGATTTACAAACAGTTCAATTTTTCCATCACTATCGCAAGTGATGTCTTGAATTGTCACATTTACTGTGGGTTCTTCGTTCAAACGCTGTATGGGCATAATGGGAAAAATTTGGTCTATGGCCCAAGCATCTGGCAGGCTTTGGAAAAGGGAAAAATTCCCAAAGTATTTGTCTGCGAGCAAGCGGGGCAGAGCATCTAGTTCTTGAGGCGGATGGCGCATATCTTTTACCAAGCGGATTGCTTTGCGCGCAATAGACCAGAACAAACGCTCTGCAATGGCACGGTTTTCCAAATTCAACACACCTGTGCTGAAATTGTTTAGAACATCGTCTCGCATTTGAATTGCATCGTGCCAGCTTTCATTTAAATTTTTTTGTTTAAGCCCCATATAAATAGTGTGCAGGTCTTTTAAAATATCGGGGTCTTCGTCTGTTATTTCTCTTTTCACATCTTCAAAATATGCAGGGGAAGTTTTTTCCAAAATATCAAAAACAAGCATACTGTGATGAGCCGTTAATGCCCTCCCTGTTTCTGCTATTATGTTTGGATGCACAAGCCCTAATTTATTGCAGGTTTCTGCAATGGCATAAACAACGTCGTTTGCGTATTCTTGCACAGAATAATTCGCAGAGCTAGAACGAGTGCTGCCAGTACCATCGTAATCTACGCCAAGGCCGCCGCCAACATCGACGAACTCTATTTTAAACCCAAGTGCATTTATTTCTGCATAAAACTGCGCAATTTCACGAAGGCCGGATTTTATGTGGCGTATATTGGTTATTTGGCTGCCCAAATGAAAATGTATGAGTTTCATGCAGTCTGCATAACCGCTCTTTTTTAACCTTTGCAAGGCATCTATGAGTTCCGAGCTGTTAAGCCCAAATTTGCTCTGATAACCGCCAGATTCTTCCCAATGCCCGGAGCCGCTGCTAGCGAGTTTTATGCGAATGCCTATATTGGGTTTTACCTTTAATTTTTTGGAGAGCTTTATTATCAGGGATAATTCAATTAATTTTTCAACAACCAAATAAATATTCTTTCCCATTTTTTGCGCAAGCAGTGCAAGCTCTAAAAAATCTTCGTCTTTATAGCCATTGCAGATAATAAGCGATTTTGGGTTATCCACATTAGCAAGCACAGCGTGCAGTTCAGATTTAGAGCCTGCCTCCAAGCCTATATTGAATTTTTTGCCGTGTTGCAAAACCTCTTCCAAAACAGCTCTCTGCTGATTTACCTTTATGGGAAACACATTGTAAAAATGGCCGTTAAATTGGTATTCCTCTATTGCCTTTTCAAAACAGCTGTTTATCTTTTCAATGCGCGAATCCAAAATATCTGGAAAACGCAAAAGCACAGGAGTAGCAATATCCTTGCGCGACAGGTCTTTCATTATTTCGGTTAGGTCTATGGTAGGTCCGTTTTCCTTTAAAGGCGAAACAGTCGCATGCCCTTCCTCGTTTATGTCAAAAAAAGATACTCCCCATCCCTTTACATTGTAAAGCTCGCGGGAATCGTCAACAGTCCATTTACGCATAGGGGGAATGTAGAAAATATTTCTAATTTACACTCTATGATAAACCTCATTTTGTGCGGTGGTGCGGGAACCAGACTTTGGCCTATAAGCCGTACGCTTTTGCCCAAGCAGTTTGTTAAAATTTTTGGTGACCATTCCTTGTTTCAGCGCATTGCACTTGTGAATAGCGGTTTTTGTTCCAAGCAGTGCATAGTTAGCAACGCAGAGCAATATTTTTTGGCACGTGAGCAATTACAGGCAATAAGCCTTGACAAAACCAGTTTTATGCTAGAGCCAGTAGGAAGAAACACCGCACCCGCCATTGCCCTCGCTTGCCTTGATTTGTCTCCAAACGATATAGTTCTTGTTTCTCCAAGCGACCACCTCATCAGAGATGCCGAAAGCTATTCAAAAGCGGTGAAAAGGGCAGGGGAGCTTGCAGAGCTTGGCAACATAGTTACATTTGGCTTAAAACCAACCGAACCAGAAACAGGTTATGGCTATATAGAAGCAAATGGCGAGAGCGTTAAGAGATTTGTTGAAAAACCGGATTTAGAAACCGCAAAAAAATACATTGCGGATGGTAATTTTTATTGGAATAGCGGCATATTCTGCTTTAAGGCAGGGGTGTTTTTATCGGAGCTTAACGAATATGCACCCGCTATGTTCAACGCCTGCAAAGAAGCTCGCAAAAATGCCGCAACCGAAGATTCCCTTGTTCGCGTTCACCACGAAGATATGATGAATATCCCCGCCGATTCCATAGACTATGCAGTTATGGAAAAATCCAAGAAAGTGAGCGTTGTTCCCTGTTCAATAGGCTGGTCGGACTTGGGTAGCTTTGAAAGCCTTTACAAAGAACTTCCGCACGATATAGAGGGCAACACCGAGTATTCGCACCACACGTCCATAAATTCCAAAAACTGCTTGATAATGGGTAACCCTGCATCAAATAGGGAAATTGCCACCATAGATTTGGAAAATATGATGATAGTGGATACCATAGATGCTCTTTTAGTTGCACCTCTTGCCAGCAGCCAAAAGGTGAAAAAACTGGTTGATAATTTAAAAGAAAAACATTCGGATTTGCTCCACACCCCGCAAACCGTTATTCGCCCTTGGGGAACCTACGAAGTGATAGACGAAGGAGAGCGTTTCAAAGTTAAGTGCATCTGTGTAAATCCCGGCGAGCGATTGTCTTTGCAAAAGCACATGCACCGTTCGGAACACTGGGTTGTTGTAAGCGGAATGGCAACCGCCACCATTGGCGAAGAAACCGCTTATGTTCGCCCAAACGAATCTATTTATATCTCTGCGGGAACGCTTCACCGCTTGCAAAATGAGGGCATAATGCCTTTGATAATAATTGAAGTTCAAGTTGGCGAATATAATGGCGAAGACGATATTATCAGAATGGACGACGATTACAAGAGGCACAAATAGCAATGCAATTTGTTTTTTTCTTTTTTCTGCTTTTTGCTTCTTCTTTTGCGGTAGAGGATTTCTTTAAAAAAGCAAATGAGCTTTATGATGCAGGCAAGTATGCGGAGGCGGTTCCTGCTTATAGGGCGGCTATAAAGCAAGAGCAAATGGAGCCTTATGCTTGGTTTAATTTGGGCAATACGCTTGTGCATCTCAAGCAAAATCACGTTGCGATAGTGGCATATAAAAGGGCAACCGAGCTTGCGCCAAGTTTTGCAAAACCTTGGATACTTTTGGGTGATATTTCGTATTCTTATGGGGATTACGGGCAGGCGGTGGCGTATTATGGCAGGGCAGTGGAGCTTGGAGAAAACAACGAGCATTTGAGTTATGCCATTGCCTCTGCCTATTTGAATTTAAAAGCGTTTCTTTTGGCGGAGAGATACTTTGAGCAAACGATAAACGAAAATCCCGATAGGTTGGAGGCTTGGTTTGGGCTTGCGGAATGTGCTCGCCAAACGGGGAATTATCAGTTAGCTACAGAAATTCTGCAAAAAGCCCTGCAAAAAAGCGTTAATATTTCCCCCGATTTGCACTACACTTTGTCTTATTATTATTTGCAACAAGATTCTTTGAAAGCCGCCATTCGCTCTATGGAAAACGGTTTGTATTTGGATAGCAAAAATTACAGCGCCCGCAGATATTTGGCAGGGCTTTACGAGAGCGGCAATTCTCCGTGGATGGCTATTTGGACTTTGGAACAGGGCATTGCCGCAGGCAGTGGAGTTAAAGAGCTAGAAATGGATTTGGCAGAGATTTATTTTAAGCAAAAAAGATATGGCGAGGCTTTGGAGCATTATCAAAGAGCTATGAAAGCCGGCAGTGCCACAGCAAGAATAGGCATAGAGAACGTTGGCCACGCTTTTTACAATCAAGGTGATACTTTGCAAGCACAAAATGCGTATAAGATGTTGAGGTAGCTAGGCATTAACTTATGACAAACTCCGAAAACAACAAACGTATAGCTAAGAACACACTGTTTCTATACTTTCGTATGGGAATCACGATGCTTGTACAACTCTATACTTCTCGCGTAGTACTTAACACGCTAGGCGTTGATGATTACGGGATTTACAATGTTGTGGGCGGAATTATTTTGATGTTCTCATTTTTAAGCCAGTCAATGACTATAGCAACGCAAAGATTTTTAAATGTTGAAATAGGCAAAGGGAATGAAGAAGCTTTAAAACACACGTTTAGTATGAGCATGACTCTGCATATAGGCATAGCATTGTTTGTTGTAATTTTAGGTGAGACGATTGGCTTATGGTTTTTGAATTCAAAATTAAACATTCCATTGGAAAGAATGGAGGCTGCAAATTGGGTATATCAAATTACCATTATTTCCGCTTGTATATCTACTCCGATTATTCCATACAATGCGGCTATTTTAGCCCGAGAAAAAATGTCTTTTTATGCTTACCAGAGCATAGCGACTGTGTTCTTAAAATTGGGGGTGGTGTTTTTGCTAACTCTTGCGCCTTTTGACAAGTTGATATTCTATGCATTACTAATTTTGTCAGTTACGTTATTTGCAAACTTGTGGGTTAAAGTATATTGCAATAGGCATTTTGCAGAGACAAAATATCTGTGGATTTGGGACAAAGCATTATTTAAGCAGTTGCTTAATTTATCTAGTTGGTATTTTATGGGATCTTTTATAGGCACAGTTACGGAGCATGGTCTCAAAATGTTGCAAAATATTTTTTATGGAGTTAGAATTAATGCTGCAATGGGAATTGCAAGCAATATACAAATGATGGTATTTCAATTTTCTACTAACATCACCGTAGCGTTTCAACCGCAAATTTTTCAATCGTATGCAAAAAATGACTTGGATACAACAACCAACCTAACATTTCGCGCAGCAAAATTTTCATATTTGTTTATGTTCGCAGTAATAATCCCAATTTTGCTGAATATGGATTTTATTTTACGTTTGTGGCTTGTAAATGTTCCTGAATGGACTGTTATTTTTTCCAAATTGACTCTTATAATTATTTTGGCAAGTGCTTCGTGCTGGACTTTTGCGCAGCCAATCACTGCATCTGGAAAAATAAAAACTGACATTTTATGGGGAAATGGAATGGGAATAGCAAAGATTCTTGTTGCATATATTTTAATGCGGCAGGGTTATTCTCCGGAAACCATTTTATATTTTCCGATAATTCTTGCTTTTATACAAACAACTGTTCGCGTTGTCCTTTCTCGCCGCATACTTTCCTTTTCCTTTCGCCGTCTTTGGAATCAGGTTGTATCTAAAATTTTAATAGTTACGGCAATAAGTTTGCCTTTGCCTATTGCTATATCTAATTATGCTAGTAACTTGGAAGCATTGATATTTACAACTCTATCATTTGCCTTTATGTTAGCGCCAACTGTTTATTTTTTCGGGCTAGATTCCGCAGAAAAAAAATTGGCTATGGTAGCAATTCAGAAAATTAAGCCTTTTAAAAAGCTAGATGCATAATGCTTTTACATCTTCTAAAAAATCATCCAAATTGTCTTTAAAATCGTGCTTTGCCTCGTCTGTGATTTTTGAATTTGGTGGAATTAAACTCAAAAATTCCTTTATTGGAAAATCACCCTTGCCATAATGCAAATGTTCGTCTTTTTCATTTTTGAAAAAGCCATCTGTTAAATGGTAAAGTCTAGGTTTTAATTCCAAAAATTCCCTAACAAACCCCATAGGTTCTTTTTTCAGAGAATTTGCGGCACACACCGCATGCCCAAAATCAAAACAAAATTCAACGCCTAGTTTTTCCATTAAAAATTTAATCTCCTCTGGCTTTGCACCGAGGCAAGGGCTGCCGTCCAAGGCTATAACTGGCTTATTTTCTATCAAAAAACGATTATCCACATAAGGTGAATATTGGCGAACTGTTTCGTTTAAATTGCCAATCACGCCGGGGTGAAAAATTATCCATTCGGCATTCAATGTGTTAGCAAACTCAAAAGCCTCTTTTATTTTTTCTGCATTTTCAATTTCCTTTTCTTTCAAGGATGGATTCATTCCGTGCCCGGAATGCGGTGCGTGAATGATGAAAGGTATTTTGAATTGTTTCCAAAAATCTATTGTGTTTTCATAAGTGTTTGGAATCGCCAACAATTCAATATATTGAAAGGCTTTTTTTTGCCATAAATCATTTATGGCATTCTCATAAGAAGAATCGGGGCTACCGAGTTTTAAGCCTAGGTTCATACGTTATCCTTAATCATACTTTCACCCTCCAATACCCACCCTTATCTGCACCCACACGCTCAATTAAACCTTTGGATTTGAGTTTGGAAAGGTTTACTCTAATTTTATCCGCCCTAATTCCAATAATAACAGACAATTCCTCGGATGTAATATTAGGATTTTCTAAAAGATTTTCTATTATTTTCTGTTGATTAATAGTTATTTTTTCTGTGCCTTTTTCTGTGCCTTTTTCTGTGCCTTTTTCTGTGCTTTTTTCAGGAATCTTTTCTGTGCCATTAGCCCTACGAAATGTTATCTTAAAAAATCCACTAGTACTAAATTTAGGCATTTGTTGTTTAACATTTTTCAAATCTTTTTTAATCCTCTCTATTCCCGTTCCCATTCTTTCTATATAGTGAATTCTATGCAGCAAACTAGCCAAAATAGGATTTCTGGTAATACTCAGAGTTCCAAAATTTTTGTTTGTTATTCCTTTTGGAACACCGCCTGGATTAGATATTTCCACTCTATCATCAAAAATTTCTATCATAACACGTGCACCATTTTCAAAATAATCCCTATGGCACACAGCGTTTACAATAGCTTCTCGCAATGCCGTTTCTGGTATTTCTAAAATATTTTTTCTCTGCAACGTTTTAATTTCATAACTGATATTTAAATGCTTTTTAAAAAAAGCAACTGAATTTTCAATATTTTCTATTATTCCGCCATTCAATTCTTTAGCATCTATAATATCTACTTTGGTTGTACCTTTATACAAAGCACAAGCAATGTTTGCATATTCATAGAAAACATCATTGCTATTGTCCCTAAAAAACAATGCTCCAGCATTTGTGAAAAATAATTTTTTCCCAATATATTCTGCACATCCCAAGTTTATTAAAGTAGCTTCAAATGGCAATACATTGCTTATATTCGCCTTTCTTAAAAAATCTTCAAAGGCAGCTTTATTGAAATTATCTTTAACTAAAACTTTTTTATTCACAATAGAATCATAATAAGTTTTTCCCTCTGCTTGTAAAAACTCAATTATACTGCTTCTTTCCATCTTTTGAGAATTTGGACCTGAACGCAAGTAAAATCCTTTTGCACAGGAATAAGGTTTATTGCGACCTTCAGGAACTGTAATAATGATGATATTTTTATGAATGGATATTTTTACGTTTAATTTTGGTTCTATCTGGTTTATTGTATCTTGAATACGTGAACGAGCTGTATTGCTTACATCTGTTCCAACAATTTTTCCGTTATCGTCAACTCCTATGAATATGCATCCGCCAGAGGCATTGGCAAAAGCACAAACCTCCGATGCAAGCGACTTGTCGGCACTTTCTTTAAATTCTACCTTATAATTCTCGCCATCGCAGAGGATTACTTCTATGTTTTTCATAAAATAAATATAGAAATTATTTCTTTATTTTTTTCAAAAATATCTCTATCGTATCACTATAATCTACTAAATCCTTATAAGGTTCAAAATCTTTATATAGATGAAACGTTCCATTGCCAATTTGCTTTTGTGGCTTTATTTTATTGTTTTTTATATTGTCCCAATTTTCAATAAAAAGAGACTGTATTTTTTCATTTGATTTTTGATAGCTACTAACCAAAGTTTCAGTTTTAAAATCATATTTTATCTCTTCTTGAACAAGGATATTACCAGTATCTATTCCGTTATCAATTTCATGGATTGTAACCCCGCATGGAGTGTTTTCTATAAAGCTCCAAATATTTGGACTTGCCCCTCTATTGTAAGGTAAATAGGATATATGCAAATTTATAATTTTATGAGGCAATAATTTAATCAATTCAGGTTTTATAATAGTTTTATAATTATAGCTTATTATAAAATCAATATCGTTTTGCTCAATATATAAATGATTTATTTTTTCTTTATATAATATAACATTTTCACCTTTATTTTTCAACCAATTATATAAAGGCAATGATATTTCATTATTTGTTAAAAATAATATATTCATGCTGCATACCTCCAGCAGCATGAAAGATGTATTTTAATTTCTATGCTGGGGGGGGGGGGGGTAATGCTACTAGAACATTCTACTATATTAAATGGAGGATGCAAAATATGTTCCTCACCAACTTTAATTCCCATTGTTCCAGATTTAACACAATGATAATCTTTAATGTGCTCACCACTTAAAAGCTGTAACCACCATATAGCATCTTGAAATCCCATTTTATGTCGAAACGCAACTGTACTTGATATGCGAGGATTAATTTCAAATACATAATACAAATCATTGAAATAACGTAACTGAATGTTCAAAGAACCTTTAAGATGAAAAATATTGGATATAGTATGAGCTATATTATCTAATTTTGTATCTTGTACTACTTCTACGAATACGCTCATATTTCCCATTCCCAATCGCCTGCGGAATGAAATAGCACGAGTTGTTTGCCCATCTGAAAATACTCCAACTGTGAATTCCTGTTCTTCTGTGCCGATATATTTTTGGATTACGGGTGATGGTATGGTTTTAAGTACGTTTCTCAGTTCATCATAGTTATTTGTTTTTACTACACTTGCCGACCCGCGTCCAAAATCAGGTTTCACGATTAGTGGATATTCTAATATATCGGGTAAATCTGATGGTAGGTAGGTATCGGGAACACAAATTCCGTTATTCTTCAAAAATATTGCTGTTTTATATTTGCTTGTAGCAATATTCAAAATTTGTTCATTGTTGATAACTAATAAAATATTATTGTCCTTAAAAAATATTCTATATTTATTTGCAATAAGTATCTCAGGCTCAGTAGTAGGGAAGAAATGAGTAATTTTATGTTCTAAACAAATGGCTTGAATAGTGGACCAATAATTTTCATCTTCATATCTTGGTATAATAAAATGCTTTTCAAATTTATTCAAATATGGGATTATAGATTTGATGTCGCAACTGTATAAAACAGCTTCTGACATTTCTGATAAAATACATTTTACAATTCCGGTAGCAACATCGCCACCAGTTCCAGTAATTAAAATTCTTTTCAAAATTTATTTCCTCCTCTTTTTAATACGTTAAATAAATAAGGATTTTCAGGATCTTTTTCGGCGATTTCCGTAACCAATAAAGACAAATCAAAATTAACGCAGTTGTATTCTACTTCTCCTGTAATAAAATCAACGATGCAATAAGAAAACCCCTTGCCATCACGAGGTTGCCCAAGTGAACCAGGATTTATTATTCTACATTTTTCAGCATGCAAACGAATCATTTGATAATGAGTGTGCCCAATAAAAAGAAAGTCATACGGCAAGGGTTCTATATTCAATACAGTATTTGGGTAAATTCTGCCAGATAATGGAGATTTTGGTGAACCGTGAAGCATAGAGATATTAAAATTACCGATTTTCATAGCAATAACTTCTGGTAGGGATTTAATATATTCAACTACTTCAATATCTTCTGCCGTATGTTGTTTTATACTATTAATTGATGTTTCAAGAAAAAACTGGTCGTGATTTCCACGAACCGCATAAAAATTAGGCAGTTGTTTAATTATTTTTACAATTTTCGCTGCTTGATAATAGTAGCCTGTCAAATCCCCACAGAATAAATACCCTTCAATATTTTTAGAAGCCAATTTATTCATCATTGCCTCAAACGCATAAAAATTGCCGTGTATATCTGAAAATAAAGCGTATCTCATTTTTTCTCACTAAGATTTTCATTGAAATAATTTAATCCATAGATCCCTTTTTAAACACTCCTATAATTACTCTTCCTAAACCCATTTCACCAAAAACTCTAAAGAGTTCAATCGTTTTTTTTGGGGATATATTATGAAATATATTTTCCTGCACAACTCTTGCGAAATGACACGATTTTCCAACATTTTTATTTTCAAAATAGTTGGTATTAGGGTTTAACGCACTAAATTCAACCAATTGATCGCTTAAAATATCCAAACAGTTCAAACCTACAGATTTGCATAAATTCGTCAAACCCTCTTTGTTAAAATATGAGATATGGTCAAGTGGTACAACCCAATGAGCCTTTTTTATAATCCCGTGCTCCACAAAATATTTCTGCAATACATTAAAGTCATTCGGTACCTTTATAATAACAATACCATTTTCTTTTAATAATTTATAAATTTGTTCTAATAAACGTTTTGGATCGGTTACGTGCTCCAATAAATTATCCATATTTATAATATCAAAACATTTGGAATTTTCTATCAAATTGTTAATGTTATCATACAAATCTCCGAGCATAACATAATCCAACATATCATTATTATGATTTTTAATTCCAGCAGAACTATAATCAAGTCCTAGCACATTAAACCCATTTTTTTTAAAAAATGCAAGAGCATAACCTTCTCCGCAGCCAATGTCTAAGAAAGAATAGGGAGATTGGTGGGTAATCGCAGAAAAATGTTCATTTATAAGCATAAGTTTCTGTTCTAGTTTTGCTTTAAAAAAATTAAGTTCATCTTCTGTATAACTGAGTTCATAGCTACCTTTGGCTTCTTGATAATATTTTTTTCTATAATAATCCTCACGTTCTTCATCGTTTGGCAATTTCTTAAGAGTATAAAATCCAAATTCATTTTTATATACATCGTTATAAATATCTATCATCTTAATTTCCCTCCATTATAGGTTGTCCTTTTTTATATTCATGCTCGGATAAACTGTTTAAAAGTTTATCATAATATTTCGGTTTCATGCCATAGCTATGGTATATGCACCGTACATTCTCTTTTCTAAAAGTTTGCATTATATATTCTCCGTAAACAATAAGCCAATCGCATAGCGAATTTGAAGTTTGTGGGTTATCTATCAAATATAAGATTTTCATGCTGCATACCTCCTGCAGCATAAAAGATGCATTTTTAACTTTATTAGGGGGTTGGCTGCGGGGGGGGGGGGGGGGGGGGGGGGGGGGGGGGGGCTGAATCGTAATGGTCTTAGAGAACGATAAACATTCCATATAATTCAATCTCCTAAAAATTTTTGCAGAAAATTCATTATCTAATTTCACAAGTGCTCTAATTGATTTTATTTCTGGATAATTCTTTATTTCAATCTCCAACAGAGATAGCATTTTTAAACCGTAACCTTTTCCTCTAAATTCTTCTGCAATGGAATAACTTATAATTCCTGTATTGTTTTCTATTTCTATTCTTATAAAACCTATTTCTAAATCATTATCTCGAAATATGAAAAACAGAACATTTTTTGATTCTAATTTTTCCTTAAACCATTTTTTATGTTCTTCGTAATTTATTAAATTCGTATTAAAAGAATTCATCCTATTAACAGGGTCATTTTCCCATCTAAAAATCAAATCCATATCAGCGAAAGTCGCTTTTCTAAAAGTTTGCATTATATTTCCTCTATTCAACTCTCCAATCTACAACATTTCTCTGTTCTGTTCCAAAAATAACGCCGAGTTTAAAAACTTTGTTTCCCTGTTCCGAATACGGAACATAGTATTTTTTCTTTTCTATCTGCTTCATAGCCTCTTCAATAGGTTTATCCACCTTCATCTCTATAATATAAACATTGTTGGCTATCTTAACAACAGCATCCACGCTGCCAAGAGCGGAATGTACCTCTACCTCGCAATTTATGTTGAGCATATTCAGCACATTGGCAAAGGCAAACTCAAAATAATATTCGCTCATTTTTGTGATTAAATCAAATTTAACACCCTGCATATAAACTTTCATAGATTCCATGAAGGTTTCAACATTGCCGTTGTAAAGAGCTTCTATAAGTTTATTCACTTGAGAATTTTTTCTTGTATTCCCCACAGCACTATAAAGCCCAGATAAAAAATCTGCAAAACTGCTGCGAACCTCAGCATTTGGGTATTTCAATTTATAATTACCCAAAATCGGTTCATATTCCGCAACTGTCAAATAGCCCGCCTGATACATCAGAGGCACAAGCTCAATGGCATCTTCGGCAAATTTTGCAAAAGCGACTGGTTTATATTTTTGATTTTCTATATCTCCTATATCTGCGCCATTTCTGCTTATAAAATTTGCCAAAAAACTAGGGGTACCTGTTTCTGCCCAGAATACATTAAATTTGCCATCATTTCCAAAATGTTTCATCACGCTTATGGGATTATAAACCTTTTCGGCATTTTCTGAAAATTTGTATCCGTTGTAAAAATCTTTGAGCTTTGAGAGATAATTTTCTCTGCCGCCAAATATTTTTGCAAATTCATTTATTTCTGGTTTAAAATATGTTTCCAATTCTTTTTGCGTAAAACCGCATAAGGCAGCGTAACTGTCGTTAAACGAAATATCCTCTGGCTGATTCATTCCGCTAAATAGGCTTACTTGCGAAAATTTGGTTACACCAGTTATAAACACAAATTGAATATACTGATCGCTAGATTTAAGCACTTTGTAAAAGCCTTTCAGTTCCTCTCTTATTTCGTTGTGTATCTGCTTATAGCTAATGGTATCTAGCAAAGGACAATCGTATTCGTCTATTATTATAACAACCTTGCCTCTGGTTTTGTAAAGTTCCATTATCAAATGTTCAAATTTTGCAGATATTTTGTCATTTGGCAATAAAATTCCATATTTTTCGGCAGAATACCCTAAATACCTATCAATCAAACCAACCAACCTATCTTTCCCTGCCGTGCAATTTTCTGCACTTGTATCCAAATGGATCACAGGGTATTCTTTCCACTCCCAAGGCAAGGATTCTATAGCGAGTCCTTTGAACAAGTCTTTTTTATTTTCAAAAATAGCTTTTAACGTGGAACAAGTTAGCGATTTTCCAAAACGGCGAGGGCGAGAAAGGAAAACATTGTTATAATTGGAAATTAAATTGTGCATATATTTGGTTTTGTCCACATACACAGCGAAGTCATTGCGTATTTTGGCAAAGTCTTGAACACCGGAAAAAGGTAGCTTACGGAGCATAGGGTTAATATAGAAATATAGGTTGCCCTTTTTTATATTCATGCTCGGATAAACTGTTTAAAAGTTTATCATAATATTTAGGTTTTAACCCCTGACCGGGGCGTATGCAACGCACATTCTCTTTGGTAAAAGCTTCTCCTTTTTTTATGTCCTTCACCGCAAACACTGAACGCCGGAATACTTTAGAAGCTTTTTCTGTTTCTGTCAATTCATAATTAATCCTTCCGCGAATTTTTGCCGCTTCATTTACATCTTTAACCATTGCAGAAAATTCGTGCGGTTCCATGGAAAAGTCACTATCGGGATTTTTTATGGCACGGCTAAGGCAAAAATGCTTTTCAATTAAACACGCACCGAGAGAAGCGCCTACAACTGCGGCAAGCGAACCCATTGAGTGGTCGGATAAGCCAACTCTAACGCCAAAACGAGAAATCATGTCTGGGATAGTCAGCAAATTCATATCTTCAAAATTAGCGGGGTATTCGCTGGTGCATTTAAGCAAAATAATTTGTTCTTTGGAAAGTCCTTCACCTATCATAGCCTCTACTGCTTCGCCAATTTCCTCTTCACTGCCCATTCCACAAGAAACAATCATCGGCTTGCCTTTGCGAGCAACGTGTTTAAGCAAAGGTATATGAATAAGTTCAAAAGAGGCAATTTTATACGCTTCTACTCCCATTTTTTCCAAAAAGTCCGTAGCATCTTCGTCAAAAGGCGTTGAAAGAAAATCTATTCCAACTTTTTCGCATTCGTCTTTTATTTTTGCCTGCCATGAATAGGGTGTTGCAGCCTCTATATAAAGTTTATACAGATTATAGCCATCCCACAAACCGCCCTTTATGCGAAAATAATCGTTATCGCAATCAATAGTGATGCTATCTGCCGTATATGTTTGAATCTTCAAGCAATCCGCACCAGCATCTTTAGCCGCTCGCACTATCTTGAAAGCGTTTTCAATATCGCCAGCGTGATTTGCAGACATCTCTGCGATGGTATAAACTTCATTATTTTTTTTAAATAAATTCATTATAACTCCTTAATAGCGCAAATAACTCTATCAACATCAGAGTCTGTCATTTTTGGATATAAAGGCAAACTCAAGGCTTTTTGGTAATATGCGTTTGCAATAGGGAAATGTTCTGGATTATACATACCGAAGTTTTTTGTGTAATATGGCTGGCTATTAACCGGAATATAATGTACCTGCGTTCCTATTCCTTTTTCCTTTAATTCTTGCATAACATTCTGCCGAGATTTGGATATTTTTTCAAAATCTATTTGCAAAACATATAGATGAAAACAACTGCTATTTTTATTTTCCTCGTAAGGGATTGTTAAATGGGGAATTTTCTCAAATGCTTCGTTGTATTTTTTTACTATCTCTTTGCGGCGTTCTTTGAATAATTGGAGCTTTGAAAGCTGGCTTTTTCCAAGTGCGGCTTGAATATCCGTTAAACGGGCATTTGTGCCAAGGCTTTGCATTTCATAATACCAAGCCCCCGGATTTTGGCTTAATTCATTTGCATTTTTTGTTATGCCAATGGTTCTCAATTTTAATAATTTTCTGTATATCTGTTCATTGTTTGTTGTGATGGCTCCGCCTTCACCGCTGGTTATTGTTTTCACAGGGTGAAAGGAAAACACAGTAATATCGGCCTTATGGCAGCAGCCAACTGGCATTCCATCTCTATAAAAAGAGCCAATTGCATGGGCAGCATCTTCTATTATGTAAAGATTATGTTTATCTGCGATATTTTTTATCGCTTCTATATCCACCGCTTGCCCCGCAAAATCAACGGGAATTAAAACCTTTGCTTTTGGTGTGATTTTCTTTTCTATTTCCGCTGGAGAAATATTGTATGTTTTTGAATCTATGTCTGCAAAAACTGGAATAAGGTTATTGCTTGCCAAGCAGTTTGCGCTTGCAACAAAAGTAATGGGAGTTGTTATTCCCTCTGCTCCGCTTTTAAGTTCCAAAGCAGCAACCGCTATATGTAACCCAACAGTTGCATTGGAAACCGCCACGCAAAATTTTGCTCCTGTTATCTTTTTTATTTCATTTTCAAATCCTTCTATCGCCGGACCTTGAGTTAAATAATCAGATGCCAAAACAGCATTTACGGCGGCAATATCTGCCTCATCTATCCATTGCTTGCCGTAGGGGATGAATTCCATTGTTGGAATATAGTAAATATCAATTGAGTCTCTTAAATCCGCTCTGACAAATAGGACCTTTCAACAATTTTTTACTGGTATTTTCGTCTATGGATTTTTTTATCAACGCAAAAACTTCCTCAACCGTACCGAGATATTTCTGAACTATATCTTCAGTATGGGCAAAACTGCAATAAAAAGAATTTACCGCTAAATATCCACGAGCTAGCATTTCTTGCGTGAAAAGAGTTTTTAGCACCAACGGTTCTTTATCCTGAAAATCAAAATGGCTTAACGGATAAATGGAACCGACATGAATGGAAAGCCCTGTTTTCTTGGCGATACTATTCCATCCATTCTGTACAATCTTTCCTATCTTTATAAGATGTTCCGAAATTTTGTTCTGTTCCATTTTTTGTATTGTTGCCAAAGCTGCCGTTGGACCTATGCGTTCCGTCCAATAGGTGCTGCTTATAAACGAATCTTGGGCAGCATCCATAAATTTTTTCTTCCCGATAATAGCTGCCATTGGATATCCATTGCTCGTTCCCTTTGCAAAAACAGCAACATCAGGTTCTATTGCGTATATAAGATGGGCACCACCCAAATTAAGCCGCCAACCAGCGGTTACCTCATCAATGATTAATGCTATTCCGTTTTTCTTTGTCTCAGATTGAATGTATTCCCAAAAACCTTCTTCTGGTTCAACATTGCGAATTGGTTCCATAACTATAGCGGCAATTTTGCCTTTATATTTTTCCATTAAGTTTTGCATTTCGGTTTTGTTATTAAAATTGAATGGAAATGATGTATCTTTTAAATGCCGTGGTACTCCGGTGGGTTTAAGTCCCGGTAATAATTGACCATCTAAGGCTGAGTCGTTGGAAAGATTTGCCGCAATATACCAGTCGTGCCAGCCATGATAACCGCAGAAAAGAACAATGTCCTTACCCGTAGCAGCTCTAGCTATTCGTACAGAAACCATCATAGCTTCCCCGCCACTCCGCGTGAAACGTGCCATTTGTGCCCATGAATGAAGTTGTATCAGTTTTTTGGCAAGTTCTACTTCTTCAGGCGGGTTTAGCGTAGTCATATTGCATGAGTCAATGACATTTTTAACGGCACTATCAATATCATCATCAGCATATCCAACTATATTTGCACCAATGCCCATATAACTTACGTCAATATATTCCCTATCGTCTAAGTCCCAGACTTTGCAACCTTTTGCCTTTTTGTAATATGCCGGCCAATAATCTGGCAAAAATTGTTCTGGACGTTTGCTTAAAAGTTGTGTCCCACCAGGGATTATCTTTTTAGCCTCTACATATAAATCCTGTGATTTACCCATTTTTACATCTCCTTAATAAATTTATATTTAAACTCTGCCTTTATCCAATCATCAATAGTATCAATATCCTGAACTTCTTTCTCATTCATAATATACGCCATAGTTTTTGGAGGAAGAAGAGAACGTTCCTTGAGCATTACGGCGGTTTTTACCATATAAAACATCCCAACATCAAAATACTTAGGCACTAAATCTTGAGAACGCATTAATTGAGCATTCCTGTCGTTGGGAACAAGAATTCCGTTTTCAATTTTCATAGCCCATTCTACCGGAACCGGAAATTTACATACAGGTTGCAAAGCATCGTTACTCGATGCGATCAGTTGATTGTAGGCGCTTTGCAATGTTTGCCCAGAAAGAAAAGGAACGCAAGGATATACGCAACACAGAAAGTCATATTCCCGATTTTCTTTCTTGTAATTATTTATTACCTCTTCCACAACATCAAAAGTGCTTGCATAATCATCTGCAGTTTTTTGAGAACGCATAAAAGGAACTTGCGCACCATTGTTTCGGGCTATTTCGGCGATTTCATCACTATCTGTGGAAACCATAATTTCAGAAAAAAGCCCTGAATCTTTGCAGGCGTTTATAGCGTAACTCAACATAGGTTTTCCAAAAAATTCTTTAATATTTTTCTTGGGTATACGTTTTGAACCGCCACGTGCTGTGATTATTGCTATAATATTTTTCACGATTATTTAATTCCTCCAATTATATGGTAAAATAATATTTTCATCATTAACCGCAAATTTTTTCAAAGAATTATAAGGTAAAGTTATATCTTTTAATAAAGAGTAATTACTGATATTTTCTTTCAAATTATCAAGAGAATCTATACCAATGACAATATATGACACATTTTTGTTTGCATAAGCAAAGCCCAAACAAAGCATAGCGGCATTTATAGAATAATCTTTTGCAAATTGATGTATATCCTGCAAAAAACCTTTTATGGATTCAAAGTTGCTACTAAGTTTGTCAGGTTCAACAAAAAAAAGTCCCTGTAAAAAAACCGAACGTACATATACATCAATTGCTTTGTTGTTAAATTCTGAAAACAAATAATCAAATCTTTGATCAAAAATATTATATGGAATCTGTACAATATCGCAAGGAACATTATTTTTCAAAATATATTCCGCCTCAGAAGGATGATACAATGAAAAACCTATCTTTTCGGCTTTTCCAGTTT
>Ga0268262_10001978_pt1 | contig 24231 bp, 24 predicted proteins | sample TergutNc150P3_FD_190354 | JGI IMG/M metagenome (GOLD analysis project Ga0268262, IMG submission 190354) | Nasutitermes corniger P3 segment gut microbial community from laboratory colony in Florida, USA - Nc150 P3 (SPAdes) (version 2) | ecosystem: Host-associated > Arthropoda: Insects >...
CAGTCAAAGAGAATCTCTCCTTTGCCTGTTTTTTATAGTATCTCAAATCATCGTCTTCAATATTGTCTTTTTTTGACTTCGGAAAACCGTACACAAAAAAGGAGCGAAACTCGCTTTTGAACATGACAATTGACCGATAGCCCCCGTGTTTTCCTTCGCCTTTTCTGGCTAATTCCATTTTATAGACGCCTCCGCCTAAATCGGCATAGAATTGCCCGTTTTCAAGCTGTTTTACAGCTTCCTTCAACTCACTGTCAGTTATACCTTCCTTGTTTGCGAACCTATGAAACCACTTGTTTTTGAAGATTCTCACCCTTCTATAATAACAAAAAATGAAGGGGAAAACAAGCTGTCGGCACAGTAAGAATAATAGGTAAACGGAAAGGCATTCCCCCGAAAAAACGCCCATTTTAACCTACTTTCTCCAACGCAAAAAATGCCTTCGGCATTTTTTGCGAGACCGCTAGGCAACAGGCATTTACGGCAGTCTATACATCCACGGATGTTTTCTCTTCCGACCTGAACTATTTCGGTTTATATATTCATGTTCCAGTTCCGAACACATAAGTTCAAGAGCTTTCTGTATTACCCCGTCATTATTGGGGCTTCCGTTAAAAGCTATTACTTTCATAATTTTCTCCACTAAAAAATATTATACCAGTTTATATTGTTTACGGACATATTCAATAGATTGATTTACAGAAAGAGACAAGGTTTTATTTATAGTTAAGGACATATCTTTTATAAAACGGTTTATCAAATTTTTTGTTTTTGGATTAATTTCATAATCTTTTTCCATAAATAGTTCAAAAACCTTTATTTCAAGAGCATCCGCCAGTTTTGTTAATGTTTCAGGGTGCGGCCATTTTTTTCCCCGTTCTATATCGCCGATGAAATTTATCGAAATATTGGCATATTCGGCTAAATCCGCTTGAGACCAGTTTCGGCGGTTTCGATACACCCTGACGTTTTTACCAAATAGCGCTCTCAGTTCTTTTCCACCCATTAATCTACCCTTTTAGTTGCTATTTAAATACAATGCTATTGGCTTGACATTCCTGCAAACACCAGATAGATTGTTATTTGAATAACCACATATAGGGGTTATTTTGACTCAAACTATACAAACTCGTTTATGAAACTTTTTTAAAAAATGAAAAATCTATTGACAATGTTTTCTTAATTATATCATACTAAGCATATATGTTTAATATGATAGAGGGGTACTTACTATGGTGAATCTGTTTAAAGATGCCAGTATTGGCAAAAAACTGATGATGTTATTGGTTGTCTTTATAGTTGGTTATACGACTTTTGGACTGGTTTCGTTCTCAACTTTGAATACCCTTCGTATTAACGGAAATCTATACAAACAAATCATAATGAGCAAGGACTTGATCGCTGATGTTCTGCCGCCGCCAGGGTACATCATCGAATCATATCTGGATGTTTTGCAGGCGGTTGATGAAACCGATCCTGCTCAGATTGACCTTTTTTTCAAGGAACTTAAGCGGCTTGAAACCGATTACAATGAACGTCACGAGTTTTGGGTAAATGAAACCCTGTTGGAAAAAGGAGCATTAAGGGATGCCATGCTGACAGGGGCTTATGACCCTGCGATCCAGTTTTATAATATTATCTTCAATCAGTTTATCCCCGCACTGCAAAAAGGCGATCGTGAGTATGCCAGAAGACTGGCATACGGCGATTTGAAAAACCTATATACAAAACATCGTAAAAGTGTGGATCAGGTTGTTCTGGGGGCTACAGAAAAGCACGAGAAAACCGAAAAAATAGCCGCCATAACTATTCAGCGTGATACAAAGACACTTTTTACCATTGCCCTTGCCGTTATTGCCGTTGCGGTAATTCTGAGCCTAGCAATACGGTTTTCTATTGTAAAACCAATCGTCATTGTAGCCAATACCCTCAAAATTGTGGCGGAGGGAGACCTGACTCGGAGCCTGAATGTCGATTCAAAAGATGAAATAGGTAACCTTGCCCATGACTTTAACTTTACGACAGGAAAAATCAGAACCCTTATAAAAACAATAAAATACAAAATCAGCGGACTTGAGCATACCAGTTTTGAACTTTCCGAAAATATGGACAAAACCACCGATGCCGTTCAGAAAATCAGCTCGAATCTTGACGGCATGAGAACCCTTATGGTTCAACAGGAAAACGGCGCGGAAGAAGCCGGCAAAGCGGTAGATGATATTAAAATTAATATTGACAGCCTAAAAAAGAAAATAGAAGAACAGACTGAAAGCGTAGACCGATCATCTTCCGCCATCGAGGAAATGACAGCTAACATTAATTCAGTAACAAGAACACTGGTTGAGAACAGCAAAAATGTCAGTGCTCTGACCGAAGCTTCTGAAAACGGAAAAACAGGCGTCCAAACAGTCGCACAGGAGATACAGGAAATAGCACACGATTCAGAAGGGCTTCTGGAAATAAACTCGGTAATGGATAATATCGCGGCTCAGACAAACCTGCTTTCAATGAACGCCGCTATTGAGGCGGCGCACGCCGGAGAAGCAGGCAAAGGTTTTGCCGTCGTAGCAGGAGAAATCCGCAAACTTGCCGAGTCATCAAGCCAGCAGTCAAAAACCACCTCGGATATGCTTAAAAAAATTAAAACATCTATAGACAACATCACACGATCTTCTAACGAGGTATTGGCGCGTTTCGGAGCCATAGACTCAAGCGTAAAAACGGTTTCCGAACATGAGCAAAATATCCTCAACGCTATGGAAGAACAGCAAGAAGGCGGAAAGCAAATACTGGATTCCATAAGCCGTCTGCGGGACATAACGTCTTCGGTTAAGAGCGGATCTGAAAATATGGCGGAATCGGGAGAAACTCTGGTTCGGGAAACGGAAGGATTCATAAAAACCAGCAAAGAAACGGTAGAAGGCATGAACGAGATACTGAAAGGCATTAATCAGATAAATGCTTCGGTGAGCCATGTGGATGAAATGAGCCACGAAAACGATCAAAACTTTAAATCATTAAAACAGGAAACGGACAAATTCAAGGACAGCATCGGCGACGAAAAACCAAGAATTCTTTTAGTAGATGACGATACTATTCATCTTGAAATGGTGAAAGAAGTGTTGTCAAACAAGTATGACGTATTTACCGCTGAATCGGGCAAAGAAGCACTGAGGTTGTTCTATCAGGGACTGATTCCGCAATTAATATTATTAGACTTAAAAATGCACGGAATGGACGGATGGCATGCATACACCAGAATACATGCGATAAGCAATTTGCACGATACTCCTATAGCGTTTTTCACATCTTCAAACAATCCGAAAGACATAAAACACGCGCATGATATAGGGGCGGTTGATTACATCAAAAAACCCTATGATGGCGATGATCTGCTAAGAAGGATAGAAAAAATTCTTAAGAAATAAAATTATATATCAAGAGGAACGATGCCGGACACCGTGTTTTAATAATTGACACCGGGCGTATTCAAGTTTAAAATGATAAAAAAATCAAGGAGATTTTATGAAAATTCATCAACCTACAGAAATCATTGCGGATCCAAATGTGGCTCTGCAAATGCTCAAGGAAGGGAACGAGCGTTATTTAAAAGGGAACCTTACCGAAAAGACGGATTACAAGGAGGAGCGGGACGCTCTCGACAATGAGCAAGACCCTTTCGCCGTAATCCTGACTTGTTCCGATTCACGGGTTGCGCCTGAAATTTTCTTTGACCAGAAATTGGGAGATCTCTTCGTTGTACGCAACGCAGGCAATGTCGCCGACACGGAAGGGCTTGGCAGCATTGAGTACGCTATTGAACATCTTAAAACCAAATTGGTTGTTGTATGCGGACACAGGCATTGCGGAGCGGTAACTGCCGCTTATTCAGGCGGAAAATTCTCGCCAAACGTCAAGCGCATTGTAGATTTAATCACGCCCGCTGTACAAAAAGGCGGCGATTTAGACAAGGTAATCCATAACAATGTTGAAGTAATGGTTGAAAAAGTTAAATCGGACGTGATAGTCAGGCATCTGGGAGTTAAAGTTGTCGGCGCTTACTATGACATACATAGCGGCGCTGTCGAATGGCTTTAACAATATTGTCTCATTATAACATCTTTAGCATTACAGATGTATAGTAAAAATTCCCCTAAATTTCCCTTGACAAAATAAACCATATAGGTCATACTATCCCTAGTAATCCTATATGATTACTGAATAATGAATTAAGAGGAGAATATTATGGCAAGAGTAGAGAAAATTACCGATCTTATCGGAAATACACCTATTGTCAAAGTCAACAAGCTCAATGACAGCGGAGCGACTGTTTATGTAAAACTGGAGAGTTTTAACCCCCTGCACAGCGTAAAAGACCGTATAGCCCTTTCGATGATCGAGGCCGCCGAAAAAGAAGGCAAAATAAAGAAAGGAACCGTTATTATTGAGCCTACAAGCGGTAACACAGGTATCGGACTGGCTTATGTGGCGGCGGTTAAGGGGTACAGGATTATCCTTACCATGCCTGAAACCATGAGTATTGAAAGGCGCAAACTGCTTAAAGCGCTTGGAGCCGAATTGGAACTTACAGAGGGAGCCAAGGGCATGAAAGGGGCGATAGCGAAGGCGGAAGAACTCGCAGCGGCGACTCCCAATTCCTTTATTCCACAGCAGTTTAACAACCCCGCCAACCCCGCTATTCACGAAAAAACCACCGGTCCTGAAATCTGGAACGATACGGACGGAAAGGTTGACATTGTGGTCGGCGGAGTCGGAACAGGCGGAACTTTGACGGGAGCGGGAAAATTTCTTAAATCGAAAAAATCGAGCGTTAAGATTGTAGCGGTAGAACCTGCCGCCTCTCCCGTGCTTTCAGGAGGAGCGCCGGGTCCGCATAAAATTCAAGGTATAGGCGCGGGTTTTCAGCCGCAGGTTTATGATCCGGCTGTGATCGATGAAATTTACCAGACCGATGAGGTAAAAGCCGGAACCGCCGCACGCCGTCTCGCTAAAGAAGAAGGCATTATCGTGGGTATTTCGTCAGGTTCTGTTCTTGAAGCCGCGTTAACTGTCGCCAAACGGCCGGAAAATAACGGCAAGACAATAGTGGCCGTATTGCCCGACACAGGCGAGCGCTATCTTTCAACATGGCTGTGGGAAGAGTAAAATATAAATAAAGGAGTTGTTTATGGCAACAACAGAATTAAACGCGCTGAATAAAGCGCAGGCGTACCAACTGGCGGACATTACCAAAACCCCGCCGCAATTCGGAGCGATTACACCTCGCTGGCTTACACGTTTTCTGGAATTTAAAGGACTGGAAGCCGGTATTTACCGGGTAAACAAAGTGGTAGAGGGAGAAACGCCGCTTGATGTTTTATGCTCATCGGAAAAAAAGAGCGCAGAGATTCCCGAAGGTTACGCTGCGTACCAGCAAAAACCCAGAGAATACACTCTCAATTCAATTTCTACCATTATAAACGTAGATACAGCCGTGCAGGATGTTTTTTCCTCGCCTTATGATCAGACAAAAGAACAACTCCATCTTGCTATTGAAAGTTTGCGTGAAAGGCAGGAGAGCCAGATTATCAATAACGATGATTACGGCCTTTTAAAAAATGTTCCAGACAGCCAGCGTATAAAACCCGGAAACAAAGCCGGTTCGCCCATGCCCGATGATTTTGACGAACTGCTTTCAAAAGTGTGGAAAGAACCGGCGTTTTTCCTGGCGCATCCCCGGGCTGTCGCCGCTTTTCAGCGTGAGTGCACACGCAGGGGCGTTCCCCCCAATACAGTATCGCTTTTCGGAGGCACATTTATTCTGTGGCGGGGTATTCCTGTTGTGCCTACGGATAAATTATTGGTAGACGGTTTGAAAACCCCCAAGAGCAAAAGCGGTAAGACCAATATTTTACTGGTCCGTACCGGAGAGGCAAAGCGGGGAGTTATCGGCCTGTACCAGACAGGTTTGCAGAACGAACAAGGCAGAGGACTTTCCGTGCGTTTCAGGGGAGTTGATAACAAAGGACTTGCGTCCTATCTCCTGTCGCTGTACTGCTCAGCCGCAATTCTTTCAGACGACGCTATAGCCGTTCTTGAAGATGTGGAAGTGGGTAACTACTATGATTACAGCTAACGGTTACGGACTGCCTGATCCTGAAGAGCTTGAAAAATGGGCGTTAACTTATTTTCCTGAATTTAAGGAAAATAAGATCGAAAAAAAAGAAGACGCCGAAACAGCGTATTCTCCTATTGTAGCGCCGTATAAAAGCGCACCTACAGGCATACCTTCCGAAAGCGCTCTTTTTAAAACCTCTCCTTTGGGAGCGGGCGGTTTTGACGTAAACCGAATCAGGGGCGATTTTCCGATTTTAAACGAAAGGGTCGCCGGCGGCAAACAGCTTGTCTGGCTTGACAACGGAGCTACAACGCAAAAACCTAACGTCGTTATAGAACGCATTTCGTATTTTTACAGGCACGAGAACTCAAACGTACACCGGGGAGCGCATGAGCTTGCCGCCCGCTCCACCGACGCTTACGAAGCCGCCCGTGAAACCACGGCGAAATTTTTGGGAGCCCCCTCAAAGGACAATATCGTGTTTGTGCGGGGAACAACGGAAGGCGTTAACCTTGTGGCCCAAAGTTACGTGAAACCCCTTCTCTCCCCCGGTGATGAAATAATACTCACTATTCTTGAACACCACGCCAACATTGTCCCCTGGCAGATGATAGCGCAGGAAACAGGCGCTCTTATTAAAGTCGCCCCGGTTGACGACACAGGCCAGATTATTTTATCCGAGTACGCGAAGCTTTTTTGCCGCAGGACAAAATTTGTTTCGGTAACGCACGTTTCTAACGCTTTGGGAACAATTACCCCGGTTCGGGAGATGATTCAAATCGCTCACGGAAACGGAGTGCGCATCCTTGTAGACGGGGCGCAGTCGGTAGCCCATACGCCGCTTAATGTCAGCGAACTGGACGTAGATTTCTTTGTCTTCTCGGGGCATAAAATTTTCGCTCCTACGGGCATAGGCGCTGTATACGGAAAAGCGGACGCTCTGGAAGAAGCCAAACCGTATCAGGGCGGCGGCAACATGATAAAGGACGTTACTTTTGAGCGCACTGTTTACAATCCCGCCCCTTCCAAGTTTGAAGCGGGAACAGGCAATATCGCCGACGCTGTAGGGCTTGGAGCGGCGCTTGATTATGTTTCAGGCATCGGGATAGCGAACATAAGCGCTTATGAACATGAGCTTCTTGATTACGCGACACGAGAGCTAAAACGCATAAACGGACTGCGCCTTATCGGAACAGCGGCGGAAAAAGCGAGCGTTCTTTCTTTTGTATTGGATAACGCAAGCGTTGAGCAAGTCGGCAAACACCTCGCTAGCCACGGAATCGCCGTGCGCGCGGGACACCACTGCGCCCAGCCCATACTGCGCCGTTTCGGGCTTGAAGCGACGGTACGCCCGACAATAGCGTTCTATAATACGCCCGAAGAAATAGACAAGCTTGTAATTGCGGTTAAGGAACTGGCGTAATATGGAAATAGATCAAGAGATAGAACAAATTGCCGCCGAGTTACTCGATGATTTTCAGAGGAAACGGGATATCGCCAAACAGCCGGTAAAACAGATAATAATCGAAATTATCGGCAAGCTGCAGCATCTTCTGTTTCCGGGAATTTTTGAAAGCGTTTTAACAAGCGGCTCGGCAAAGAACAAGCTCAATGTAATGCTAGAAGAAGTTTCCCATGACTTGGCGGCGCAGACAAGGCTTGCCCTGCGTTATGATCTTCGCTACAAAGACACAGACCAGGACGAGATTGACAAAATAGCTTGGGAAATTACCCGCCAATTTATTTTAAAGATTCCGCAAATCAAGGATTATCTGGAAAAAGACATTGAAGCGGCTTACAGCGGAGACCCTGCCGCCTACAGCAAGGCGGAAATTGTCATATCGTACCCCGGCATTTACGCCACAATGATTTACAGGATCGCGCATGAGCTTTATTTGTTGTCCGTGCCGCTTATCCCGAGAATTATGAGCGAATATGCGCACAGCGCTACAGGCATAGACATTCACCCCGGCGCTACGATAGGAAAATATTTTTTCATAGACCACGGCACGGGCATAGTTATCGGCGAGACCGCCATTATCGGGAACAATGTAAAATTGTATCAGGGCGTAACACTGGGAGCGCTGTCAACAAAGGGAGGACAGACCATAAAAGGCGTAAAGCGCCATCCGACAATCTGCGACAATGTTACGATATACTCGGGGGCGAGCATTTTGGGGGGAGACACCATTATCGGCGAAGGCGTGGTAATCGGCGGAAACGCTTTTGTTATCCGCTCTGTACCCGAGAAAACAAGAGTCAGCGTAAAAAACCCCGAATTGCAGTTTAAGTCGAGCGGAAATATTTCAACACATATAGAACTGGATCAACTTGATTTTTGGCATTACGAGATTTAAGTTTACTTGATACCCCGGTTTTTTTTATCCATTACTTTATCAATATCAAACAGTTTTTTGCCGCTGTTTCTGTATAACCTAAAGTAACTGCCGTCAATATTTTTGCGAGATAAATAAATATACCCTGTTTTGGGAGCGGCCCAATATTCATATCCGTCGCCGACGCCGAAGAATACAATATAATTTTTGTCTCGCAGTATTTTATGTTTCTTCTCATCCCTTTCTAGCGCCGCTCCAAAGGGATATACGTAAAGATCAGTCTCGCCCAAAATCGGTTTTACTTCTTTATCCCATTTGCTGATGTCGTCTTCAAACTCCGCCATAGTCGCTTTAGGCATATTCAAATGCCCATAGCTATGCGACGCAAAACGCCAACCCAATTCTTTTAACTTGTTCGCCACCTTAACGGCGTCCTCAACTTCTTTTTTATACCCTTCGGCTTTTGAATTTTTCGCCTGTGTTCTATACCCTAGCACCCCTTCAGTTCCCGTCGGAGCGATAATGCCCTTCGCTCCCCTGACCGAAAAATCAGGGTGCTTTTTTATAAAGTCTTCCGTAATGGTAATAATATCCAAATCATAGGATATCTCGCCGCCTGCGGGACTGTCCGTCCATGCCGCAATGCCGCCGTTTTTATCAATTACAAGTTTATGCACGGTTCCGTTTCTTCTGTTGGTATCGTAATAAGATAAATCGTCTACGGATAAAACGAAAGGTTTTTTTCCTTCGGGAATCAGTAATTTATTTACCCTAACGGTCTTTACGTTATTTGTATACGTTACGGTATAAAATTCTTTGATATCGACCAATACATAGTTCAGTGAATAAAGCTCGTCCAGGATTTTTTTATATTCATCGGCGGTAACAAACCATTCTCTGTAATGGTCTTTCCTGTTCCCCCAAAACCCGATTTCAGGACGCGCAATCAGAGCGTGAAAAAAAATATTGAGTAATTTGCCTTCGTAATAAACCATAACGGGCTCAGGAATTTTGATATTCGAGACCTCGGACTTTTTTACGTTTTTTGAAGTGGAACAGGAAAAAATCAGGGAAAAAAACAAGAAACAAACCAATATATGTTTGTTAAAATTATTTTTTGACATATAAATTTAATATAGTATTATTATTGGCTTATTGCAAATATCTTTACAGAAACAATAATAGGTATATAATTAAGATATCTATGTTAAAAGTACGGATGGATTCGCTTATCAGGTCTATAGCCGCAGCTTTGGATATTGTTGAAGGCGAACTAATAGGGGCAAGCACAAATCACGGCAAAAGGCTCGCCGTCCTTTGCGCTAAGATGGGAAAACTGCTTGGAAAAAACACCGAGGAAATAACAGCCCTAACTGTTTGCGCCCTGCTCCATGACAGCGCCCTTACCGAATACATCCTTTCCGAGCGAGCGGGCTGCGAACATGAGACGGCGATGAGAAATCACTGCGAAATCGGCCAGAAAAATGTGGACGCGCTTTGTTTTAAGACAAACGTAAAAGACTTTGTTCTGTACCACCATGAACACGCTGACGGCTCAGGTCCCTTCGGCATACGTGAAGGGGAAGGCCCGTTAGAAGCGGAACTTATCACCATTGCCGATTCAATTGACGTCGCCCACCACCTTCAGAGACTGGAACCGGGTGAATTGCCCGCTATCAGAGATAAAATCGTCAATGAAACTGGAAAACACTACAGCAAAAAAGCGGCGCAGGCTTTTCTTGATATTCTCGATTTGCCTACGCTAGCGTCTCTTAAAGATGAAGTCATTAAACAAACGTCTGAAGAATCCATTTCCCCCTGGACTGTAGACGTTCAAACAGACACTATTTACGGCCTTGCCGGTTTTGTCGCAAGGATAATAGATTATAAATCTGTTTTTACCCGCCGCCATTCAGCCCAGATAGCGAACAAGGCGTGGTTCATGGGAAAATACTACAAATACGCTCCGCAGGAATTGGCGGAATTGTATTTGGCGGCGTCCTTGCACGACCTTGGCAAGTTGGCGATTCCCTCCGCTATTCTGGAAAAGCCCGGCAAACTTACCGACGATGAATTTAATGTTATAAAAAAACATGTTTATCTTACATGGGAACTTCTTAGCGAGGTTGAAGGGTTTGAAACAATCTGCCGATGGGCTTCCGATCACCATGAAAAATTGGACGGTTACGGTTACTCTTTCGGGAAAAAGGCCGTTGAGCTTGACTTTAACAGCAGGTTGTTAACATGCCTTGACATATATCAGGCGATAAGCGAGGAAAGACCCTACCACCCCGGACGGAGTCACAAAGATACAATAAAAATGCTCTATGAAATGGCGGACTCGGAAAAAATAGACTTGGCTATTGTAAAAGAAATTGACGATATCCTTGCCCCTTATGACGGCAAAGACATTCCCCCGCCCGACGGGCTTTGAAACATTACAACTCTATCCTGTACAACTCAATATTAGCGTCAAGAAAATCGGTAAACACCAAAAGTTTTCCGTCGGGCGAAACGGCAAGTCCTGTAGGTTGGTTGCGCCCCCACACTTTGTCGATTAAAGTTAAATCCTGCGCGTTTAACATATAGACAGCGCCGAAATCGGGGCCGGGTAGCATATAATCGACGGCGTTATTCATTCCGCGCGAAGAGGCGAAGATATACTTACCGTCAGGCGACATTACTATGGTGTTGATGTTTGGCCCTATGCGCGCGGATTTAAGGAGAGCGCCCGTCGCGGCGTTCAGTATGTTCACGGTTCCGCGGTACATATCCGAAACAAAGAGCTTGCCGTCACGGTAAATAATGTGCCGGGCGGCTCCTTCGCCTTCGTTAAAGCGCCATTTATTGAGTACCTTGTTAGCCTTCATATCTACAACCGCGACAAGAGCCGCATCGTAAATAGCGGTATACATTAAAGCGCCGTCCGGCGAGAACGCCATGCCGCGCGGGGTTCCGCCTACGGGAATGCGGCGCAGTAATGTTTTGGTGTCGGAATCAAAAACGCTTATGTCCCGGCTGATCCAGTTTGACACCAGCGTGAAAGCGCCGCCGGGACTTTGGGCTATCACTTTTGGAAAGGTTCCGCCCGTTATAAAAGAAGATTTAAGTTCAAGAGTATCAATGTTAAAAATATATACCTTGTTTTCTTCCATGTTGGAAACCCACAACTCATGGCGGCGCTCGTCGCAAAACGCTTCCACAAACCCCGGTCTGGTTCCTACCTCAAGCCGTTTTTCATACTCAAGCGATTGTCCTGACACACGGAAAACATCAACGCCCTTTTCATTCAAGAGCGGAACAAAAAGCCGTCTGCCGTCCGGCGAGAAATAAGCGCTCTTCGGCTAGCTGCCTGTTTTATATTCGCCTATGTATTTTAATACGCCCTTTTCTTTTTCCAGTTTGATATCGGCCTGCCCTTTTACAACAGGAAGCCTGACGGAATTCCATTCAACGCTGTTGTAGCCTGAAGCGCTGAAACGCAGTGTTCCTTCGGAAGGAATACGGTATTCACGGATAGTTCCAGATATTGAGGAGGGCTTTATCAGTTCACCGTTGAAATAGACGCTTAAATCGGCGGGAGCGGATTTAAGGCGGAATGACATCTGGGCCTGTACTTGCGTAAACGTAAAAGTACAAAAAATAAATAAAATAAACAATCTTATATATTTCATTATTAATTTATTATACATCAGACTTGAAAACATAGTAATCCCGTTGTATAAATAGGTATATGGAAATAATTGAAAAAGAAGATTTACAAAAACGCTCTTTCCGTGTCGGCGGTATGTACTGCGTAAACTGCCAAAATTTAATAGAAAGAGAATTGAAAAAAAACGCGGGCGTTAAAAAGGCGACTGTAAATTACCGCACAGGACACGCGGTTGTCACTTACGATGGCACAATCAACTTTGAAAAAATATCCGCTGTAATCGAAGAACTGGGTTATCAGACACTGGAAGAAAGCGGTAAAAATCAATCTTTACAAAATAAAACTATTCCGCGAATCGCCGGTACTTTGGTGATTATCCTTGCTCTCTTTATGTTGATGAAGATGTTCTCAACAAGCAGCGTTGCCGCTTTTTTCCCGCTTGCGCAGGAAGGCATGGGATACGGAATGTTATTGGTTATCGGTCTGCTTACTAGCGTTCACTGTACCGCCATGTGCGGGGGAATAAATCTTTCGCAAACTTTAACGGGGAACGGAGAAACAGCGCTTGCCGGTAGATATTCATTTTTTCTGCCCGGTATTCTCTACAACGGCGGGCGGCTTGTTTCTTATACACTGGTTGGGATTCTTGTCGGCGCTTTAGGTTCGGTAATCACCCTGTCAGGATATTTTCAGGGGGCGGTACAGCTTATTGCCGGTATCTTTATGGTGATCATGGGGCTTAATATGCTTGGACTGTTTCCTTCCCTGAAGCGTATCATCCCGCAAATGCCGAAAATATTTTCCGAGAAAATTGAAGGGAAAAAAACCGGACGTGGGCCGTTGGTTGTAGGTTTTCTTAACGGCTTTATGCCCTGCGGTCCTTTACAGGCGATGCAGATTTACGCCCTCTCTACAGGAAGCCCCGTCAAAGGCGGCATTTCCATGTTTTTGTTTTGCGCCGGGACAATTCCTCTAATACTCGCTTTAGGCGCGGCAAGTTCCGCGTTAAGCGGTGTCAAAGGTAAAACATTTTCCCGCCGTATTATGCAAGCGGGAGCGGTGCTTGTCGCCGCGCTTGGTCTTGTCATGTTCTCAAACGGTTGGAATCTTTCCGGATTTGCCGATTCTGTCGACAAGACGGCTTCCGCCAAATCTTCTCCGGCTCCGAACAGGAGTATTCAGGAGCGTACGCAGATACAGGGCGCTGACAAGCCTTCAGAGTTAAGTCCTTTTGTCCCTGTAATTGAAAACGGCATGCAGATTGTCAATTCAACATTAAGGCCTAACCGCTACCCGGCGATAACGGTACAACAGGGGATTCCGGTACGCTGGACAATCAACGCGCCTCCGGGAAGCATAACAGGCTGTAATTACAGTATGATACTCTTTGAATACAACATTGAGCATGTCTTTGAGCCGGGTGAAAATGTAATTGAATTTACTCCCGAAAAAGCGGGCAAGTTCCGCTATTCCTGTTGGATGGGCATGATCAGAAGCACCATCACAGTCATTGCCGAACCGGAAAAAGAAGGATAATAAATGATAACTGAAACATTAACTGTAGGCGGTATGCACTGCGCCGCTTGTTCAGCACGTGTTGAGAAGGCGCTAGGCAAACTTGGAGGCGTAAAAAGCGCCGTTGTAAACCTTGCCACGGAAAAAGCGACGGTAATTTTTGATCCGCAGGCCTTGCGCCTTTCGGGAATCAAGGAAGCGATCATCAACGCTGGATACGAAGTAATTGATACTTCCAAAAATGTATTATACGAAGACAAACTCCGAAAAGAAAAAGAAATAAAAACCCTTTGGACAAAATTTATTGTCGCCGCAGTTTTGGGTCTTCCCCTTCTTTATATCGCGATGGCTCCCATGATTAAATGGGCTGCCCTGCCCTTCCCCAATGCCCTTGCCCCGATGCGCTACCCTCTTGTATACGCCCTGGTACAGCTTGCGCTTGTCATCCCCATTGTAATCGCCGGCAACAGGTTTTATACAGTCGGTTTCAAAAATCTTTTTCGCGCAAGCCCCAACATGGACTCGCTTATAGCAGTCGGAACCACGGCGGCGGTTGTTTACAGCGTTTACAATTTGTTTCAGATTGCCGCCGGAAATTTTCACGCGGTTGAATCTTTGTACTTTGAAACCGCCGGGGTTATCATCGCCCTTATTCTCCTTGGCAAATCGCTTGAAGCCGTATCCAAAGGCAGAACAAGCGAAGCGATAAAAAAACTGATGGGTCTTGCTCCAAAGACCGCCATTGTCATTGTCAATAATGGTTCCGGCGGAACCGGTTCTATTGGAACCTTAGAAAAAGAAATCCCAATTGACGAAGTCGTGCCCGGCGACATTATAGTTGTAAAGCCCGGAGCGAAAATTCCCGTTGACGGAGTTGTAACCGATGGGCAGAGCGCTGTTGACGAATCCATGCTTACGGGCGAGAGCATGCCTGTAGACAAGAAACCGGGCGATCCTGTTTACGGAGCGACAATTAACAGTAACGGGCGTTTATGTTTTAGGGCGGAAAAAGTCGGCAATGAGACGGCGCTAGCGCAGATCATCAAACTTGTTGAAGACGCGCAAGGCTCAAAGGCCCCGATAGCGCAAATGGCGGATATTGTCTCAGGTTACTTTGTTCCTGTTGTCTGCGCCATCGCTCTTGCCGCCGGTATAGCGTGGCTCATAGCGGCGTCTTTCGGCATTGTAAGCCTTCCCGCTGAAAAAACCGTAACGGAATTTGCCCTTACGATTTTTATTTCCGTGTTGGTCATCGCCTGCCCCTGCGCCCTCGGGCTTGCCACGCCAACCGCTATTATGGTCGCTACCGGAAAAGGCGCCGAACACGGCATATTGATCAAGGGCGGCGAAGCGCTTGAAACCGCCGGAAAGATTCAAACGATTGTTTTTGACAAAACAGGAACGATTACCGAGGGCAAGCCGGAAGTAACGGATATAATTACAGCCACCGGAATTGATGAAAACCGCCTTTTGCGGATAACAGCTTGCGCCGAAAAAGGAAGCGAACACCCGCTTGCCTCCGCCATTGTGCGTGAAGCCGAAAAGCGCGGCCTTGCACTGTCGCCTGTAACGGATTTCAAAGCCATTCCCGGCAGAGGCATCGAGGCTGCGCTTGACGGAGTCTCGATTTTGGCGGGAAACAGAAAACTAATGGAAGAAAAAAACATTCCGCTCTCTCAGATTGAAGCCGCGTCCGACCGTCTAGCTGAAGAGGGAAAAACGCCGATGTACATCGCTTTTGACGGCAAAGCCGCGGGAATCACCGCCGTGGCTGACGTGCTAAAACCCTCTAGCAAACAGGCTATTGAAAAACTCCACAGAATGGGAATAGAGGCCGCCATGATAACGGGGGATAACAAGAAAACAGCGAATACAATCGCCAAACAGGTTGGGATTGACCGTGTGTTAGCGGAAGTTCTGCCGCAGGATAAGTCCGCAGAAGTAAGAAAACTTCAAGACGAAGGCCGCAAGGTAGCGATGGTGGGAGACGGGATCAACGACGCTCCGGCGTTGGCGCAGGCGGACATCGGAATCGCCATCGGAAGCGGGACGGACGTAGCGATGGAGTCCGCCGACATTGTGCTTATGCGCTCCGATTTAATTGACGTACCCACGGCTATTAATTTGAGCAAGCGGACGATACGCAACATCAAACAAAATCTGTTTTGGGCTTTCGGCTACAACGTACTTGGCATTCCGGTTGCCGCGGGTATTCTGTATCTATTTGGGGGACCTCTTCTAAATCCGGTTTTCGCCGCCGCCGCCATGAGTTTAAGCTCGGTTTCGGTGTTAACTAACGCGCTAAGGTTAAAAAGTTTCAAAGCCTGAGTACACGGAAATTTACCTTTATGTACAGGTACTGCCCTGCTTATTGCTTTCTCATCTTCTCTTTCATTTTTTCAAGACGGTTCAGCGCTTCATACAGGGTATCGTTCTTTTTGGCGAAGTGAAAACGTATCAGGGTGTTTACGTTTTCACGGAAGAAACTGGAACCGGGGACAGCGCCTACGCCTACTTTTTCTGCCAGCTTTTCGCAAAAATCAAGGTCGCTTTCATAACCATATTCGGATATGTCAAGCATTACATAGTAGGCTCCTTCCGGGTTTGTGTGCGGTATGCCAAGATCGTCCAGTCCTTTCAGAAATAACTTGCGCCTCTCGGTATATTCACATAACAGGCTACCGTAATATGAGGCGGGGAAACGCAGTCCCGCTACAGCCGCTTCCTGTAATGGAGCCGCGGCGCCTACGGTTAGAAAGTCGTGTACCTTCTTCGCCGTTTCTATTATTTCTTCAGGCGCTATGATATATCCTAGTCGCCAACCTGTTATCGAATAGGTTTTTGAAAGCGAACTGCATGAAATTGTCCGTTCAAACATTCCCGGCAGGGACGCTATATAGGTATGAGTGTGTGGAGCGTAGACGATATGCTCGTACACTTCGTCGGTTATTATATAAGCATCATATTTTTTCGCAAGATCGGCGATTACGGTTAATTCATCGCGGGTAAATACTTTGCCGCATGGGTTTGAGGGATTGCACAGAATCAGCGCCTTGGGGCGTTGTTTAAAAGCGTCTTCCAGTTCATTGGCGTCAAAGTTGAACAATGGCGGACGCAGAGGCACATAGACAGGCTGCGCTCCGGAAAGAATCGTGTCAGCGCCGTAGTTTTCATAAAAAGGCGAGAATACTATCACCTTGTCGCCGGGATTCGCGACCGTCATCATCGCCGCCATCATAGCCTCGGTACTGCCGCAGGTTACTACGACTTCACGCTGCGGATCGATTTGCCTGCCCATCAATTTTGACTGCTTGTCACAAAGGGCCTCGCGGAAATTCTGCGCTCCCCATGTAATTGAATACTGATGGGGACCTGTATGGGCAATTTTGGCGAGCCTGTCTAAAATCTCCTTCGGCGGGTCAAAATCCGGAAAGCCCTGCGAAAGGTTAACCGCCCCGTGCTTAAGAGATATGCGGGTCATTCTGCGGATTACAGAATCCGTAAACCCGGCCGTCCTGTCTGATAATTTGTGCATGACATGTTAACTATAAAATAAATAAAAAATTTAATAAATATCGCAATTATACCCTCACGTATACATTAACCTAACGACTCTTATAAACCTTTCATGAAGTTAATATTCAGGGGGAGGTTTTCATGACATTCTTAGAATTCAATAGAAAGTTTCCTACGGAAAAAGCGGCTATAGATTACTTTTACAAAGTCAGATACGACAATAAATTAACTTGTCCTCATTGCGGAGCAAAAGTCTATTTATACAGGACAAATCGACAAAAAGTGTGCATTTGTCATAATTGCGAAAACACGTTTTCTCCTTTCTCTAACACGATCTTCGAGAAATCAAAGACGGACATAAGAGCTTGGTTTTACGCTATTCATCTGATCATAAATGACAAGAAGGGGATTTCTGGTTGTCAACTTCAAAGGGAATTGGGGGTAACTTACAAAACGGCGTGGAGAATGTTGAGGCTCATCAGGGAAGCGATGGGAAATGAGGACATGAAGAAGACTTTTGATGTGCTGGTTGAAGTTGATGAAACTTACATTGGCGGAAAACCCAGAAAGGATAACTCTAAAATCAATGAAAAACAAAGCATTAAGAGAGGCAGGGGAACTAGTAAAACTCCTGTGGTTGGAGTTAAAGAGCGAAGTTCAAAGCGAGTTTACGCTGAAGTAATGCTGGCTAATGAAGAAGGCAAGAAATTATCTGGAAAGCAACTCTTGAGCGTTTTGGACGAAGTTTGCAAAGAAAAAACAACTGTGGTCAGTGATGATTTCGTTGGGTACAACGTTCTAAATAAAGATACTGAAAATAAGTACGTTCACTTTTCGGTCAATCACTCTCTGGGTCAGTACAGCGCAGGGAAGGGAATACACACTAACAACATCGAGAATTTCTGGAGCTTGGTCAAGAGACAGTACTTTGGAACTCATCATCACTACAGCGTGAAGTACATGCAAAGGTACATAGATGAAATGTGCTTCAGGCAGAATCACAAAGAAGGCGGATTCGATGAGTTGTTGAGTCAGTGCATTAGGAAGACAGCTTAGTACTAACTAAGGAGAGGTTTAAAATGAAACTGAAACAATTGTTTGAAGAGGTTTTGAAGGAATCGAATGAAGAAGCTTCTCTTGAAGATAATAGATTATTTGGAGAAGTTTTGATGGAAAGCAGGATGAAAGGTTTCACAGCGAATCAAATCGTTGGGCGAATCAATAAGAGGTTAGAGAATCATCACTTCTTTGGAATCTATGGTTTGACTCAAGGCGCATATATTTACTTCAATGTGATAGGCGATGACAGTCGTCATCCAAATCCAGATAGAAAGACCGCGGTTTATGAAGCCATAGAAGTTGATGGTTGTGATTTGGATTTTTTCTCTGAAAAAAGTACTTTTGATACTCCTGCATGGGAATTGAGCTTCAGCGATGAGGAACTTAAAAAAATTGAGGATGCTTTGAATGAAAAACATCCTGGAGAGAGATTTAAATTCGGAAAGAGTTGGCTCGGAAATGGGCGAATATGGTATTAACTCCTCATGCTCTGCAATGAACTCTTTGAAAGCGTAATCAGAGAATCGCGGGAAGCTCATTCGCATCAACTGTTTGAATCGGTTTTGAGGGAAGCTGATGAACCTGAAATGGTAATTGTTGAGGCAGGTAGAATTTTCATCACTCAAACAGATAAAGAAAAATTAAAAAGCATTGATGAATTATGGGATTATTATAAAGACTATGCAGAAGATAAAATTAAAACAAATAAAAATGGCAAGAAGTTGTTGTTGATAATACTGAATCTTTAATAGTTGAAATTTATCCAAATTGTATTGATGAAATACTTACTCATACTCCGAAACAAGAAAAATTCAGACCAAAAATTCTTTGTTTTAAAGCTCTTCCTCATATGATTCAAAAAATGCATAACATAACACCGGAAAAAGATAAAAAGGATAATCCAAATAATGAGTATTGGTATTATGGAAAATGTAGTAATATCTTCATTGACAAAATCAAGTATGAAGCATTGATTAAGTTGGTAAAGAAAGTAGGTTCTGACAACCCAAGATTGTATGTATATTTTTTAGAGGGCTTAAAATTAAAAAAAGTAGATTAAGCTCTGGTGTGTGGCCTACAATTCCCTTTAGGAATTAAACTACCACTGCCTATCTCACTTAATCTACTAAAATTAAATTAACAAATGACTGTTAATATGTCAATAGTAATATAAGAACTAGTTTTGATGTTTTATCTATTCTCTAAGGAGCCTAAGATTCTGTAAATTATAGTGTATACAAAATTATACACTTTGGGTTTAATGTATACGTGAGGGTATAATTGCGATAAATATTAATCAAAGAGCCTCAAAAAATGCTATATTGAAAAATGCGGGAAAAACGCTCTTTGATACTTGACAATTAATAAAAATTATAACATAGTATACATATATATTTAATATGAAATACTTTATTTACTGATTCATCAGGAGGATGTGACTTATGGTAAAAATTGCGACAATTGCAGGCTCGGACGCTTCCGGGGGAGCCGGGCTTGAAGCCGACTTGAAGACATTTGAGGAGTACGGTCTTTATGGAATGACGGCGGTAACCCTTATCGCGACTATGGATCCCGATAATAATTGGGCGCACGGCGTTTTTCCGATTGATGAAAAAACTCTAAGGGCTCAACTGGAGACCGTATTTAAGGGCGTCGGAGTTACAGCGGCAAAGTCCGGCATGCTTGGAACTTTTTACGCGGTTGAATTAACCCATGAATATATAAGTACGTATAAAATTAAAAATTATGTGCTTGATCCTGTAATGGTTTGCAAAGGAAATGATGAAGCGTTGAATCCCGAATTGAATCGGTTAGTAGCTGAAAAATTACTTCCATTGGCAAATGTTGTTACGCCGAATTTATTTGAGGCGGGTCAGCTTTCCGGCACAAAGGAAATTTCATCTGTTGAACAAATGAAAGAGGCGGCAAAAATAATCGCGGAAAAAGGAGCCGCAAATGTATTTGTAAAAGGCGGTTCAAAACTGCTTAACGCGGCAGAAGCTGTTGACCTTTTGTATGACGGGAAAAACTTTGAATTAATAAAAGCCCCTTTCATAAAAACCAGCTGGGTTCATGGGGCAGGCTGTACTATATCAGCGGCAATCGCCGCCGGGCTTGCCCGAGGACTATCAGTTTATGACGCGGTTGTTTTGGCAAAGAAATTTATCAGCCAAAGCCTTAACGGAAGTTTCGCCCTTAATAAATGGGTTGGACCCGGAAATCCGTCAAATTGGAGAAAAAATAATTTATTTTCATAAAAGAATTTAGTCTTTTTTCCGCGCAAGATATACCGTGTAAATCGCCGCCGCGACAAGCAGAATAATACTTATAACGGTAATCGCGGGGAAAGTAATTTTACGGCATGTCATAGATTCCATAGCGCAGCCGCCGATAAGTACATAAGGAATAAGCAAAGCGTTAATGCCGGACAGTATTATTCCAATAACAAGCCCAAGCCGTATTTTCGAGCAGGTAAAAACGATAAACGCTATCCCCAAAGCGGCAATAACAGCGCCAACTCCGGTTTCCGCCCGCGCCGACCAGAAGCATTTCATAATCATATCGCCCTTTGGCTCGCAAACTTTGAACAAAAAATGCGGTCCAATGGCGATAAGCAGTCCAAGCACGGTAAAAATGATGCCTGTAATTCTTTTCTTCATATCTTTCTCCTTTATCTCTTACGCCGCATTAAGCGACAGATTTCCCGCGTTCATAGAATAAACTTTATTCCCGTAAGAAAGAGTGTCAAGTTCATGGGTAACGATAAGCACCGCCGTTCCTTCTTTTGCTATGGCGTTTAACAAGCGCATAATTTCAGCGGTAGTTTCCGCGTCAAGGTCGCTTGTAGGCTCGTCGGCGATAATAATGCCGGGATTATTTACAAGGGCGCGGGCTATGGCGACGCGCCGCATTTCACCTCCGGAAAGCTGTTTAGGGTAAGATGCGGCAAGATGATCTATGCCGGTTTTTTCCAACAGGGAAAACGCGCGTTCTTCCGGGTCTCCTTCGCGCTTAAACAGGAACCACGGGATACAAACATTTTCCAAAACCGTAAAGTTGGAAAGAAGGCTTTGCCCTTGCGGGACGAAACCTATTTGTTCGTTGCGAAGAAGCGAAATTGATTTATCGTCTAAACCAAAAACATCCCGCCCGTCAAACAAAACCGTTCCGGCGCTTGGCTTTAGTAACCCCGCGCTCATGTTAAGCAACGTGCTCTTTCCGCTCCCGCTCCTTCCGATAATGCTGATAAAATCCCCGCGTTCAACGGAAAGATTTACCCCGTTTACAGCGTTAAACGCCCTATCGACGCGTTTGTATTCTTTGGTAAGTCCGCGAAGTTCAAGAAGCCCCATTTATTCGCCCTCCCTCATTGTAAAATATGTTTCCGCTTTGCTTATTCTTAACGCTGAATACAGCGAAGAAAGAGGGCCTACAACGGCGGAAAGAAAAAGGCTTCCCAAGACAAGCAGGATAATATAAAAAACAGGCGCGTCAAGATACGGCAATTCAAGCTGTTCGCTTATGTAGGTGCTAAACGGAAATACCGCAAGGCTTGCAAGTACAATTCCCGCGCAGCCTCCGGCGATTCCGGCAACAAACGCTTCGTATAACACAATGCCTGTAAGTTTTTTTCTTGTCGCTCCCAGAATTCGCAAAACGGCAAATTCTTTTTTACGTTCGTGAACTGTGCCGGAAAAAACAGCCGCTAGCACAATAACCGCCAGCGCCCAAAGCGCGATGGAAAAAATATGTATGTATTTAACAAGCCCTGAAATTGTCCCTGCGATACGCGCAAATATTCCCTGTGAGATCAGCACTTCCACGCCTTCATTATGTTTTCGTATGTCCCACGCAAGAAGCGAAGGCGATCTTGCGGGATCCGCCTTTACCAATACCGCGGATATTACATCGCCTTCGTACCTGTCCGCCAAAAAATTGTAATTTAATTCATGGGCGTTATCGACAAGACGGCGCATTGTATTCATGGTCATAAAAATTGAAGTGTCATAACCGCTTGCGCTTTTTGACAACTGCGCCGCTACGGGGTATTCAGTATTAAACAGCTTAATAGTACCGTTCGGGTGAAACGTGATGCGGTTTCCCACCACTAATTGGCCGTCGCGTATAGATTCATGGCGCTTTTCCGCTATCCACGGCTGAACGACAAAATCCGTGGCAGGATCATACGCGATAAGCTGAACTGCGGCGTCACAGCACTCGGTTGAAAGGGAGGTAAGGAAAAATTGAGGGGAAGCGCATATTACTCCTTCTGTTCCGGCGACTTTATCAGCAATACCCGCGTCAAAATAAAAATAGCCGTTATCGCCGCGCAGTAACAGGGCTTGCGCCTTATCGGAAGTTCCTTCGGGGACAACCATTAGATCCGCGCCAAAACGCCTTGTCATAGTGTCCAAACCCTGCCTGAGGTTTAAGGCAAGAATTGAGCCGCCGAAAAGGGTAAATGCAAGAATCGCGGCAACAACAATAAGGCAGGCGGTTCTAACCGGTTTTGCCAAAAGATTTTTAAGCGATAAACTGCCTGTACTCAAATCAATATTCTGCATATAATACCTATCTGTTTAATAGGGTATGATAATTCGAGGTTGTTGTCAATAGGTAAATCTCTTATTTATGGTATTGACAAAATCCACATTTTTTGTTTTAATTCATAGTAAACACATAGGTTTTATGTGCCAAAATAAATGTTTGTTATTTCTTATGGAGGAAAAAATGAATTTACTTAAAATTAAAGGCAGGATTATAAAGTTAATCGCTTTATTATCCCTTGCGGCTCTTTTACCCGTTTTTTTCACGGCTTGCCAGAAAAAAAAGGCTTCATCTTCCGATGAGGTGGTTTTTTTTAATTATCCCGAGTGGGTTTACTACGACCTTGTTTATCTGGCGGACGATTTAGGCTACTTTGAAAACGCCAATGTAAAGCCAAAATACGCGGGACAAGTCGCGGCAGGGCAGATGATTCCCGCCCTTTCCACAGGCGCGCTTGATGTTGTTAACCGCCATACGCCGCTTGTTATCTCCGCTGTCGAAGCCGGAGCCAATATAAAGATTTTCGCGGCGGGGAGCAAGTCTACAAAGGCAAACCCTCACATGAAATATTTTGTCAAAGCTGATTCGCCTATCAACGGCATTGCCGATATGGAAGGCAAAACATTCGGAATAAACAGTTTCGGCGCGTGTTCTGAATTTGTCACAAAAAAAGCGATTAGGGAAAAAGGATTAAATCCCGCTACAGTTAAAATGATTACGGCCCCCGACTCGGAACAGGAAGTTCCCCTCTTGAACGGCATTACGCACGTTGCGATTATCCACCCGCTTTCATCGGGAAGGGCAAGCGCGAATAAAAAAGATTTCCGTATGCTCATGTCCGATTGGGATATAGACGGCGGAATTTCGGGAATGTGCCCGTATTCCGTAAACGGCGACTTTTTGGCAAAACATCCCAAGGCGGTTACGGAGTTAACTGAAATACTTTCCAAAGCCGCAAAGTGGAACAACGCCCACCCGGAAGAAGCACGCGCGTTAATGGCAAAGCGTTTCGGATTTAAGCTGGAAGAAGCGGAAATGTTTGAATTTTATGAAGATCAGGTGGTTCCTGTTGAAAATATGAAATACTGGTTTGATGTATTTCAATACGAAAAACTTCTGTCGCCTAACTCAAGAATAGAAAATTACTATACTAACGATTATAACCCCGCAGGCGGAGGGAAAAAGAGTGGTTAAAGTCCAGGTACGTTCGGTAAAGCGTGAATTTCAAATAACAAACCGCAGCGGAAAAAAAGAAAAACTTCCGGTATTAAACGGTTTGGATTTGGATATTCACGAAGGAGAGTTTATAACATTAATTGGTCAGTCCGGCTGCGGAAAGACCACTCTCCTTAATTTGCTGGCGGGTCTGGATAAAAAAGATTCGGGAGAAATCCTTGTGGATTCAAAACCTCTGGAAGAGCGCAGCTTTAACAGGGGTTTTGTATTTCAAAGTTACGCGCTTTTTCCGTGGCGGACTGTCATAAGGA
>Ga0268262_10001979_pt1 | contig 24215 bp, 16 predicted proteins | sample TergutNc150P3_FD_190354 | JGI IMG/M metagenome (GOLD analysis project Ga0268262, IMG submission 190354) | Nasutitermes corniger P3 segment gut microbial community from laboratory colony in Florida, USA - Nc150 P3 (SPAdes) (version 2) | ecosystem: Host-associated > Arthropoda: Insects >...
CCTGCATTTCTTTTCTCATACCGCAGGCGGTTTCCATGATAACGGGGAGCAAGTTTGCGGGATTTTGTTCAAGCCCTTTTATGCGCCCTTTTACGTCGTAGCCTGCGGCGTTGAAGTAGCGAAGACTCGCGTAACGGATATTTTTTAGTTTGTCGTACCAGCTTAAAAATCTTTCAATTTCCAGTTTTGTAAAGCCGTAATAATTTTCCGGGTTTGCAGGATGTTTTTCATCAATGGGAAGATATTGAGGCTCGCCGTAAACGGCGGCGCTTGAAGAAAAAACGATATTTTTAATACCAGCCTCGCAGGCGGCGTTTAAAATATTCAGCGTACCCGCTATGTTGTTATGGGAATATTTTTCAGGGTTCAGCATTGATTCGCCCGCCGCTTTGGACGCCGCCAGATGAATGAGAGCGTCAAATTTTATACTTTTCATAGCGGCAAGGAGCGTCTGGTAATCGTGAATATCGCCGTGGATAAATTTTGCTTCTTTAAAAAGATTTTCACGGAGTCCGCTGGAAAGATTGTCGTAAACGACGCAGTTGCAGTCTTTGTCAAGGAATTCCCTTGTTACATGACTGCCGATGTATCCCGCGCCGCCTATAATTAATATATTCATGCGAATATTATATCTTAATAAAGAAAAAATTAAAACATGATAAAAAGCAAATTTAGTAAAACTTACCTGCCGACTTTTCCTGTTTCAAGATACGCCGTTGTAAAAACTCCTTCGGGAATAGGATCGTTGTACTTTACAATCTCATTTGTAATAGTCGTGGATGTTCCCGCGGCGAGAGTTGTCATTTTTGTAACGGTAACGGTAGGACGATCCTGAATAGTCTTAATGCCTGACATTTCGACTGTTTTTATAAGTGTGTTTTTTTTGTCGTAAAGTTCAATCTTCATGATAATGGACGTGTCTTTCGCTATCCATTGAACCATTTTTGAGTACTGATAAGCGCTGTCTTTGGGTACTGATTGAATCACATAACAGGCGGTAATGCCGAGATTTTCTTCCCTTAAAAGAGTATGAGTATCAAGATCCGCGTTTCGGCTTGTCGAGGAAATATCGTCAAAGGAAAAGTCAGTTCCCATAAAACTGCCTGAGCCTTCGGAAGAAGCAATGCGCCTGACTCTGCCTAGATTGGGCATGAAAATCCAGCGATCATCCGGGGCGTTTTTATTTTCCATGGTGAGGAAACGGCTTCCCGCGACGCTTGCGGGTTGTTGAAAAACAATTACGCTTCGCGCCCCATTCGGTCCGTCTTTTGAATAATTGTCTATAAGTCTTTCCGTAGTTGACCCGTCTTTTGCCTGTATGACCATTCTTGACCTTGTAGAAACAGTATCAGCCTTTATTCTGTTTCTTGACGCTCTTACGATAGATTCAGCGTCCTGCGCGTGGAGCGAAAATAACGCTCCAAAAAAGAGGGCGGATAAAATTATTTTTTTCATATTTACTCCTTGTAAATAAATTTAGGTTTAATCAACAAAAGAAGCGCCGGAAGCACCGTTAAACTTACAAACGCGCTTGAAAACATTGTAATAGCGATTAACATTCCAAGATCGCCTAACATGACAAAGTTAGACAGCACCAACACGGCAAAGCCCGCGCCGACAGACAAAGCGTTGATAGTAATGGCTTTCCCTGAACTGAAAAACACCTGACGCAGGAAATCGCCCTTGCCGCCGAAAGCAAGATATTCCCGCTTATAGGCTTCAATGCAGTGAATAGAGTAGTCAATCCCGATACCGACGGCGACGGCGGCGACCATTGAAGTGCCAAGGTTCAGTTTTATTTCAAAAAATCCCATAACGGCAAAGTTAATCAGTATGGAGATTGACAGCGGGATAATACCGATGATACCCGCCATTAACGATTTATTTGCCAATGATACTATGATAAATACGCAGATGATAGAAAATAACATTGAAACAACCTGAGTTTGTACAACCTGATCATTCAATGAGCTTTCCACCATTGTCGTCCCGCCCAAAGTAAATTTTACCCCGGCGGGAAAGTTCGCGTCAGCGTATTCTTTTATCTTGCGGAAAATAGCGTGGCTGTCTTCCATTCCAAGAGTGCGAAGCTGTACTGTCGCTTTAATCGCCGTAGGTTCAAGAGGATCATTCGCGTATTCGCTGATGTTTCCAGAGAGCAGAATAAGGTAATTTGCTATTAACCTTTGCAGATCTTCCTTGCTTTCCTTTCCGTAGCGTTTTGGATCCACAGGTATTTCATAATAAGACGAGCCTTCATAATTTATTTGCTTTTTAAGTTCCCAAACAAGTTCATTAACATCCATTGCGCGGGATTTACTGCCGGCGCGGTCAAACAGTTCTATTAATTCTGTTTGTGTGTAAACTTTATTTTTGTCCGCCTCTGGTTTTTTAGGGGCGCTGACAGCAGGCGCGGAGCTGTACTCGAAAGAACCAAAGCCGAAATCATCGGAGCCAAAGTCGCCGAATCCAAAACTATCGGAAGTTTTAGCGGCGCTCGTAGCGGACGGCGTTACGCGAAGTCCGTCGGGACTTTCATCGGCGTTAAAGACCTGATTAATACGTTTTATAAGGTCTGTAAAACCCATTATTTTGCCGACGCCGGGAACATTTTTCTGCAAATAAGAAGAAAGCCCGTCCATTGCGGAAAGGGTATCCGGGTGTAAAATAACTTCCATACTATCGGCGCTTGCGACAACGCTTATAACTTTTGAGCCGCCGAATTGCTGTCTTATAAATTTATCCGCAATGTAAATTTCCGTGCTTGGTTTAAAATATTCTACCATTACATTGTCTATTATTAATTTTGATAAACCGTAAACGGAAATAATTACCGCTATAACGGCAAAAAAGAGAATCGTCTTTTTTCTGATTGCAAGGATAGTAAGATTGTCAGCAAGAAAAGCGTTGACTCCCTTGTTTTCCGCGCCGGATTCTTTCACCGCGTTAATTTTTTTTGGTCCTCTGATAATTAATAGCGAGGGAATAAGTAAGATAGAAACGATAAACGCGGCGGCTACGCCGAAACTCGCAAAATAGCCGAACTCCCTGCACGGCGCGACGGTTGTAAAACAAAATGAAAGAAAACTTACAAATGTGGTCAACGCCGCAAGAAAGACAGGTTTTATAATTTTCATTACTACTTCGATAACAAGAGCGTTATGTTCTTCGCGGCTTATATCAGCGTTTTTTACTTCACGGCTTAAAAGGTAATGGGTAACAATATGAATTCCGTAGGCGCTTCCTACCGCTACAAGTATAACGGGCAGAACGGTGGAAATAACGGAAAGTTTTATGTCAAACAGCGGCATTGCCCCGACAGACCATATTACCGATATGACTACGGAGATAAGAGGCAGTACAACCGGAGTAAACGCGCGGAAAGAGATAAACAGTATTAAAAGCACAACAAGAATTACAACGGGGATAAGCAGTTTTAAGTCGGCGTTCATAGCCTCGTTGACGGTAGCGATAATAACTGGCATTCCTGTAACATGGACTGTCGCGTAACTGTCAAAATATTTATGCGCAATATCTCTTATTTTAATAAAATATTCGCTTGTTTGTTTAGAACTTGCCTGCTCTGAATTTATCGACAACGGAATTAAAATTTGAGTCGCGGTAAAATCATCGGAAAAAAGCGCGCGTTCGTACATATCCCAGGAGAGCAAACGGCGTTTTAATTCCGTTATTTCTTCCTGCGCGCCTGTAAAATCTTTCTTTAAAAGTTTTTCTACTACAATGGCGTCGCCTTTTGACGTAATATATTCCGCGTTGATTAATGAAGTAACGCTTTTTACAATGGGTATTTCTTCAATCTCTGCGGCGTAATCGCTTATGCGGTTAATAAAATCCGCGTCAAAAACAGTGCCGTACTGCCGCTGGAGTCCTACAAGAATAAAAAAGGAGCTTCCGAATTGTTCGTCAATCCAGCGAGATGTTAAAAGGGCGGGATCATCCGGCGGCACAAAGCGAAGGTTGTTGTTTTCCAATTCCGCCTTGGGCAGTTGAATAGCGAAGAATATTGTAATAATTACAATAACAGCGGTAACTAACCATGGATATTTTAATATTTTTTGCATTTCTTCCTGTTTTCTAAAAATTACAACATAAAAGAAATAATGTCAAGTTCATTGGAGTTCGGCGGAGACAGTTTCCCACTCTTTAGTTTTTACTTCGATATCCTCGGTGCATTTATCAAGTTTTGTTTTAACCGCCTTTGCTTTCTCTCCGTTTGAATAAACGTCAGGGCGGGCAAGTTCTTCCTCGAGTCCCGCTTTCTCTTTTTCAAGTTCTTCCAGCGTTTTGATGATTTCCGCTTCCTGCCTTTCCAGTCTGCGGATTCTTGCCTGTTCTTGTTTATCCAGCGCCCTTCTTTCGATATTGGTCATGTTCTGCTGGTTCTTATCATCAAAAAAAATTTTAACTTTCGGCGTCTGTCGGCGTTCCCCTTCTTTAAATTCCGCGTTTGTTTTAGAATCCAGATAATAAGCGTAATTGCCGTAAAATAGTTTCGCCTTGGCTGGAGTATTATCACTGCCCGGCATAAGTTCAAGCGTCTTTGTGGAAAGCTCTTCCATAAAAGCCCGATCATGCGAGACAAAAATTATAGTCCCTGAGAATTTTTTTAAAGCGTCCAGTAATATGTCTTTTGAATACAGATCAAGGTGGTTTGTCGGCTCGTCAAGAATGAGCAGATTCATCGGTTTTAAAAACATTTTTAAAAGGGCAAGGCGGCTTTTTTCCCCTCCGCTTAAAACAGATACGCTCTTGTAAACATCGTCCCCCCTGAACAAAAAGGCGCCGAGCATGTCGCGTAATTTAGGTACAAGGGAAAAAGGCGCTTCTTCTTCCATAAACTCAAGTATGGACAAACCGGAGTCCATCGCCTCCGCCGCGTCCTGTGAGAAGTACCCTGTCTTTATTCCCGTTCCGAGTTTTACGTTCCCCGTAAAATCATTATCCGCGCCTGCGATTATCCGCAATAGGGTAGTCTTGCCCGCGCCGTTAGGTCCGGCTACAACAAGCCGCTCCTCTGCGTCAAGGCACAAATCAAGCGCGGACAGGACGGGACGGTTTCCGTAACTTTTACCGATTCCTTCCAGCGTAAGGGCTACGTTAGGCGAATGCGGCGGAGGCGGAAAACTGATGTCAATCTTTTTAAAGGATTCCGGTATTTCAACGCGTTCCATTTTTTCAAGACGTTTTATTAGTTCCTGAGCGAAAGCGGCTTTGCTTGCCTTGTAACGGAAACGGCGGATAAGGGCTTCCGTCTTTTCAATTTCTTCCTGCTGTTCATTGTAACGTTTTAAAAGGGTAGCGAGTTCTGTCTTGCGCGTTTTTTCATACGCGCTGTAATTTCCGGCGTACCGTTTTAGCTCTCCGTTGTAAAGTTCATAAACCTCATTTACGCAGGTATCAAGAAAATATCTGTCATGCGAAACTAAAAGATACCCGCCCTTAAAATCGTTAAGCCAATTTTCAAGCCACGATCTTGCCTCAATGTCAAGGTAATTTGTCGGTTCGTCCAAAAGCAGAATATCCGGTTTTTCCAAAAGAACTTTCGCAAGCGCGATACGCATCTGCCAGCCGCCGGAAAATTCTCCCGTGTCGCGGTTAATGTCTTTGTTGGAAAAACCAAGACCGGAAAGAACCGCCGCAATTTCGCCCTCTCGCCTGTAAAAGCCTGTTTCCTCTATTCGCTCATGTAAATTGTGGTGTTCTTCTATCAATATTTGAGTAGCGGAATCATCGTTATTTGATTTTTCAAGGAGTTCCCCGGTTTTTTCCATTTTTTCAAGCAACGCGTGAACAAAACCAAAAGCGCCCTCAACTTCATCGCGGAGCGTTTTACCCTGATGAACAATTCCGGACTGCGGCAAATAAGAAATGCGGGCGTCTTTTTGTACGGCGCGGTCTCCTGAATCGGCGGTAATTTTTCCGGCGATTATTTTCATTAATGTGGACTTACCGCAGCCGTTCGCGCCTGTTAAACATGATCTTGAGCCTTCCGCGAGGCGCAGTGAAACGTCTTTTAGTATATCCCTGTCGCCGAAACTAAGGCTAATGCGGGAAAATTGAACAAAAGCCATTTTTAATGAGTAACGTCCGTGAAGAAGTATAAAACTACGGGGGACGACGCTCTTCGCATAACGGTAATATCCTCTATGCCGTAATCGGGAACGACTTCAAGGCGTAATCCCTGATTATCAAGAGCGTATAAAAAATAAATGGTGTTATTTTGTCTGGTATCAGTGAAAGTCAAAGTAAAAGCGCCGTTGTACCTTTCTTCGTAAGACGGCGAAATATAAAGATCCATGCTGATTCTTCCGCCGCCTTTAGTCTCCTGCGGGATAATCTGCGGAACAAGAAGATCGTATCCTGTCCATGTAAAATCTCCCGTCTGTAAAAGCGTAATGGTTCCGTAGTTATTGCTTGAAAATACAGGACCCTGATTATAAATTGTCATGTACTGAGTATCGCGGCGCGCGTTTTCCTGAATGATAAGATCGTCTACCTTGGTGGGAAGAGCGGAAAACAAAAGAGTGCGTCTTAAACCGGAGCTTTCCGTAAATTGCACAGACAGAGTGGTATTTGTTTTTAACGCCATTATAAGATTTGTCCCCTCAAAATTCCAACTTCGCTCGCCTTCGGAAATTATTCTTTGGTATGAAAATTGTCTTTCCAAATCCGGCAAAATAATTCTTGCGGTGCCGGTATCCTGTCCGGGATCAAAACGGTAATTTTTTTCCATCTCCTGAATATTTATCCTTCCCGAATTAATCATTTGCGAATAGATTTCAGAAGACCATGTTTTTGATAAAACCATATCAAGATCCGGATCGGGAATATCTTTTTGCGCCGGGACGGCATATTGAACGGAACCTTCATTTTGGTTAAATAATTTTAATCTGAAAGAAAAGCAGTAGCCTATAGCGCCGTCATTTGTCAGCACCTTGTACCATTCGCCGGGCAAGGGATCGCCTGTTGTGCTTATGGGGGGAATGCCTTTTGCTACGCCCAGAACTTTTACAATTTCTCCCAGCCGCAAACGGTATACGCGTTTGGAATTATTGTCGGTAGCGGAGCGGATAGGAAGCCCGTCCTGTAAATTTTCGGCGTAGAGCGTCGCGTACGGCGCGAAACTTTCTGCCCATTTTTCGGCTTTTCGTTTATTGCCGATAAATTCAAGCTGGGTAAGAGGAATTTCTTTTTTGTTCCCCTTGTATGTTCCCGTTCTTTCAGGAATTCCCACTACCCATATTTTTTCGATATTTGATTTGATATAAACGGGCAGAACAGTGCCTGAGTCAACCGGCGGCTCGTCAATAGACCACAATAAAACGCCGTAACCAAGTTTTGAACAAGAAGAAAACGACAGTATTAAAAGAAGAGAAAATAAAAATAATAAACGGTTTAATTTATTCAACTACTGCAATAATGTCAGCCATTCTCAGGATTAGGTGTTCCTCACCGTCAATTTTAACCTGGGTTCCGGCATATTTGTCGTACATAACTTTATCGCCGTTTTTTACAGTGATTTTTTCTTTTTCAGTGCCCGGTCCAACCGCCGTAACGGTTCCCTGTTGGGTTTTTTCCTGCGCTGTATCGGGAATAATGATTCCCCCTGCTGTTTTTGCTTCATTTTTCTCAAGTTTGACCATGACGCGGTCGCCTAAGGGAATAACTTTCATATTTTTCCTCCGTATTAAAAGTATTTGTGTTTTCTATAATACAGAAAGATTGGAGTTTTGTCAAACACGAGTAATCGTAAAAAGCATAGAGTCTTGCAAAAATAAAAAAGGCAATAGAAACTATAATATGTTCTTTGGCAAAACTCCTAAGCAATCCGCCTTAGGCGGATTGCAGTCAATATACGCTTTTGTCCAATTCCAGCTGGGCGGTCAGGTTATCAGGGTCAAATTCAAGCGCGAATAAAAGCGCCCGCCGCGCGTCCCCCGGCTTTTTTTGCGCGGTAAAACACCTTGCTATGTGAATTTGCACATTGGCGGCTGCTTTGTTTTTTTGGGGACCAAACTCCTGCAGTTTTGCCGCCGCCAATTCATATTGATCCAAGGCGCGGGCGCCGGAGCGCATTGATTCTAAAATTCTTCCGTAATTCGCAAAAACATACCAATCCTGTTCTTGCGAAATTATCGGGCGCAGAATATCTTGCGCCTGATCAAGTTGTCCTTCGATCATAAAATATATCGCCCTGTAAATATCAATCCAATTTTCTTTAAACTGAAGCTGATCCATGCGGTTAAGAAGAATTAACGCCTCTTTATATTCGCGCTGGAAAAAGAAGAACCAGCAAGCCCATTTGTAAAGATCATCGTTTTTTTCATGCCGATCCAAAAGAAGCCATGTTTGCGCGGTTTGAAGTCCGGGGTTACGCTCCTGTACAAGACGCTTACAGATTTCAAGATCGATATAAGGATAATCCTTCGGCAAAAAATTCAGCGTGCCTCTCAGTAGCGCAAGCGCCTTTGTATATTCAAGAAAGCGGCTGTAACGAATTAAACCGAATTGACGGCTGTTTGAATTTGATACTGTTTTTAAGTTTACAAGCGTATTAAGGTAATCAGCCGCCGCGTCGCTGTTATCTGAAGTTACGGCAAGATTGTAAAGGCTTATTTCATCGGAAAGTTTCGCGAGCATTGTCCATATTGATATTGCGTTATCCGTATATCCGGCAAGGTACAAAGCGTCCGCCTGACGACCTAAGGCGTCTGTGGTATTCAGCATGGAGAAAAGTTCCGCGCTTCGCAGAATGTCTCCAAAGTCATAATTGTACTCCGCGGCAAAACACACGGCTTCCGGCGAAGGCTTCCCGTTAACCAGCGTTTGAATTTCCGCGGAAGCCCCGTGGTAATCGCCGCGAAGGATTTTTAAGATAGACAAATTGACGGTGACCGCTTCCGTCCCGTCGGAAAATATATCATTGGGCAGGGCTTGGGCTTTTTGCGGCGAATTAAGATCTCCGAGAAGCGCGTGTAAGGAAAGACGCAGCATGTTAAAAGAAGGGTCTGTTATAAATGGAAGCCAGTCTCGGAGTTTAGCCTCTGTTTCTCTGTTGACGGGAGAATCCTTTACAAGAGCCGCGGAAGCGATGGCGATAATAGGCTGTGAAGTAGGGTATGTTTTTAACGCGTTATTTACTGAAGAGCGGTATTTTTCCATGGAAGGCGGATGATCTTTCGCCAGGAATCTTCTGCGTTTAAGGACGGAAAGCCACGACTCAACGCTTATAGCCTTTTTTTCAAGACGGTCAAGCTCATGCTGAAGACGGTCGTATTCTCTTTGCGTCCCGTAAATTTCAGCCGCTATTAAATCATATTCGCGCATGATACTAGCGAAACTATCCTGCTTGCGGAAATTTTTCCAAATGCTTCTTTCGCCGAAGTAAAGGAAAATAAGAGCGCCGCAGATTAAAATTAAAAGTATTAAGCCCGCAAGCAGAGTGACTCGTAATCTGTTTTGACTTTTGTTTTCACTCATAGCGCTTCTTGGGGTAACGGAGCTTGTTGAAGTGTTATTCTGATACTGTCAAGAACGCCGTTAACAAATTTGTAAGAATCATTTGCGCCGTATTCTACGCAAATGCCGATTGCCTCGTCTATTACGATAGAAGGCGGAATATCTTTTTGGAACATTAATGTATAAACAGATATTCTTAAAATCGCAAGGTCTACGCGGTTAAGGCGCGTAATATCCCAATTTTGCAGATGTTTTTTTATCATGCCGTCGATAGCTTCGATATTCTCAATAGCGCCGGCTATTATCATTCTGGAAAAAACAGCCATTCCCTCGTCAAGATTTTTTAATTTTTCTTCGTCAAGCCATGCGAAATTTGTAAGCTCTTCCACGGGGACTTTGTTAGATTCCCAAAAGTAGAGGGCTTGAAATGCCAAAATTCGGCTCTTCCGCCTGGATGCCATTTTTTTACCAGTTTATATTTTCTTCAAATACTTTGAATGTTTTGCCGGATCTTAAATCTTTTACAATTTCTTCGCTTGCCTGTTTTAAAACAGCCTGCTGTCTTTGATTTAAAAGTCCCTGCCCTATGTAATCCCTAACCGTTATTCTTGTTCCGAATTGTAAAATGTCAGATAACTCAAGCTGTTTCCCCGCGTAATTCTCGGTTACCTTGATAATTTGAAATCCTTGCTGCCCTTCGATTAACTTTGATACCTGCCCCTGTTTTAAACTGAAAGCGGTATCCATGAATGTTTGCCCCACAAGGTTTCTGGCTTCCTGATTTCTGGGAAGGTAGCCCGCGTCTCCGGCTTGATAACCTGAATTGGGAGCGACGCTTCGCTGGGCGACTTCGTCAAACTTCGCCGGGTCATTGTTAATCTCTTTAACCAGCGTCTCAGCAAACGTTTTAGCTTTTGCCCTGGATGCCGCGTCAGGACCGTATGCGACTTGTATCATACTGCAGCGGACTGTTTCCGGACGTACAAGTTCTCCTTTTAATAGGGTATACTCATTCTGGATATCCTGCTCTGTCGGCATTTTAACGGAATTAATCAGATCGCCTTTTTTTGACATAAGGTATTTTTGAACGATCAACTGTCTGCGAAGCTGATCTTTAAAAGCTGTAACATCAAGACCGCTTTCATTCATCAATGCTTGGGCAAATTCCGCGTCTGTGGGTTTTCGTCCAAGCTGTTGAGCCAACACGTTTTTTAGTTGATCCAGTTGCTGGTTAACTTCGTTTTCCGTAACCATTATTCTGTCGCGTTCCGCCGCCTGTATAGCAAGTTTTTCATTGATTATTACGTCCAATACCTGAAGCCGTTCAGTCTTGTTTAAAGTTTTCCCCGTGGATTTTTCCATACGCTGTACTTCCGTACGAAGTTGTCTGACGGTAATAACCTCGGTTTTAGTTAAATTTACTGTTGCCGCGGGTTGTAAATCAGCCTGAGAAAAACAAGGCAGAGCGATAAAAAGTCCTAATAAAATAAAAATAATCCGTTTCATAATTGTCCTTATAAATTAATATATCACAAATATAAACAAATAGTAAATAGTTAGGTTAAACGGTCTTTTACTGCAATATTGCGCGAATTCGGCGTACTCCGGCTGAGGAAGACTGTTCTTTTTGAATGGTAAATTTCCCCAAAGAGCCTATTTTTTCCACATGGGGACCGCCGCAGACTTCTTTTGAAAAGAAATCGGTCGTTGAGTTGCCGATAGTGTAGACTTTTACCTGCGACTCGTACTTTTCCCCGAAAAGCGCGATTGCCCCCTGCGCTCTTGCTTCCTCAAGCGCCATAGTTTCCATAAAAACAGGATAGTCCTTTTCTATCTGCTCGTTGACAATATCCTGCACCTTTTTAACCTGTTCCGGCGTCATAGGCGCGTCATGGGCAAAATCGAACCTAAGCCGCTCCGCCGTGATATTGCTCCCTTTCTGGGCGACATGATCGCCAAGCACTGTCCTTAACGCCTTGTGCAGAAGGTGGGTGGCAGTGTGGTATTTAACCGCCATCTCGCCCTGATCGCCGAGCCCCCCCTTAAAAGAGCCGCTCTGAGACCGCGACAATTCCTGATGTTTCTGAAACGCTTCGTCAAATTCTTCTTTATTTACCTTCATTCCCGATTCGGCGGCAAGCTCTTCCGTAAGCTCAATTGGGAAGCCGTAAGTATCGTAAAGTTTAAAAGCCAGCCGCCCCGACATGATTTTTCGCGGGTCTTTAAGCAGATTGGGAAGAAGTTTTTCAAACTCATGTTCTCCCTTTTGCAGGGTCTCCAAAAATTTCGCCTCTTCCTTATCAAGTTCGCTAATTATAAAACCGCGGTTTTGTTCAAGTTCCGGATAAGCGCCTTTAAGCTGTTCCACAACAACCTGCGCTATGGGGGAAAGACTGAACTTCTCGCTGTTAAGTTTTCGTCCGTGGCGGACGGCGCGGCGTATAAGTCTGCGAAGCACATAACCCGCTCCCACATTGGAAGGGCTTACCGCCTTTGGGTCTCCCAGAATAAAAGTCGCCGAGCGCACATGATCCGCTATAATCCGTATCGAATAATCTTTATCGTTATCCTGTCCGTACTTGTGCCCGTCCGACGCCGCTTCAATAGCAGCGATAACAGGAGCGAAAATATCGGTATCGTAAACGCTTTTTTTTCCGTTAAGAACGGTCACGGTTCTTTCTATGCCCATGCCTGTATCAACGCATTTTCGGGTAAGCGGCTCATAACCGCCGGATGCGTTTTTGTTGTACTGCATAAAAACATCGTTCCAGATCTCCAGCCATTTTTTACAGGAACAGCCCGGTTTGCAATCGGGACCGCAGGGAGCGTCCCCTATGTAATAAAACATTTCAGTATCGGGACCGCAAGGACCCGTAGTTCCGGCGGGACCCCACCAGTTATCTTCTCTGGGCAAAAAAGAGATACGATTTTCGGGAATACCCAACTGTTTCCAAATTGCCGCCGATTCATCGTCTCTTGGAACGTCGCCTTCGCCCTTAAAAACCGTCACACCCAATTTTTCAACGGGGATATTCAACCACTGCGGCGAAGTGAGAAATTCAAAACTCATTTTGATCGCTTCTTCTTTAAAATAATCTCCCAAAGACCAGTTGCCTAACATTTGGAAAAAGGTAAGGTGGCTTGGGTCTCCCACGCTGTCAATGTCTCCGGTACGGATACATTTTTGAAAGTTAACGAGTCTTTTGCCCTCAGGATGTTCCTGTCCCAAAAGATAGGGCACAAGCGGGTGCATACCGGCTGTTGTAAAAAGCACGGTAGGGTCATTTTCCGGCAGGAGCGATTTGCCCTGTATCTGCGCGTGTCCTTTGGAGACAAAAAAATTGATATATTTGGAACGTAATTCATCGGCTGTCATAGGGGTAGTTTAGCATAAATGTCGGGGGAGAGAGAAGTGGGGGGGATTTACCGCGAATTATACGAAATAGGGAAGAGATCTACCACGAACCACACGAACCAACTCGAACGGCGACAAGATATGTGCTGAAAGTTCGTGGTGTTCGTGTGGTTCGTGGTTAAGAATTTTTTGAGAATACCGTTATTAAAAGGCTCGTATGGGGCGGACAAAAAAAGAATTTGCCGAGGTGGTCACAAATTGTGACCACCTCCAAAACCTTAAATTCAGATCTACCCAGCCTTATGTGTTTACATTGAAAATACTGACAATAAAATTTCAAAAAAAAAGGGAGCAGCGAACGCTACTCTCCGTTTTATTCTCTGCCTATGAAATTTGAGTTACACAGGTACTAAAGCGTGACTATAAATAGTTAATGTTTGTGTAGTTAATGGTAAAAAATCTTTTAAAAAAGTAAAAAAACTTTTCTATTTAATCAAGCAAAACCGCTAGTACGCACCCATATAGGGGTGAATCTTTTTTTGAATGTTCAAAAACAATTTCAAGGAGTCCCTTATGGAAGTCAAAAAAAAATTTAAAAACAGCGTTTTCTCCTTCATCTTCAGTAAACCTGACGTTTTGCGAGAACTCTACTGCGCACTGGAGGGGATAACCCTCAAACCCGACGTCCCTGTCGTCATCAATACCCTTGAAGACATTCTGTTCATGGATATGATCAACGACATCTCTTTCGAAATCGGCGGGAAACTGGTCGTTCTTATCGAACACCAGTCCACCATAAACCCGAACATGGCTCTGCGTCTGCTCATGTACGCAGGCAGGGTTTACGAGAAAATCATCGACGAGGAAAAAATTTATTCATCGACAAAAATCTCAATACCAAAGCCTGAGTTTTTTGTGCTGTACAACGGAGTACAGCCGTATCCCGACGAGGAGACGATAAAGCTTTCTGAATTGTTTGAGAATACGGAAAGTTTGGGGATTTTAGAAAAGGAATTTTCCGCTTTGGAACTGGAAGTAAGGGTACTAAACATAAACAAGGGAAAGAATGAGGAAATATCTAAGAAGTGCCAAACGCTTTACCAGTACAGCGCGTTTATAGCGAAGGTTAGGGATTTTCAAGGTGAAGGCTTATCCCTGAAAGAGGCGGTACGAAAAACCGTGCAATATTGCAAGAAACATGATATATTAAAAGAGTTAATGGAAAAACACGCCAAGGAGATAATGAGTATGCTTACGACAGAATGGAACTGGGATACCGCGAAAAGAGTCTGGCAGGACGAAGCTCGTGAGGAAGGCATTGGATTAGGACTGTCTAGAGGCAGGGAAGAAGGTGAGGAAAAAAGCCGAAAGTATTTTCTTGAAATGATTGATCATGGATTGTCTGTTGATGAGATAAAGGAGCGGTTAAAGAATTAATGAGTATGCTGACAACGGAATGGAACTGTGCAATCCAGCGTAGCTGGATAGCTTGGAGTTTTGCCAAAAAGCAAATTACAGTCTTTTATTGTTTTTTTACTTTGGTATGACCCTAGGCTCTTTTTATAATGGATCGTGTTTGGCAAAACTCCAGACTTTTATTGGGCATACATCTTTAACGCTCATAAAAAAAGGGAGCAGTGAACACTACTCCCCCTGTTATTTACGGTATGAAGTTTTGCGCCTTAGGATGAAGTCAGTTTCGTCCACGTTTCGGAGCCGCTTGACCTCTGATATGTGTCATTGCCGTCGGTGGAATACTTGGTGTATAAGTCGCCGGGGAACGCCGATGAACTAAACGTGACGGTTTTTGTGCCTAAGCCTGAGTCGGTTGAAAATACTACCTCGGTAAGACTGGTGCAATTGGCAAACGCCTGATTTCCAATGCTGGTAAGGTTTTTGCCAAATCTTACGACTTTAATGATGGCGCAACCGTAAAAAGCCTGATCCTCAATGCTGGTGAGTTTGTTTGTTGTTAATACTAGAATGCCAAAGTTGGTGTTGCCGGTGGTGTTACCGGGGTTAAATTTGGCGCAACCGTAAAAAGTCTTTGCCTTAATGATGGTAATGCCGGACGGCCAAGAGGTCAGATTTCTGAGTTCAAGTTTGGCGCAGTAGTAAAAAGCGCCTTCCCAAGGCTGGTAAGGTTGACGGGTAAATCGTCATTGTTGCCGCCATTTTGCATGGTGGTAAGGTTGGCGCAATACTCAAAAGCATAATCCCCAATGGTGGTAATAGATATAGTGGTATACTTTATTGTGGTAAGGTTGGCGCAGTTGGAAAAAGCGTAATTTCCAATGGTGGTAACGCTGGCGGGTATGGTAAATGTAGTATCTGCTTTTGCTGCCGGATAGAGGACTAAAGTTTTTTTATCAAAATTGTACAATACGCCGTTATCCTGACTGAATGCGGTATTGGCGGTATCAACGCTTATGGAAGCAATAGCGCTGCAACCACGAAAAGCCTCACTCCCAATGGCGGTAACGTTGCCTCCTAAAGTTAAGCTGTTGAGTCGCCAGCAGCTTTTAAAAGCGGAATTCCCTATATTGCCGCCGTTTATGGTTACGCTGGCAAGGTTTTCGCAAAAGTAAAAAGCGGAATCCCCAATGGTAGTAACGTTGGCCGGTATGGTTACGTTGGTAAGGCCGTCGCAACCCCGAAAAGCATCATTCCCAATGCTAGTAACGTTGACCGGTATGATTATGCCGGTAAGTCCTTTGCACCGTGCAAAAACATTATTCCCAATGCTGGTAACGCTGTCGGGTATGGTTACGTTTCCGGTTATTCCCCCCGGAACAGAAATAAGTTCTGTTTTTGCTTTATTGTACAATATCCCGTCTACGCTTGCATAATTGGGATTGCTGTTGTTTACCGTTATGCTGGCAAGGCTTTTGCAATCGCTAAAAGCATAATTCTCAATGGTAGTAACGTTGGCAGGTATGGTTATGCCGGTAAGTTTTTCGCAATTGCTAAAAGCATAATTCTCAATGGTAGTAACGTTGGCAGGTATGGTTATGCCGGTAAGGTTGGCGCATTGATAAAAAGCATAATTCCCAATGCTGGTTATAGTACTGCCGGAAAGATCAAGGCTGACATATTTGTCATCGTTGGCTTTCAGCACGGCTCCGGCGCTTCCCTCAGTCCAGGAATCACCGCCAAGATCGGCGACATTCAGTTTGATTTCATACGCGGCTGCGGCGGTGTTTGCAGTTTGCCCGGCAAGCCATGTTCCCATTGCGGCAATGCTGGTAAAGGCGTCGCCTGTAACTGGGGATTCGCCGCCGTTACCGCCTCCGTTACCGCCACTGCCTCCACCTCCGCCTCCGCCTCCGCCGTCATCTTCAGGACATCCTGTCAATGGCAGAACCATGAATCCAATTACCGCAAAAATTACGGCAATTGCTAAAAGGCTGCGCCTTTTAGCTTGGAGTTTTGCTGTCGCAAAACTCCCACGTTTGTTTTTTGTTTGTTTCATAAAAATTCCTTTTTGCGGACGATTCCCAAATCATTACCGCACGCGGTCTTTTCCCGCCGTCAATTTTGTGTGTTCGTCCGCAGAAGCGGAAAACAACAAAAACGTAAGGGAATACTCTTATAAAGTTGTCTAATTTAAACGGACGTTTAATATAACACTGAGTATTTGTTTATGACAAAATTTGATTATTTGTTTTATAAGAATTTATGTTGATTCTTTAAGCATATTGCATTTAACATGGTATTTTAATTGACTAAAATTAATATTTTTTGTACTATTTAAAAACAAAAATGTATAGTGAATAATTTAAGGTGTTAAATTAAACGTCCATAATAATATAACAAAAAAATAGGTAAAATCCCCTATAAAACGATACTTTTTTCTCTTGTCTACTGCCTGCACAGAGAGAGCGACATAAAGCTTACATTTGTCATAGTTTTAGCCTGTAAATATTCTTTATCCAATCTATGCTATAATTCCCTCATGGCAAAACTCTACGAAACAAAAGAAAAACCCCAAAGAGCCTTCCTAGTCAGCATACTAAACGGAAACTCCGGCGATGAAGCCATGTGCCGTGAGCTAGAAGGACTTGCGACAACCCTTGAGCTTGAAATCGCAGCGCATGAAAAAATAAAAGTGCGGGAAAAAAGCGCCAAGTTCGGCATGGGTAGCGGAAAAGCGGAGGAATTGTCAAAAAAAGCGGGAGAAATCGGGGCGGATCTGCTTGTTTTTGATTGGAATCCAAGTCCGTCCCAGCAAAGAAATTGGGAGGAGCTTTCGAGTCTTCCGGTGCTGGACAGGCAGGAACTTATAATCCGTATTTTTTCTCAAAGAGCAATTACAAGAGAGGCGGAGTTACAGGTAAAACTTGCGGAACTTACATATTTTTTACCCAGATTGACGCACAAGTATATCGATCTTTCACGCCAGCGTGGAGGTCGTTACGGAACAAAGGGAGCGGGGGAGACCAAACTTGAGACCGACCGCAGAAAAATAGAAAAACAAATTAACCAGCTTGAAAAAGAAATAGAGCAGGTAAGCAAACAACGCAAGACCCAAAGAAGCATGAGGGAGCGCAACAATCTGCCAGTATGCGCGATAGTAGGGTACACAAACGCCGGCAAGTCAAGTTTGTTAAACGCGCTTACAGGCTCGGACGTGCTTGCGGAAGACAAACTTTTCTGCACATTGGACGCCGTTACACGGCGTTTCCAGCCGGCGCCCGGCGTAACAGTTTTGCTTACCGATACAGTCGGCTTTATCCGCGCCCTTCCTCATTCGCTCATTAAAGCGTTCCGCTCAACTTTGGAAGAAGCCGCGTTAGCTGACGTTCTTATACATATTTTAGACGCTTCTGAACCCGATATTGAAAATAACTATGAAACGACAATGAATGTTTTAACGGAATTATCGCAAAAAAAAGACAAGAACGCAAAAGGGCGTAACAATAAAAACACAGAGCCTCAGGAAGAAAAACCTTCGCTGGATATTCCCGTTATCACAGTCCTTAATAAAATCGACCGCTTGTCAAGCGACGCCGTAGAAGAATTGAAAAATCGTTTTCCAAACAGTATCGCTATTTCCGTAAAAGAAAAAAAAGGATTAGATACGTTAAAAGAAAAAATATCGGAATTATACACGAAGACCTCACACAAAGGACACGGAGGAAGAGAAGGACACTAAGGAAGAGGGGATCAGGGGTTTCTCTTTGTGATCTTCTCTTTCTTAGTGTCCTGTGAGAAATCTTCCCTATGCAAAAAAAAGCCCCGTCGTTCAGACAGGGCTTTCTATATACCGGAAATTTATCTATCTCTTATACGTCCAAACCGGACCGTTCTTTATATAAACTCCGGGGGCTTTTTTATTGCTGATGTAATAATCCCTTAAGCTTTGCTCGAATGTAGCCAAATTGTCATCGTGCAAACCACCGGGGAATGTAACCATAATAAGACTATTGGGGAAAGTAAGAGGAGCGGCAGCCGTGTATTTGGAATTATATCCTCCAATGCGAGGGCTGGGCATATTGTTCATAGGAGTTAATCCCGCCAATGACGCCGGTATAACTACAGATTCCATCGGGTTATTTGTAAAAGCTTCGTCGTAAACTTCGGCAATACCGTTGGGAAGGAATAAATTCTTTATCTGGTTTGTATTGAACGCGAAACGGCGAATGGATCTGACAGCCGGCTGGAAAGCTACGTCGGGCAGTTGATTGTTTCTAAAGGCGCTTTCGCCGATAATTTGAACCATTTTACCGAATATTACTCTTTTAAGTCCGCAGTCTTTAAAAGCCTTTGCTCCTATTTCTACTAACGTGTCGGGAATTACAATTTCCGTAAGGGTTTTGTTGCCTTCAAACGCGCCAAGTTCGCTTACTTCTACGCTTCCCTGCGAGAGTCCGCCTTTTATTATTTTTAAGCCTTTGCCTAATGTAACTTTTTCAAGGTTGTTGTTCGCGAACGCTCCGTAGCCAATCTCAACTACTGTGTCGGGAATAACTACCGATTGTAATCCGCAGTTTTTAAACGCTTCAGGACCGATAATCGATAAATTTTGACCAAAGACTTTTTGCGGGATAACTACGTTAAGAATACCGAAATATACTGTGTGGTTGGTTCCGCTGACGCTGATTGTTTTGCTTGTAGACGCTTTATATTTGGTTATTGTAATAATGTTGCCGGCTTGAGCGACATCAAAGTCGCTGTCCTGTAAAGGTCTGTTAAATTTGACCATTTCTTCTTGTAAAGCCTTCGCTTCATTAATAAGACGTTGGGTTTCAGTTATTTCAGTTCTGGTTAAGCCTTCCTCGGCAATCGCCGATTCGTATAGAGCTATCGCTTCCGGATATTTTCCGCCGATAAGAAGTTCATTTGCTTTTTTAACCGACTGCTGAGCCAGTTCTTGGCGTTCCTTGACAGTTTGCGAATTGGCTTGTAGCAGGGCTTGCTGTTCTTTTTCAAGAATAGCGTTTTGTTCCTGCTGTTCTGTAAGCGCAAGGGCTTTTTGAGCCTCGTCTCTGCGGTTCTGTATATTACGGGTATTATATCCCGCCGGAGCGTACCGGATTGCCGAATTATACATAGTTATCGCTTCTTGAAATTTACCATCCTGCTGAAGCTTTTGCGCCTGAGAAAAGGCTTCTTCCATTCTTTTTAGCTTCGCGTCATTTAACAGAGTAGCCGCCTGTTTATTCTTCGGTTCAAGCTTAATTGCCGATTCAAACGCCGCGACCGCTTCCGCGTAATTTCCCTGTTTAAGCTGGTCTTGTCCCTGGGCTATATAATCTTTGGCTTTTTGCGCGAATACACTGCCTAAGACAAGGCAAGAAATAAGAGCCGTTAAAATTAGTCGTTTTGCCATATCAAAACTCCTTAAATAAATATTTTTAAACAATTATTAACTTATTATATAATTTTCACGAATTTTACTATATATGTCAAGGGGAATTTGGCTTAAAAAGGATAAAATTTGTATGTTAAAAATACATATCCGCATAGAGGTTTTTAGTTAAACTATTGCTAAAATTAAAAAAATAATATAACATTTATAGTCAGGGGGAAATATGGCAGAAGACCTTATGGACAAAGTTTTTTCATTCTTTTCCGGCGAAGGGCTGACGGATGAAAAACAAAATATGCTCAAAGGCATTGCAAAAGAGTTAAGCCAGAGTAAGTACGCTAAATTCTTCAGAATCAGAACGGAAGAAGTCGATCCTTCATTTTTGTCATTTCTGTTTTCAGTATATAAGACCATTTATCCCATCAAATTATTCATGAAAGATGAAGCTAAAATGGCTCATTTACGTCATTTTACCGTAGAATCATGTATCGATCCAAACATAAAAGAAACGATAGGCAGGCTGGATCCGGCATATTTGGAAGGTAAGTTAAAAGTCGCCACCGGCGAAGATGTAATTGCCGCAATTCAAGCCGACATGAATTTACTGATAACCCAGTTTGATCAAAACCACAGAACGACCGTAAACCACAGGTATGAGCTGGCTTCCACCCTAAATCGGCTTGTAAATTATAATTTCCCCGGTTTTTTCAAAAAATTCGACCCTCATTTTGCCGACGGGAGCTTCCTTGTAGAGCCTAAATTCCCCGCTGTAAAGGCAATTCTTATAATCGACCAAATGGCTGACTTTTTAACCGCTACCCATGCCCTTAGACCGGATGAAGACTGGAACGGGCTTTTAAACATACTCAAAAAATGCGAAGGGCATGATCTTGTTGTGCCTGACCTGTTTAACAATATGTTAAAAACCCTAAGAGAAGTCCATACTTCAAAAATTGTTGAATTATTGATTCAATATACCCTAAGAAACCCCGTTTGGCAGTTTAAACAAACGGTTATTAACGAAACAATCGGCGATGTATGGCTTGAAGCCAAAAAAAACGAAGCTACCGCCTTTATAACAAAAATAAACAATGCCAAAAAAGCGAGTCAAATACACGCGCTTACCAAACAGGTTTTCGAGTCAACTGAATTTGTAAGGCTGGAAAATTACAATGTACCCTTAAGTGAAAACTACAGAAAAAGACATCTTGAATATTTTGTCTACGCGGAAGGGCTTAACTACCTGAAAGCCTTTATGGATGACTATATCGAGAAGGAAATCAAGGAATTGAGCGATATTCTTCTTATCCGCGGTCAATGGACAAATAATGTTATGGCGCGGGAAATGAGCGACGCTTTCCATGTTGTGGAGGATTCCGCGGGGTCTATAACCGATATTGATACGGTTATGTCAGAGGACGGCGCGGACGGTTCGCGTTTACGGGCGGCAATGCTCAGGATAGACAGGGATCCGACGCAGGCGCGGTATATAAACAGCATAGTTACAAAGGTTAACGATCAGGCGATAGAAATCATAAATGAAGCCGTTCAGGCGCTTATTATAGTAGGAAAACATTTAAAGAATCTTATTGAAGATATACAAAAAAAGCATCCGGAACTGCTTATAAATTGGAGGGAGATAAATTTGGCTTCAAAAGAGCCTATAAATCAAAGGATGATAGACAGTTATAAGAAAATTAACTACTTTATACAATTAATGCATTTGTGTACACAGTAACAATTTGTGCATTTTTGTCAAAATAATATTTTTAAATGATTGACTTTTAATAATATTTGTAATATTATACTTGTTATTATCATAAGGAAGAGGAATTTATGGAAATTCAGGTTCAGGAACTTATCGATAGGATAAAGAAAGACGGAGTTAAAGCCGCAACTGACGAGGCTAACAAAATCAAGGCGGAGGCGGCAGCCGAAGCCCAGAGAATTGTTGAAACAGCTAAAAAAGAAGCGGGTAATCTGCTTGAACGCGCAAAACAGGATGCCGAACGTTCGGAAAAAGCCGGTATTGCAGCGCTTGAACAGGCTTCCCGCAACCTTATTTTGGCGTTTAAAGACGAAATTCAGGCTTTACTAAACAAAATAATCAGTAACAATGTCGGCGGAAATTACAACGACGACGTGCTGAAATCGGCTCTGCCTGAGTTGATTAAAAAGTGGGCTGATAAAGAAGGCGGCGATCTTTCGGTTATTTTACCGGAAGGCGAGCTTTCCAGACTCCAGGGCTTTTTCAATGAAAAACTTAAAAGCGAACTTTCAAAGGGCGTGGAGTTAAAATCCAACCGCAAGTTAGCTTCGGGTTTCAGAATCTCAAATAAAGAGGGTTCTGTTTACTACGATTTTTCATCGGAAGCGGTCGCGAAACAACTATCGGCTTATTTGAATCCAAAATTGGCGGAACTCTTAAAAAAATAAGTAAAAGGAATAATAAAGGTGAGATCATACTATTACTTTATTGCCCAGCTTCCTTCTTTGATTTACGAACAAAAACCGCCTATGTCTTCCGCTCATTTTAAAGAGCTAGCCGCTGATTTGCTGGAAGACAGCGATTTAAAAGTAATGGATTATCTTTCCTTTAACGACGTGTTTTCCGCAAAAAAAAGCAGCTGCGCTTTTGTAAATAATTGGAAAGACTGGGAACGCGCTTTAAAATTAAATCTCGCAAAAGAGCGGGCGATAAAGTTAAAGAAAGATGTTCAGCTAACGGACATTCCGTTTTTTCCGCAGGAAGCCGCTATTACCGCCGTCAAAGCCGTTGACGAAAAATCACCGTTAGACGGCGAGGTTATGCTGGATAAAGCGCGCTGGACAGCTATAGACGAAATCGCCGGCAGAGATTATTACAGCGTGAATAATATTTACGCTTATTATTTAAAATTATTACTGCTTGAAAGAAAGCAGTCGTTTAATACTGAGAAAGGATTTGCAGAATATAAAACTTTGTACGCTGAAATTTTAGAAAGCGCGCAAAATTCCCCGGGGGAAACTAAATGATTGGAACAAAAGGACTAGTGACGGGCGTTAACGGCAACATGGTTAGCGTCCGTTTTGACGGAGATGTCTCCATGAACGAGGTCGGCTATGTAAAGGTAGCCGATAAACGGCTGAAAAGCGAAGTAATCAGAATTCGCGGCGAAATAAGCCAACTTCAGGTCTTTGAAATTACCAAAGGTATTACCGTAGGCGATCAAGTTGAGTTTACAGGCGACATGTTATCCGTCGAATTAGGTCCGGGGCTTCTTGGACAGGTTTACGACGGACTTCAAAACCCGCTGCCCCAGTTGGCGCAAGCCGCGGGATACTTCCTTGAAAGAGGCGTTTACCTTGATGCGCTGCCTGTATCAAATACATGGCAATTTACGCCGAAGGTAAAACCGGGCGATAAAGTGGAAAGAGCGGACACTCTGGGAACAGTTCCGGAAGGCTCCTTTACGCACAGAATCATGGTTCCCTTTAACCTCTACGGAAGCTACACGGTTTCCTGGGTAAAAGAAGCGGGATCATACAATATCCGTGAAACAATCGCGGAATTAAAAGACGAAAAAGGAAACGCCATACCCGTAAAACTCAGTTTCCGCTGGCCTGTAAAAAGGGCGATTGACTGTTACGAAGAACGTCTTAAACCCACAGAGCCGATGGTTACCCGCGTCCGCCTTATCGACACATTCTTCCCTGTAGCCCGCGGCGGAACCTACTGTATTCCCGGTCCTTTCGGAGCCGGAAAAACAGTTCTTCAGCAGATTACAAGCCGTTTTGCGGACGTAGACATTGTAATCGTAGCCGCCTGCGGTGAGCGCGCCGGCGAAGTCGTGGAAACCTTAAAAGAGTTCCCCGAATTAAAAGACGAAAAAACAGGTCGCTCCCTCATGGAAAGAACAATCATTATTTGTAATACATCTTCAATGCCCGTCGCCGCGCGCGAAGCTTCCGTATACACGGCGGTAACGCTCGCCGAGTACTACAGGCAGATGGGCTTGAACGTCCTCTTGCTTGCGGACTCCACAAGCCGCTGGGCGCAGGCTATGCGCGAAATGTCAGGGCGCTTGGAAGAGATTCCGGGCGAGGAAGCGTTCCCCGCTTACATGGAATCGACAATCGCCAGCTTCTACGAAAGAGCCGGTATTGTCCGCCTGCGCGACGGCAGTTTCGGCTCAGTCACAATCGGCGGAACGGTTAGCCCGGCGGGCGGTAACTTTGAAGAGCCCGTTACGCAGGCTACGCTTAAAGTAGTAGGCGCGTTCCACGGTCTTTCCCGCGAACGTTCCGACGCGCGCAAGTTCCCCGCCATTCACCCCCTTGATTCATGGTCAAAGTACAAGGGAATTATTCCCGCCGAGAAAGTCGCCTACGCGCACGGCTTTATGCGCCGAAGTTCCGAAGTTGAACAGATGATGAAGGTCGTCGGCGAGGAAGGAACAAGTATAGAAGACTACATTATTTTCATGAAGGGCGATTTAATCGACGCCGTATACTTCCAGCAGAACTCGTTTGACGAAGTAGACGCGGCGGTAAAACCCGAAAGACAGAAATATGTTTTTGCCAAATTGT
>Ga0268262_10001980_pt1 | contig 24211 bp, 7 predicted proteins | sample TergutNc150P3_FD_190354 | JGI IMG/M metagenome (GOLD analysis project Ga0268262, IMG submission 190354) | Nasutitermes corniger P3 segment gut microbial community from laboratory colony in Florida, USA - Nc150 P3 (SPAdes) (version 2) | ecosystem: Host-associated > Arthropoda: Insects > Digestive...
TTAATTTATCATCGGATAAGTCATCATCATAAGTAACAATATGATAAATATGTTTAATTTTAAATTTACTTAAAGTTGATGCATCTGCCGATGATACTTGTTTCCAGCGTTCACGGATTGTTCTTTTACAAGAAATTCCAATAAGCCAACCGTCCTTTGTTTTAATCCAATTATCAACTTCTATATCAGTTTGAAAATGCTCCGGTTTCTCAGCACATTTTATATTAAAATAATCAAATATAAAATTGGTAACATCTTCTAAACTCCCACCTGCCCTTAATTTACGTTTTTGTGCCGCCCTGCGTTCAAATTCTTGGGTAAAAGCCGTTAAAACAATATCTTTCTCATTTTCAGGGATATTTTTATTTGTAAGTAAAACCCTAAGAGTTGCAAAAGCGCGAATTATTTCTGTACGTTCCGCGTTTAGACAACCTTTTACCCCCAAATCATCCCATAAAGAAATTACATCTATAAGACCTTCTTTTCCTTTGTCATCAAGATATGCTTTTGCTATATTTAATGTATATTTTTTGTCATCACTTGGAATATTTGTTATTGCTTGTTGCAGAGGAACTAAAATATGATCACAAGTAAGAATAAAAACGTCCATTATTTCTTGTGTGGTTATTTCTTTTTCTAAATCTGCAAGAAGAAGTTGAACATTTGGCTTCTTTGTTTTGCTTTTGCCATATCTTTCTTCAATAATATTACGAAGAACTTGTTTCTGCAAAGACAAAATATCTTGACCCTTATTTAATATATCAACAATCATAAGACTTGCAGTAATACGTTTTAAAATTTTCGGTATTTTGCCAATAGCAATATACTTATCGTTATTAATAAGCATTTTATAAAAAATGTAAAACATATTAAAGGGATATTTTATATCATTATTAATCTGTTGTAACATCATACTAATTAACTCACAACAAAATTATTCATTAGTTTCAAACTCTTATGTAGTTGTAATTGAACAATGAATTTAAAACCATCAGGTGTAATATAAATATTGTTGTCTGTTTTAGCCAACAAACCTAAATCAATTGCATAATTAGAATACATCTTCGCACCATTGTTTTGAGATTTCTTAGTTTGCCAGTCATATTTTTTTCCCGAATAAATAGTAAAAAAATGTTCTAATTGGGAAAATGAAACAGGATAAGAAATTTTTGACAATGAAAAAACACATTCAACCATAGACGCTATGCCTAAAATTACGGACGAACTATAGGGATTTTCGATAACTTGATTCTTAATGATTTTTGCTTGTCCTTCACTCAATATTTCTTCAAAATATTCATCTTTTGCGGCAACATATTTTTTTCCTGTTTCTGATAAGGAAATACTATCACCACTTGGAGACCATATTACTAAGCCCAATTCATTAGCAAATTTTATTTTATTGTATAATGACTTTGGTGAACCACTTATTATTTTGTGTAATTCTTTCATAGAATTAATTCTATTTAACTTATAAATAAATTTATTTACAAGATGAATATTCCAAATACCAATATCAATAGGTTTTTTTTCTCCAAATGATGTTATCGGTTTAAGTTTTTCACTGTAAAAATAATTTAAAATAATCTTTGGATTATATTCTTCACAAAATACGCCTTCTTTTTTTGCAGTTTCTTTATTGAATAAACTGACTTCTGGTAATAATAAGAAAGGCTGAATATAACCCTGTAACAATTTACCTTGCTTCTGAAGTAATAACAAGTCATTTCGATAATTAATAACTTGCCGGATAAATTTCTTTTGAAATGTAGCTACTTTTAATTCGATAAGAAATAAATCTTTTTGATAAGCATAAAGCATATCCAAGCGTCCAGAAGGAAGGACTATCTGTCGTCCAATAAAACGTGGTTCCTCATCTAGCCTTAATGTTTCTTTCATTAAAAATGGAGAACTTATAAGTATATCCTCTATTTGATTTTCTCTAATTTCCATATTTATAGTCTCTTGGCATAATACTTATTATGCCATTTTCGGCGGAATTTGGCAAGTATGGAAAAATTCCAGCCCATATTGGGTTGGAGTGCCGCCTCAAGCGGTACAAAAAGAACATTTGTAACAAAAAAGGGCTTCATCCCCCCATCTCACCCCCCCAAAAAAAAGCCGCCACTTTTTAAAGGGCGGCCTTTTCAATAATAATTAAATCTTATAAAATTTTTTCTCTTTCATCTAATTTTAATAAAATTTTTTTTCCGTCATCCTCATGTTTAACTTTAAAAATTTCTCCGCTTTCCATGTTCATACAAATTTGGTCCGTGAATTTTTGTTTTTCTTCGTTTTTTTCTTCTTGTTCAGAAAAGTCGATGTCGTCGTATCCCATTGGCTCACCTCTAAAAATGTTTTTTGGTAAATTATCGAGCGACGCCCTTTTTTTTAATTTACCTTACTTATTAATTGAATTTAATTATATTATTAAAATTTATCAAGGGGATTTGTTCCCATTTTTAATCTCACAAAAGACGCAAAGATCACAAAGAAGAAAAGGGGGTATATGGCTCCTCTGCGACTGGGAATGTCAACATAAAAAAAGGCCGCCCGAACGGGCAGCCCTTTTAAGCGCTAGACGCTTTTGCTGTTACGCAAAGATGCGGTTATTACGGGTTAAATTTGACATTAGATACATTAAATTGTGTCCAGTTAGGGGAAGTACCATTACCGCAAGGAATATAAATACAGACTTGAATAGTGCCGGTCAAGGTTGAACCCGGATTAACGGTAAACGACATGTCGTTAGTTCCGTTAGTGAATTGTTTTGAAGTTTCAGTAGTTATAATTGTATTTGTGGGCGCTGCCTGTGAAGTTGCAGGGAGGGTGGTATCTCCCAATACTCTGACATCCTTAAAGTTGGTATCCCCTTGAACTGCTTGTAAGGTAAACGTAACGGTCTTATATTGGCCCAATGTAACGCCTGGTGTAAGCGTAACGTTAAACTTGACCCATGTACCGCCGTATCCATTATTATTACCCCAAGTCAATGTATAGCCTGAGGATGTAATGTTGGTAAGTGTGGGTTTTGTTGTGTCATTAAGTGAATTTCCGCACAGTGTCGGATTGGCAGTTGTAAAATCTACAGTGACTGTTTGAGGTTGTGCGGATTGTGCCGTCCATTGAGCTGTCAGCGAAAGGTCTGTATTAATTGTGCTGGCACTTGTAATTATTGTACCACCGTTATCTTGCCATCCGGAAAAATTAAATCCGTTTTTGATAGGCACCGGTAAGGTAAAAGGAACAGTTTCAACAATGGTCATTGGCGAAATAGCATTTCCTCCATCAGAGTCAAATGTCAGGGTATGCCGTACTCCCTTGGTAAAAGTAATCTTGGTAATTTTTATCGTACCGACAGACGAATTTCCGCCGTAACTATTAAATTGGAAAGCAATACCGTTCTTGGTTGCCTGCGAGACTATAAAGTCAAGCGTACCGGTACCGTTATTAAGATCAACAAATTCTACTCCGGCTTTGGTTTTATAGGCATCGCCGGTATCGAACTGCTTAGGAATTACTTTAAAAGGATTACTTTCATTCGCCGGTTTTGTTGCTATATAAGAAACCGTGAAGAAGTCGTAATCGCCAACGCTGGCAGGGAAAGCGTAACGAATCGCGCCGCCTGAATAGGTATAGCTTCCATCTGTCGCGTCTAATCCACTTCCATTCCACTCTCCTTGTGCAGTGCCAGTACTTTGAGTCAGTGCCGGAGCAATATGTACCAGCGTATTTCCGGCAACTTGAGCTGTTCCGTTTTCAAATCTCCATTGGGCGTACACGGTGATGTTGTTGGTAACAGAGGTTGAGGCGGTGAACGCCGTGCCCGAGCCGTCAGACTCAGTGTTCCAACCGTCAAAGACCATGCCGGCGCCCCAGCCATCACTTCTTGTCGGCGGTGCGGGTAATGTTCCTACCGTGCCGCTTACAGAAGCGTACTTTTCATGCGGGCTTGCTTCCGTGGTGCCTGTAGAGTCGGAGTTGTTCTTGTCAAAGTTAACGAGAGGAACAGCGGTCCATCGGGCATAAACGATTATGTCATCTTCAACAGTGGTTGAGGCGGTGAATTCCGTTCCTCCGGTAGCAGTGTTAACTGTGAACCAGCCTGCGAATACATAGTTATCCCGCGTTGGCGGTGTCGGCAATGCATCTACTGTTGTCGCCGGTGAGGTTACCTTTTTGATCTGGTTTGTATTTGGCGTTCCTCCGTTAGGGTTAAAGGTAACGGTAAATCCGGCAATCCACTGCGCATATACGGTGATGGTGGCGGTAACAGTGGTTGTGGCGGTGAACTCGGTGCCTGAGCCGTCTTGCTCGGTGTTCCATTCCTTGAACACGTAATCCGTACGACCAGGCGCGGTCGGCAGTGCGTCTATAGTTGTGGCAGGCGGTGTTACTACTTTTTGATTCGGCATCGGAGGTACCTCTCCGCCGTTACCGTCAAATGTAACGATTAAAGAGTTTGCTTCTATCTTCGTCCATATAGCATATACGATAATATTCTCTGTAACAACGGTATCGCGATCCCATACGGTTCCGTTGCCGTCCGGATCAGTGTTCCACTCTTTGAATACATATCCTGCCCTATCCGGTCGTGTAAACTGTTGATTGGCGATTGTATTGTTCGGGAAGGTTACTGTTATAACTTTTGGGTTAGCCTCGGTATCTCCGCCGTTTTTGTCACAGGTAATGGTAAATGAAACAGGTGTCCACTGGGCATATACGGTGATGTCGTCGTCAACAGTGGTTGTGGCGGTGAACTCGGTGCCTGAGCCGTCATCTTCAGTGTTCCATCCCGCGAATGTGTATCCATACCGGGACGGCGGCGTCGGCAGTGTGCCGACATTTGTAGCGGGGGAAATTACATCTATTTGATCCGGATTCGCCTCCGTATCTCCGCCGTTCTTGTCAAATGTAACGACCATCTCTCCGTCTATCTTTTCTCTCCACTGGGCATACACGGTGATGCTGCCGGTAACAGGGGTTGTTGCGGTGAAGTCCGTGCCTGAGCCGTTAGACTCAGTGGTCCATTTAACGAATCTATAGCCTTCCTTTGTTGGCGGTGTCGGTAACGAATCTATTGTGGTTGCTGGGGAGACTACTGTTTTGCTTGTTGGGTCTGCCTCCGTATCTCCGCCGTTTTTGTCAAATGTAACAGTCCAAGTGTCGCCTCCCGGACCTACCGGACCCGGACCTGGACCTGGACTTGGAGTTGGAGTTTGTGATGCTCCCCCGTCATCGGAACAAGCCACAAAGAAACAGGCTACTAGTGCCACGGCTAATAAAATTAGCCATACCTTCTTAATCATAAATTTCCTCCTGATTGGTTTTTAACCCCTCTACGGGGGTTAGCTTTATAGGGACGATTAAAATATAATCCTAACATATAACTATACCGCGATTCTGAAAAAAATGCAATATAAAAATAATTAAATTTTTAATTATTTTTATGCAAATTTATATTAGATTCCGCAAAATTTTCAAAAATTTAACCTGCAAAAACAACCTAAAAATGTGAATTCCGCCAATAAAAATGCCAAATTTAAACGTCCCTTTAAATTACCCTTAATAATCAATATTTTACTTGACTTACCCATAAATTGTTGTATACTGATATTTTGTAATTAAAAACATCTATGGATAACGGCTTTAACGGAGAAAATAATGAAAAATTTTTTATTTCTTGTAACTTTTGTAATAATAACGCTGTTGTCCGCGTGCAGTAATTCGTCTACCACCAGTACCTTGCCGGATAAAAATATAGACGACCCGCCGGAACCTTTAGGGCCGTCAGAACCTTTAGGGCCTTCAACGCCGTCAAAGCCTTCAGCGCCGCCCATCATAAATATTCAAATAAACATAATTGATGATATCGAAGGCGACAGTGTGACGGTCAGTAAGGCGTCCGGTTTGGAAGGAGACGATATTAAGCTCAGCTATACATTAGCCAAAGCCAAAAAAAACAACCGGCTTATTTTTTCCGGTACAAAAACGGCTATCGCGGCGGTTAACAGCGCGGGAAAAGGCTCAAGGATATACAATATAGACGAAGAAGACTCGGCGGAAGGGGTTATCGTCATCAGCGCGGTTTTTACCCATACGGACAAACAGATCGATACCATAGAATTTGCGGATAACAATAACGAAACCAGAACATACGGCGATCCTGACTTTGTCAAAGCGATTGCAAACGGCGGTTCGGGAACCGGGGCGATAACATATTCCTGTGACGATACAAATACGGCGATAGTGGACGGCAGCGGAAAAGTGACCATACTCGGCGTGGGTACCGCCGTAATTACCGCGGAAAAAGCGGCGGACGCGGTTTATGAGCAGGCTCTGGCGGCGTACACCCTGACTGTTACGCATCTTCAGCTTACCGTAACCGATCCCGCGGTTACTAAAACAAAAGTTTATAACGGCAATACGACCGCCGCGGTTACCGCCGGTACGCTTAAAAATATTGTCGGAAGCGATAGGGTAACGGTATCCGCCTCCGCCTCCTATAATTCGGCAAATGTTTTAGACGCGAATCTTATCACAGTTGTTTATACGATTTCAGGGGCAAACGTGGGCAATTATTTAAAACCCGTAAATTTTACAACCGCGGGCGTTATCACGAAAGCGCAGGGGGCGAATGTCGGCGTTCCGTCGGCGGCTTCCATGACGACAAACAGCATTACAATTAACGCCGTTACGCCCGCGGGCGGACAAACCGTTGAATACTCAATTTCGACGACAACCGCCGTAACAGGCGGCTGGCAGGACGGCCTTGTTTTCAACGGTTTAAATCCCAACACCAATTATTATGTTTTCGCGCGGTCAAAGGCCAACGGCAATTACAATGCGGGAGCGGAGATGATAAGCAATGCAATTAAGACGTCGGCGGAGACCCCGCCTCAGCCTCTTCCCCAAGGAGCGGTGCAGTCGGGAATTTACAGGAATTTGTTTAAGGAATGGGGAAGATCAGACTCTGAAATTACCAACAGGGTAAACTCGGCATGGAGCAGTCTGTTTAACGGTTCGACAAATGAGAAAATCTACTATGAAGTGGCGCCGGATATGGCGTACATCTATTCTGTGGATTCAACCGATGTGCGTTCGGAAGGAATGTCCTACGGCATGATGATCTGCGTCCAGCTTAATAAAAAAACCGAATTCGACCGTCTGTGGAAATGGGCAAAAAAATATATGTACAATGAGAATACAAATGCCGATGCCAATAATAATAACAGGGGTTATTTTGCATGGCAATGCAAAACGGACGGCTCAAGAATAGATCAAAGCGCCGCTCCTGACGGAGAATTTTATTTTGTAACATCATTGCTGTTCGCGTCCGCCCGCTGGGGGAATGGAACCGGTGATCTTGAATACGGAAAGTGGGCGAGAAAAATTCTCTATGATATGATTCACCGTACCTCGGCGGATCCATATAACGCGCCGACAATGTTTAACTTGTCAAATAAAATGCCCGTATTTGTTCCTATTGGGTCATCAGCCACCTTTACGGATCCTTCCTACCATTTACCGGCGTTTTATGAAGTATGGGCGGCGGAATTGGAAAATGACTATAATAACAACCGCTTATCCGGTATTTGGAGCAACTTGTCGGCTCTGCAGGCCGATTTTAATTTTTATAAACAGGCGGCGCAGGCCAGCCGGGCATTTTTCCCGACAACGACACATCCGACAACGGGACTTGGACCGGATTACGCTGAATTTAACGGAGCGCCCAAGGATCAAGGGGATCACAAGTATTTCGAGTATGACGCGTGGCGTATCGCAATGAATATCGGCGTGGACTATTCATGGTGGAAAAAAGATCCCTGGCAGCAAACATTTGCCGACAGGATTCAGGCGTTCTTTATCAGTAAAGGAATTACCTCTTACGGAGACCGCTGGACATTGGACGGGACTCCAAGGGGAGCGGATCACTCGGTGGGGCTGATTGCGTGTAACGCGGTCGCGTCCCTTGCGGCGGCAAATACGGCGAACGCGTTGAAATTCATCGAAAGTTTCTGGAATGCTAACGTGCCGACGGGGACATACCGTTACTATGGCGGGTGTTTGTATATGCTGGGGCTTCTGCATGTAAGCGGCAATTTTAAAGCGTATCTCTCATTCTAATGGGTGATTATGGTATTGTTAATCAGAGTAATTGCATATTTTTTTTATTAATTTTAGCTAATTTTAATAAATTATTAAAATTTAGAAAAAACTTGACAATTTTTGTTGACAGCTTTAATTTTCTAATGTATTTTTAATATATGGTAAATACCAAAATAGCGTTAAAAAAAATATACGGTTGCAGGCTTTTTGGTACTAAAAACGCAAATTTATGTAAGACGATATTGACTTTCCCCCGCTCGGAATTTCTCAATAAATATCGTAATATAACACATATTTTTTTCTTTTTAATTCTCTTCCTATTTATAACAGGCGGTCTTTCCGCCTTATCCGGCGAATTTGCCGGTTTGGGATTTGAAGGCAGTGCCAATACCCGTGAAGGCATGGCATTTGGCGGCAGTTTGTCTTTTGGCTTGAATTTGGACCATCGGTTCAGTCTTGGATTAAAAGCCTATCTTAGCTCCGATGCGGATATGGTTACTACGCTGGAATCGGCGGTATTTTTCCGCTATTATCTTCCAATTAAAATCGATAATCTTTTTGCGCAAGTTGAGATGGGCGCGTCAGTTTTTTTTGAGGACGATGAGAGCTATCCCGCGTTTCTTGTAGGTCTGACTTTAGGTTGGCGTTATTATGTGTGGAAAGAATGGTATATAGAACCTTCAGTCCGATTCGGTTATCCCTTCGCATGGGGTGTTGGTATTACGGCCGGTTTAAGTTTTGATATAGCCGCGTTACGGCAGTAATAATTTCAATACTTAAGGAGAAGACTATGAAAAAGTTCACTATTATAATGATTGGAATGTTGACGCTTTTGTCTTGCAGTAATCCCTTTGTTAATAATATTTTGCCGGATAAAAGTGTTAATGGCGTTCCCGTCATTGTCGAGCCTCCAAAGGAACCGGAGCCGCCGGTTGTTAACCCGTCTGATCCTGACGCCATCACGATTAATATCGCATTATCAGATAATGTCGCGGGCGACATCGTTACGGCGGCGCCCTCAACCGCCAAAGCCGGAGATGAAATAACGCTTAGCTATAATGTTGCCGGGACCAAGCTTAACAACAGGCTTGTTTTTTCCGGTACAAAAACGGCCATTGCGCAGGCGGACGGCGCGGGAAGCGGTACAAGAAAATACACTGTGGATAAAACAGACTCAACCGAAGGCGTTATCACTATTCACGCCATGTTTTCACATTCAGATAAGGAGTTTGATAACATAGCGTTTGCGGATCGCAATAACGAATCCAAAGTTTATGGTTCAGGAAATTTTACAAAGGCGATTACAAATAACGGCAGTGGCTCGGGAGCGATAAGTTATGCCTCAAGCGATCCAACCGTAGCGACAGTGAATAACGCCACAGGGGAAGTAACCATACTTAAAGTGGGAAATACCGACATTACCGCGACAAAAGCCGCGGATGCGGAGTTTGAACATGCCGAGGCCGTTTACACCCTGACGGTTACGCACTTACAGCTTACGATTGCGAACCCGGTAATTGAAACGGTAAAGACCTATGACGGCTTAATAAGAGCGGAAATTACCTCTGTCGGCGACCTTGACAATAAAGTCGGCGATGACGCGGTGACAGTATCCGCCGCGGCAAATTTTGCCTTGAAAAACGTGGGCGAAAGGCAGATAACCGTTGTTTACACCATAAGCGGCGCGGACGCGGGTAATTATGTCAAACCGGTTGATTATAAGGTTAACGGCACTATTAACAAGTTGCAGTTAACGGTAACTGAATCGGTTACAACTTCGAAACCTTATGATGGCAATACAACCGCGGCGGTTTCAATTACATCTTCTAATAAAATCAGTACGGATACTTTAACCATAACCCCCGTCGGCACATATAACGCGGCGACTGTGGCGGGAGCGGAACATATTACCGTCTCTTATACCATTAGCGGCGCGGATAGTGGCAATTATGATAAACCGGATAACCACGCTGTCCCCGCTACTATTACAAAAGCGGCTGGAAGCGCGGTATCCGTCCCGAAGACGGCTTCCAAAACGGATACCGGCATTACAGTCCGCGCCGTAACCTTAACATCGCCCAACCTGGGGCAAACCGCCGAATACGCCAAATCCGCATCGGCAAACCCCGTGCCGGTAAGCGGCTGGCAGGATGGGCATATTTTCGACGGATTAACCAAAGGCAGTACATGGTATATTTTTGCCAGGTCAAAGGCGGACGGCAACTGCGATGCGGGAACGGCGCAGGTAAGCGCGGCAATAATAGTAATGGACGATTCGTACAGAAATACGGTAATTGATTTTGAGACTGACACGATAGGAAAGACGTATTCGTACACATCCGGCGACAATAATCCGAGTAAAGTAGCGGTTGCCGTTGATCCGGCTAATTCGGGACAGAAATCACTGCAAATTACCACAGGCGGTAACGGTTGGAATCAGGCGGCAATCATTCCGGTTTATCTGCCGTATCCGCTGTCCAATTATGACTCTTTCTCTTTCAGATTCAGACTGCTGAGCGTCGGAAGCGATACAAATCCCAAGACGATTCAGGTTTACGCGGCAAGTGATACCACGACTTTTAAGCGATACAGCTTTGGAAATCCATCAAGCAACACCAACAATAACTTTGCCGCCAATTTAGTGGGAAGTGCGCCGGCAGTACCAGTACTCTTTGATAATAGCTATAAGGATAAATGGACAGAGTATGAAATAACAATTACTAATCCGGGCAACGCAATCAAAGACTTAGTTGGCAATATCTATATAGCTATCGGGATGAACTGTAATGACGTAAGGGACTATCTGTTAGACGATCTCACCTTCCTGATGAAGGATACTTTTAGTCCGCCGCCGTATATTTCCCCCACTTCCGCGACATTTGATCTAAAGTCAGGAACACCAGCCAACGCCGACATTCCGGTAACTGTGGCTTTACAGGGTAATACTTTGACCGGCATCACAAGTTCCGGTACAACTTTTACAACCGCAAATTATACCGAGAGCGGTAACACAGTAACATTGAAAAAAGAATACCTTGCGGACCAGACAGAAGGCGCGACGATTACGTTTACTTTTAGTTTCAGCGACTCGTCAACCAAAACCTTTTTGGTTTCAATTATAAACAGCGCGAGCCTTTTTCTTAAGTATGATTTTAATACTATGTCTTCTTTACCGACTAATTATCCTAAATATGGGTTTAATAACGCCGAATCTACAGCTTCAGCCAGCGGTTTATCCGCGGTTCTTGCCACGTCTTCCGCCTCATCAGGCGAATATTCAGGAAAGAAAATCTTAAAAGTAGTAAAAACAACGGGCCATTCAAGCCCGAGGTTTATATTGTCTTTTAATGTGGGTCCGGGTAATCTTTCAAGTTATACCAAAATTGTACTAAATATACGGCCTGTATCCGGGGACCTTAATAACAGTAAAACGTGGTATGCCAGATCTGGTTTTTCCGGGACGTCATTTGGCAGCGTAGGTACAAGTTTGGGCGGTACTCTGAATACTAATCCTACTACAGTCACAATCCCTATATCAGGTTCAGGTACCGGGGTTATAGATATAGGATTTGAGGTTAATAACACCGCTGCTTTTGAATATGAGATATTGAGTATAGAGTTGCAATAACAAAGTGAGAAAGGAGAAGGGATGAAAAAGTTTACTATTGTATTGCTTGTAATACTGGCGTTATTTTCAACATGCGATAAACCAAGCGAAGGACTGCCGGAAGATAATAAGCCAGGCGGCGGATTGCCGGATGATAATAAACCTGTTGTTCCTTCCGGACCTGACGTTATAACGGTTAATATTGTGATGTCCGGTAATGAAACCGGCGACAGTGTTTCCGTAACACCCGCGTCCGGTGAAGCCGGTGTTGAAATAACGGTTAATTTTACAATTGCCGATAAAAGAATTCACAACCGTCTTGTTTTTTCGGGCACGGAAACGGCCATTGCGCAGGCGGATGTCGCGGGAAGCGGTACAAGAAAGTACGTAATAAACGCCCAAGACGCGGCTGACGGCGTTATCACCATAAACGCGGTATTTTCCCACTCGGATAAACAGCTTGACACCATAGCGTTCGCGGATAGCGGCAATGTGACAAAAACCTTGGGCGACGCTAAATTTACCAGAGCGGTTACAAATCGCGGTAACGGCTCAGGGGCGATAAGTTACGCCTCAAGCGATCCAACCGTAGCGGAAGTGAACTCAGCCACGGGAGAGGTAACCATACTTTATATAGGAACTACGGAAATTACCGCGACAAAGGCCGCGGATGCGGCTTATGAGCAAGCCACAGCCATGTACACCCTGACTGTCGTCCATAAGTCCGTTGAAGTGCCAAGAACCACGCTCGTTGACTTTGAGGCCGACGCCATAGGAAAAGCTTATGAGTCCACCAAGGCCGGTTCCGCCCCTACGGTGAAGGTTATCGCGGACCCGCTTAATTCAGGACAGAAATCATTGCAGATAACCAGCACTACTTATAATCAGGCGGCTATTGTTCCGGTTAATCTCCCCGTTGAACTGCGCAACTATAAATCTTTCTCATTCAGATTTAACCTGTTAAGCGGCGCCAATTTAAACAATCAGTCAATTATGGTTTACATAGCAAAGAACATGTCGGATTTTAAACAATACGGTTTTGGAAATCCGGCGGACAGCAGTTATGCGCAATTTGCCGACAAACTGCTTGGAAGCACGGCGGGGGAAAACATCGGCGACAGCCATAGAAACAAATGGACCAATTATGAAATAACGATTAACAATCCGGGCGCGGCAATCAGGGATTTAAAGGGCGATTTATATATCGCCATCGGGATTAATTGTCAAAACGGCGCGGATTATCTGTTAGACGATCTTACATTCAAGATGAAAGACGATTTTAATCCGCCGCCAATTGTAATACTGCCCGCGCCGACTCCGCCTTCAATCGGAGCCGTAGTGTCCGGAAAATACCGCAATATGTTTAAGGAGTGGGGAAAAACCGACGTGGAAATTACCGCTAAGGTAAACTCAATATGGAACAGGCTGTTTAACGGAACTGAAACTGAGAAAATCTACTATACCGTGGGTTCCGACATGGCGTATATTTATGATTCCGGCAACAACGACGTCCGTTCAGAAGGAATGTCCTACGGCATGATGATGTGCGTACAGCTTGATAAAAAGACTGAGTTCGACCGCCTGTGGAAATGGGCTAAGACATATATGTACAACGCTGTCAATAACGGCAAAAATTCCAGGGGCTATTTCGCGTGGCAGTGCGGCACGGACGGCAGTAAAAAAGACGTGAACCCCGCCCCAGACGGTGAATTTTATTTTGTAACTTCCCTGCTGTTCGCGTCCGCCCGCTGGGGGGACGGAACCGGCGATTTAAATTACGGAAAGTGGGCAAGGCAGATTCTCTATGACATGCTGCACCGCACGGCGCCGCCTGATCCTTACAGCGAACCGCCGATGTTTAATTTGAGCAATAATATGGTCTACTTTACCCCCTATGGCGGAGGCCTGCATACCGATCCTTCCTACCATTTGCCCGCGTTTTATGAAGTTTGGGCGTTGGAATTGGAAAATGACTGGAAAAATAATAAATTATACGATACCGCCAATACATGGAAAACTTTGGCTGAATTAAAAACAGACATTGATTTTTATAAACAGGCGGTACAGGCAAGCAGGGCTTTCTTCCCTAAGACGACAAACGCGACAACGGGGCTTGGACCTGATTACGCCAATTTTGACGGCTCGCCTACCGGCGGAGAACACGCGGATTTCAGGTATGACGCGTGGCGTATCGCGATGAACATAGCCGTAGATTACGCGTGGTGGGCGGCGGATTCATGGCAAAAAACATTTGCGGACAGGATTCAGGCGTTCTTTTACGGTAAGGGAGTCACTTCTTACGGAAGCCTGTGGACATTAAACGGGACGCTGCTTTCGGCAAACAACGCGGCGGATCATTCGGCGGGGTTGGTTGCGTGTAACGCGGTAGCGTCTTTTGCGGCGACAAATGACAACGCGTGGAAGTTTATCGAAAATTTCTGGGAAATGCCGATGACGTCGGGCCAATACCGTTACTATGACGGTTGTTTGTATATGCTGGGTTTGTTGCATGTAAGCGGCAATTTTAAGGCGTATCTTTCCTCTACCACTACGCCGATTCCCAATTCCGTTATCAGCCCGACAAGCGCGGCATTCGACAAGAAGACATCCCAGCAGGCCGACATTACGGTAACCATGACGCTTAACGGTAATACATTGACAAACATCAAGAACGGCGCGGCAATGCTTACAAGCGGAAGCAACTATACCGTTAGCGGTAATAATGTAACGGTTAAAAAAGAATATTTGTCAACGCTGTCTGTAGGAACCGAGACGCTTACATTCACGTTCAGCGCGGGATCAACCCAAAATCTTGTTATTACGGTTACTGATACGTCCAATTCCAGTATCAGCCCCACAACCGCGGTGTTTGACAAAAGATCAGACCTGCAAGCCAACATTGTCGTCAATATGACGCTTAACGGGAATTCTTTGTCAAGCGTCAGTAACGGCGGAACGGCGCTTGCAAACGGCGGCGATTATAACGTCAGCGGAAATTCGGTAACTATTAGTAAAACATATCTTGCGGCGCAGACTGTAGGGACTACGACTCTGACTTTCACATTCAGCGCCGGGGCGGCAAGCAGTCTTGTTATCACTGTAAAGCAAAGCCCGCAAGGCGGCGGAACGGGAACCAGTTATAACTTTGCAAGTGACACCTTCCTTACGGGATACCCGAAATACAGCGGAAGCGGCATAGTCGCAAATATAGAAGGCGGAGTTTTAAGTGTAAAAAAAACCAATACATCTTCCACTGAGTCGTTTGTAATATCTTTTAATCTTGGAACGGGGGGAAATATTTCCAATTATTCCGGTATTAAAGTAAACATGCGGGGAGTAAGCGGGGATTACACTTATAAAAATTACCAGGCATGGGCGGGTATTACTACCGGTACCCAGCTTGGCAGCGTAAGCTCTTCATTAACGACATCTTTTAAAGATGTAACAATACCAATCTCAGGCTCGCTTGCCGCTAATTCTGAAGGAATAGTAGAAATAGGGTTTGGTTTCCCAAGCGCTAATGCTTATGTTTATGAGATAAAGAGCATAGATTTGATTAGTAAATGATAATACCCTGCGGCGGCAAACCGCGGGGTATTTTATCGTATAATTGTATTAAATTTAACCTTACACTTCAGCATGTTTCGTCAAAATGAGTGATTTTTGTGCTTTTTATTAGAGTAATTGCCTGTTTTTTGCTATTTTAAATAAATTTTAATAAATTGAGAGAATTTTAAAAAAAAAGCTTGACAACTAATACTATTTATAATAATATTAAAGCGCGTTATAAATATAAGTCTAATTTTAAAAAAGTGAATAAGTAAATAAGTTATTAGGTACTCGGATTATGATAAAACCGCCCTGTGGCGGTAGATGTATTGTGATGTGGTAAGGAGAAAACCATGAAGAAGAATACGATTATGGCGCTTGCAGTTATAGCGCTTGTAATTACGGCATTATTATTCGCTTGTAAGCATCCCGGATCTGATGATCTCACTAAGGATCTGATTAGCGGAGGTAACATAGAAGAAGAAGTTGAAGAAGGCGGTGGACATGTCACTCCCGTAACCCCTGCTGATCCATCCATCATTAAGATTAAGGTTAATATAACCGGCAATGAAACCGGCGAAACCGTAACTGTTTCGAAAGCCTCAGGCAAAGCCGGAGAAGAGATAACGCTCAGCTATACCCTTATCAGTACCAAAGAAAACAACCGGATTGTTTTTTCCGGCACAAAAGCGGTTATTGAAGAAGTCAGCGGTTCGGGCAGCGGTACAAGGACGTATGTTATAGCCGAAGAAGACTCAATCGAAAAGGTTATTACCATTTATGCGGCATTTACCCATACGGATCTTCTGCTTAACAATATAGCGTTTGCGGATACAAATAATGAAACCAGAGTTTACGGAGATTCTTCCTTTACCAAAGCAATTACAGACGCGGGTTCAGGCACGGGGGCGATTAGCTATCACTCAAGCGATAAATTCACGGCTACAGTGAACGGCGAAGGGACGGTAACCATACTTAGTACGGGCACCGCCGTAATCACGGCGATAAAGGAATCGGACGGGATTTATGAGGAAACCAAAGCTTCATACACCCTGCTTGTAACGCCGCTGCAGCTTATTGTTGCAAGTGCGGCGGTTGAAACTACAAAGAAATACGATGGCAATACAACCGCTAGTGTCGGCGTTATTGAGCTTGCCAATAAAGTCGGCGGCGATGATGTTAAGGCATACGCAGTTGCCAACTACAACTCGGCAAACGTGGCGGAAGCTGATCTTATCACTGTTGTTTACTCAATTGGCGGCGCAAACGCTGACAATTATATCAAGCCGGTTGATTCAACAATCGCAGGCGATATTTTCAAAGCGCCGGGCGGAACGGTCAATGTTAACCCTGAGGCGCAAAATATAACCTCGACCAGCATTACCGTTAAACCGGTCATTCCAAGCGTCGGACAAAGCGTTGAATACGCGATTGCGTCGGCGGCAAGCCCCGTACCGACAACCGGATGGCAGACAGGGCTGTTATTCAACGGATTAACTCCCAGCACCGGTTATTATCTTTTCGCGCGTATAAAAGAAAACGACAATTACCTGACCGGCGAGGCTAAGGTAAGTTCTAAAATTACAACGGATGCGACCAGCATAAATATCAAAATTACAATGACCGGCAACACGGTCGGCGATAATGTTACGGCGACGCCTTCGTCCGGTAAAGCCGGAGCGGAGATAACGCTTAACTATACTCTTGCCAATTCAAACGAGAACAACAGGATTGTTTTCTCAGGTACAAAATCGGCTATTGAGACCGTGAATACGGTGGGAGAAGGCACAAGGAAGTTTATTGTAAATGAAGAAGACGCAGACCAAAACAATATTACCATTATCGCGACATTTACCCACGCGGAGCTTACGCTTGATACAATAGCGTTTGCGAATTCAAGTAATGAAGAGAAAGTTTACGGCGACGCCGCCTTTACCAAGGCAATTACAAATACCGGTTCAGGTTCAGGCGCGATAACATATTCTTCCGGTAACACCGGCGTAGCGACGGTAAACGCCGCTACAGGAACGGTAACAATTGTTAAAGTTGGAACCGCCATAATCACCGCGACAAAAGCGGCGGACGCGGCACACGCGCAAGCCACCGCCTCCTATACCCTGACCGTTACGCAGTTGCCGCTTATTATAGCGGATCCGGCGGTTACAAAGACAAAGCCATATGACGGCTCTACAGCCGCCGCGGTTACAGCCGGTTCTCTGACTAATAAAGTCGGAAACGACGCGGTAACGGCATCCGCTACAGCCACCTACGCCTCGGCAAATGCGGGATCGAATATCGTTATTACCGTTGTTTACTCCATTTCCGGCGCGAGCGCGGGCAATTATATCAAACCGGTTAATTACACAACTGTCGGCACAATCACTAAAAGCACGGACGTTAGCGGTTCACAGATCAACGGCAGCGTGACAGACGCTTCCAAAGACGCGAACAGCATTACCATTAATGCGGTAACGCCCCCCAGCAACGGACAAGCCGTAGAATACGCGATTTCAACTTCACCGACCGCGCCTGAAAACGGCTGGCAGGATGGGACGACTTTCACCGGATTAACCCCTGACACCGAATATTATATCTATGTGCGCGCGAAGGAAAACGCCAATTACAACGCGGGAACGCCAAAGAGAAGCGGCGTAATAAAAACGGATACCCTGACTACGACAATATCATTTGCGGCCCCCCTTAACGAAAACAAAGCCTATGGTACAAACTTTACAAAAGCGCTTTCATCCACAGGTTCAGGCTCAGGAGCGGTAACATATTCCTCGAGCGACACAAGCATTGCGACAGTGAACGCCAGTACCGGGGAAGTAACACCCAAGAAAGTTGGAGGCCCCATAACAATCACCGCGACAAAAGCGGCGAATGGAGGTTACGCCCAAGCCACCGCCACCTACACCCTGACTATTACGCAGTTGCAATTAACTATAGCGGATCCTTCGGTTACAACGACAAAAGTTTATAGCAATAATAATACGACCGCGGCGGTCACCGCGGGCGCGCTTACAAATGTAGTCAGCGGCGACACGGTAACCGTATCTGCCACCGCTAACTACAATTCTGCGAACGTGGCGGATGCGAATACGATCACCGTTGTTTACACCATTTCCGGCGCGAGCGCGGCTAATTATATCAAACCGGTTAATTACACAATTGCCGGTACTATCACTAAAGCGGCGGGCGCGGCGACAAGTTCACAGAGCGGCGGCACCCCGTCAGCGGATTCTAAAACGGCGACCAGTATTACCAGTACTACGGTAAACATATCGACCACTAATCCCGGCAGTCAAACAGCCGAATACGCAATTTCAACATCAACAACCCTGCCGACAAGCGGCTGGCAGGATGGGAAGACTTTCAATAATTTAACTCCCAATACCGATTATTATATCTTCGCGCGCGCAAAGGAAAACGCCAATTACAATGCTGGAACGGCAAAAACAAGCGCGAAAATAACAACGGATAAAGCGACCATAACCGTCAATATTGCCAAGTCGGGTAATACCGGAAGCGACAATGTTTCCGTTTCACCGGCGTCAGGCGCGGACGGAACAACGGTAACGATTAGCTATACATTAGACAAAACAAATTCAAGAAACCGGCTTACCTTTAGCGGTACGGCAGCGGCTATTGAAGAGGTTTACAGCGCGGGAACGGGTACCGCGGTTACAGGTACAAAGGCTTATGTTATTAAAGAAGCGGACTCAACCGGGTATGTTATCACCATTAACGCCGTATTTACCCATTCCGCGCTTGAACTTAACACGATAGCGTTTGCGGATACCAATAACGAATCCAAGGTCTACGGTTCCGCAAGTTTCACAAAAGCGATTACAAATGCGGGTTCAGGCTCGGGCGCGATAAGCTATGCCTCGAGCGATACAAGCGTAGCGACGGTAAACGGCGGCACGGGGGCGGTAACAATTGTTAAAGTTGGAACAACCACCATTACCGCGACAAAAGCGTCTGACGGAACTTATGCGCAAACTACCGCAGAATACAATTTGACCGTTACGCCATTGCAGTTAACTAAAGCAAATCCGACGGTTACAACGTCGAGGGCATATAACGGCTCTACAACCGCGGCAGTTACCTCTGTTGGCGCTTTAAATAATAAAGTCGGAAACGACGATGTAACCGTATCCGCCGAAGCAAACTACAACTCGGCAACAGTAGCGGAAGCGAATCTGATCACCGTTGTTTACTCTCTTTCCGGCGCGAAAGCGGGCAACTATATAAAGCCGGTTGATTACACAATTGCCGGTACAATCACAAAAGCGACGGGCGGGACAATCAGCGGCAGTGTGACGGCGGCTTCCATGACGTCAACCAGCATTACCGTTAACGCGGCGTCAATAACAACGCCCAACTCCGGCGGACAAACCGTAGAATACGCGGTTTCAACTTCGTCAACCGCGCCGGCAAACGGCTGGCAGGACGGGCTTGTTTTCACCGGATTAACCATTAATACCAATTATTATATCTTCGCGCGCGCAAAGGCTAACGACAATTACGGCGCCGGAACCGCGAAGGCAAGCGCGGCAATAAAAGTAGAACATCAGAATGACGCGATAGCGTTTGCAAATACTGATAACGAGACCAAAGTATACGGTTCCGCCGCCTTTACCAAGGCGATAACAAATACCGGATCAGGCACGGGAGCGATCACTTATGCGTCAAATAACACGGGCGTAGCGACAGTGAACGCCGGTACCGGAGCGGTAACAATAGTTAAAGCGGGAACAGCCACAATCACCGCGACAAAAGCGCAGGACGATACTTATAAGCAAGCCACCGCTTCCTATACCCTGACAGTTACCCAATTGCAGTTAACTGTAGCGGATCCTTCGGTTACAACGACAAAGACATATAACGGCAATACAACCGCGGCAGTCACCGCAGGCGCTATTACAAATAAAGTAGGCAGCGACAATGTGACGGTAACCGCCACAGCCACCTATAACTCGGCAAATGTGGCGGAAGCGAATCTGATTACCGTTGTTTACAACATGGCCGGTACAAGCGCAAGCAACTATGTAAAACCGGCTGATTACACAATTGCCGGTACAATCACAAAAGCGGCAGGCGGAACAGTAAGCGGTACGGTGTCGGCGGATTCCAAAACATCGGACAGTATAAAAGTTAATGTTTTAACCGTAGCGTCACCCAACACAGGCAATCAGACCGTGGAATACGCGAAAGCGACATCGTCAACAACCCCGGCTACAGGCTGGCAGGACGATACGACTTTCAGCGGATTAAACGCCAATACCAATTATTATATTTTCGCGCGCGCGAAAGCTAACGACAATTACAGCGCGGGAGCTGAGATAAACGCGCAAATAAAAACGGAGCTTAGGGCTAATACCATAACGTTTGCGGCTCCTCTTGAGGAGAGCAAAGTTTACGGAACCAACTTTACCAAAGCGATTGCATCCGGCAGTTCGGGCACGGGGGCGGTCAGCTATTCTTCAAGCGACACAAGCGTAGCGACAGTGGCCAGCGGCGGAGTGGTAACCCCTGTTAAGACGGGAACTGCCACAATCACGGCGACAAAAGCGGCGGACACGACCTATGCGCAAGCCACAGCTTCTTATAATCTGACCATTACGCCATTGCAGCTGACTAAAGCGGATCCGACGGTTACAAAATCAAGAGCCTATGACGGCACGACAACCGCGGCTGTTACCGCTGTTGGCGCCCTAAGCAATAAAGTCGGAAATGACGATGTAACCGTATCCGCCGAAGCAAACTATAACTCGGCAAATGTTGCGGACGCGAATAAGATAACCGTTGTTTACTCTATTTCCGGAACAAAATCCGGTAACTATATAAAACCTGTTGACTTCACAATTACTACCGGCTGTTCAATCACAAAAGCGACAGGCGGGACGATCAGCAGTAACCCGACAGCGGCTTCCAAAACATCAACAAGCATTACCGTTAGCGCGGTAACGGCTCCAAGCAACGGGCAAACGGTGGAATACGCGGTTTCAACGTCAACAACCGCTCCGGCAGACGGCTGGCAGGATGGGCTTACATTCACTGGATTAACCAATGGCGGTAATTATTATATCTACGCGCGGGCAAAAGAAAGCGCCAATTACAATGCGGGAACTGCGAAATCAAGCGATAAAATAACGTTAAGTCTTCTGGCTAACACAATAGCGTTTGCGAATGCCAATAACGAGAGCAAAGTATACGGTTCCGGCACATTTACCAAAGCGATAACAAATACCGGTTCAGGCACGGGAACGATAAGCTATGCTTCAAGCGACACAAGCGTGGCGACGGTGACCAACAGCGGCGTGGTAACGCTGGTTAAAGCGGGAACAGCCACAATCACCGCGACAAAAGCGGCTGATGATACTTACGCGCAAGCCACCGCGTCCTACACCCTGACAATTACGAAAGCTACGGGCGGTACGCTCAGCGGCAACCCGACAGCGTCTTCCTACACGTCAACGAGTATTACGGCAAACACGGTAACGGCGCCCAGCAACGGGCAGACCGTGGAATACGCGGTTGCGACAGGTACAACCGCGCCGACAAGCGGCTGGACTGACAGCACGACAATCACCGGATTAACCAACGGCAGCAGTTATTACATCTACGCGCGTGCGAAGGAGAACGACAATTACAATGCGGGAACCGCGATAAGATCAACGGCGACGACAAAAGTACAACATAAGACTGACAGCATAGCGTTTGCGAATACCAGTAACGAGAGCAAAGAATACGGTTCCGGAACATTTACAAAAGCGATAACAAGCGCCGGTACGGGCACGGGAGCGATAACTTACGCGTCAAGCGACACAAGCGTGGCGACGGTGACCAACAGCGGTGCGGTAACAATAGTTAAAGTGGGAACCGCCACAATCACCGCGACAAAAGCGGCGGACGATAATTATGCGGAAGCCACGGCAACCTACACCCTGACCGTTACGCCTTTGCAGTTAACCAAAGCAAATCCGACGGTTACGGCGACAAAGACATATGACGGCACGACAACCGCGGCTGTTACCACCGTTGGAGCGCTTAACAATGTAAAGAGCGGCGACACGGTATCAGTAGCCGCCGAAGCCAACTACGCCTCGGCGAATGTAGGCTCGAATATCACAATCACCGTTGTTTACACCATTTCAGGAACGAGCGCCGGCAACTATACGGCGCCAGTCAACTACACGACAAACACCGGTACTATCAATAAACTGCAACTGACTATAGCGAATCCGACGATTCCAGCGTCAAAGAAATATGACGGCACTACGGCCACGACTGTTACAGTCGGCGCGCTTAGCAATTTAAAGAGCGGTGACACGGTAACTGTAACCGCGGAAGCCAACTACGCCTCGGCAACTTTGGGAACCGGTAAAACGATCACCGTTGTTTACTCCATTTCCGGCACGAGCGCGGGGAACTATACGGCGCCCGCCAACTACACGACAACCGGTTCAATCGTAAAAGGGGACGGCGGAGCGGTCAGCGCCCCGACAATGGCATCCAAAACGACGACCAGTATAACCGTTAACGCGGTAACGGCTCCCGCCACCGGGCAAACCGTAGAATACGCGAGAGCGACAACGGCAACGGCTCCGACAACAGGCTGGCAGGACGGTACGGCTTTCACCGGATTAACCGCCAATACTACTTATTATATCTACGCCCGCGCGAAGTCTAACGACAATTACAATGCCGGAACTGCGGCATCCGCGCAAATAAAAACACTTCAGAATAACACCATAACATTTGGGACTTCTCCTGATGAAAGCAGGACATACGCTTCCGCCGCCTATACTAAAGCGATAACAAGCGGAAGTACAGGCACAGGGGCGGTAACTTACGCGTCAAGCGACACAAGCGTAGCGACGGTGAACGCCAGTACAGGTGCGGTAACAATACTAAAAGTGGGAACTAGCACAATCACCGCGACAAAAGCGGCGGACGATAATTACGCGGAAGCCACGGCAACCTACACCCTGACCGTTACACCGTTACAGCTGACTAAAGCGAATCCGACAGTTACAGGAACAAAGACGTATGACGGCACGACAACCGCGGCAGTTACCGCCGTTGGAGCGCTTAGCAATGTAAAGAGCGGCGACACGGTATCAGTAGCCGCCGAAGCCAACTACGCCTCGGCGAATGTAGGCTCGAATATCACAATCACCGTTGTTTACACCATTTCAGGCGCGAGCGCGGGGAACTATACGGCGCCAGTCAACTACACGACAAACACCGGTACTATAAATAAACTGCAACTGACTATAGCGAATCCGACAGTTACGACGTCAAAGAAATATGACGGCACTACAGCCGCGGCAGTAACAGCCGGCGCGCTTAACAATGTAAAGAGCGGCGACACGGTAACTGTAACCGCCGAAGGCAATTACGCCTCGGCAGCCGTGGGAACCAATAAAACGATCACCGTTGTTTACACCCTTGGCGGCTCGAGCGCGGGCAACTATACGGCGCCAACCAACTATACGGTAAACAACGGCGCAATCACAAAAGGTGACGGCGGAACAGTCAGCGCCCCGACAATGGCATCCAAAACGACGACCAGTATAACCGTTAACGCGGTAACGGCTCCCGCCAACGGGCAAACCGTAGAATACGGGAGATCTGCATCGGCGACGGCAAACCCGACATCATGGCAGGACGGTACGGCTTTCACCGGATTAACGGCAAATACTACTTATTATATCTATGCCCGCGCAAAGTCTAACGACAACTACAGTGCGGGAACCGCGGCATTCGTGCAAATAAAAACACTTCAGAATAACACCATAACGTTTGGGACTTCGCCAAATGAAAGCAAGGTTTACGGTTCCGCAAACTACACCAAAGCAATATCGAGCGGAAGTTCGGGCACCGGAGCGGTAACATATGTTTCAAGCGACACAAGCGTAGCGACGGTAGCCAGCG
>Ga0268262_10001981_pt1 | contig 24210 bp, 20 predicted proteins | sample TergutNc150P3_FD_190354 | JGI IMG/M metagenome (GOLD analysis project Ga0268262, IMG submission 190354) | Nasutitermes corniger P3 segment gut microbial community from laboratory colony in Florida, USA - Nc150 P3 (SPAdes) (version 2) | ecosystem: Host-associated > Arthropoda: Insects >...
CCGGAATACAGCAATGTGGTGATGTTCAACCCTGCGGTGAATTTCGCGGCAATAGTGGCATTGACGGTGGTTTGCCTAATGGTAGGCACATACTTCTTTGCGCAGAGCGAAAAGAATAGGTAGTATGTATTGGCTAGATATCCTTTTCCTCAAAATTCTCAAAGGTATATCTATTGCGGCCATTTTTTTTGGATTCGTATAACGCTTTATCAGCAGCTTTGAGATAGTCCTGAGCATACTGCGAATACTTAACTATGCTAGTTGTGCCTCCAATAGAAATTGTGACATGGCCTGCCACATCACTTGCTTTATGGGGTATATTGCACCAACGTATTTTTTCCAATAATTTTTCCGCAATCACCTGAGCACCGTTCTTATTGGTATTTGGCAAAACAACAGCAAATTCCTCTCCACCATACCTTGCGACAAAATCTATATCTCGCGACACACATTGAGAAAGAGCAATAGCAACCATTCTAAGGCAATTGTCGCCAGCATCGTGGCCATACATATCGTTGTATCTTTTGAAATAATCAACATCTACCAGCAACAAACTGAAATTACTTTCGGTACGTGCCAGAGATTTGAGGATTTTTTTCAAATGCCCATCCATATACCGCCTATTGTAAATACCGGTAAGCTGGTCAATTATAGCCATATTGAGAAATTCGCCCAGAGTTCCTATTTCATCTTTACGATGATTTTCTTCATGCGATTTTAATTCCCAATCGAGTAATGTTTGGCTTATCGCTTTTACCATGCGATTGAACGGTCCCAACATTTCAACGACAAATATATTGAAAACTACAAAGACCGTAAAAATAGTTGCCATCATTACACCAAAAAGAGCAGTCATGTCGGTTTGCAAGAAATCTCCAACAGTAGTGGGACGCACGGCGGTTATATACCAGTTAATAGATGGAATTGAGCTAACTGCGACTATTTGCCTCTTGTCTTTTGTTCTCTGTTTTTTGTTCTTTATCTTCTGTTTTTTTATTGTCTCAAAATATTCTATTTCTCTGTTTTTTAATATTTTTGTTCTTGCGAGAATTTCCTCGCCAGTTTTACCTAACACTTCGGTTATGTTTACTTTATTTTCAACAAGAGCAATATCTTTTGCCTCAGTTATTTCTCCTGCGGCGTTAAAGAAATATAACTCCTCTGTCCCTGAATAATCCTGATATATGGTGTTGACGATATCAATGGCAATTTCGCTATTCAAAGATGCTTCTAGTTTGAGTCGCTCTATTTCAATGGTTTGCATTAACTCATATCTGATGCTTTTATAATGATTTTTATACATTAAAACTATAAATGCCGCACTTCCAAAAATAAATATAAGAAAAAATAAAATAGATGAAAAAACAATAAATCTACGCCGCATGGAAGTTTGACGTTTGCGAGAAATAGGTATAGAAAATATGTCGTTCATCGAATACTCATTCTTTATGAATAGCTCTACAAAATTCATCAAACTCAGGCTCTACCGCTAAAAAAGCATCCACCAGTTCCGGGTCGAATTGACGTCCGTTTTCTTCCAGTATAATCGATTTCGCTTTCTCACGGCTGAACGGCACTTTATATGAACGTTTCGAACGCAATGCGTCATAAACATCGGCAATGGCTATTACACGGGCAAGAAGAGGTATCTCCTTTTCCTTTTTACCATCTGGATAGCCGCTGCCGTTCCATTTTTCGTGGTGATGTTTAGCCATTATAAAGGCATTTTTCAAAAAATCGTTATCCTTTGCAAACTGCATCGATTTTTGTAAAGAATCTGCCCCTGTCGTGCTATGGCTTTTCATCACATCAAACTCATCATCGGTCAATTTTCCGTTTTTAAGAAGAATGCTGTCCGGTATTGCAATTTTTCCCATATCATGCAGAAGAGAAGATTCTGCTATTCTTTGAATTTCCGATTCAGTGAGTTGGTAGCCGCGCCTTACCAATTCACGCAGCAAAATAACAACATACTCGCTTACACGTCTGGTGTGTTCACTGGTATAGCCATCTTTTTTTTCTATCAAATCGCTCATAGAATATACAATCGCTTTTTGAAGATTGCGAATGCTTTCAGTTTGTCTATCAACTTCGGATTGCAATTCCTTGTTAAAACGCTCAATTTGGGCGTGAGATTCATTGAGCTGGCGTATCAAATCCTCTTTCTCTGTTATATCGGTGACTATAACAACGGTGCATATAATTTCGCCAAATTTATCATAGACATCATTTCGTGAAACTTGGCATTTTTGCCCATCAACACGGGAAACGGCATTGCTATTATCCGTAAAATCAAATAGGTCAATTAATTTTAGCTCAGTGAGTTGTTCTGTATTTTTCTTGAAAAAACTTTCTGAAACTGTGTTGCAGAGCATAATATTGCCCGCATCGTCTAAAATAAGCACAGGCAATTTAACCGCAGTGTAAACATATTTGGCAAGGTTGGAAACATTAAAACTGAAGTTGTTGTATTGGTTGGCATAATCGTTAAAAATAAAGATAAGTGCCAATAAGGCAATAAAAGGGATAATTTCCATCCAATATGTAGAAGAAATCAATTGACTAGCAAGAAAAATAAGCGATACTATAGAACCTATTAATATTGTTTTTGCTTGTAAACGGTCTCGTTTTAGAGACACGCTTTTTATCCATTTATACAGTAGATAAATCAAACAAAAGATGCAAAAAATAACATTCAAAAGAGCAAATCCATTAAATTTTGAAGATATAATGCTCATTGGGTCAGCAGACGCAACGATAATAATAAATATTACGGAAAAGGTAAGGGTACTTGTAAAGAACGAAGCAAACTGCAATATTTTAATTCTTTTGGATTTGATTTTTGAAAGATTAAGTATAAATGAGAAAAGAAACGGGACAATCATAATTTTAACTGATGAGAGAATCATATTTAATTTGCTAAAAATATAATTTGATTCGCGTAAATCTACACCTTCTGAAAATGCTTTATAAAATATAATGCTGTTGTTAAAAGTTGAAACGGCAATTACTGTGCATATAGCAAAAAAAGACCAGTTCAAATCGCTACGATGTTTTTTTCCAACAATTTGAAACGTGCCTAGAAAAAGCACTATGAAGGAGATAACAAAATATATTAATGCAAAAACCAATGTCTATTTCTCCTAAATTTATTTTTTCAATCAGGAAAATAGAAAATTATCTAATTGAATAAAAGTTGGAATATATGGACTCAAGCGCGTTGCGAAGCACGGAGCGCGGACAAGCAGCATTCATGCGTTGAAAGCCTTTGCCTCCCAAACCAAAAGAAGGACCATCGTTGAGCCATAGCTTGGCTTTATGCGTTATCAAGTCGTTCAACTCCTGAACAGAAAGCCCAAATGCCGAAAAATCCAGCCAAGCTAAATATGTTCCTTCTGGTTCAACTAATTTAATTTTGGGAATACGCTCTCTCAAAAACTCCTTTATAAGCGACATATTGCCACATAAATAGCTGTTCAATTCATCCACCCACTCCGCACCGCTCTGATATGCCGCCTTGCAAGATACCAAACCCATAAGCGATGGCTGGCTCAAACCGCAGCACGAATACTCCCGCTTAAACTTACTTAGCAATTTTTCATTTGAAATAAAAATATTGGCATAGAGCAAACCCGCAAGATTGAAAGTTTTTGATGGCGAGGTGCAGGTAAGCGTTATATCGGCAAAGCGAGGGTCGAGCTTGGTAAATACAATGTGGCGGTGACCTGGATATATAAAATCCTGATGGATTTCATCGGAGATGACAATTACTCCGTGCCGCAAGCAAATCTCACCCATGCGGGTAAGTTCGCTCTCTGTCCAAACCCGCCCAACTGGATTGTGCGGATTGCACAGAATAAAGAGTTTTGCCTCTTTGATTTTATTTTCAAAATCCTGAAAATCTATGCTGTAAAGCCCATCGTTATACACAAGTTCATTGACGAGCAATTTACGCCCGGTTTGCTTAACGGAAGATTCAAAAGGATGGTAAACGGGTTGCTGTATAAGCACACCCTCACCTGGCTCGGTTAAAGCACGGATGGCAATGTATAGAGCACTTACCACACCCGGAGTGGCTATATGCCACCTACGTTCCACATTCCAATCAAAACGCTCTCTAAACCACCTCTGCACAACGGAGAAAAATTCCGCATCCGGCTCGGAATATCCGTAAATTCCGTGCTTAACGTGGGAAACAAGTGCATCAATTACGCAGGGCGGAGTTGCAAAATCCATATCGGCAACCCACATGGGTTGTACATCATTTGGTTTGCCACGCGAAATGGGGTCGAATTTTATGCTGTATGTATTGCGTCTCTCTATTACGCTATCAAAATCGTATTTCAGGCAGAACCCCCTATTGCCTGTTCCAAATCCGCAATCAAATCTTTAGCGGATTCCAAACCCACCGATAAACGCAATAAGCAAGTATCTATGCCTCGCGCATTCCGCTCGCTTTCTGGTAAATCAGCGTGGGTTTGGAGCACTGGATAGGTGATTAAACTTTCAACACCGCCTAAACTTTCAGCGTATTTTATAATTTTCACACTTTCCAGTATTTTAACCGCCGTTTGTTCGTCACGTACAGCAAAAGAGAGCATTCCGCCAAAACCGCTCGCTTGGCGGCGTGAAATTTCATATCCAGGATGTTTTGGCAAACCTACATAATGAACGGCAGTTACATTGTTCTGTTCACAAAGCCAATGCGCGATTTTTAACGCGGTTTCCTGTTGGCGTTCCATGCGAATGGCAAGGGTTTTAATCCCTCTGATGATTAAGAAACTGTCAAAAGGAGAGAGACATCCGCCCGTTGTTTTTGCAATAAAGCGGAGTTGTTCGGACAAGGCGGCATCTTTTGTCACCAACAAGCCCGCCAACGTATCGTTATGACCGCCCAAATATTTTGTTCCGCTGTGCAACGCCACGTTTGCGCCTAAAGAGAGCGGTTTTTGAAAATAGGGTGTGAGAAAAGTGTTATCCACTATGAGCAGCAAACCTTTCTCCTGCGTGATTTTTGCAACTGCCGCAATGTCTATAACATTCATCATCGGGTTGGTAGGCGTTTCTATAAACACAGCTTTTGTAGCAGGCGTTATCTCCTTTTTGATATTTTCTAAATCACTCGCATAAGAAAACCTAACGCCGTTCTTTTGAGATATGCGGGCAAAAAGGCGGAAAGTTCCGCCATACAAATCATCAGACGTAACAATATGGTCGCCCGGCGAGAAAAGTTCCATAAGAGCGGAAACCGCCGCCATTCCAGACGAAAAAGCCACTGCCTGCGCACCGCCTTCCAGCGCTGCGACCGTGTGCTCCAAATGCTCATTTGTGGGGTTTTGCGAACGCGAGTAATCAAAACCCGTGCTACGCCCAACGCCGGGGTGCGCAAAAGTAGCGGATGCGAAAATCGGAACGGCAACCGCTCCGGTAGTGTCGTATCGCTTATCGCAGCCATGCACACAAATAGTGCTTATGTCCATACCGTTCCTTTTCAGATTATCCCACGCCCTCAAAAAGCACTGTGCTAAGGTAACGTTCTCCAGAGTCCGGGAGAATAACCACTATGGTTTTGTTTTCGTATTCCGGCAGTTCTGCAAGCTTAATCGCCACCGCCGCTGCCGCTCCAGAACTTATACCGCACAAAATGCCCTCTTCCTTTGCCAAACGGCGAGCGAATTCCACAGCAGTTGGAGAAGAAACTGTCTCAACTTTGTCCACAATGCTCAGGTCGAGATTTTTTGGAACAAAGCCCGCACCAATGCCCTGAATTTTGTGCGGACCCGGTTTAACCTCTTGCTTATTCAGTGTTTGTGTTATCACGGGCGATTCTTCTGGCTCAACCGCAATGGAAATTATCTTTTTGCCTTTTTGGTTTTTGATAAAGCGTGAAACTCCGGTGATTGTTCCGCCAGTGCCAACGCCTGAGACGAGAACATCCACTTTGCCGTCCGTTGCTTCCCAAATTTCCGGTCCTGTGGTTTTCTCGTGAATTTCGGGATTGGCAGGGTTTTCAAACTGCTGCGGGATAAAATATTTATCGGGTTCAGCGGCTTTCAATTCTTCCGCCTTGCCTATAGCACCCTTCATGCCCTGCGCACCCGGAGTGAGTTCTAAATGCGCCCCAAAGCCCGCTAAAACACGCCGCCTTTCAAGGCTCATGGTTTCCGGCATCGTGAGCGTTAAGGCGTAGCCTTTAGCTGCTGCAACATAAGCAAGGGCAATGCCCGTGTTGCCGGATGTAGGTTCAAGAATTGTCATTCCCGGTTTTAGCACGCCGCGTTTTTCCGCATCGTTTATGAGTGCAGCACCAATGCGGCACTTAACGGAAAAAGTAGGGTTCCGCGCTTCTATTTTTGCAAGTACAGTCGCTTTCGCTTTGCTCGTTACGCGATTTAAACGCACAAGTGGTGTATTGCCTATGGATTCGGCATTATTTGAAAAGATTGCCATATCAGCCTCCGTAATTTGGTTATGGTTAAAATATAGTAAGAATATATGTTTACTATTATATAAAAGCTTCCCCCGTAAGGTCTGCAAAACACATACATGTTTACTATGTTATTTTGAAAGTTTCGCAACACCTATCCTCACCCATTTTTCCTTTTTCTTTCCGCTGGCAAACTTAACGGTAAGCCTTGCGCTGTAAATATCGCTTCCTAGCTTTGAAAAATCCAAATCAACTTGGTTTGAGCCATAATTCACATTGGAAATATCAAGGTTAAATACCTTAAAACCAGTTATATCAAAAACATCCAAACTCGCGCTGCTCGCAGGAGCGAGAATTCTAAACCTCATCGCCGCTTTGCCGCTTCTGATTGGATTTGGGAAAATAAAAAATTCCGAAATTTCATCTTTTTTTTCCAAAGTAGCGGCAACCTGCGCATATTCCTTTGCTTTTGGCAAGTGAAAAGCACTTATGTTTCCCCTGTGTTTGGCAAATAGATATTTATAATCGGACGAAATATGAAGAAGCAGAGTGTCGGGTTTATCATATTCAAAAGTTCCTGCGGCAAGAGGAAATTCACCGCTGAACAGTTTACCTTTGCTGTTTACCGCTAAAATCAAACCATTGTTTGCAGGAATTAAAATGTAAAGCGAATCGTTTCCGGTTAAATCAATTGCAAGAGGTTTTGAATGAAAATTTGTAAAAGGTTCGCCATTGGATAGGATAGCCGGAAAATTCGGCAAAGGAACATCATTGGAATCAACAGCATAAAGCCTATTGTTGCCCAAATATATGGAATCGCCATATATGGATATTGGTATGCGTGTAAAATCTGGGGCTTTAGATTTGGCAAAATCTTCATCTGTAGGTGTGTATGGCCACTCTTCTTTTGCAATTGCTCTTGCAAACTCCCCCACTCTTTCTATTTCCACTGGAATATTTAAAGCCCTCCAATTTATAACGCTATCGCCAGTAAATGCGTTAAAGGTTTTTTCCTGTTTTGCGTCCGGCGGAATTTTCGCCGTTATTTTGAGCCCAGAATACCCGCCGAAAGTAGATGCCGTATTCCCATAGCCCTTAGGTTCTATTGAAAATATTGTATCCGAATTAAATTTTTTATGCGGGATTAAATCGCTGCCCGAACCGAAATAAAAAACGCTCTCCCCCGCCGAATTTTTAAATTCCTTCCCAAGCCCCAAAACCCCATCTGCCTCTATCAGAGAAATGCCAAATTGATGGTCTCTGAATATATCGTTGTTCCAAGCATTTATCGCACCGTAGCGAATAAGGGAGTCGATATACCATTTGTTCACATGCCACGCAACTATGCCGCTCGCAGGAATTGCAGCATCTATTTCATCTATGGATTTTATAACCCCTGTGCAAAACTTGCAAGAGTTCAAGCTATCCACGGGAATTTCCAGTACCCTATTATCCATTTTCACGGAAACTTTTCCATCTGCCCTATTTGTTCTTTGCCTATTTTCAAGCAAAATATATTCATTGTTGTTTATGGGAATTTTCACTATCTGCCAAGCACCTGCTGAACAATTATAGCCGGCTGCGCAAATTTCAACTGTTTCTTTTTTATTCAAATGCGGCGAAATTTCCTTAACGTTTGCCCACCCTTTGGAGGCTCTCATCCATGCGCTTGGCAAAACGGGAAAAAATCCGCTACCGGCATTGTAGCCCGCAAAGTCCATCCCGTCAAAATAACCCAGCCTTGAAAAACCTTTCACAACGTCAAAAGAGTAAGGCAATCCTAGCTCGCGCCCTATTTGGCTTGTTATGGTTCCATTAATGCCCCAGTTCAATCCGTCTTGGGAGGCGGTTTCACTAGTCACTATAACGGAAAACACGGAATCCGCCCTGTTAAATTCATCAGCAGCCTTTACTTCAAAACCGCGCCAAATGCACTGTTTTTCATCGCACCAAGTGCTGTCTATATAAGCATCCATAAAATCGCCGGGGGTGTTTGCGCCGCGGGTTCCCATGGTTCCACCATCTATTAAGCGGTTTGCGCCCGCATGGGCAATTAAAATAACCCTCTTTGCCAAAGAACCAGTTGGAGCAAGGGGTCCATCAGCATCTTTTTTCGCGAGATTTAGGACATCTTCCACAAACCTAGCATAATCTGCCGCCCTTGCAGAATCAAAAGCCTCCATTTTTTCGCCTTTGTAGCGGCTTGTGCGGTTATAATCTATGATGTGTTTTTGCAGTTTATAGGAATTTTGCTTTTTTGGGAAAACTGTGGCATTGATGGAAATTTTGCCACCGCTCGCTCGGTTAAAATAATTTTCGGCAAATGTTATATGGCTTTTCCAATACGCCTCATCCTCTCTAGAATTTGTAAACGTGCCACGACCCGTTGTCAGCGAATTATCCGGTTCTTCATAAAGAAATTCTACCCTCAAAATGCGGACATCAAGGGCATCTGCAAAGCAGATGCCCGTAAAGAGCAGCAAAAATAAAAAGAGCATTTATTATTAATATTTCCAGATAGTCAGAGATACGCAATCCGTGTAACATACCACTCCACGACGCTCACCAAGCAACAAATATTTATTACCAGCACTCTCAACTATAAAGTAAGTGTCCGCAACATACGTTATGCCATCCTCTCTGGGACCAAGCGCTGGTTTAAATTGATGAGTTTTACTAACTTTATCCGATGGAATCATACTTACATCAAAGGTTTCAGAATTTCTAGGGTCATCAATTTCTTTCTCTGGCAACTGAAAATATTCTATAATTTTAGCATTTCCTAGGGCTGTAAAATTTCTTCCATCAAACGTAACAGCGCCATTAAGAATAGACCCGCCTTTATTAATATCAGAGGGACCGCTAACCTTAGTAAAATCGCGGCTTTCTATAAAAGTGGCTTTTATCTCTTCATCACGGGTTATTTCAAGAAGGTAGGGATTCTCGCTTTTGTATTCATGGTCAATATACCAATTCCAAAAAGCATAACCGTTTGCGGGTTTTGGGATTAATTTTACCTTATCGCCCTTAGCGTATTTCTCCTGATTAGGCTCAAGCTCAACCGAACCACCTCCACGGGGATATTCAAATTTGAGAGTGTAATTATCGCGGCAGTCCGGATGGCTCTTTTCAAATTCCAAACTATCAATTTTAGCAATAGTATCTAGGTTGTCACTAAGATAAACATAAATGTAAATCCGATATCTACCTTTGAATTTACATGCCTGGCCAAAGTTTGGACCATTCCCTTGCTGCTGCCCGTCCGACAAAGTGAAATTTTCCCCCCAATAACTAGCACTGCATTGTATAGGTGTAAGTTCATCAGTTTTCATATTACGCATTTTAATAAGTATGGAACTAATTTCCGTATTATCCATACCGAATGTCTTCCTATATTCCACATCACCAATAACTGTGAGACTCCAGTTGCTACTGAAAAGAGTATCTATGCCTATCATATGAACTCTAGGGTCGTTCTTGCTAGGTGGGTGTTGAAAACTGCTACTAGAAGAAGGTGGTGGCGGCGGCGGTGAATCGTCTTTATCGTCTCCACAAGACATTAGAAAAACCAATACTGAGCACAAAGCCAAGGAACACGGTACAAGGAGCAAAGAATAGATTTTTTTTTGCATAAAAGCCTCCAAAGTAAATATACATTTTTTTTTTCAAAAAAGAAAAAAACTCCAAGAATAACCTTTATTTTGTGTTATTTTTAAGATACCAACAAATGCTGCGCCCTGCTTATAAGGTATTTGCAGTCTTCTATGTCACTAAATCCTTTCTCCAGCTCGCGGTAAAATTTACGAGCCTCGCCGGTTTTATCTTGAGAAAGCAAAACACTTATCAAATATACATACGTTTTTGCGAGGCGTAAAGAGGAATAATTCTCCCTATTGTCCATTATTCCGTAAAGCCATGCCAAGGCGGTATACATGTGGTCGTCTATGTTTATTTCCTTGAGCGCAAATTTGCACATCATAAAGTTGCTCACAACTATATCAAAACCATCCGTTGTTCGCTGTTCACTCATGTGCTTTAGGTTAAATTCATTCAATAGCCACGAGATGTAGCATGCGCTTTTTTCCCTTGGAACCCTAAAAAAAGCCTCTTCGTTGGTCCCGTTGTAGCTCATAGCCAAGCTACGCCTCAAAGCTGCCGCATTGGAAAGCTTGGCTCTGTTTTCCTGCGTTAAATGCGATTCAAAACGCCCTTCTGGAAAAACTATTGTAAACCAGTCTAGCCTAGTAGAAGCATAGAAGCATTTTGGGCAAACAGCAACCTGATAGCAGGAAAAATCCACTGTGTTAGGATCCGGCTCATCCGGTTCAAAAACTGGAACAATTTCATTATCGCGCCATCTGGGTTTATAATAGTTTTCGTCCACTATAAAACCCGATACGTTATCAAAAGAACATAATGGGCAAATCATTTTTAAAGTGCGGAAATGCCCTTTGCCTTCGGATAGCCTGAAAAAAGTTTTGTTCAATTCAATATTTATTTCGTGGAAGTCTCGCTCAAAATCAGTTACTGTAGTATATACTTGGAAAGTATTCACGCTTCTGAGCTGTTCCAACACATCTTGTGTTCCGCCAAAGAACGCTACTTTACGGTTCTCTTTGCTTAACTGCTCTTGAATATTTTTAAAAAACATCAAAGCTGCACCGTCTATACGTTCGGTGGAGCACAAGTCAAAAGCCATATCCAACTTAGAATCCTTAATTTCGTCCATAAGAAATGATTTATGCTTAAGTACTTGGGCAGAAGTAAATTCAGCACCGATATCGTAGCATAAATAATGTCCTCGGACTTTTTTAGGCAAAAACATAAGTATGGGAAATATAGTAAATAAAATTATACAATATTATACAATAGGGAGAGGTACATCAAACCTTCCATTGCTGGCTATTGCAGTGTAACCTTCGTGTATAGCATACAAAGGTTCTCCGTTTGCGGAAAATAGTGATTTTTCACCTTTTAAAGTTGAAAATGCACCACCGGTTTCCTTAAAAATTAGCGGATAGGGAGCTATATCCCAAAGCGATACCACCGGGTCCACCATGATTTCCGCCTTACCGCAGGCAACTAAATAATAGCCAAAGCAATCTCCCCAACCACGGTAAAGTTTTGCATTTTTGCGAATGTCAGAAAACCACTGACCATAGCCTTTGCTTTCCATTGTGTTTATTGTACCGGAAAGAACAAGAGAATTTTTGAGCTTGTCTATATTTGAAACTTTTATTGCTGAACCACCACGTATAGCGGCTTCGCCATCCCCTATAAATGCGCCACCTTCTACAGTTGCCCAAATTTTGCTATTCAAAACTGGAAATTGAATTAAACCTGCGATAGGAGTTCCATTTTTTAGAATTGCGATAACCGTTCCAAATAACGGAACCCCATGAATAAACGATTTTGTGCCATCTATGGGGTCTAGCACCCACTGGTATTCCGCTTTTGGATTTTCTTGCCCAAATTCTTCGCCTATAAACCCAAACTCAGGTGTTTCTTTCTGCGCAAAAGCCCTCACGTCCTCCTCTGCCTTTTTATCCGCTATAGTTACCGGCGAATTATCCGGTTTCCACTCAACTTTAAAATCTGCTTCCCAATATTTAAGAATTTGGCTTTGGGCAATGCTACCAGCACAAAGAATCAGAGATAAAATGTCATTTTGCACTTAAATATCCTTTCCTTTCAAACGCAGATTCACCAGCAAACCGACCAAAATCATGCATGTTAAAACAAAAGAACCTCCGTAAGATAAAAATGGCAAAGGCAGCCCTGTCACAGGCATAAAGCCTACAGTCATGGCTACATTTACAAATACATGGAAGAATAGCATAGCGCATATCCCCGCAATCATTAAATTCACAAAACTATCGGGATATAATTTGCATATAGCTATACCTCGCAAAAGCAAAATGAAGAATAGAGCCAAAACCACAAATGTTCCAGCAAAGCCAAATTGCTCCCCCAAAACACTGAATATAAAATCCGTATGCTCTTCAGGCAAAAATGCGAGGTTGGTTTGCGAACCTGCGCCAAATCCCTTGCCAAGCAGTCCACCGCTTCCTATTGCTACCTGCGACTGTATAACTTGGTAACCTTGCCCCTTTGGGTCTCGCATAGGGTCTATAAAAGTTAAAATACGGCTTCGCTGGTGGTCTTCCATTGAGTTCCAAGCTATTTGGCTAACGTATCCCGCGCTTATGTCCAGAGTCATCACCAAAATTATAAGCCATAGAGGAAATTTGAACCTGACGGAGACAAAAAACACGCATATTATCAGCAAATTCCAGTAAAGCCCGGAAATCGTGGAAAATATAACGCTTGCCACGGGACTTATAAATAAAAACAAATCCACCAACCTAAAGCCCGCCCAATAAAAATGCACAAGCGTGATGACGGTGAAAACCAAAGCTGTGCTTAAATTCGGCTGCTTTAAAACGAGCAAAAACGGAACTATGAACAATAAACCCGGGATGAGCAGAGTTCTCGGCTGCACTATGCTAACCCTGTTCCTTGAGAGCCAAAGAGAGCTAACGAGCAGATAAGCAATTTTAGCGAATTCCGAAGGTTGAAACCTAAAACCAGCAATATCCAGCCAGCGACCAGCTCCCTTTGATATATGCCCGGAGTTCACAACCAAAAATAAAGCTATGATGGAAAGAGCATAGGATATCCATGCTATATTTTTCCAAGATTTTGATGGTAAAAAAACTATCACAGCGGCTATTAAAAAACCTACCGCGAAATGAATTATCTGCTTGAACCATTCCGTTTGATACCAAATCAAATCCGTATTGCTTGTTGCGGAATATACCAGCATAATCCCTATTCCAATAAGAGCAAAGAGAGAACTCATAAAAAACCAATCAATTTTTTTCATCTGCTTACCACCTGAGAAGTATCTGGATAAAAATATGCCTCCAAAACTTTTTGTGCTATAGGAGCAGCCATAGCTCCACCACCGCCTGCATTTTCTAAAACCACGCCAACAACTATTTCCGGTGCGTCCAAAGGTGCCACAGCAACAAACCATGCATGTGTTTTATCGCCATGCGGATTTTCTGCGCTACCGGTTTTGCCGCCAACCTTTATACCCGGAACAATGGCACGGCGCCCTGTGCCATTGGGAGCGTTCACCACTTCATAAAGACCTTTGAGCAAAATACTCCTTGTGCGTTCAGAAACTTTTCCATCGCCTATTTTCTCCGATTCAATTTTTTTGAGCATTTTTCCTTCGGGACTTATAACTTCTTTTAAAAAATGCGGTTTGTATAAACCTTTGCCCGCAACGAGTGAGCCAACCATTACGGTTTGTTGCAAAGGGGTAACCAAAAGCGCACCTTGCCCAATGGCAATATTTAAAATTTCGCCAGCACTCCATTTCCAACCCTTTCTCTCAAACCATTTTTCATAAGAAGCGGAATCTATTAAAAGCCCGGAACGTTCGTTTGGAATGTCCACGCCCAGCTTAGAGCCTAAGCCAAACCGCCTGCCCATCTCACTAATTCTTTCGCTGCCTATATCCAAACTGGCTTGATAGAAAAATACATCGCAAGATTCCCTAAGCGCTCCAACAATATTCAAAATTCCATGCCCTCTTGCGAGCCAACATTTTGCATACCGGTTTCCGAAACGTAAACCGCCAAGGCAGGTTTTATATCTCGTATGTTCCGAAACCACATTGGCATCCAAGCCAGCCGCTGCGGTAATTACCTTAAAAACAGATGCTGGAGGGTATAGCCCACTTATGGCACGGTTTGTAAGCGGCTTTGCCGTATCTAGGGCAACAGATGCCCAAGCTTTGTGCAGTTCTTTTTTCTCCAGAGAAAATATATTCGGATCCAAGGGCGGACGGCTTACCATCACATAAATTTCCCCATTTTGAGGGTTGAGTGCAACAACGGCACCTTTTAAACCCTCTGGAATGGCATCTTCGGCTATTTTCTGGAGCCGCCAATCTAGCGTCGTGACAATGGAATTTCCAGATATTGGAGCGATAAATGGCATTCCCACCACTGTCCCCATCTCACGCCCCATTGCGTTTACCTCCACAAACCTTAAACCGTTTTTTCCCCTGAATTCCTTTTCGTAACTTAATTCCAAGCCCTTTTTGCCTATACGATCTCCCATAACATAATGACTATTTTCCGGAAGTTCAAGTTCCTGTTCGGATATTTCGCTGGTATAGCCGAATATATGCGCACCATACGAACCAAAGGGATAATCTCTGCGCGATTCAACTAGAATTTCAATGCCAGGCAATTCTTCTCCGTGTTCTTCAAATATCGCAACAACTTCAGGTGAAGCATCTTCTATAAGTCTTTGAAACTTGAATTTTTGCCATCTACCTCGCTCAAAGGAAAATGCGAGCATCGTGGAATCCAACAGACGCTTTCCATTGCTGTCCGTTATTCTTAAAAGTTTCTCAAAAATGGAATCTCGAACTTCCTTGGTTTTAAATCCGCTGTACATGAGGGATATTTGGTAAGAAGGTCTGTTGCGAACCAAAACAACTCCGTTACGGTCTAAAATAAGACCTCGATTTGCCTTTATATTAACCTTGCGAATGCGATTTTCTTCGGCTCTTTTAAGATTGTTATCATATTCAAAGTATTGCAATTGCAAAAGCCTTATAAGTAAAATAGAGAATGCTATTATGCATGTGCAGATAAATACAAAGATTTTTAAATTTACTTCTTGCCTTACATCTTCTTCCGATTTCTTAAAGTTGGAAAGCATCCATTTAACCCCTATCTGTATATTCCCGCTTTTCTTCCCATACCATACGAAAACAAATAAAGACAAACAGCTCCTATGATAATAGTGTAAAGCGTATTTGGAAGGGTGAACAATAATACCATTTTGGGAACATCGTAAATGGCTTTTCCTACTGAAAAATAATATATTATGTCTTTTAAAATATCTACTATAGCCAATACAACTATTTGCAAAAACAAATTCAAATTTATAAAACTCTCGTTAATCTGCCCCACTGCAAAACCAACTGTGCAATAAGCAAGTGAAAAAGCCCCAAGCCATTCTATAGGTGCATAAACATCGCAAAATAAACCAGATATAAAACCCGTGAAGCAACCTGCAAGCCCTCCATGTCTAAACGCGACTATAACCGTTAAAATAAGAAGAAAAGAAGGTTGTGCCCCGAGTATCTCCATTCGCGGAACAATAGCTGTTTGCAAAAGCGCTGCTATAAAAAATAAAAATATATATAAGAGAAATTTAAACATGCATCATTCCTCGTTCCATACAATCCAATCCATATTTTTACGAATAATAAAAACTTCTTCTAGAGATTCTATATGCTGTAACAGGTTGATGTTTCCATAGCTGAGTACTTCGGAATTGCTCTTGTCTAATTTACTCACAACGCCAACAGGAATGCCTTTTGGATAAATTCCGCCAAGCCCGGAAGTTACAAGTGTATCGCCTGAAATCAAATCCGCATAGCTGGAAACCTGAATTTGCATTTTGCCGTTTTCTCTTGAAAACACAACCCCCAAAGCTCTGGAACGTTGCGAAATGACTGAGGTTCTTGAGTTTGGGTCTGATAGGAGTTGGACCATTGAATGAGTTGGAAAAACCTTTGAAACCTTGCCTACCAAGCCTTCTGTTGTAAACACAGGCATTCCGTAAGAAATAGAATCTGCTTCCCCAGTATTTACAACGACAGTAGTCATGTAAATGCCTGGATTATGCCCTATTATCTGAGTTAGAAAAATGGGATAATCCCATTGGTTCTCGAAATGCAGAAGCCTTTTTAGCCGCTCATTTTCAATAGTGTACTCTTTTGTTAAATCTATTTCTAATTTTAACTTTGCATTTTCTTTTTTTAAAATAGTATTTTCCTTGCTAAGGCTGCTGACGTGCAAAACATAAGAAAGCATGGACTGCGGTAAATAAAAAGCACTTGAGAGAAAAAAATCGGCAATATTTTGCTTTTGTTTAATCTGTGTTAATTGCATATAGAGAGAAATGCAAACAAGCATTGCAAACACAACGGACCCGCGACCCCATTTGCATAATTCAATTATATACCGAAATAACGACATCTCTTAATTAATAGTTATTAAACCGAAGACGCCATAAGAACTTTACAATTGCGATAATAGTCGAGATCCTCCAAAATTCTCGCCGCGCCTTTGCACACGCACAAGGGAGCATCGTCTATAACGCTGACTGGCAAACCTGTTTCATGGCGAAGCTTTGCATCCAAACCTCTAAGTTGGCTTGTGCCGCCTGCCATTATTATGCCTTTGTCTAAAATATCTGCGGAGAGTTCCGGCGGAGTGCTTTCCAAAGCCTTTTTAACAGCTTCAACTATCTGAAAAATGGATTCGCTCAAGGCATCTCTAATCTCTTCGCTTTTGATAACTATTGTACGCGGAATGCCGGCTGCCAAATCTCTGCCCTTAACTTCCATTTCAAGCTCTTTTTCCAGCGGATACGCAGAACCGATTTTCTTTTTAACATCCTCTGCCATGGATTCGCCTATCAAAAGGCCGTGCGTTCTGCGTAAGTAGCTCACAATGGCTTGGTCCATTTTGTCCCCACCAACACGCACAGAAGATTTGCAAACAAGGCCGCCGAGCGAAATTATAGCTACTTCCGAAGTTCCACCGCCGCAATCTATTACCATGTGGCCGGAAGGTTCGGTAACGGGAATTTGCATGCCGATAGCTGTAGCCATAGGCTCTGCTACTAAATGAACTTCACGCGCTCCTGCTGCTCTGGTAGCATCTAGAACTGCTCTTTTTTCCACCTCTGTTATCCCAGATGGAACACCAATCACAACTCGCGGTTTAACCAAGAACAGCGGGTACTTTTGAACTCGGCTAATAAAATATTGAAGCAAAGCCTCAACTAAGTGATAATCCGCTATAACGCCATCTTTCATGGGACGTACGGCAATTATTTCATCTGGTGTGCGACCTAGCATCTTTTTAGCTTCTGCACCTATGTATGTAACTTTTTCACTCTTTCTATCTACAGCGACAACCGTAGGCTCGTTGATAACAATGCCTCTGCCCTGCACGTGGACTAAAGTATTGGCAGTACCAAGATCTATGCCTATATTGCAGGAAAATAATCCAAACATGGTAATATCCTCTTTTAAAACGGCTATAATATAGAAAAATCCTAGTGTGTCAAAGCGAGCTCATTGCTGAAAAAATCAGGAAGTGTGATGAAATTTGAAATTCCAAGCCCTTTTATCTTTTGATAATAATTTTTCTTTAAAAAAGCATTTACACTGACAGAGTCGGCGAATTTAAGGGTTTTTACGGAAATAGCCCTTGCCTCATCGTAATTTACGGAGCGTATTATTTTTTTACATTCCATAATGCACCAAGATGCCATGGAAAGCTCATCCACGCCAAGCCCAACTAAAAGCAAGGCGCTAATGGGGTCCGCAGCCATTTCACCGCAAACGCTAACTGGAATACCCTCTTTGTGAGCAGCATCAATTATTATCTTTATAGACCTTAAAACCGCAGGGTGATGCGGTTCATACATGGGGGCGATTTTCCCGTTAGACCTATCCACAGCAAGAGTAAATTGAATTAAATCGTTTGTGCCAACGCTCAAGAAATCAACTCTTTTTGCAATTTCTTCAATAATCATAACAGCGGCAGGAATCTCTATCATAGCACCGAATTCAATTTTAGGAATTTGAAACCCTTCAGCTTGTAATTCCACACAGCATTCGTTATATATTTCCTTTATTTTCTCAATCTCATCCACACTGGAAATCATAGGGAACATTATTTTTAGATTGCCTAGGTCGCCAGCTTCTATAAGAGCTTTCAACTGTTCCTTGAAAATATCCTTGCGGTCAAGGCAAATCCTTATGGAACGCCAACCCATAAACGGATTAGATTCTATTTCCGAACTCACCGAAGAGAGCATCTTATCACTACCAGCATCTAAAGTTCTTATGGTAACCGACATGGGATGCAATTGATGTGTCACCCTACGATAAGCCTCTGCCTGCTCTTTTCTTGTGGGTAGAGAATCTCGCCCAAAATAGAGAAATTCCGAGCGATAAAGCCCAACCCCTGCCGCACCAAAAGAGCTTATTTCACTGGCTTCTTCAAATCTCTCTATATTTGCGTTTAATTTTATATACTTTCCATCCATAGTTATAGGCTCTAGATCCCTCATGGTGAAAAGTTCTAATTTTTGGTTTTGAAAAACTTCTATTTGCTTTTTATATTTGTTTATATCGTATTCGTCTGGATTAACTATGACTATTCCATTTGTTCCATCCAATATGAGCAAATCGTCTTCGCTGACAGAAGTGGATAAATTCACAATACCCATTACCGCAGGTATTTGCATTGAGCGCGCAAGTATTGAAACATGGCTAGTTACGCTGCCGGAATCTATGGCAAGCCCCAACGCTTTCCCTTTTTTAAAACGCATGAGCAAGTTAGGTCCAATTGAAAAACCCACAAGCACAACGCCATCTTCAATTTCTTCACCGAATTCGGGATTTCCTCCATCATTGTTTAAATGAAAAAGTACGCGATTGTAAATATCTTTTAAGTCTTGAACACGTTCCTTTAAAATTCCGCCACTGTTTTCAAAACTATCTATTGAATTTTGCATACAGAGATGAAATGCATAACTGGCATTCCATTGTTCGTTTTTTATCAGGGAGGTAACGTTTTCAATTAAAGAAGGGTCTTGCAAAATCATCAAGTGAGAATCAAAAATACTCGCTTCTTCCTTGCCTGCCATTTTAAGAGCCAAATCGCGCAAACCAGAAATTTCTTTCTTTACCTGTGAAACTCCTTTATAAAAAAAATCTACTTGGCTTGTAGTGTTTTCCTTAAAAATTTTTTGATGCGAAATTGCTACTCTCTGGCGAGCAATCAATTTTACTTTTGCTATTACATAGCCTGGGGAAGCAGCCTTCCCAACGAACATTCTTCTTTGTTTATGTAGCGTCTTCATAGAATTTGCTTTTGAATAAATCTGTTAATTGCTTCGCGATTTTTTGCTCATCGGAACCATCTATTATAAACTCCACCACTGAACCAGGTTCAATGGCAAGCATCATTAAATTGAGAATGGATTTTGCATTTACCTTTTGCCCAGAATATATAAGGTCAACTGAACTTTGCGCAGAACCTGCTATACTCACTATTCGCCCCGCAGGGCGGGCGTGAACCCCAAGTTTGTTTTCTACTGTAAGTTTAAGATTTGTCATTGAATGGACCCTAAAAGAAACTTATGTTTACGTCCAATCCATCTTTTATAATCAAACGAAATAGGCTGTCTGCTGATTTGATAGTAGTTGCTAAATCATCATGTAATTTTCGGTCGTTTAATAATATGCCAAGTGTATTGCTTTGGGATTCCAGCTTGTTGGTTAAGGTTAAAACTTTTTTTATCGCTGTGTCGGCTCCATTCACCAGGACATTGGTATGACCGAGCAAGCCGTTTGCATCAGCTACCAGATTTTTTAACGGAACTCTGTTTTCGTTCAAAATTACATTGAGATTTTTTGTGGCTACGGATAAACCTGCTAAACTACCTTGCAATACCGGATCCGCCTGTTGGACTAAATTAATGGCTTTGTCTTCTAAGTCCTCGGCTTTTTCCAGAATGCGGCGAAATCTGTCCCTGAAATCTTGGGTGGCTATTGTAGAATCGAGTAGAAGGTGTGCAATGTTCATCACTATTTTTGCGCTGTCCAAAACTTCTCCCGCCATTCCCATAACCTCAGCGATGCCAGCATCAAAAAAACCCGGAATGGTATCACTGGTAGAAAATGTTTTAGCAGAATCTCCTAAAAGCACCCCTATTTGCCGTTCACCCAGAAGCCCTATATTTTGCACCCTAATTTCCGAATCTACAGGAATTTTAACGTCATTTCTCACAGAAATGCGCACAATAACCTTATTTCCATGTAAAGCTATTTTCTCCACCCTGCCCAGCTTAACCCCGTTAACTTTAACCGGGTCATCTTGCGCTAGAGTGCTTACCTGACTAAAACGCAAATTGTAAGTATCATAAGTTTCGCGCGGGTCGTTATCATTTAAAAAGAATATACCAAAAACGAGGATTACGGCCGCAACGACTATAACCAAGCCTACAATGAAGTAAAGCATAGCATCTTTTTTCACTATATGGAATATAGTAAATGAGTTAACGGGCGGAACGCCAAAGTAGCCATGTTAAATTCAAAGAAAATGGCATATTTTTTGCATATTCATTAAAAATTAAAGTTTTTATCCGGTAATGCCGATAAAGAATGTAGATTTAACGAAAACGAGGTTCTTATGGCTGGAATGTCAGTAGGTGGATTGGTATCAGGGTTAGATACAAATAGCATAGTAGCTCAGCTCACAGCTCTTGAGCAGATGAAGGTCACACGTGAAACGCAGAAGAAAGAAAATGCCCAAAAAACTCTTGACAAATTCAAAGAACTGCAAACCAGGCTTGGCAATCTGGCATCAAAAGCAAGTGCCTTGGAAACTCAGAACAAATTCAACGTCTTTAAAGCAACATCGAGTTATGAGGATTATGTAACCGTTTCTGGCAAAGAAGGCGCAACGGCAGGTCAATATGAAATTGTGGTTAATAAATTGGCAACCACCCAAAAGATTTCTTCGAATAAAATTGATGCAATAAACACTCCTGTGGCGGATGAATCCGTGTTCGGCTCAACAGGAAATGTTACGATATCTTTATCCAAAACCGAAGCAGCCCTTAAAAAAGACCCTACCAAGAAAACAGTTGACATAAAAATTTCCAAAAACGATACCTTAAAGGATATTGTCAATAAAATAAATGCAGCTGAGGGTGCCGGCGTTAGAGCGAGCATAATGGCGATGGCAAACGGCGATAACAGGCTGATTTTAACAGCCGTGGAAACTGGCACTAAAGGATTTTCCATAAGCGAAGACGGCGGTACCTCCTTATTGCAAACTCTTGGCATTTTGAGCAGTACACAGGGTCAAACAGCTCTATCCGGCAGCGCTTTGATTACCAAAAAAGGAGCAGCAACAGAGGACACAACATTCGATGAACTAAATACTTCGCCACTCCTGAAAAAAGTTGAAGCAACTGATAAAATAGGCCTGAGTATAGACGGGGGCTTGACCTGGATTACAGGTAGTTTGACCAACAATATAGGGGATGCGATTAATGAGTTAAATACGAATTTATCATCTAACCCATCAACTAGCAATTTAGAAGCTGTTCTTAATAATTCCGGTGAAATAATTCTGAAAAGAAGAGATGGTAGCGATATCACCGGCGTGGACAACTTCCAAGTCAAGGTAGGCACTTTTGATGCTTCCGATAATCTTACCGATGAAAAAAGGGACTTGGGTAAATTCACTACTCAAAATACATTTGAACACGTGATAACTGAAGCGCAAAACGCATTCTACACCATAGACGATATGGCTATCAGTTCTCGAAGCAACAGCGATGACAAAACCATAGACGGCACCATTTTCACGCTAAAAAAAGTTAGCAAGGAAGGAATGGAGCCTATAAAAGTTTCTCTAGACTTGGATAGAGATGCCATTGTAGGCAATATAACCGCTTTTATAGATGAATTCAATGCGCTGCTGTCATTCATAGACGAAAATTCAAAAGCTACGGTAAAAGAAGACACAGATAAAGTTACCGGAAAAAAGACAAGCACACGCGAAGTTGGCTGTTTCTCAGGTGATAGCGGTATTTCCGGCTTGCGCGATAATCTAAAAAGAATGATGACGGGTATCATAGACGAAATAGCCGGAACTCAGAACAACGGCTATTCAACGAATTATTCATCCGCAAGCCGCCTCGGCATAACCACCCAAAAGGATGGAACTTTAGGCATAGACAAAGATAAACTGCTCAAAGCCATAAATGCAGATTTTGAAGGCGTACGCAGGTTGTTCACATCAAACGACTTTAGCGATACCACAGGTTGCAAGGTTGGAAACTTCACTAAAAATTCCACAACGGGCATATATGAAATTGATGTCGCAACCGGTAAGGTATATCTAAAAGGGGAAGAAGTAGAAGTGGTCAGCGACAGCATGCTGGAAAATAGAGTAATCACTCTGAAAAACGGACTTTCTTTGGAAATCCCGACTGATGCAAGTAATGGTAATATTAAAATTACATTCGTGCGCGGCATAGCCAGCCAAATCTCGAATTTTGTGGATAAAGCAAAGGACACTGTTAGTGGTTATTACAAAACCTCTGAAAAAAACTATCAAAACAGAATAGACTCTATTCAAAAAAGAGTTGATGAATTGCAGATTCGCGTGGATAACTATAACGCCAGAATTACCAAGCAATTCGCTGCTCTGGAGAGAAGCATGGGTAACTTGCAGTCTCAAACAGCAAATATGATGTCGGCTCTTAGCGGAATTTCATATAAAAGGTAACTAAAACAAAGGATTTTTTATGCAAAATAACACTTACGCTCGCCCAGGTTCCGGTCAATATCGCCAGGCTTCTGTTGAAACAGCAGACCGCGGGCAATTGATAATAATGATTTACGACCATTGCATAAAATGGTGCGGTATAGCGCGAGAAGCTCTGGAAGCAGGTCATTTGGCGCGCAAAGCGGAAGCCTGCCATAAAGTTGAAGCAGGTATAAGCGAGTTGATGGCTTCCCTCGATATGCAAAAGGGCGGTGATATTGCAAAAAATCTTTGGCGGCTATACGACTTTTACAGCCATCACATTCACGAAGGCAATATGAAAAACATATCTAAAAACTTTACAGAAGTTCAAGAGATGATGGGGCAACTGAGGGAGTCATGGCAAAAGGCTCTTGGAGAAGTTCGCCAAGACAGAGTGCTGGCAAACAAATTATCTGCTGGAACCCCTCGCAGCTATGTAAGCATGGTAGGTTAATATGCGTCAAGACGTAAAATCCTTAGCTTCCAAAATAGATAGCGCAATGCAGCTCTGCAAAAATGTCCTTGAACACGACAGCAAAATAAAAGCACTTTCTCCGCAGGACATAGGAATTGATGCTTATGCAGAAGAATTAACTCTATGCGTAGAAAGCAGAGGGCGTGCCACAAGAACTGCAATTCAAGAATTAAACGAAATAGGCAGTTTTTATGAAACTATAGAAAATGACTCAACTGCAACAGTCGCAGATAAAGCTCTTTTAAACGAAAAAATACACTCGCTTCAAGATTTATCCGCTGTATTCGCAAAACAAAATACAGTCGTCAGAAGAAGCATTGAAATACATCTGAATTCCTTGCACCACGAATCTGCGGAATTCCAGCATAATGTAAAAGTTATAAAGAATTATCTGAAAGCTCCAGATAATAGGACTTTTTACGGGTAGCTTGCGGCAGAAAAAAATAATTCCTTCTGCTCTCTTTTCTCAATTTTATCCGTTGCAACGTAAGGGGCATTCTTGTTCTTTTTGAGCGCAAGGTAAAATAGGGCTGTGCTTAGGGTGGAAGGGGTTGGGGTGAAGTCCTGAACTTGTTCGGGATAAATGTTTAAATCTCTGAGTGTTTTTGCAAGGGTTTTCATATCGCTCATTTTGCACCCCGGATGGCTGGACATCAAATATGGCATGATTTGTGTTTTTAAATTGTGCTTTTCGCATAGCTTTTGGAAAATCAGCAGGAACTTTTTGAAAACGGAAAAATCCGGTTTTCGCATAAGCTCAAGAACATGGCTTTCCGTGTGTTCAGGAGCGAGTTTTAAGCGACCGCTCGTGTGGTGCAAAATTAAGTTTTCTATGTAAATATCATTCTCTTCATTTAGCGAATGTA
>Ga0268262_10001982_pt1 | contig 24208 bp, 24 predicted proteins | sample TergutNc150P3_FD_190354 | JGI IMG/M metagenome (GOLD analysis project Ga0268262, IMG submission 190354) | Nasutitermes corniger P3 segment gut microbial community from laboratory colony in Florida, USA - Nc150 P3 (SPAdes) (version 2) | ecosystem: Host-associated > Arthropoda: Insects >...
GAACGGTATAAAATTCGAACAACGGTGGAACGCGCTAATTCCCACTTAAAAGACAATCTGATACCAAAAACGCTTTATGTAAAAGGATATTCTAAAGTCTCCTTTGTACTCTTTGCTGCTGTCCTTTGTCTGGCTTCTTTGAAGTATTTATCATTCTTATGCTAAGGGTTTTGGAAGAGGCTCAAAATGATAAAAATTACCTCGAAAACGAAAAATCTGTAAATTATGCAAAAACACCTAATTATAGGAAATTGTTAAGATTTATTAATGCCCATTCATTTAATGTATATATAATGGGGCATTCTTGTGGTAAATCAGATAGAACATTATTAAATTCTATTTTTGAACATAAAAATTGCGAAACAATAAAATCATTTTATCATATAAATGAGAATGGTATAAATGATCAAGATGATAGAATAATGAATTTATATCTAATTTTTAAAGATAAATCATTATTTCGTGCAAAAGTTATTGATAAAACTAATTGCGAACCTTTATTATAAAATAATATCGCAAGGCATTTTTCGTTTTTTTATCTTAATAGTATTTTATAGTGAATTGTGGTAAAATATAAATCTATGGGTAAAATACATCTTCCGCTTCTGTTAAGATGTTTTTTAATAAACTTACTACGTTTTCTTTATTTGCCCATTGTTTATAAATATTATCCGGTAAATCTTTTATTTCCCCAAAAAACGTCCCCGTTCTTTTCAAAACCAACGACTATATCCGTATTTTTATTATGACAAGTCATTCCATCCAAATTGACAATCCAACCTATCTTTGAGACTGTTTGTATATATTATCCCTAATATTATTAAAAATAGGAAAAAACGAATAAAAAAGCAAGTTAAAAGATACACGTAAAACATGCCTAATACCAATTTTACATAGTGTATCAAGTCAATTTATGACGCTGTATCTTCCTATAACTTGGACGCGAACAAATAGAACAACACTTTTCTTTGACTTTTTCGAGAATTCGATATACATTAAGATCGATGAGCTATGCAGATTGAACGTAACTTGCCGTCTTATTTCTACACGCCACAACTTGCTATACCCGAGCGGCAGTCCGTGCTTACAGAGCCGGAACGGGTTGGCGGTCTGGTTGGACCCGGAGTTATCGTGGACATTTCGCCGCAAGCCTGGGCGGCATACGCCCGCTACAAGGGTGAATTGGCGAAAATAGCGGAATCAGGAGATAAGAAGGGACCTGGCGCGATTCAGCCGCCGGAAGAATGTCAGACATGTAAAAACCGCAAATATGTTGACAGCTCGGATGACCCTTCGGTAAGTTTCCAGTCGCCGACACACATCAGCCCCGGACAGGCCGCTTCCAGCGTTATGTCCCACGAACAGGAGCATGTCTCCAATGAACAGGCAAGAGCGGAGAAAGAAGACCGCAAAGTCGTAAGCCAGACCGTAAGTCTCTCAATGTCGGCTTGCCCTGAATGCGGCCGTATATACGTCTCAGGGGGCGTAACCCGCACAATAACCGTTAAAAAAAATTCACCGGACGAATCCCAAGGGTAAAACCTTACTAGGGTACACGTAACATGCCTGCTGCCAAATCTTTATAGTGTACCAATTCTTTACATCTCACCACATCTAGCGTAGGTTGTTATTTTTTCAATGTTCAATAAAAATAATTGAATATTCCCCTCTCTCAGTCAAACAAAACAATATATCTAAATCATATATAAAGTATGCGTAAGAAAAGAGAGTTTATTGAAGGCGCATTTTATCATGTTACAAATTGATCATTTTTAAGATAACAGCAAGGTGTCAAGCACAGGAATAGTTAGGAGGAATGAATTAACTATGTGAAACAATCCATTCAATCAGTTCAATTTCGTCAATAGAGCCGTCTGCAAGACTCCAGCCGAGTGTTTCAAGTTCGTTATCTGTACAGGCAAGCGGAAGATCATTTATCTTCAAAAAAACCATCATGGCAAGTATGCCAATGCGTTTGTTCCCGTCAAAAAAAGGGTGGTTTTTAATAAGGGAAAAAGCGATATGCGCCGCCATTGCCTGAATAGTCGGGTACAAATACTGCCCGCCGAATGTATGATACGGCGAATTGACTGAAAGATCGAGCAAATTTACGTCCCGTATGCCGTCAAGACCGCCGCTTTGGGAGATAAGTTTTTTATGCAAAGATATTATTTCATCAACGCGGATACGTTTAATACGGATCAATTTGCCAATGCTTTAAATGCAGCGATGTGTTTATCAAGTATCCTGTCACCCGCTGTCATAACTTCTTCGGCAGAAGCGTCCGCAAACTCAACAACTTCTATTTCGGTCATAGGGGTAAAGGATAAAGCAACCTTTCCTGTCGGTACTTCGTTAGGGTCGTTAATCAATCGGTTTGATGGTATATCTACGGTTTTCGTAATTGCCATAAAATAAATATATCATGAAAAAATACGAAAAACAAGGTAACGGGTAATGTAACGTGCCTGCTGCCAAATTTTTATGTGTACCATCGGACAGTTTTTTACACTAAAGAAAGTTTATCCAGCGCTTTTTGAAGGCGCGCTTTTGAACGTTCCGCGCCGAGTATGCGAAGAGAGCCGAAAAGCGGAGGGCTTACGCGGCTGCCGGTTACAGCGACACGAAGCGGCATCATCAAATCGCCGAGTTTAACTCCGCGCTTTTCGGCTTCGGTCTTAATAAAAATTTCCGCCTGTTCATCGTCCTGCGCTTCAGCTAACGGTTTTACAAGTTCCAGACCGTAATTCAAAAGCTCAACTGCGGCTGCAAGGTCGGATTTTTTGGGAATAAACTCTTCCGCCGAGGGAACTTCCGGCTCACTGAACAGGTACGCGATTTTTTCCGGGACTTCGTTTAGAAAAACAAGACGTTCTTTTACCAGCGGCATTGCGGCGGTGAATACGGCGGTCTGCTGCTGCGTTGGTTCGCTTCCTGCGCCGAAAAGACCGGACGCTTTGGCATGAGGCAGGCAAAGACGCGCAAGTTCTTCATCGCTTTTCATTCTGATATACTGGCCGTTGTACCATTCCAGTTTTTTATAATCAAAAACCGCAGGCGCTTTGTTCAGTTTTTCAAGACTGAAACGCTGCGCAAGCTCATCCAGTGTATAGATGTCTTTTCCTTCTTCGTAAGACGCGCCGAGCAGCGCGATATAATTTATCAGCGCATCGGGAAGATAGCCCTGTCTGCGGAATTCATCAATGCTTGTCGCGCCGTGCCTCTTTGAAAGTTTTTTTCCGTCCTGTCCCATCACCATAGGAAGGTGGCAGAATTCGGGAGGCGTCCAGCCGAAACATTTATACATGATCACATGGAGCGGTGTAGACGAAAGCCATTCCTGCGCTCTCATAACATGGGTTATTTCCATTAAATGATCGTCAACCACATTCGCTAGGTGATAGGTGGGAAAACCGTCAGTTTTTAAAAGCACCGGATCGGGGTTTACATCATCGTTTTTCCATTCAATATCGCCTAGCAGATGATCGTGAAAACAGGTTGTCCCGCCAAGAGGAATTTTCAGCCTGACAGTACAAGGCTCGCCGCAGGCGGCTCTTTTCGCGGCTTCCTGCGGATCAACAGCGCGGCAAAGACGGTCGTAGCCTGTTTCGGAGGAATGAGCGGCTTCCCGTTCCTGCCGGACTTTTTCGATCCTTTCCGCAGAGCAGAAGCAGTAATAGGCATGGCCTTTATCAAGCAGTTCCCGCGCGTATTTTTTATATAATTCGGAACGCTCGGATTGAACATACGGCGCGAAAGCTCCTCCGTTGTCGGGACCTTCATCCCACCTGAAGCCTAGCCAATCAAATGTGTCGTAAAGGTTTTGCACATAACAATCTTCGGAGCGGGCGCGGTCGGTATCTTCCAGCCTGAGGATAAAACTTCCGCCTTGACTTCCGGCAAAAAGATAGTTAAACAGGGCAGTCCTTATCCCGCCAATATGCTGCAAACCGGTCGGGGAGGGCGCGTAGCGGTCTCGTATTTTCATAGCTTTTACTATATCCTATACGTAATAAGGAGAACAATATACATGGCAAAAAAAACAGAATCAAAAACAGAAGGTCAAAAACTTGAGGACAAGCTCTTTTTAAAACTAAAAAACTGCTGGGAAGATATTGACGAAAAGACGGATAAAGAAGTTGAGGAACTTGCGTCATCATATAAACATTTTTTGGACAGGGGAAAAACTGAACGTGAATGTATTGAGGCGGCCTGCGAATTGCTGGAGAAAAACGGTTTTACGGATATTGATACTTTAAAAGAAAAGAATTTTAAATCCGGCATGAAGATTTACCAGAATATACGGGGCAAGACTGTCCTTGCCGCGATTATCGGGAAAAACCCTGCCGTTAACGGCTGTAATATTCTCGGCGCGCATATTGATTCGCCCCGTCTCGATTTAAAGCAAAACCCGCTTTACGAAGACAGTGATCTTGCGCTGCTGGACACTCACTACTACGGCGGGATAAAAAAATACCAGTGGACAACTATTCCGCTTGCGATGCACGGCGTGTTTATTGATGAAAACGGAAAGAAAATTACAGTTAAAATCGGCGAGGAATCAGGCGATCCTTTATTTACGATTACCGATCTTCTTCCTCACCTTGCAAAAGACCAAATGCAGAAGAAAGCGTCTGAAGCGGTAGAAGGAGAAGACCTGGACATTCTTTCAGGTTCCCGTCCTTATGCCGGAAAGGATGCTGAGGAAACAAAAGACGTAAAGGAAAAAGTCAAACTCGGTATTTTAGCTTTACTCAATGAACAATATGGCATAACGGAGAGAGACTTTGCAAGCGCAGAAATTGAATTTGTCCCCGCCTTTAAAGCGTGCGACATCGGCTTTGACCGCAGCATGATCGGCGCTTACGGCCACGATGACCGCTCCTGCGCATTTCCCGCGTTGAAAGCTCTTACATTTCTTGCGCATGAAAAAATCGTCCCCGAAAAGACCGTTATCTGCTATCTTTCCGACAAGGAAGAAACAGGTTCTGCGGGAAACACCGGCGCGCGTTCTTTAAACCTTGAAAATTTTATCGCTCTTCTATGCTCTAACGAAACGGAACTCAGACTCTGTTTTTCAAAATCATCAATGCTGTCCGCCGATGTCAACGCGGCGTTTGATCCCACTTACGCATCGGTGTTTGAAAAAAGAAACGCTTCCTTCATGGGAAAGGGAATTGTACTTTGCAAATACACAGGCTCCGGCGGCAAGTACGGCGCAAGCGACGCAAACGCGGAATTTTGCGCTAAAGTGCAGGCAATCATGAGCCGCAACAATATCCAGTGGCAATTCGGCGAACTTGGCAAAGTGGACAAAGGCGGCGGCGGAACAATCGCCCTTTATGCCGCCAATCTGGGAATGGAAGTTCTTGACTGCGGCGTTCCCGTGCTGTCCATGCACTCGCCGTTTGAAGTAATCAGCAAGATCGACCTTTACACGACATACAGAGGATATATTGCCTTTTTACGCGAGGCTTAAGTCCGGCGGTAATTCATTATATTGAGAATGAACGCTGCATTTATAAAGAGCCGAAATTTTCCCTAAAAACGGCTCTACTGCTTCTTAGGCTTTAGGAGATGGACCGTACTTATTTTCGCCGGATGTTCCTTCCTGAACCCAAAATATTATCAAAATAATGAGTCCGACAAGGGGAATAAGCAAAAGCAGGAGCAATAGAGAAGTGCGATTCGTGTCATGAAGCCGCCTTGCACCCACCGCAAGAGAGGGAAGAAGAAGCGCCAGAGAAATAATAAAACCGATAACAGGAATCCAGCCCAATACCATACCTATGATAAAACTGCCTGCAAAGAAAATCCAGAATTCCAGACGCCGGGCGCGGCCGTTAAATACCACGTATTTTTTAAATGTACCGATAAACTGTTCCAATATAACCTGTAAATTGATATCCTTTAAAACATCAGTGCTCATAAAATCCTCCTTCTGAGCTTATTAACTTTTACCGCATACTGCGGTATTTATGCGTAACCCGTTTTTCGGGTTAAAATTTAAGCATGTCATTTATTTGTTTAATTGTGTTGCCAAAATTAACACCTTCATTCCACGATTTAGCGGCGCTGCCTTTTGAGAAAGCAACCGAAAGAAACATTACCCCGCCTATTATGTCTTTGTTACTGCCGGGATCATAATTTGTAGAACTTATACCGGAAAGTTTTTCCGAATCGGAAATACTGACCATAAAAACAAGGGTATCATCGCCTGTATACCTTACGACATTATTTTTATCTGCATCCGGTTTCCATACAGGTATGCGTACGCTTCCGTTTGAAATACGAGGAAGTGTAGCCTCAGATGTTTTCACATTCAGGCTTTGCCAGCCTCCGACTCCAAGTCCTCCCAAACTTCCCCCGGCAAACAGCGCGTATTTTCCATTATACTCCGATGGAATATCCGTTAAAGTGAATGTCCCGCCTCCCCCGCTGCCGCCGCTGCAGCCAACTACCGTCAGCGCGAAAACCAGCGTTATTGCCGATATTATAAGCAAAAATTTTTTGTTTACCATTGTTTTTCTCCCATACCAGTATATACTCAAAGTAAGATTTTTAACACCATTTAAGCATTTTTACAAGAACGCCTATAAAAATCCGGAAATAACGCTCCAAATAAAGTATTTATTATATTATTTAGTGCTATTGATTGATTATTGTCAAGTGTTTTTAAACTTCACTCGGATGTTTACCGATAAGTCCGGCAGACTAATTTGATGTAAAAGTCATGGTATAGAAATTTGAAAAATCAATAGTTTGGGATTTAAATAGTTTAATTATCCATTTGTTCATGTTTTTTAATAGGGCATATTTTAAAAACAGCGTCAATTATCGCAAGCTCGCTTGAATATGTAAAATGTTTTGAGTAATTTTTATAAAACTGATCTTTTCCGTTTATAGCTATAAAACTAAACACATTTGCTCTATTTTGAGTGTCCTTACATTGAAATACATATAAATTGAGTATATGCCCCAACTCATGAGCAATTAGTATTCTCGTATCATTATCGTTATCTAACAAATCGGGATTATACCCTATTATAGAACCGTAATTAAGGTGTTGAACAAATCCTTTTCTGTTTAATCCTTTTATCGGCCGTAAAATTATTGAATAAAGACGAAAACTTCGTCTAATAACGGCTCTTTTTTGTTCAAAAGTATATTGTTCGCTGTCTAAAATCGGCTTGATGTACTTTTCCTTAAAAGCATCATTAATCATATCTTCAATAGTGGAAACAACATGGGATAAATAACGATTTTTTAACTTGTCCTCTATTCTCAAGTTATAAAAATTTTCAAGTTTTGTACACGTTTCCGAATCGACTTTAAAATCCTTACAGAGTTTGTCAATTACATCTTGTTTCACACCAAGAATCTCCATGAACCTTCCAAGAAAACAAGCAATATGTCATGATACTCCTGCTCCAAAGTTAAGTTATTAGGCGGAGATGATGAATAATGTTTAACACCCATACATAGTTGTAATAGCCCTATTTTATCAGGAATTTTATTTATTTTAAAAGAATTAAAAACTTCTTCAACCTTGTTTTCAGAGGTACATAGAAATAACTGCTGACTAATCTCATTTGACATCCTAATGGTTTCTGTTAAGTTCATCAGAGTCCTTCCTTAAAACATTTCATGTTAATTCTGTTGGAATTAACATGAAAAATACCCCTCCCTAGCCCTATATCTTGTCAAGCTCATTTCGTAATAAATTAAGCTTGCCTATAGACATTATCATTATATACCTAATGCTAACATACCTATAAAAAGGTTTCAATATTTTATTTCCCACAACTAGCGTATTTTTGTTCTTTTTCCGTTAAAATTCCAAAAATATACCTTTTTTATAGGTTAAAACGGGTTTTTTTATCATTTTTGCGGTACTTTGACTGTGGTCTTACATCCAACATACAGAGAATATATTGCTTTTCTACGCGAGGTTTAACTCAGGCGGTAATATTGACTCTCTGTCCCAGATTTGGGTCTGTAACAGGCTGGGCGCTTGAAATGAGTTTTTCCAATGCGGCAGCCTGTTCCTTCACATTGTCAAGAACTTTCGCCTGAACCAGAACAGCCGCATCTTCCTGAAGTCTTGCCTGGCTTAAATTTACTGACGCCGATTGAATATCCATATCCTTATTATCGTACATTTTTATAAGAAAAGCAATACTTTTACAGGCAAGTTTTCAGAAATATCGTTCTTTGATACGAAATTTCCGAACAATTCCGTTATTTTTGTTGATAGGTATATAATTGTATATTACAATATATTATAAATGCATAAAAATTAAAGACAGCCGTTAAATAAGGAATTATATGGCTAATCAAAATAAAAAAATTAAAAACATATCTATTGTTGCGATTTTTTCATTTTTGATTTCTATAGGATTTTGCTCTTTTTTAATAGTTGCGACAATTGCCAATAAAAGAAATATTGAAAGATTAAGGATAGAACAGCACTTAATTGATATATCGCAGAGAATTACCGAAACGATTACAAGATTGCTTTACAAAACACAGATGCTTTCCACCATTATCGTTCATGATAACGGCAATACAGACAGTTTTGATTTAATTGCCCCTTCTATTGTTGATGATCCTATTATTAAGAATATCCTTGTAGCGCCGAACGGGATTGTTACAAAAGTATATCCCGATATAGGGAATTTACACCTCGTTGGGTTTAGCTATTTTGATACTCAAGCCGGTAATAAAGAAGCCAGACTGGCTGTTGAATTAGGGGAACTTGTACTTGGCGGTCCGACCGAAGTAATACAGGGAGGAAGCGCTGTTTTCGGCAGACTGCCTGTATACATTGACAATCCTGAAGAAAAACACAAATTCTGGGGTATTGTTGCAATAACATTGAAATTTCCGGAGCTTCTGGATTATTTTGAGCTTAATATTTTAGACACTTATGATTTAGTTTATGAATTATGGAGGATAAATCCCGATACAAACGAAAAACAGGTAATAGCAAGTAACAGCTCTAAATTAATACCAAATCACAATTATATAGAAAAATCCCTGCAAATGCATAATGCGGAATGGTTTATAAGCGCATCTCCGATCAATTCATGGTATACCCGTCCTGATAATATCGCTCTTGTTATGGCAGGCTTATTGGTAAGTTTAATAGTCTTTTTTGTCATACATAACAATTTTGAGTTAATAAAAATGCAAGGCGTTTTTGAACAGATGGCTGTAACGGATTCTCTTACAGGCATATCCAACAGGCGTCATTTTATGGAAACAGTGCGTGTTAACATTGAAAAAGCGCATCGTCATAAAGAAGATTGTTATATAATAATGTTTGACATTGACAATTTTAAAATGATAAACGATACATACGGACACCAAATAGGGGATAAGGTGCTTATGGATGTAACTGCGCGGATAAAAACAAGCATCCGTCCATACGATTTATTTGCGAGATACGGAGGCGAGGAATTTATAATTTTTTGCGCAAGATTGAACAAAACGGAAGTCTGTGAAATGGGTGAACGACTGAGGGCTTGTTTAATCAACAGGGATTTTGTTTATGATAAAACCGTCATCAAATGTTCCGCCAGTTTTGGTATTGCGAAAATGGAAGATTACAACCTTGATAAAACAATCCGGCAGTCTGACGAAGCGCTTTATTCGGCGAAAAGGCACAAACGAAACTGTGTTATATACTATGATGAAAATATATCTCACGAGATAATTAAGCAGGCTGCCGAAAATATATAACAGAGTTGTTCGGAAACTTCAGTTTCAGAACAGCTTCCAAAAAATATTATCGTGATACGCCGTGAATATCAAGAAGATTTAAAAAATCTTCTCTTGCCATTACCTCTCCGCCGAGGCTGAGCAAATGATTTGTCGGGACTTGACAGTCGATAAACGCCGCCCCGTAATCAAAAAGTTTCTCTGCGAGAGACAGGAAGGCGGCTTTGGAAGCGTTGCTCTTTCTGGAAAACATCGATTCCCCGAAAAACGCGTTCCCCATTAACACGCCGTAACAGCCGCCTGCCAGTTCTCCGTCCTGCCATGCTTCCGCAGAATGCGCCCAGCCAAGACGGTGCAATTCCGTATACGCTTCGATAATATCCTTTGAAATCCATGTACCGTTCTGATGCGGGCGTTTTGTTTCCGCGCAGCCTTTCATGACTTCTGTAAAATTTTCATCGAATTTTATTATGAAGGTGCGGTTATTTAATATCTTTCTCATTGATGAGGAAATATGCAGTTTTTCGGGAAAGATCACGCAGCGCGGATCGGGCGATTGCCAGATAACGGGGTCTCCGTCATTGTACCAAGGAAAGATGCCCTGCTCATAAGCGGAAAGCAGCATTCCTGGAGAAAGATTCCCGCCGACCGCGATAATATCATCTTTCCAATCCTTTGGATCACGGAACGGAAAATACTGCGTTTCCGTTAAGTAGGGGAAATCTGGATCAGGGCCGGAGCGCATAAAATTTACGCGTTAAGAGTTTCCAAAGCGGCCTCTTCAATGTCCATGCAATATTCGCCGTCACGCCAGTCAACAACTGCGCTTCCGCCTTCGCTTAAACGTCCAAAGAGAACTTCGTCCACAAAGAAACTTTTAATTTTATCTTCGATAAGGCGGCCCGCGTTTCTTGCGCCGAACTCGCGGCTGTAGCCTTCTTCGGCAAGTTTTTCAATACAGGCTTCCGTAACGGTAACGCTGACTTTCTTGTCTGAAAGCTGAGAAGAAAAAATGTCAATTTCTTTGTTAATAATTGAAACCATAATTTCGCGCGAAAGATGCCCGAAGCGTACAACAGCGTCCAGCCTGTTGCGGAATTCGGGAGTAAAGATTTTTTCCACAGCGCTGTCTACCGCGCTCTCATTCATTATTCGATCTCCGAAACCGATAAGGCCTTTTCCTATTTCCCTTGCTCCCGCGTTGCTTGTCATTATAAAAATAATGTTGCGGAAATCGGCCTTGCGCCCCTGATTGTCCGTCAGCGTGGCATAGTCCATTATCTGAAGAAGTATATTATAAATATCCGCGTGGGCTTTTTCTATTTCGTCGAGTAACACCACCGCGTGAGGCTGTTTGCGTACAGAATCGGTAAGCTGTCCGCCTTCTTCATAGCCAACATAACCCGGTGATGAGCCGATTAAGCGGGAGACGGTATATTTTTCCTGATACTCGCTCATGTCAAAACGAAGCATTGCAACGCCGAGTATTTCCGCAAGCTGACGCGCCAATTCAGTTTTTCCTACGCCTGTCGGGCCCGCAAAAAGAAAATTCGCTACCGGTTTTCCCTCCGCCCTGAAACCGGCTCTGGAACGTTTAACAGCTTTTACAACAGCCGCAACCGCTTCGTCCTGTCCGTAGATGCGTTCTTTAAGTCTTTTTTCAAGGTCTTTAAGTTTGTCTTTTTCGCTCTCGCAGACAGAACGCTGCGGAATACGCGCGATTTTTGAAACAACAGTTTCGATTACAGGCATACTGATCTCTATTGTTTCGACATTGCCGTCCTGCACGGTCGTTGATTCGTTCCTGTACGCTTCAATGCGCGCGTAAGCTCCGGCCTCGTCAATAACATCAATGGCTTTATCCGGCAGACGGCGTTCTGTTATAAACTGAGATGAAAGACGCACCGCTGTTTCCACAATTTCATCGCTGTAATGGACATGGTGGTAATCCTCGTATCTGGATTTCAATCCTTTAAGAATGTCGATTGCCGTTTCTTCGGAAGGTTCGTTAATGTCAATTTTCTGGAAACGGCGGGAAAGCGCCCTGTCTTTTTCAAAATATTTGCCGTACTCTTCGTGCGTTGTAGAGCCGATACAGCGGAGCTTGCCCAATGTAAGCGCAGGTTTCAGCAGGTTCGACGCGTCTAACGCGCTGCCGGAAACAGAACCGGCTCCCACAAGAGTGTGAATCTCATCGATAAAAAGAATTGCTTTTTCTTTTTTAAGCATTTCTTCGACAACGCGCTTAACTCTCTCCTCAAAATCGCCGCGGTATTTTGTTCCCGCCACAAGAGCGCCCATATCAAGAGAAAAAATACTGAAATCTTTTATGGTAGGAGGCACTTTACCGGAGACAATTCTCTGCGCAAGCCCTTCGGTAATTGCTGTCTTTCCTACTCCGGAATCTCCCACATGGATAGGGTTGTTTTTTAATCTGCGGCAAAGCACCTGCACGGTGCGATCCAGTTCTTCTTCCCTGCCGATTACAGGTTCAAGTTTATTATCACGCGCAAGAGCCGTCAGGTCTATCGCATAACGTTCAAGAGCGCTCTTTTTATTGGCTTTTCTCTGACTGTCAAATTGATCTTCTTCCGGAATGCCGGCGTATTTGCCGTTTTTCTCCGAAGTATAAGTATTGTCATTTCCGTAACTCTGAGAAACCACCTGAAGAAGTTCCAGACGCCTGACGCCGGCTTTACGGAGATAGTAGGCGCTGTAACACCGTTCTTCATCATAGAGAGACACAATAATATCGGGAACGTCAATAATGTCTTTCTGGGCGGATTTACATTGTATAAGGGCGCGTTCAATTATACTGTGAAAACCGACAGTCTTGGTCGGTTCGCCTGTTGTTGTAAGCGGCAGTTTTTGTTCAAAGAAATTTTCCATTCCGTGCTTAAGCTGCTCCAAATTCGCTCCGCAAGAGAACAATATCCCCTGAACTTCATCAAATGCCAGAGCCGCGTACAGAATATGTTCAGGCGTCAGATATTCATGATTTCGCAGCTTTGCCTCATTATACGCCGCGTCAATGATCGCCTGTGCATGACCGGAAATTCTCATTTTCTACCCTCTCTATATAATATAACATAAAAATCATTAGCTATCTATATGGATTTTTTGGAAAATTCGGGGTTTCAATGAGGTTGGTTTTCTAATTTGCCGATTTACCCCAAAATTCCGGCCAAATTGCCTATTAAATAAAGGGGCACATAGTACAATCCGTCCGGACAACCGTAATTTCTTAATGAAACCCGGACGGCGCAGGAAGGATTATAATGATTTCTGTACACATTTAAACTTTTGGATTTTACATTCTTACCGGATTTTAACTCCAGCGGGATAATTTCATCATTATTATGTCCGCGCAATAAAGACCGATGGAATATGTTCCGCAAAATCGGCGTAATAAGAATCGGGCATCACCCTTTGCACATCACGCACTTCGTATTTCTATCAATCCGTCAAATCTTTGCCGAATATTTCTGTATATGTTAATTTCCCGCTGACGCGTTCCGATTTCATCAGGCTTATCCTGTTTACAGGAAAAACAATTTCCTGTTTTGGAATTATAATAGGCGATTCATGTTTTATTTCCCTGCCAAGAGTAATGTGCGGATTAAAAGGCCTATTATCAAATCGGACGCCCTCCGAAAAAAGATCGTTTACAATTCTCTGCCTGATTGTTTTAAGAGTATCAAGATACATATCATTGCGATCTGTTCCTATCCACCAAAGTTCTTTATTGCTGTGCTTAAAATATCCGGCTTTCGAAAAAACAAGCGTAAAGGGAGACGCAGCCGGTTTGAGCGCTTTGTCAATTACAGAAGATATTGGCCGTATTTTATCGGCAGGAGTTTCACCCAGAAAAACAAGCGTTAGGTGCAAGTTTTCAGGCAGTGAAAAATTCCCTTTTACAGACTGCGTTTTTATCATTTCTTGAACAGAGAGAAGCTGATTTTTTACCTTGTCATCACAGTTTACCGATATAAAAAGCCTCTGCATGTCGAATATTTTCCTTTTTATATTACTTTATCAGAAAATAACCGTCCTTGTCTTACTTCAGTATATTTTTAATTTTTTGCATATTTTAGAAATATTTGTGTAGTCATTGTCATTATGAAAAAGGTACAAATCATTTTCTATCGCTATTTCGGCGATTAAAAAGTCTATGGTACTCCTTACTGTAATTCCTCTTTTTCTGCAATCTATATACATAAGAGCGGCGTTTTCATAAGATTCTTTTTCGTATCGTAAACCGTAAAACGGCAATGTGCTTAAATACTCTTTTAATAATTCATATTCCTGTTTATTTGCCGCTCCCTGTAATAATTCCTGATATACATAATGACAAATGCCGTAAGGAATTTCATGATCTGTAATATAGTTCATTTTTTCATTAGAATCGTTATTTAATCCTTTGAAAAATCCAATTAGAACTGATGTGTCTACCAAAATCATTTTCGCATAGCCTTATAGTCATAATCTTCGTTAAATGCGATTTTTCCTTTTAAATCCTTTATGTTTTTTCTTTTTCTGGCGTCAACATATTCTTTTAAGGCAGCTTCAATAAGTTCTCTCTTTGTAGAAATTGTTTGAGAATATTTAAACGCCTCGTCTACCAATTTGTCATCTAAAACTACATTTGTCCTCATAATACACCTCAATATACACATTATTATACACATAATAATGTTTTTCAAGCGGTTTTTTTCGAGAATTTCAGTATTCAAAAAAGGTAAAAAATGATATAATCAAAAAGAAGAATTTTACCACAAACCACAAGAACTTTATTTTAAAGGAGCGAAAATGAGTGTCCATACCAAAGATTATTCGATAACCGAATGTAAATCCATTAATCTTGATTCTTATCCTACCAAATATGACGGGAATCTAAAAAAAGAAGAAGGGTTAAAACTGCTCGAAGAATTGTCGGAAAAACTGCAAACATTACAGGGTTATCTTTACGCGGATGGTTCCAAAGCGCTTCTTATTGTTCTACAGGCAATGGACGCGGCGGGAAAAGATTCTACAATAAGAAATGTATTCGGGCCGATAAACCCTCAGGGGTGTAAAGTTGCCTCTTTTAAAACCCCAAACTCGGTGGAAGTCTTACACGATTTTTTATGGCGTATCCATCAAAATGTTCCCAGGAAAGGGCATATCGCGGTATTCAACCGATCCTATTATGAAGCCGTACTTATTGAAAAAGTAAAAAGCCTTGTGCCTAAGGAAAAAATAAAACAGCGTTATCACCATATAAATAATTTTGAATCATTGCTGAATGATGACGGAACAAGGATCATAAAATTCTTTTTACACATATCAAAGGATTACCAGAAAGTGCGGCTTCAGGAAAGATTGGACAATCCCGAGAAGTTATGGAAATTCAGTCCGTCAGATATTCCCGAACGGATGCTTTGGGAAGATTACCAGAAAGCATACGCCGCCGCAATTGAAAATTGTTCTTCTCAAATAGCCCCGTGGTATATCGTGCCTGCGGAAAAAAGATGGTTTCGGAATTTGCTTATTACAAAGGTACTGGTAGAAACGCTGGAATCAATGGACCTCCATTTCCCCGAAGCCAAGTTTGATCCTAAGACGGTTGTAATTCCATAAAAAGCGGGAATTTAAGCTGCTGTATTTTTAACGTTAATTATTTCAGTAAAAACTCAACTATCACGCTTATCAAACAGGCTCTACAACACAGCGAAGAGGAAATTCATTAGCCCTTGCCGCCGAGTGTACCTGCTCGGCTTTGGTAACGGCTATATCCCATACGTAAACGCCTACAATTCCCTTTCCTTTCTTGTGGACATCAAGCATGATTTTATTTGCGTCTGCGGCATTTTTATGGAATATCTCAACTAAAACCGCGACAACAAATTCCATCGTTGTATAGTTGTCATTCAGGAGAATAACCTTGAATTCTTCCGGTTCTTTGTATTTTTCATTGTTTTTAGAAGCCGGTCTGCTCTTAATTCGCGGTTCCATGACTTATTTTATGATAATTTTGAATTGATTGTAAACAGGAAAAACGCCCGTAAATCCTGTTTTTGGATACAAAACCGAAAGAATTTGATATACTTATCAAATTCAGGTTTTTGGAGATGGTTTATGCAAAAGGCGTTGATTGTTCAAAGCGACAGAACTTTGCTTTTGGATGTCCACTGCGAAACTGCGGAAGCGGCGCGGCAGGCTATTGTGCCGTTTGCGGAACTTGAAAAATCGCCCGAACATATACACACGTACAGGATAACTCCCCTTTCACTCTGGAATGCCGCAAGCGCCGGATTAACGCCGCAGGATGTTGTCAAAACTCTTCATGAATTCAGCCGTTACGAAATTCCCGCCGGCATTACGGAAGGGTTTTCGCTTTTAATGTCCCGTTACGGAAAAATCCGCATGACAGAGGAAAATGAAGACCGCCTGATGCTCCACGTTGATAACGAGGCAATCCGCCTTGAAATCGCGGGTTATCAATCATTAAAAAAATACCTTACAAAAGAAATAAAAGGATTTTCTCTTTCATTAATCGACAGGGGAACGGTAAAGCGCGAATTGATACGCATCGGCTGGCCTGTGAAGGACGAAGCGCCGCTTTCAAAAGGCGAAGATTTGGAAATAAAACTAAGAGACTTTTGTCTCTCCGGAAATCTTTTTAAAATCAGAGACTATCAGAATACCGCGGCGCTTTCCGTAACCGGATCGGGCGGGCCCGGTTCCGGATACGGAGTTGTCGTGCTTCCCTGCGGTTCAGGGAAAACAATTGTCGGTATGCTGATTATGTCTCTGCTTAAAACCAACACGCTCATACTGACAACTAACGTAGCGGCGGTTCATCAATGGATAGAAGAATTGCTGGACAAAACGGAATTGACAAGGGAACAGATAGGGGAATATTCGGGGGACAGCAAAACTGTCGCGCCTGTAACAGTCGCCACTTACCAGATAATTACATGGAGGCCGGATAAAAACGGCAGTTTCCCGCATTTCCGCCTGTTCCGCGAGCGGCAGTGGGGGCTTGTAATTTACGATGAGGTCCATCTGCTGCCCGCGCCCGTGTTTCGCGTAACAGCGGAATTGCAGGCGATAAGGCGGCTCGGGCTTACGGCGACATTAATCCGCGAAGACGGAGAAGAAGACGCCGTATTCAGCCTTGTCGGGCCAAAGCGGTACGATGTACCGTGGAAAGAGCTTGAAAACAGGGGATGGATTGCCGAAGCCCTCTGCACCGAGATACGGCTGGAACTGCCGGAAAACCTGAAAATCAAGTACGCGGTTTCTCCGCCGAGAGAAAAATACCGCATCGCAAGTGAAAATCCGTTAAAGGAAACTGTTGTCCTGCAATTAATCGAAAATCATCCCGATGATCAAATATTGGTAATCGGCCAGTATCTGACGCAGCTTAATTCGCTGGCAAAACTTTTAAATGTGCCAATTATCACAGGTAAAACACCTAACGCGGAAAGGGATAAAATCTACGGCAGCTTTAAGCGGGGGGAATTCCGTGTCATTGTAGTTTCCAGAGTGGCGAATTTCGCAATTGATCTTCCCGATGCAAGCATGGCGGTGCAGGTATCGGGGTCTTTCGGTTCAAGGCAGGAAGAAGCCCAGCGGCTTGGACGGATTTTAAGGCCGAAAGGCCGGAACGCGTGTTTTTTCTCGCTTGTTTCCCATTACACGGTGGAAGAAACATTTGCCGCAAACAGACAGAAATTTTTAACGGAACAGGGATATAAATATTCAATTCAAAGGTGGGCGGATTATAAATGAAAGATATTTTCCGTTCGGTAGAATTCTGGAAATCCGCTGTCATGACAATGCCGGATAGTTCTTTTTTTGAATTATTGCGAAGCGTTTTCGGAAAAATTAAAACGCCGTTCAACAAACAGCAGCTATTAAAAGATTTAAAAAATTTTTTACTGCGTGAAGATATACAAAAAACAATCGCCGCGTACATTGATGAGAATGACGCAAAAATTATCGCCGCAACCGCCATGTTCGGCGAACCCGTTCAGGCGGAACTTGAGAATTTTTTCTCCGGCGAATTGAGTTATGTGCAGCTTCAGGACATTATTGTAAACCTTGAGGAACGGTTCATTCTGTACCGGTTTAAAGAGGATAACACAACCCGTATCGCGCTGAACCCCGTTCTGGAACAGATATTGTCCCCTGTCGCCGCGGATATTTCGCTTCTTTTTCCGCCTGTTTCGCAAACGGATGCCGATTTTTCCGCGCCGCAAACCGCGCCGGAACTTCTGAACGACAGAATTTTAGCGGCTCTTTTGTCCTTTTCCTGTCAATGGGAATTGTTTTACAAAGCGGAAAACGTTATCCGCAAACAGGTTATAGAAGCGGGAAAAAACTGTTTTCCCGGAATGGAGCTGGAAACCGTTTTCGGCAGTTTGCAGATTCTCGGCCTGTTTTATACTGACGGAGACAGGCTTTTACCCGATAAAAAACGCTTTGATGATTTTTGTCTGCTTTCGGCGCGGGAAAGGAGCGAATACTGCTGCGCCGCGCTTCTTGTGTATAACGAAATAAAAACTTCCGCAAACACAACCGTTTACAGGACGGATGTTCAGGCGGTCATTCTGCCGCCTTTGTTTAAAAACAAAATACGGGAAACCGTAAATTTCATTCATAAACTTCTGGATTCCTTTGATGAAAAATCATTATACGCTGAAAAAACTTTTAAAAGATTCGCTGAAATTTTAAAAGCGCGGACAGAAACCGCTTTGAATATCAATCTTTTATTGGAAGCTCTGGAAAAAACCGGTCTTGTTGCAGAGGCATCCAAAGATTCAAAACAGCTTGGCATAAATTTAAAAAACAAAGCAAAAAAATTTGACGATAAGGTTATCGCTTTTGATTCAGATTCTTCAATCATCGTCTATCCTGAGATAGATTTTTCCGATGCGGTCAATATTGCAGGATTCCTCAATATCATAGAAACAGGCGCGGTTGTCCGTTTTGAACTGGAAAAAAATTCCGCTGTCCGCGCTTTTGACAAAAATACAAGCGCGGATCAAATAATCGAATTGTTAAACCGGCTTTCCGGCGGAAGAGCAGAGCAAACTCTCGCATGGAATCTTAAGGACTGGGAAAAACGGCACGGAGAAGTTTCCTTAAAAAAAGGCGTTGTTCTGACACTCGCGCAGGAAAAACGCTATCTGACGGAAATTAAGCCTCTCTCCGAAATGATTAGCGAGACTCTGGTTCCCGGCGTGTACCTGTTATGCGAAAATACAACAGATGAGGCGGTCGGCGCTCTGCACAGCGCCGGAATTGACATAATATCGCGCAAGGCGGGTAAAAAGGAAAATACCGTTTTGCCTTATAACTATTTTCCGCCGCCTTCTTCAAACGTTTCCCCTGAAAAAATTCCGGTGTCAGCCTCAACATCAGCTCCCAAAACGGAAAGCGGCGCAAATACCATAACCGCGGAATTTCACGCGATGCTTCAAAAATTGCATTTCAGCAAAGCAGAACACGATGAGCTTTCCGCAAGAATTAACAGGCGTCTGGTTTTGTGCGAAGCGCAGCTAAAGGATGCCGATATTCGTTACGAGAAACTTGAAGCCCGGCACATGGATTACGCCGGAAAACAAATTATCGCAAAACAGGCAATAGCTCAGCAGTCGGCAGTGGAAATATTATGGCCGGGCGGAAAAGAGAAGAGTTTTTTTGGCATTCCAAAAGCGCTGGAAAAAGAAGAGGGAGAACTTTTTCTCGTCGTTGTTCCCGCCGGTAACGATGAAATTATGCGAATACCTCTTGCAAAAATAAGCCTTTTGCGCCGTATTAAAAAGTCGATTTTTGAAACATGAAACAAACAGAATTATACCATCACGTATACAAAAATATATTAACCTGTGTTTTTCTCAATATGTAGAGGGGGCTGTCCAACAAGTAACATTTAGGACAGTCTTTTTTTTATTAACGCAAAAGCTGACGCTCTTTGGTTCTGGAATTCTATACGTTTAGAATTTTACAAGTACTCTTATGCCGCTTTATCCCTGTTTGTCCCTTTACAAAATTAATATTTACGGTATATTAGTAGTAAGAAGAAAATATGCCGACAAAAACGCCCGTAAAAAAAACAAAAAAGAATTCTCATAAAACCAAAAGTTTACAAACTTCTGGTTTAAAGCCCGTCAAAAAGACAATAAAAAAAACCGCTAAAAAAGTAACTTGGGACGAAATACAAGCAGGTTTCAAGGAACTTGAAAAATCTCAAGAAAAAATCCAAAAATCTCAAGACGAAGCATGGAAAGCCATAAGGGAAACCCAACAAGCCATAAAAGAGACCCATGGAAACATCTTCGGTCTTGACAACGCAAAAGAAGAAGCATGGAGAGCCATAAGGGAAACCCAACAAGCTATAAAAGAAACCCAGAAAAACATCTTCGGTTTTGACAACGCAAAAGAGGAAGCATGGAAAGCCATAAGGGAAACCCAGCAAGCCATAAAAGAGACCCATGGAAACATCTTTGGTCTTAACAAATCAAAAGACGAGGCATGGGTAGCCATAAAAGAAACCCAAAAAAACATTGGCGGACTTAGCAACACATTAGGTTCCATTGTTGAACGTATACTGACCCCGGGACTTCCCGAAAAATTTAAAAAATTCGGCTACAATTTTAACCGTATTGCCAGTTATAGTTATGCGGCAGGCGTCTACGCCCAAATTGACGGTATGCTTGAAAACGGCTCACAGGCGATTGCGGTAGAAGTAAAAACAACATTGCGCCAGGCTGATATAGACGACCATCTTGTACGCATGGAGAAGATACGGAAATACGCCGATGAACACGGCGATAAAAGGCAGTTCATGGGCGCTATGGCAACTTTTAATACAGACGAAAATGCAAAAAATTACGCTTTAAAAAAAGGTCTTTTTGTTATTGAACCAAGCGGCGAAGATGTCAAAGTTACAAAACCTGAAACAGAACCGAAGGTTTGGTAGTATAAAAATTATCAGTATCATAATGCCGCCTCAGTAAATTAGAACCAATGATAAAAACCGTGCTGTCAGTTTCCGCTTTAATAATAATAATAATTCCCGTCTAAATAAGGTTTTTACCGCCATATTGTCGGTAAGTCTTTTTTATTGAGTCATTTACAGATATTGAAATGTAGAATACCAAGTCGATATAAAATTCCGCCGTTTCTGTCTTTATTATCTACTGACGGGATACAAAGGCAAAACCTTTCCCCAATTCAAGAAGGAATTGTTGAATGTGGTCGATGATGGCTTTTTCAAGTTCCGCCTTTATATAGCCGGAATTATTGGGAAGTCCAAGAAATTCAAGGACTGTGGGGTTTTTGATGAATTCCAGCTTGTCCTGAAAATCAGCCGTTTTTTCCTTCATTTCCGCTATTACGATGTCTTTATTCTGCGAGGACAGTAGACGCTGATAATAAAGGGTAGAAATGTTTCTGTCCAGTGTTCGGACAGACCAGTTGTTTTCGGAAGCTTCGGTAATGTAATATTGCATGGCGTTTTTATCTGAAAGACGTAAAATTTGCCTGTAATGGGTCCATGTTAGATTTGGCACGCAGTGCGTGCCAAATTCCATGTCCTTGAAACACAGATAAAACCGCCTTGAATCCCTAAGGATACGCTCGCCAAAACCTGTGCCAAATTCGTTTTTTAGCTCTTTTGAGAGCGTTTTAATTATTTCTTGTCCGTATTCCGCACGTTGTTTGCCGTTTTGTTCTTCTTCGACAATTCTTTTCCCGATAAGCCAGTAGGCTTCTATCATTGCAGAGTTTATGGCGGTGTGTGCTTTGCTTCTGGCGGAGATGATAATTTGTTTTATTTCGGTAATGTATGAATTTGTGGTGTATGACATTATACCTCCTTACTCTTATTCAACTATGGTGAATTCGTCATAATATGTTTTTCAATAATGTTGAATTCCCTTTTCAAAAATATATTATTATTTATGAACATTTACCACTCACTTTTATATATAATATTTAAATGCTAATGGAGGCGTTTGTATATCCATGCTTGAAGTAAGTATTTCTCCAATATTGTTTGCAAACCTTAGCGTCACGGGTATCCCATCTCCATAAATACAAGCATTATAATTTAATTTTGTTTGTGCCATTATGTCACTTAGCACTTGTTCTATATCCGTATATCCTTTGTTTATTTCAATAAAAAGAGTATTTGGTATTTCGGATGATAATGCAGTTTGAATATGGGGAACATATCCTATTGTCCATAAATAAGCTTTATACTTATTTACAATGTAAGCCATTCCTCTGAGTACAGGATATTTACTTTCAGTTCTGTATATTTTTAATGGTTCACGACGATTAATAGTTATCCCAACTAATTTTGTTCCTTTTGGAGTTACATCTTGGAAAGCATTCCATTCTATATCATTAAATCTAGTTCTTGAATGAATAAACAATTCAGATGGATTAGTATTATTTTTATCATAATATGCTTTTATTGCTTGTGTTAATAGTTCTTTTGCACTTTTTTCATCTAAGTGATATTCTTTACTTTCTAAATTATGCCATGGACCAACTTCTCCCTTAAAAACCGTTCCATCTCCATTATCTAAAAACATTTGAGCAGCACAACAAGCATTAGTAGGATCCATTGCTTTATTAGTTTTCTTGTAAACTAATCCTAAATAACATACGCCTTTCCTAATATCTGATAATTTCCAAGGTTTTCCTCCTGATTTATAAAAAGCTGCTGTAGATAATGTCCATGCTAAGTGTCCTTCTATCTTTGAAAAATCCCTTATTGGTAGACCAAATGTATTCGTATAATTTTTCCAATCTAAAGTACTTTCTCTAATTATTTGAGTAGGTATTGCATGTTTTAATAAACGTGCTTTCAATTGATTGTGAAATTGTGCATCATAATTATATGTATTAGCCTCAATTTCTTTTTCTTTTGATTCATTATTTAATTCATCGAAGAATGAAGGTTGATAAGAATATTTTGCTGCTTTATACTTTGTAATAAGCGATTTTGTTTTTATTAGTTCAGGCGGTAATATTGAGTTAGGTCTACAATATTTATATATTATTTCAGGAACAATCACAAACCAAAGATTAACATTTTCATCTTGATTTTTATTTGCATCAATAATTTTTTCTATAAATAAAGATACTAAATCAAATGTTCTTTTATGCCCATTTCCATGAAATAAATAATTATCAATTTCTTGTTTGTTAATTTCTTTATAAATAATATTTTTGCTTTCCCATTTTGCTTCAAATACTGTTTCAAATCCAGGGAACATAGGTCTAGTGATGGAATCTTTATTATAAACAGGTTTTTGAATAAGATCTAAATAATTTTTAAATATTTTTAACCCTTCTTTAGTAGCAATAACACCATTTCTTATCCCATATATTTTTTCATATGGACCAAATAATGTAAGTCCATCTCGAGGATCTGGATTTTCTTGGTTATATGCAAAAAGAATATTTGGTTCTTTTATATATATTAATTCTCTCATTCTAAATCCTCTTCAATATCTTCGTTAATCTCTTCATAATCATCATCAAAATCAAACGATTCCACTTCATTTATATTTTCTTTAGGTGTATTATATGAATAATGCCCTTTAAACTGAATAGAAGATGATGAAATTATTACATTTTCTTTTATTCCAACAGGGATTCGGAGCACATCATCATCTGAAACTAAATATTTTACAATATTAATCAATTTTTCATTCCAATTATTATTCCACCAATTTTTCCCTTGTTTCCTTCTTAATCTTAATTGTCTATATTTTGAAGATATTAAATTTTTTCCATCTGTTGTAAAGAAAATATGTGATGATAAAATTAAAATTGGATAAGGAAATAATTTTATTAATCCAGAAATACCAAAATGCCAACATTTTCCCTTTATTTCTCCAACTAATAAAACACCATTTACTTTATCTTTTTCTAGATGATTTTTTTCAAACCAGAAACCGGTTTTTTTATTCGAAAGACTATAAGGCTTAAAATGCTTATCTACCATCATTCTTCTAAAACCATCATTTAATAACCTTACAATAGAACGTTTACAATCAATATTGTTAATAAAACTAGATCCATTGTTTTTGTTAATTATATCGTCTGTTGATATTTTTATACATAAATTATCATCAAATATATCAGTCGTATTATTTTCTCCTATGCTTTCAGAAAAAGTGCATATTCTATTTTTATAATTTATTGATGGAAAAGAAAGACGATTATTTATTAATTCAATGTCTTCTTGATTTATAGTATGAAAATATAGATATGGGGGAAACGATAAAATTGAAAACCAATTGGAATTGTATATTTCATCTTTCCTAATAATATTTCTATTTGAGCCTCTTCCAAAACCCGAAAATAATAGAAAAACGAGTGTCAACCTGATAATATAGTAATTGTCAGAAAACCATACAAGGAGACACTCGTTATGAAAACTGTAACAGAAATATTGGGCGGAGCGCAAGGACTT
>Ga0268262_10001983_pt1 | contig 24207 bp, 20 predicted proteins | sample TergutNc150P3_FD_190354 | JGI IMG/M metagenome (GOLD analysis project Ga0268262, IMG submission 190354) | Nasutitermes corniger P3 segment gut microbial community from laboratory colony in Florida, USA - Nc150 P3 (SPAdes) (version 2) | ecosystem: Host-associated > Arthropoda: Insects >...
GTCATGTAAATAAACGTTCTTTTTAACTGCGTCAATTCCGACTACGGTAGCGTTCGTGATCAAATGACAGTTATTATCCTTATAAAAACTGTCGCCCCTGTATTTAATCCCTTCTTTTGTAACCTTGCCAAGCAGGAGATAGGAAATCAGCGGGCGCGAATAGGTATGATGCGGCTCGCTGCTGATAATGGTAATATCGCCTGTCTTGTCTATGTGGCGGATACCCTCTACCGCCCCTATGCCTGCTGTTGAATTGCCGATGATAACATATTTCATACTGTTAGCCTCTTTCCTCGTAAACTATCGCGTTGTTGGGGCAGCCTTTTACACAGGCCGGACTTCCGGTCGTGGTATTAACGCACAGCTCGCATTTCTGCACCGCGCCGTCATCCGAAGGGGCTACCGCGCCGAAGGGACAGCTAAGAATGCATGTATAACAGCTGACGCATCTGTCCCTGTCAATGGTAATAACGCCGTCGTTGATGGTCAGGCTGCCCGTGATACACCCTTTTACGCATAACGGCGTTTTGCAATGCCGGCAGGAAACGGCGAAGCTGATCCCGTCTTTTTCCTCTATGCGGATCTTGGAGTTGATTTTTATGCCCTTTAAGGCCCGAGCCATGTCGCTTTCCCCGGTTCCGGCAAAAGCGCAGTAATATTCACACAAATGGCAGCCTAAACACCATTTCTCGTTTACATATACTCTTTTCACAGCTTCACCCCTGTTTTTCCAACGAACCGACGGCTTTTAACCGTCAGCCGTTTTTATCCGGTTATCTTCTTAAGACATTCCGCGTAAATCTCCGATGTTTTTCGCAGAACATCATCGGGTACTTTGTCAAACTGCATCTCGCCGTCTATTTTGTTATTGAGGAGCCAGTCCCTTACAAATTGTTTATCGTAGCTTTTCGGCGAAGTTCCGACTTTATAATCAGAAAGGCTCCAGAACCTGCTTGAATCCGGCGTGAACACCTCGTCCGCGAGATAGAGGTTGTTTTCTTCGTCAAGGCCGAATTCAAATTTCGTGTCGGCGATGATGATGTTTTTTTTGTAAGCGAGCTTATAACAGGCGTCATAAAGGTCAAAGCTGACCCTTTCAATTTTTTTCGCCAGATCCACGCTGATGGTATCCGCGAGATATTTAACGGTGATATACTCGTCATGCCCGACATGCGCTTTTGTTGAGGGGGTAAAGAGCGGGGCGTCCAGTTTCTCGGCCTGTTTATAGCCGGCCCTTATTTTCTGGCCGCAGAATTCCTCGCCTTTGGAATAGGCCGCCCACATATTCCCGAACATATACCCCCTGACGATAAATTCAAAGGGCAGTATTTTCAGTTTCTTCACCATAACAGCGCGCCCCTCGAACTCGTCCTTTTGGAAAAATTCGGGCATGTCTTTAAGATCGCTTGAAATAATATGATTGGGGATAATATCTTTTGTGTAGTTGAACCAAAACAGGGAAACGGCGTTCAGGACTTTTCCCTTATTGAGCACGGGCTTCGGCAAAATTACATCAAACGCGGAAATCCTGTCTGTTGTGACAATAACCAGCCTGTCGTCAGAAATTTCAGACGACATTTCGTCAGAAATGTCGTAGACTTCCCTTACTTTTCCGCTGATTATTTTTTTCATTTGCCGCCTCCTTGTAAACCGCCTGGTCAGCGGCTTACATCTCTATTCTCCCGCGTGCTTAATGCCCAGTATATCAAGCTCTTTCTCGGTAAGCCCCACGCCTCGGAGCATAAGCCTGTTTCCTTTCAGGCCGTCAATCGAGTTAATGCCCATGCCGCCCATCATCTCTTTTATTTCGTGCTGCCACGCTGTCATAAGATTGATAAGGCGTTTGTAGCCGAGGTCGGGGTTAAGCCGCCTGACCAGTTCGGGAACCTGCGTGGCGATGCCCCAGTTGCATTTGCCTGCGTGGCAGCTTCTGCACAAATGGCAGCCAAGGGCGATCAGCGCGGCTGTCGCGATGTAAACGCAGTCGGCGCCAAGGGCGATAGCTTTGACAATATCGGCGCTGGAGCGGATACTGCCGCCTACAACGATGGACACCCTTTCGCGGATTCCCTCGTCGCGCAGGCGTTTGTCAACGCCGGCAAGGGCAAGCTCTATTGGGATGCCGACATGGTCGCGTATGCGCGTGGGCGCGGCGCCTGTGCCGCCCCGGAAGCCGTCAATGGCAATAATATCAGCGCCGCTTCTGGCAATGCCGCTCGCTATGGCGGTGACGTTATGCACGGCGGCTATCTTTACAATGACAGGCTTTTGATAATTCGTGGCTTCTTTCAGTGAATAGACAAGCTGGCGTAAATCTTCAATGGAATAAATGTCGTGGTGCGGCGCGGGAGAAATCGCGTCGGAGCCTTCCGGGATCATTCTGGTGCGGGAAATGTCGCCTACGATTTTGGTCCCGGGCAGATGCCCGCCGATACCCGGCTTGGCCCCCTGCCCCATCTTAATCTCAACCGCCGCGCCCGAGTTAAGGTAATCCGTATGTACGCCGAAACGACCGGACGCGACCTGTACTATCGTGTTTTTGCCGTATTTGTAAAAATCCTCATGCAGGCCGCCTTCGCCGGTATTGTAAAGAATGCCAAGTTCCTCGGCGGCGCGCGCGAGACTCTCGTGGGCGTTATAGCTTAATGAGCCGTAACTCATCGCCGAAAACATAACCGGCATTGACAGATGCAGCTGCGGCGGCAGGTTGTTTATTATCCGTCCGCTTGAATCGCGTTCTATGTGCGCCGGCCTCGCGCCGAGAGATATCCTTGTCTCCATGGGCTCGCGCAGGGGGTCTATTGACGGGTTGGTAACCTGCGAGGCGTTTAAAAGTATTTTATCAAAGTACACGGGGTATTCTTCAGGATTACCCATACTTGAAAGCAATACGCCCCCTGTCGCCGCCTGCTTGTATATCTCATCGATGGTTTTGCCGTTCCAGTTCACGTTTTGCTTATAGGTGCTGCCGCTTTTTACAATCTTGAGGGCCCTTGTGGGACAGAGCGAGACGCAGCGATGACAGTTAACGCATTTGCCGTAATCGCAGACCATTTTTTCAACATCCGCGACATATTCGTGCGCGTCGTTGGCGCACTGGCGCTCGCAGGCGCGGCAGGTAATGCACCTGTCGTAATTTCTTTCCACTTCATATTCGGGGTATATCAGGTTTATTGCCATTATTCTTTGCCTTCCATTCTGCCGGGGCGGTCAGAACGCTGGCCGTCTGTCCAGCTGTTCAAACAAGCGATTACCGGCTGGCCGCCTTTCGGAGCCCATACGGTATTAAGGTTCGGTTCTATTATGCGGATAGCGGCTTCCTCGCTCGAGATATATACCATATTATCTTTTTCCCCAACCACCATGCTGCGTAATTTAAGCCTGTCGTTTAACGCCATGAGGCCGCCGTCAAAGCCGACAAGGATTGAAAACGGGCCGGTTATAAGCTGGGCGCTGAACATTACGCGCAGATACTCATGCACCTCCCTCTCCTCGGGCGTCTGTTTCTCAATGGTCTGCCAGAACGAAGCGGCAATTACAGAGGCGATTTCATGAAAAGAAAGTTTATGTTTTCTGTGCAAGTAATCAATAATATAGGTTATGACTTCGGTGTCTGTCTGCAGGGTGCATGTATAACCGTACATTTCGATCGCGCGGCGGTTGGTGTCGTAAGAAGAAATTTCGCCGTTATGCGCCACGGAATAATCAAGAAGAGCAAAGGGGTGGGCCCCTCCCCACCAGCCGGGCGTATTTGTCGGGTAACGGCCGTGGGCTACAAAGCACCAGCCTTCATATTCCTCAAGCTTGTAAAAACGCCCGACATCCTCCGGATAGCCAAGCGCCTTGAAAACGCCCATGTTCTTTCCGCTGGAAAACACATAAGCCCCTTCAATCGAGGTATTTACGCGGAACACGCACCTGGCGGTATACTCGCGCTCGTCAAGCTGGCTGTCGGCAATTTTTGTGGGCAGGGGTGCTACAAAGTAGCGCCATATAAGGGGCTCGTCGGTTATTTCCTTGATTTTTCTTGTCGGGATTTTGGAGAGGTTTATGATGTCAAAGTGCTCTTCAAGAAATTTCTCACATTCTTTCTTGGCGTTCTCAGAGTCATAAAACATGTGCAGGGCGTAAAATTCCTTGTATTCAGGGTATATCCCATACGCGGCAAAACCGCCGCCCAGCCCGTTTGAACGGTCGTGCATAACGGCTATGGACTTGATAATCGCCTCGCCGCTCATTCGCCGCCCGGATTTGTCGATCATACCCGATATGGCGCAACCGGAAGGTATTCGTACCTGGCCTTCGTACTGCATCCAGTAATCCTCCAAAAAAAAAGGCTCCCATCATATGATGAACGCCTTTGTCCAAAATATTGCCAATTAACAGCTCTTCTTGACATAAACCTATACTAAATAAGGAATTATGTCAAGTATTTCCGCAGTTTATCAATAACATCGGGTATGACAAGCGGCTTGCCCACATGATCATCCATACCGGCGGCAAGGCATTTCTCAATATCCTCGCGGAAAACATTTGCCGTCATGGCGATAATGGGAACCCTTTTCATCGCCTTTTGGGAAAGTTCCGCCTTTTCCTGCTCGTATTCCCTGATAAGCCGGGTGGCCTCATATCCGTCCATCTGCGGCATCTGTATATCCATGAAGATCATCTCATAAGCGCCAGGGTTCTCGCGGTATTTGTCAAAGGCGGCTTTACCGTCTACCGCGCAGTCTATCGTGAGTTTTGTAGGCTCCAGAAGCGTCAATACGATTTCGCGGTTAATCTCAACGTCTTCGGCAAGGAGTATATTATGGCCTTTAAACTCGCCTTCCACGACTATTTCTGTTTCTTCATCTTTTGTTAAATTTTCAAGCCCAAGGTATTCATTAATGCAGTCTAAAATTAACGATGGGAACAGCGGTTTTGGCAGGAAATGTTTAACATTCGCCTCTCTAGCCCTGGCGTCCATACTGTTCCATTCAGCGGAAGACATCATGAATATTACCGCGTCTTCATGAACGTTACCATGGATTAGGCGCGCCAGCTCAAGTCCGTCCATTTCGGGCATCTGCCAGTCAATAAAGTAAATATTGTATTCGCCGTTTTCTTTGATCAATTTAAGCGCCTTCTCACCGGACAGCGCGGTATCGCAATGAACATTCAGACGGCGGGTAATTTCCAGAAAATATTCGCATACTTCAGGCATGTCATCAACCACAAGCAAGCGCAGATTCGTCATACTGACATTGCGGACGGGAGCATGCCGCTCTTCCGAGCTTGATTTTTCCAGTTTTACCGTAAAGATAAAAGCGGCTCCCTTTCCCAGCTCCGATTCTATCCATATTTTCCCGTCCATCATCTCTACTATGCGCTTGGAAATAGCCAGCCCCAGCCCGGTTCCGCCGTATTTGCGAGTAGTGCCCCCTTCCGCCTGCTGGAACGTATGGAATAAACGCGCTTGCTGTTCCGGGCTGATCCCTATGCCCGTATCGCGCACCTCAACGCGCAGTGTTACGATTGAGTCTTTTTCTTCCACGAACAGCGCGTCCAGGGTTATCAACCCGCCTTCCGGCGTAAATTTTACAGCGTTGCTCAAAAGGTTTGTTATTACCTGCGCCAGGCGCTGGTCGTCGCCGATAACGATGCTTGGAATATTCCGGTCGATGCGCACAAAGAACCTCTGCTTCTTTTCATCCATCCGGAAAGTAATAACATCGGATACTTTTCTGAGCATTTTTTCAAAATTGAAATCCACAAAAGAAAGCTCAAATTTTCCGGCTTCGATTTTTGACATGTCAAGAATATCATTGATTATGCCAAGAAGATGCGAAGAGGCGTCTTCTATTTTGCCGAAGGCGTAATTTTTGCGGTCTATGTCCATAGAACCTTTTCCGATATTTGTCATTCCGATTATCGCGTTCATCGGCGTGCGGATTTCGTGACTCATGTTTGAAAGGAATTCGCTTTTGGCGCGGTTCGCCGCCTGCGCCTGCTCCATCGCCAGCATAATATTACTTGTCATTTCATTGCGGATTATGGCACCGACAATCATCATGCCGCCGGACTGGAGTATGTTAACTTCGTTATCGTTGAATGTCCTTTCTGAATGGCAGTCGTCAAAACTGATAAAACCCCAGAACGCGCTTTGGATAAACACAGGTATAACCAGCAAGGAAACAACCCCGTAAGGGCCCAATACATCCTTTTCTGTCTGGGAAAGCGTGGCTAAAGGCCCGTTAACGTATCCGCCGTAGGTAAATCTATCCTTCCACTCAGGAAGGGTATCGCTGTACAGCAAATATGTTCCGCGCTCAACCTTTTTACAGGCTTGCCCGGCATCATTCATCCATTCATATATCAGCTTGTAAGCGGTCTCTCCGTGTTCATCAATTGTGCGCCATACATAGATACGGTCAATGCCGGCAGCGTTAGCCAGCATGGAAAGGCTTTTGCCCAGCGCGTCATCAAAATTGGTTTCCAATGACAGGGCCGCCGCCGCGTTGTTTACCGCCGCCAGAAGCTTGTCACGGCTAACCAGTTCGCGTTCCGCCTCCCTTACGGCGGTCACGTCGACAAGGTAGCCTACTATCGCGAAACTGTCACCGTAGGGGATACGCTTGAATTCAACGTCACAAACCCTCATGCTGCCCAGAAGCATAAGGTCCGTCTCAAAATGCACCGCGCCTTCCGCAACGGCGGTTTTAAGCCTTTCCGCCAGAGGTATGGATTTATTTCCGTTTGACTGGTATTCAGGTATTGCCTTGCCTACCTGTTCAACGAACCTGTTAATCATGTCTTCTTTTGACTCGAAACCCAGGTAATGCAGCGTCGCCGGGTTGCAGTCTGTCACATGGAATTTATTGTCAAAAAGTATATTGATGTGGGGGTTGCTGTCAAACATAGCCTTTGTCGTGCGCTGCGCCAGTTCCAGATCACGCTCCGCGGTCCCGCTTTTGCTTTTTTCGGAACGATAAAAACGGCTTTGCAGGTTCACGATGATTCCAATGGTAAAACCTACTATTATATAGCCCTGCAGCCTGTCCAGAAAATGTATCCTTCCAAGGTACTCCTCTCCGCCGCCGAGTTTTAAAACAAGATCAGGGTACATGGATTGGATAAAGTGGCAGGCGACAACAACTATTACCTGAGCGATTGAAAACGCGGCGAGAAGGCGGCCCCGTGTCAGCAAGAAAATAAAAACCATCGCCAAAACAAAATAACAATTAACGGAACTGTCCATGCCGCCCAGAAAGAAAAACGAGGCCGGAAGAACCAAAAAACAAAAAAGAACAAGGAGAATTACCTTGCAGGCGCCGTAAGCTTTCAGGCGGTTCGCCAGGTACATAATGGCGAGGAGGGCCGCCAGAAAAACAGCAAAAGCGATAATAATTACGGGCGAGGCGCGCATAAGGAGCCGGATTAGTATTGTGGTAATTACGGCGAATACGCCTATTATACAGGTTACATTTACAAGCCGCGCGTCAAGTGAGAGCTCATCGGAAAAGATATGCCGCCTGAAGAAATCACTTTTCTTTCGTTCCATTGCTCACCCCATTTAAATATACATAAAAAAAAAGGAGTAAACAAGGCAATACCTGTTTACTCCCTTAAATTTATGGGCGATACAAGACTCGAACTTGTGACCCCCAGCGTGTCGAGCTGGTGCTCTAACCAACTGAGCTAACCGCCCTATTGATAGCGGTAAGATTTTTCCCCTGGGGGATTTATTTTGCTTTTTCGCGGATGGCTACGTTTACCTCTATCCTTCCGCCGTCGCCAAGATCAAGAGGTATAACCAGGGCTTCAAGATCAAACTTTGTGGATATTTCCATATTTTCACCGGTAAACAAGGCCGGCGGTGTAAGGTCAAATTTAAAATTTAAATCATGGAGTTTGGTAACCGCCTGCGCGGTGATCATATTGGCAAGCTCCTGGATCGTGGCTTTGGGCATCTCGTCAAAAACGGTGAAGACTTCCCCGCCGTTCATGGAGCCGGCCACAGACAGGGCGGTATCCTTTGTCATGTCAAACAGAACACGGCCTTCAACATCCCCGGCAAGACCTACAAGTACGGCAACGCCCTTAATCGCCGGAGTGGTAGGCTTCAGGTAAATTTCACTGCGGTTAATCGCCACAGAAGAACCCAAAACCTCTTCCAGGATATTATAGGCGGCGTCTACAAAAGGCTTAATATACTCAACTCTCATAACATATACTCCTTATTCTTATTAGGCATTATGCATAAACATCGAAACCGGATCCTTGGACAAAGTATTCCAATCAGCTCCTGAAAGTTCCTCGTTTTTACCAAGAATCACAAGGCCATTGGCTTTTACCTTCTCCTTGAAGCTTTCGATCACCTTGCTCTGCTCCTGATCCGACAAGTATGACAATACATCACGCACAAGGATAATGTCCAGAGCCGGCAAGGGGTTTTCATTCAGCACATCATGGTATTCAAAAACTATCGCGTCCTTAATAGCCGGCGAGAATGAATACCCGCTATTGCCCTTGACGACAAAATCATGGCAATAATCGGGAATTTCCGTCATATCATAAACCATGTTCGGCGCCTGGCTAATGGCCATTACATCATGGTCATTCGCCCAGATTTTAATCTGCTTGTCCGGATATTTCGATTTAAGTATACACGCAAACGAGAAAGTTTCATAGCCTTTTCCGCAGCCAATATTCCATACCTGGATATTATTCGCCTCGATCTTGGGCAGGAGGTTTTTAACCGCCTGGGCGTAATCGCCGTCCCAGAAAGTCCCGGTACACGGAGAACTGAAGGTGGCGAGGAACTCGTCGGCGTCGGGAGCGCCCTTGAACTGAAGCTCGTTCTTTTCCCGTCCGATGCTCCATTCGGTAAAGCGCTTTCGCACCCAAACCTCGTTGATGTAGGACATGGAGAAACGCCTGAGGGCAAACAATCCTTCCTTAATAAAGCCAATCGCCGTATCTGTAACAGATTTCTGATCCTGGCCCGCTTCGATAGCCGCGGGTTTAGTGTAATACGGGCCTTCTGTAACCTGGATACGATCCGCATCGTCCGATTTTTCCTTCTGGCTGAAGATACGGATTACATCGAGGATGATGTACAGCTCGCCTTCTTTTTCAACTACGCCGGAAATAAACTTGATGTTAATATCGCCGAAAATCGGGTGCGGCGGCTGGATGTTCTCATGGTTAATCCCGACAACCTTATCGATTTTGTCAACTATGGTTCCGTATACCTGTTCATTGATTCTGAGGATAAGCATATTTTCCTGGCCATCGGTCTTTTTTTCCTGCGGCAAATGGAAAAACTGCCTCAGGTCGATGATCGGGATGATGTCGCCGCGCATGTTGTAAACGCCCCTTACAAAGGACGCCGCGTTCGGAACGAACGTAAATTTGTCGGCTTTGGCGATTTCCTTAACATTCATTATGTCAACGCCATAGGCCTTTCCCGCGAGAGAAAAGGTGATCATTTTGAAATCGACCGTATCGATCCGTTCCTTCTGCTCCTGCAGATCGGCGTTTAACTGGACAAGATCTTTTACAACTGCTGACATATATACCTACCGTATTGAAGCTTCGCGGATTTGACGCTGCTCCATTTCCTTTTTCAGCCCCAATTCCAGAAGCTGGCTGACGTCTATTATGAGGGAAACCGAACCGTCTCCCAATATAGAAGCCCCGGCAATTCCGGGTGAGTTGGTAAATTGATCCCTTAATGGTTTGATAACCACGTCTTCCTCGCCTATGAGGCTGTCTACCATGAAGCCCATTTTCTTTTCGGCGGTTCCGACAATGACGATGAAGTTGTAATCCTGCTTTTCGTCGGTTCTGATGCCGAACAGCCTGTTTAGGCGGAGCAGGGAAATAACGTCGCTGCGGAGGTTGAAAACCTCGTAATTGTCGATCTTTTTTATCTCTTCAGGCTTTACCCTGAGGCTTTCGATAACGCTTGTGATTGGGATTGAGTAAATCTCCGAACCGACGCGTACCAGAAGGCCCTGGATAATGGCGAGGGTGAGGGGCAGTTTGATGATGAACTTTGTGCCTTTGCCGTGTTCGGAAGTTACAGTGACCGTACCGTTGAGTTTGTCTATCTGCCTGCGCACAACGTCCAAACCGACGCCGCGGCCTGAAATGGCGGTAATCTGCTTGGCTGTGGAGAAACCGGGTTCGAAGATAAGGTTGAAGGCTTCAGGATCGGTAAGCAGTTTGTTGGGGCTGATTAAGCCGCGCTCAACGGCTTTGGCCTTTACCGCCTCAACGTCAATACCCTTGCCGTCGTCGCCTATTTCAATGACGATCATGTTGCCTTCGTTGGTGGCTTTCAGAAGCACCCTGCCTTCTTCCGGTTTACCGGCGGCGCGGCGTTCTTCCTGCGACTCAATACCGTGGTCAATGGAGTTCCTGACCGAGTGCATAATCGGATCGAGAAGGTCTTCGATAACCGATTTATCCAATTCGGTCTCTTCACCTTCGATGACCAGGTTGATTTTCTTATTGAGCGATTTTGAAAGATCGCGCACGAGTCTGGGGAAACGGCTGAATATCTGGCTGATCGGAACCATGCGGATACGCATGACGCCTTCCTGCAATTCGCCGGTAATCCGCCCAAGGTTCTGCGAAGTGGAGCGGAATTTGCCCATATTGATCTTGAAGGAAGCTTCAAAACTGTCAAAGAGAGTGAAAATATCCCCGTAGCTTTCGTTGATTTCCTTGCGTATATCCTTGACGGATTTGCCGTCCTGAATGTTCTCAAGATATTCGGGAAGGGTGTCAAAAAGCATTTTGATTCTTTCGCGGTACTGGTTTTCAATTTCGCGCAGCTGTATCGCCATGTTGCTGAACTGACCGCTGATCTGGTTAAAGGTCGCTTTGGTGATGACCGTTTCAGAAACAAGGTTGAGAAGGTCATCGATGCGCTTGGAATCAACGCGGAGAATTGAACCGGCTTCCTTACCGGCTTTCTTGGCGTCTTCCGAAGCGCTCGCGCTCGCCGCTTTGGGGGCTTCGGCGGGCTTGGCTGCGGCCGGAGCAGCAGCGGGGGCGGCCGCTGGAGCCGCGGCTGGGGCCGCTGCCGGAGCTGCGGCTTTTGCCGGAGCGGGGGCCGCGGCGGCTTTTGCCGGTGCCATAGTTGAAATATCCGTGACAACCGCGTCAAGAGAAACGTCCGGCAGTATTACCGATTTCTTAAGATCTTCGGGTTTCTCGTTGGAGGCCAGGTAATAATTAACAGTCGGAAAGAAATTGTCTTCATATAATTGCTCAAAGTCAGGCACTGTCTTGAGTATGGAACCTTTGTTTTTCAATACGGCGTATATCTGGATGCCGCCGACCGTATTCATCAGGCTGTTTTGATCGAAAGTAACATTCACGCAGTAAACCGGCATAGCGCCGTCAACAGCTTCTTTGAGTTCTTTGATTTCATTTTCAGTAAGCCCGCCTGAAGCCGCGGGGGCAGGAGCCGCCGGAGCGGCGACAGGGGCAGGAGCAGGTGCCGGAGCCGCTGCTGGTTTGGCGGCCGCTTTCGCCCCGCCTTTTTTCCGGCTTGATCCTTCAGGCAGCAGGCTGGAAAGACTGGCTTCGATCTGGGAAATATCTTCCTGATAAACAGCGCCGTTCATGCGCTGCTCAAGCATTGCCTTGATAATGTCAATCGCGGAAAGAAGGGTATCCGTCACTTTTTCGCTGATGGCCAATTGGTCAGAGCGAATGGCGTCAAGCACATCCTCCACAAGGTGGGTAAAGTGTGACAATTCCATCATTTCCACAGTCGCGGACCCGCCTTTTAAGGTATGAGCCGCCCGGAAAATTTCGTCCACAGCGTCTTTATTGGCGCCTTCGCTTTCAAGGACCAGAATATTCTGTTCCAGCGTGTCCACCTGCATTTGGGCCTCGCTGAAAAAGTCCTTTAGCAGTTCCTCATTATTAGGATCAAGATAGTCACTCATATAATAGTAAATATCTACCAATTTCAAGTATTAGTCAAGGGTGTAAATTAAGAAAAATCCTAATAGTTAACCGAATAAAAGTGCCCCGTCAAGGGGCGTTTACCGAATAAATGTGACATGTTACCGCGCGTAAAAAAAGCCAAATTGTACATAAACTGCGGGCTTGCTTTAGCAAGACCAGTGCGCGGCGGCTAATAGAAAGACTTTAACCCTTCATTATTGTAGGTTTATTCTGTTAAAATGGTATTCCGGAGGCTCAATAATGCCAGATACTTTAAAACATCGAAAAACCAGCGTTAACATGCGAATTATGAACGAAAGCAGGCCAGTAGCCAACCGCCCTGTACAAATACGGCAAACAGGCCAGGAATTCCTGTTCGGGGTGGGCGGTTTTGACGCTCTGACCCTGGTGGATAAGACGCCTGCGGCAACGCTAAAGGAGGGGCAAAAGGCCTTTTTGAATGAACGTCTGGACAGGCTTTTCTCTGTTATGAACTTCGCCACCCTGCCCTTTTACCTGGGGCGTTATGAGCCCACTGAGGGCAGCCCGGACGAGGCGAGAACCATTGCCGCCGCCGAATATTTTCGCTCAAAGGGCGTAAAAGTGAAGGGCCATCCCCTGGTATGGCATACGGTCTGCGCGGACTGGCTTATGCGGTACTCCAACAAAGAAATCCTTGAAAAACTCAAACGCCGCATAGAGCGGGAAATGACCCATTTTAAGGGGCTTATAGACATTTGGGACCTTATTAACGAAGTGGTAATTATGCCGGTTTTTGACAAATACGATAACGCCGTTACCCGCGTGTGCAAGGAACTGGGCAGGGTTCCGATGGTCAAGGAAGTTTTCGATGCGTCCCGCGCCGCCAACCCTTCCGCGACGCTAATTTTAAATGATTTTGATCTTTCCGAAGATTATGTAGCCCTCATTGACAGCTGCCTCCAGGCGGGTATTCCTATTGATGTAATCGGGATTCAATCGCACCAGCACCAGGGCTACTGGGGGGCGGAAAAAACACATAAAATTCTTGATCGTTATTCGAAATTCGGCCTGCCCATACATTTTACCGAAAACACGATCATATCCGGCGACATTATGCCCGAACATATCGTCGACCTTAACGACTGGCAGGTAGACGCCTGGCCCAGCACGCCCGAAGGCGAGGAACGCCAGGCCCGGGAACTCCTGGAGATGTACTCGATTCTTTTTGCCCATCCTCTGGTTGAGGCGATAACCGCCTGGAGCGCCGTGGACGGAGGCTGGCTAAAAGCCCCCGGCGGCCTCCTCCACGAAGACAACAGCGTAAAGCCGGTTTTTACCGAACTGGAAAAAAAGATTAAAGGCGAATGGATGACCAAAGTCTCCCTTACAACCAACGCCTCCGGGGAGCTTAATTTCGAGGGCTTCCGCGGCAGCTACGAGCTTGAATGTGACGGCAAAAAGGCGGCGTTTATTCTGGACAAAAAAGGCGGGACTATCACGGTGGGGGTGTAGCGGTTGGCGTACACCTTGACACGGGAAAAAATATCTGTCATTTTGAACATCTGTTGCGGCCGTCGTATAACGGTATTACCCTAGCTTCCCAAGCTCGTGACGCGGGTTCGACTCCCGTCGGCCGCTAATTTAATAATAAGCCATTAATGGCTTAACCGATGGGAGTCCTTTATTCACTTTTTGTTAGCTGGTCTCCCGCGGCGCACCAGCTTGCTAAAGCAAGCCGGCATTTTTTCTAACTGTGGAATTTTCCTGCGCCGGAACATGTCGAATTTGTTCATACACGCTCCTTAAGCGGAGCGCTTGAGTTGTTCCCCGTCGGCCGCTAATCCAAAAAAACTTATATTCGTATCACTTCACCGGAAAGGAATCAAACCCTGCCCTCTTTAAGTCCTGCATGGTTCTGTTGGCATTCTGTCCGGCGGGGACTATCACAGCCCAACGTTCCGCGCCGTTGACAAGTTTGCGTGATACTGTGGCGTTAAAACCGGCTTTTCGCAGAGCCTCAACCTGGTTACGGGCGTTGTTTTCAGAACCGAATACACCGGTTTGCAGTACCCCGGCGGACGGGACGTTTGCGGGAGGAGTGGCCGGAGCAACCGGGCTTGGGCTTGGCGGCAATGCTGGCGTAGGCGACGGTGTCGCTGGCCATGGCGTTGATGGCGATGGCGTGACAGGCGCGGCCGGCGTTGTTGGTCTTGGAGGTGTCGGCTGAGCGGCCGGGGCAGACGGCCTAACAGGTGCCGCTTTACCGGAACCAGGCGCGCCGGGGAACAACATCCAAAGGGGGCTTTGAACAGCGCTGACAGAGGCCCCGCCGGAACCGGCGATGAGGGCTTCCGGGCTGTTGGGAAATTCGGCGATAAGGCGGGCTTTCCAGGAGTCGGCGCTGCCGGCCCCGGAAATATTGGGGCTCATCGCGATGATCTGCCAGAGAGTGTAGTAAACCATCGGGCGCAAATAAGCGAATTCAGGATCCGCCGCTAGGGCCGCCAGGGGAGAGGCGTTCTCGTAATACCGGGTTTTAATATACGCGTCCAGATAATAGGCCTGAAGCGCGGCCGGCCCCCTCCTTCCGGAAACAATCAGAGGCTGGATCACCTGGGCCGCCCTTTCCCATTCGCCGATGGCAGTAAGGCAGTAAGCGCCGGCAACCAGGGCGGAATCATCGCCGGGGTTTACGGCCGCGGCGTCGAGCCAGTTGGAGGCGGCGGCGGAAAGATTGCCGGAAAGCTGCCTGAGGCGGGCGAGACGTACAAGGGCTTCATATCGATCAAAAGCCGAAATACCGGGATTGGCGAGCCTTTGCTCAAGGGTGATTATTTCAGAGCCAAACTGCCATGGGTCTGAGCCTGTCTGCCAGGAATTCTGCGCCCATTGCTCCGTCCCCAGAAAAAGAAACAGTAAAAATGTTATTAATACCCTATTGTTAGTCAATCCCATAATGATTGCTGTTGGGAAGATTTGAGGGGGTAATAGGCCCGCGTTTTTTATCTTCAGGTTTTTTCTTTTTTCGCAGCTGGTAGCCGAAAATAAACGGAAGGGTAATGAGCATACCAATAACAAATGAAAAAAACGTTACTAAAAACACCGGAACATCATGTATTTCCTTAAAAATAATGGAGATATCGCATTTGTTCTCCAGATTGAAAACAATAAACAGCAGGATAACAGCAAAAAGAACAATAAACTGGATTAAGCGCCGGGGCATGGGATTCCTTCCTTTGCTCTAAAAGTATTTCCTCTCAGGCTTGAGAGGGTAAGCCATGTATATGATCCTACCATAGAAACAGGGCCGGGGGCAACAACCATTTCATCCCGTTCAGTACGGGCAACCAATTCATTGGCGTTATTCCGGGAAACCCCCTCCACCAAAACAATTTCCCGCGCGCCTACGCGTTCTTTCAAAAGCGCCGATGTGTGCTTTTTCTGCAGGGCGATAACCCTGGAAAGCCTTTCACGTTTTATTTCCTCGCTTACCCTGTCAGGCAGATCGTAGGCGGCTGTTCCCTCAATGGGGTTATAATGGTACATATACGCGTAGAGAAACCGCACTTCTTCCATAAGACTTAAGGTCGCTTCAAGGTCTTCTTCATTTTCTCCGGGAAAGCCCACCAGAAAATCCGTGGAAAGGCTTATTTCAGGCATGGCGGATCTTATATCCTCAACCAGAGAAAGATATTGCTCGCGGGTATAGCCCCGGTTCATCGCCTTAAGAATACGGTTTGATCCGTGCTGGACGCATAGGTGCAGGTGACGGCAAAAAACCTTGTGTTCCGCCATTACCCGTATTGTCTCCTTCGAGAAATCCCTGGGGTTGGCGGAAAGAAAACGCAGCCACTTTACGCCGCTTTTATCAGCTTCGGCCGCGACAAGGCGAAGCAGGCCTGAAAAATCAATCGCGCTATTAAGCGCGCCGCCGTCATTCCAGTTGTAAGTGTTTACATTCTGCCCCAGTAAAGTTACCTCACGAACCCCTCGCTCGCCGACAAGACGGATTTCTTCCGCTATCAACTTTGGATCCCTTGAGACTTCCCTGCCCCGCACGTATGGGACAACGCAGTATGAACAGAAATTATCGCAGCCGTGCATGATGGGCACAAAACTGCGGAACTGGCCTTCCTCAAGATGGGATGATGAAAACGAGAACTTGGGGGTCTCCTCCATGATAATATCAGGATACGTGGCAAGACCTGGGTTATTCGCCTGTTTTTCAACCGCTTCCAGAATGAGGGGAAACATTGAGCGGCTTGCCGTTCCCATCACATAATCGACGGCGGGGTATTTTTCCTTAAGGCTTTCGCCCAATCTTTGCGCCATGCAGCCGGCAATTACAAGCGCGAAATTTCTCCCTTGCGGCCGCAATTTTTTTTTGAGGCTCGCGTACAGGGCTATGCGTCCAAGCGCGCGCTGCTCCGCGGTAAGGCGCACCGAACAGGTATTTAGCAGAACAAGGTCCGCGCTTTCTCCGTTAGGCGCAACTGTCCAGCCCCTCTCGCGGCATACCAGAACCAGGGCCGCGGATTCCGCGCTGTTCATCTGGCAGCCGTAGGTCTCGAAGAAATACGTCAAGGCCGCGCTTCTTTAAGACCTGTTTCCCAGATCCCAGGCTAATTTGACGGCTTTAATCAGGCCGAACACCACAAGCCCAATCGCGCCTGTAATAAGGAAGTATCCGGCGAAGGGGGCTACCATTCCAAAACGCGGATTCGCCGCCAGCATTAAAAAACCGGCGGTAGTTATAATGATGGCGATTTTAAAATTGGCTTTTTGCCTGCGCAGGCGCATTCGCAACAAGGTTCCAAGGCCGGAAAAAAATGCAAAGCCTCCGATGGCAAGTCCCACCGGCCTTATCCTCATGCCGACAAAACTTAAAACGCCTAACACCAGACCGCCGGCAAGACAGAGAATTACAGCCCTGCCCTTATTCGGCAGATCCGTTGTTTGAGGGTTAGCGTCCCTCCATTCAGGTTCGTTGGTCATCGTGAGACCTCCGCGGCTTGTACTGTATTTTGCAGCAGCATGGCGATAGTCATCGGGCCGACGCCGCCGGGAACCGGCGTTATATAACCCGCTTTCACCGAAACTGCGGCAAAATCAACATCCCCGCACAAGCGGTATCCTTTTTTGGCTGACTGGTCATTTACCCGGTTTACGCCTACGTCAATTACAGCCGCGCCGGGACGCACCATTTCCGCTGTTATTAAGCCCGGCTTTCCTGCGGCGGCGATCAATATATCCGCCTGTTTGGTATGATGAGCCAGGTTACTGGTTCCGGTATGGCACATTGTCACTGTCGCGTTAACATTCCGGTTGGAAAGCAGATTCGCCAGGGGCTTGCCCACGATGTTTGACCTTCCGACCACTACGACGTGGGCGCCGGAAAGTGGAATATTCATCTCGCGCAGAAGCACCATTACACCGTGCGGCGTACATGGAAGAAAAGAGGGCCTGCCCATGACCATATTCCCGACCGAAACCGGGTGGAAACCGTCAACGTCTTTTGCCGGAGCGATGGCGTTAATCACACGCTCTTCGTTGATTTGTCCGGGCAGGGGAAGCTGCACCAAAATGCCGTGGACTTTATCATCGGCGTTTAGTTTAGCGATAATTGAAAGCAATTCCTCTTCAGGAACCGAAGCGGGAAGGCGGAAATCACGGCTTCCCATGCCTGCCTCAGCGAGGGCTTTCCCCTTCGCGCCGACATAGGAAAGGCTAGCGGGATCTTCACCGGCGAGGATCACCGCGAGACAGGGAGTAACGCCTTTTTCCTTGAGAGCGGCGGCGCGCGCCTTCGCCTCTTCGCGGATTTTTTGCCCGATTTTTTTTCCGTCAATTATTGTCGCCGGCATTACTTCTCCAAAATTATCATAAAACGCCCACGCTTCACGTTTATCTCGATTTCTTCATTTAATAGCGCTACATTACTCAAGCCGAACAAGCCTCTTTTCCAATGCGCGTTGCCCAGTTCCCATTTCAACCCGCTGCTGGAGGCTTCCCAGGGGCCGTCTCCCAACGGAAATATCGAAACCAGCTTGCCCTGTCCAACGCCCAGATTAAGGCTGTTGTTTTTTTTGTCAGCGCCGTCAATACAGCGTATGTCTTCATTGGCGGTGATCCAGCGGCAGGGATAGGGATCGCGCTCAAACAGGTCGCGTATGCCAAAGATGTGATCGAGCCTGCCCCCTCCGCCGCCGACAATCCACGCGTCTTCACAGCCTTTTTCCCAAAGCAGCGTAAGGGCGATTTCCGTGTCTGTGTAGTCTTTGTCTACAGGGTAGTAAATTACCCTCTCTTTGGGGTAGTGAGACAGCTGTTTCTCGCTGTCAATGGAATCCATATCGCCGACAACCCAATCCGGTATTATTCCAGAGGCCTCGGCGAGGGCAAGCCCTGAATCAGCGGCGACAATGAGCAGTTCCCCGCCCGCCCTTTCGTCAAGGAGTTTTTTAAACGTTTGTGGTTCCGGTCCCTCACCACCTGTAAATACTATTCCTATCACAAGTAATAAATAACAGGTAATAGATAAATAAACAAGAAGGGACTAGGGACTAGGGATCGGGGATCAGGGAGACCCTGATCCCTTTTTATGTTATAATTCCCATACTTTGATAATCATCCACCCGATACTAAAAGAAGCCGCCGCTCTGTTTGACGCCAGAGGCAGGGAGCTCTGCCTGGTCGGCGGCGCGGTGAGAGATATGCTGCGCGGGAAGAAAGCCCAGGACTGGGACCTCGCCACTAACGCCCCGCCGGAAGAAGTCGCGGATATTTTCAGGAACGCTAAAACGCGGGGCAAGGTTATTCCCACGGGCATTAAGCACGGGACTGTAACTGTCATTTACAAGGGCCATAATATGGAAATAACCACCTACAGAACCGAGGCGGATTATACTGACGGGCGCAGGCCAGACAAGGTGCTGTACGCTTCAAGCATTGAGGAAGACCTTGGCCGGCGCGATTTTACAATGAACGCTGTCGCCCTGCGCCTTCCCAACGGCAAAAAAATCGATCCCTTTGACGGCGAAAAGGACATAAAGGCCGGCATCATCCGCTGCGTGGGGGATCCGGCGGCGCGTTTTGCCGAGGACGGGCTGCGGCCATTGCGGGCTGTGCGTTTCGCCTCACAGCTTTCAGCCGCGCTTGATCCACAAACCTTGTCCGCGATTCCCGGCGCCCTTGAAACCTGCGCCAAGGTATCGGCGGAAAGGGTAAGGGACGAGATTGAAAAAATAATTTTATCGGAAAAACCCTCCCGCGCTTTTTTGCTCATGGAGCAGACAGGGCTTTTAAAGCTCTTTCTGCCTGAGCTTGCCGTTTGCCGGGGCGTTGACCAAAAAGGCTTTCACCGTTTTGACGTTCTTGAACATTCCCTGCTCGCCTGCGACTACGCGGCTGAAAGACAGTACCCCCTGAACGTAAGGCTCGCTGCCCTGTTACACGACATTGGAAAAGTCACGACCCGCGTAATTCGTGAGGATGGTGTTTGGACATTTTATCAGCACGAGGCCGAATCTGAAAAAATGACGCATAATATTCTGACGCGGCTGCGCTGTCCCAACGCGTTAATCGATTCGGTCTGCCACCTCGTCAAAGAACACATGTTCAACTACACGGACGAATGGAGCGATGCCGCTGTCCGCCGGTTTATCGCCCGTGTCGGCGAGGAAAACCTCGCGAACATTTACCGGCTCCGCAGGGCCGACGCCTACGCCACGGCCGCCACTGAACCGGGCTTTAATTTCCTGCTCCCCTTGGGCGACAGGGTGGAAAAAGTTCTGAATGAGAAACAGGCTTTTTCGCTTAAAGACCTTGCGGTTAACGGCAGGGACCTGATTGATATTGGAGTTACGCCGGGAAAAACCATAGGCATTGTTCTTGGCGAACTGCTGGAGACCGTGCTTGACGATCCCGAGCAGAACACACGAGAGACTTTACTTGCGATAGCGGGCAAGATACAGGAAAAAAATCAATGCAGCCACTCCGGCGGTTCCTGAGTAAATGGCAAAGAGAGAGTTATATCCCATATGATGCACTATAACGCCGCCTGTCATGTTGCCGATGAGCGCGGGGAGGCCTGAACCCAGGGCTAGGTACACGGGCATTCCCATACCGCGTTTCTCGGCGGGAAAAACCGATGAGATAAACTGCACAGCGGCTGGGTGGTAGGTTCCGTAACACAGGGCATGGAGAAACTGCGCCGCTATGAGCACAGGTTTATAGGGGAAAAGCGCCCACAGCAAAAGCCGCAGGGCGATTCCGGCGGCGGAAACGGCGAGAAGCGGAAGCGCGCCGAAACGGCGCAGCAGTCTTATGGAAATAACCATAAACGGAATTTCCGACACCGAAGACAAAGCGAACATCAGCCCCACCACGTTCCAATTCAGGGTCTCGGTCAGGTACAATGGAAAATATGTGTAGACGGCGGACATCGCGAAACGGCACAAAAAAATAATCGCGAAGCCCCCGATAAAAAAAGCCGAAAGAAGCGGTATTCCCTTTTCACCGTCATCGCTTTTTTCGGAGCGGTGCTGAGTCGAGGTAAGCATGGCGCGCGGGAGAATAAGTATGGGGATAATAACAGCCGCTGAAGTTACGACTAACCAAAAGCTGATATGTTCCGCGCTGTCTGGTTTAAGGAACGGAGTCCATTGCAGAAAAAGCGTGAAAGCGATAAAACTTATCGTGCCGCAGACCCGTATCTTTCCGTAGTTGCCGGTCTTGCCGATTTGAATTGTAGTTACAGCGTCCAGCAGGGAAGTTGTCGAGCGAAAGCCAAAGGCCAGCAGAGCGAGCAGGACGGCGCTTACCGCCGGGTGAATCCAGCGTACCAGGGGAATTGTCGCGAGAACCGGCAGTACGCAGGTAACAATCAAAGCGGGACGGTAATTGCCGGTTTTGTCCGCCCAAAACCCGAAAAAAAACGGGCCGACTATGGCGGCCCCTTCAAAAATACCAAGCAATACACCAACCCAAACCGTACTGTAGCCCAAACCCCGCACCATGATTGAAAGATACGGCGTCATAACGGCAAAAGCCATATAGTACACCACAAAAGAAGGAATAAAGCGGCGGTTATCAAAAGGTTTCATTTTAAAATTTCAGCTTATCTAAGCGGCTCGTAACTCCTTCCGCTTTCCCAGGCCCCCTCGCGCAGCTCGCCCTTTATGCTGGGGATATCCAAAACAGTACCGGGCTCCAGCTTGTTCGGGTTATTCGGATTTTCCAGTTTTGATTTATTCGCGTTGTAAAGGACCCTCCACTGGCGCGGATTGCCGTAAACCCAGGGGAAGCCGGCGATATTCCAGAAACAGTCTTTTGAAACGTTCCAGGGCCGCACGGTATAAGTGGCGGGCAATGCGTTAGGCGAAATGGCCTCGCCGCTGCCTGACGCGCCCAGGCCTTCAAGCAATTCCACCACCATATTGGCGGAGGCAAAGGCGATGTCCCATTCTTCGTCGTCTCTGGCGTTTAGGCTTTGCTCATACCAGCTTTCCGCTTCCCTGTATTCAGGGGAATACTTTACGGAATCACCTGAGGAGACAGCCTGGTCAATATAGCGTTTCGCCTTGACAATGGCGACATACACATCGGACTGTTTCGCGAGCAAGGCGGCTTCATCCGCGTATTTTGCGGACGTGTCGTAGTCGCCTTCGGCAAAGGCCTCATCGGCAAGCCCGGCAAGGCGGCGGCTTTCCGCGAGGAATTCATTTTCATAAGTTTCATCGGATTCCGCTGGCGGTGTCTGCGCTACAGGCGCGGCTGGCGTCGTCTGCCCTGCAGACGCGGTCTGCTCGGCTGGCTCCTCTTGATCCGCGTAAGCTGTTTGTTCTTCCGGCTCCGCCTGATCCTCGTAAGCCGTCTGCTCAACAGCAGCCGTCTGTCCTGCAGAAGCAGTCTGCCCCGCCGGCGCTTTTGCGGCAGGCGCTTTTGCGGCAGGCGCTGCCGGAGCGTTCAAGCTGTCCGCCTTGTTGATCAACTCAAGATCCTTGGCTTTTTCCAAAGCCTTGCTGAATTCCTCGTCAGAGGCCAGCCCCAAATCCAGAGTAATAATATCGGTCAAGGCCCCGAAATTCTGCGCGATAAGCGGCGCTATGCCGGATATGTTCGCGACAAGCGCCAACAGACAGATTTTCTTTATCATTTTTTACCTTCCTTATTTGATTTCTTGGCGTTTTCATCTTTCTTCGTGTTATCTTCATTAACCACTTCAATGTCTTTGGCTTTTTCCAGGGCCTGGTTTATCTCTTCGTCGGAAGCCAGGTTAATGTTTATAACGATCTCTTTATCTTTTTTAGGAGGGGCAGCCCCTTTCGATGTTGCCGTCTCGCCGGATTCTTCCTGGCCGGGCTGGGCAAAAACAGGCAGTACCGCGATTATAGCGATAACAAATACAGCCAGAAATAATTTCTTCATTTAAAACTCCCTCAATGAATATCCCGCGGCTCTCGCGAGCTTCTCGCTTTCCTGAATTTTCTCATTCGCGTTTTTGATTGCCGCCGCGGCGGTCCGCCTTTTTTCCAGGGTTGCCATACTGGCAATGACAAACATGGCCTCCGCGTCGATAAACATCTTCGCGGCGTCTTCATATTGTTTAGCTTCCATCAAATCCAGCGCCGTTTTATTTTCAGAATCGGCCATTCCGAAGAATTCTCTCGCCGCTATATTGGTTTTCATGTCAAGCGCCGCCAGACGTTCGCCTTCGGCCAGCGAGGAACGCAGTTCGGCGTAATTTACCCAGGCGTTTGAAAGCACCAAATTGTACAATGACAGGGCTTTTTCGGCTTTTTCCTGCGCTGTCCGGAGATCATCCTTCATGTACGCGTCCATTGCATCGACAAGTGTCTCATCCCCGGTCTCAAAATTCTCAGGTTCATAGCCTTGAAAACCTCTTTCTTTTAGTTCCACCCTTAGCAGCCAGGCGTTAAAAGCCGTATCAAGAACGTTGAATTTATTCAAAGCGAAGGCCGCGGAATCCCTGGCCGGGTAGTAATCTTTATCCTCAAACTTGGAAAAAGCCAGCAAAGCGGCCTTATCAGCCTCTAAAAGGTACTCGTAGAATGTTTCCCTTGCCCCAAGATCGATTAAATAGCCCCTTAAAGCCATTATTTCATCTTCCCTGGCCTGGGCGTACAACAAAACCGTGAGTTCAGACAGCTTTTCAAAGGAATCCGCGGCTTTATTATATGCTGAAACAGCCTCGTCACCCGGTTTTTTCGCCAAAAGTACGGCTTCATTATATTGTTTTTCGGCCGTTTCCCATTCGCCGGGGAAATATGTGTTAGCTTCAAAGTCGCCGGCCATTTTCCGGGCATCTTTAGCCCGGGTAACGGCGGAATCCAGGCTGCCGGCAGTTTGCGCCAAGACGGAAGGCAAACAAATGGAGGAAAGAAGGATGAAAAAAGTAATAAAAATCTTACTTTTCATACGTTAAGATTACCCGTTTTTTTGATGTTTTTCAAGTAAAAAACCCTTTTTTTTGTTTTTTTCCAGTTATATATTGACATTAAATCCGAAAATGTTGTATCTTTAATATAATACTATGGTTATATTGTAAAGACTTTCATTTAGGATAAGATTTCCTAATGAAAGCAGGGGTTTCTCTTTGAAACCCAATTTAACGGTAAGGGGAAAGCGATGCCAACAAATATTGTATGGTATATCAGCCTCCCTCTTGCCGGGTTGACTCTAGGCTGGACTATAAGATGGCTGTATGCCAGATTTCTACTTACGGCATCGGAACAGCGCGCCGAGCGCAAAATTCAGGATGCGATAAAGGAAGCTGAGGCTAAGAGGAAAGAAATACTCCTTGAGGCAAAAGAAAAAGTTATCCAGGAGCGGAACCAGCAGGAAAAGGAGACCCGGGAACGCAGGGCTGAATTACAGCGGCTTGAACGCCGCGTTGTACAGAAAGAAGACGCTCTGGACAAGAAAGTTGCCCAGATTGAAAGAACGGAACAGTCGCTGGCCGACAAGGAAAAACAGTGCCAGGAACGGGAAAACGCGTTATCCAAAGAGGAAGAACGCTACCGGGCTGAACTTGAGCGAATTTCAGGGTTGAGCGCTGAGGAAGCCAAGACCCTGATCATCAAGGATTTGGAAAACGAGGCAAGGCACGACGCCCAAACGCTGATCAACAAGATCGAGCAGGAGGCGAACCTCGCCGGCGAGAAAAAAGCCAGGGACATTCTTGTTGCCACAATACAGCGATTCGCCTCAGAAGTAACCGGGGATGTCACGGTAACTACCGTCAATCTGCCC